>Ga0105048_10014934_pt1 | contig 12070 bp, 5 predicted proteins | sample MAT05_FD_78382 | JGI IMG/M metagenome (GOLD analysis project Ga0105048, IMG submission 78382) | Freshwater microbial communities from Lake Fryxell liftoff mats and glacier meltwater in Antarctica - MAT-05 | ecosystem: Environmental > Aquatic > Freshwater > Ice > Liftoff microbial mat | place... | reverse complement strand
GCCACCGTGTGAATCACCGGCTTCTTGTCGGTGGAGTCCACAATGGCCTGCACTGCGGCGGGGAAGGAAATTGGCTCGTCGACGGTTTCCATGCCATCGCTCAGCAGCACCAGCGCCCAGTCGTGGCTGGCATTGCCGCGTGCTTTCAGTTCGTTCCAGCCGGCCATGATGCCATCACCAATGGCAGTGCCGCCCGCAGCAACGAGGCTCTCGATGGCGGCCGTGGCCTCCTCGCGCGAGCCAATCGGCGCTGGCGGTGGGTCGGTCGTCCAGTCCTTCAACTGCAAGTTCATCGTCGTCGCATCGGCGAAAGATTCCACTGCAATCTTGTCGCCCGTCCGCCAGCTATCGACATACAACTTGGCCGCTTTCTTAGCCGAGTTCATCTTGTCGAAATCGGCCATGCTGCCCGAGCGGTCAATCACGATGACGTTGTCGGCATCGGTGCGCGGCGCGTAATTGATGGCGTTGGGCTGCGTGCCGGTCAGGATGGTGCTGTAGCGCACGACCAGGTCATACGCAGTATTAGTCGTCTGCGTCACGGCCTGAATCACAAACCACTGCTGCCCTTGAATCGCGGCCGAGGCCACGATATTCGAGGTGGGTACAGCGCGTGAGCCAATTTGAAAACTGAAGTTGTTCAGCGTCACGCCGGCCAGCGGCGTGCCATCACCCGCCACCACTTCCACCTGCGCCAGGAATTTCTCCGGCACATTTTTATCACCCACCCGCGCCTGATTGGCCGTGGTGGGATTGAGGATGCGCAGTTGGGGCTGCACGCCGTTGATGGCGATGCGGTAATTGCCGAGGTTGTCGAGGCCGGCCACGATCACGACCACCCGGTCATAGGCATCGTTCAACAGGCTCACATCGAGATTGCGCTGCTCATAGCGCTGCTCGTAGACCAGATCATTGCCGCGAATACCGAGCACGGTATAGAACAACGGCGTCAGCGTGTCCTGCGTCACCTTGATCGGAATCACGCTCACGCCAGCGGTTGGCTTCACCTGATAGTAACGACTGCCCCACGGGTTCACCGTCTCGTCGGTGTCCAGAATCGCCTCACTGATGCCCAGCGTCTGGCTGATGGCATAGGCCACCGGCCCATAGCTGCCGGTTTGGGCCTCGTCGGCATACTTATATTTCGGCGCCACCGTCGGCCCAGTCAAATCCTTGGCGACGTTGCTGATCATGAAGTCTTTGTAGATCGTCTTGAAGTTGGCGCTGGCCGGATGACCCAATTCGCCAAGCGCGCCGTTCAAGGTCGCGACCGCATCCAACCCGGGATGATTCTTGGAATACTCCCAAAACTCCACCATCAGGTTCATGCCATTCTCCACCTGGTCAGTCGGCGCGCTGGTGCCATATTTCTCGGTGAGGTAGGTCCAAAACAGCGCGGCGCCATACGAGGCCGTGCGAATTCCAACGTTGGGGTTGCCGAGATAGCCCATCACTTCGCCGACATAGCCGGCGTAACCGCTGGTGATGTCGTCGAAGCACAGCGCCGTCGGCCGGTCGGCACCCAGGCAGGTTTTGTCCTGTGTAGAGCGCGCCTGACCTTCGGTCACCCAGGCGCCGGCGGGCTCGCTAAAGCCGCTGTATTTGCCCTGTTGAAAATGGAACTGCTCGTGCTCGGCTACGATGTAGGCCACCGGATCGCCGGCACGCGTGACGACGTCAAATGGGGTCTCGATCAGCTCAGGCGAGAGGCCCAATCCACCGCCACCGGCACAGCCGCCGCCGTCGCACCACACGATGTTCACCGGAATCTTGTCCAAACTGCCATACGGCACGCCCGAATCCTCCGCAAAGCCCATGCGCTGAAACGCGGCCCGAGAGCCGGCCAATGACTGGCCTTGAATATCCACAAAACTGGTGTTGGCAGTGCAGACCTCTTTGGTGCCAATCAGCGGACAATCGTCGCTGGTGCCGCGCAGGCCATAAAAAATGCGAAACGGCCCATATTCATTGATACGCCGGTTGCTGCACACCGCGCTGGCCGGCGATTCCGCGCTATCGCCACTGCGAAACGACTTGACGCGATATTGGCGATTCACGGTGCCGGGGCTGGGAATGCCGGTGTCGTCCCAATACGTGCTGCCGGCGGGTAGCGTGGCTGCCACAGACCAGCCAGCGCCGCTGACATTGCGCTCCACCCGCCACTCAGTCTCATCGGTGGCCTCATCGGTCCAACTCACCCGCACAGTATCTCTCTGCCAACCCTGACAGGCAATGTCTTTAGGTGTCGGCAACGGCGCATCCAACGAGTTTGGCTTTTCAGCATTGGACACACTGGGTGCCGGCAAAACAGTCAAGGCGACAAGGGCCGCACACACGGCTGTCTGGGCCATGCTTCTGATGCGGTGATGGATGATGAGTCTCTTCATACTTTGCTCCCTGATTTAGCGCTTAATATTCAACGAAACTGAATGGATTACAGATCGCAACGGCATTGCCGCCGTCGATGATTTTGATGCGGTATGTAGACGTATGTGATTGAACGAGTTGCCGTCTTACTTTTCCGCTCGGCAATTTGATTTATTGATCGTCGCTAACCGAAGCATCCTTCACCACCACGCAAGACGGCGCTTTGAGCTTTCAGAAAAGCTCAAAGCGCCGTCACCCACTGCCAGCCGCCATCTGCCAGCGGCCTCCTCTCCGTCCTGCTGGATAATTCCCCCATGTCCCAACCACATTCCTCGTTGCTGGCGTTTCTTGAATCGTCGCGTCCAGCGTTTATTGCAGATTTGGCGGCGCTGGTCAATTGCGATTGCGGCACCCCCGACAAAGCCGGCGTCGATAGCATGGCCCGCTGGTTCGAGACGCGTTGCGCCGAATGGGGTTGGCAGGTGGAGACCTTGCCGCAGCCGCGCTACGGCGACTGCGTGGTGGCGCGGTTGGCCGGCCGCAAAGCGGATGGCAAACGCGTCATGCTCATCGGCCACCTCGACACGGTGTATCCGTTGGGCATTGCGGCTCAACGCCCGATGAAGCTGGCCGGCGACAAGATCATCGGCCCCGGCACCTGCGACATCAAAGGCGGCCTGCTGGTGGGGTTATATGCCGTGCGCGCGTTGCAACACATGCTGGGCGATGGGCTGCTGGACGAGATGGCCGAGTTGGTGTTTTTCTTCAACAGCGAGGAGGAGGTCGGCTCACCGATTTCGCAGGCGCTGTATTCGCCTATCGCCCAACAGATGGACGCTGTGCTGGTGCTGGAGGCCGCGCGTGCCAACGGCGATGTGGTGAGCGCGCGCAAAGGGGTGGCCAATTACCAACTGCGCGTGTTTGGCAAAAGCGCCCACGCCGGTGTTGAGCCCGAGAAAGGCGCCAATGCCATTTTGGAGCTAGCACATCGCATCGTAGCCTTGCACGCGCTCAACGGCATCGCGCCCGGTGTCACGGTCAACGTTGGTGTCATTCAGGGCGGCACACGGCCCAACGTGGTGCCGGACGAAGCCTGGGTCGAGGTGGATGTGCGGGCCGTGGATATGGCCGGCGCACTTCAGGTTCAAGCCGCGATCCAACACCTGGCCGGCCAGCCCGTCACCGTGGTGGGCACCCGAGTGCAACTGGCCGGCAGCTTTGGCTTCATGCCCATGGCCAAAACGCCGCCGATTGCCCATCTGGTCGAGCTGGTTCAGCAATCGGCGCAAGCGCTGGGGTTTGAGGTGAACGATGCGGCCACCGGCGGCGTGTCCGACGCCAACAAGATGGCCGAGTTGGGTGTGCCGGTGCTGGATGGGCTGGGGCCGGTGGGCGGCCTCGATCACGGCCCGAATGAATATATCGAGGCCAGCTCCATTGCGCCGCGCTCGGCACTATTAGCCCTGTTAATTCAGAAGATCATTGCGGAAAAGGTAAGTTAGCGAGTCAGCAAATCTGTGGTGGCTGTTATGCTAAGAGAGTTGTTCTCACGACATATTATCGGTGGAGAGGAAAAAATTTCTGGCCTCTCGCTCCGGGGGGAGAGGGCGAGAAGCCAGAAACAGGGAAATCTTATCGCGGCTTATTCCAAACTCAAATTTGAATTCACTTAGAAACTCCTATTTCTCATAGTCATTTCTCAGCAATGCACATTTGTGATTCTAGAACGCGCGTCCGGTCAGATTGCTAGAACGAAACGTCGCCGTTGATCGTAAAGCTGGCTACGATTTCCTCAGATACATCGATCAGGTTATCGGCGTTTTCCTCTGGCACGGCCAGTTGCAAAAACCCAATCGTGTTCTGATCCTGCTTGGCCGCAATAACCCCAACGATGGGCACATCTTCCCCATTCAAGATGAAGGTGTAGCTGAAGGCGACCAGCGCCGCGCCATCCACCACCGACTTTTTGCCAATCTTCACATCCTTGAAGCGCTTGGTGTTCTTGGTAAAGCTCTTGATGTAGCTGACGCCTTCGGCCTGCAACTCAGCCGGCTTGTAGGTCTTCTTGGCTGCGGCTGCGCTGGCAATCACCAGCCCTTTGCCGGTGCTGTCCTGCCAGATCAACTGCACGAAGTCGCTGCTGCTGTTGTCACTTTCTTCCCAATCGGCTGGCACCCGAACATTAAATATGCCGGCTTCCTGTTCGAAATCCTTGAGATCGCCAATCGCGAAATCACCCGCCACAGGATTGTCGGTAGGCGTGCCCGCCTCATAGTTCTCAGGCGCGGCCTTGAAGCTGTTCACAATGTTGTAGGCCTGCTTTTTAATCGTAATGTATTGCTCTTCGGGCAATAGCAACACCACAATACTGACCAAAGTGTTGTCATACTGCTCGTAGAAAGCATCGCCATACATGTTGACAGTCTTGCCGTTGGTCAGCTTGGTGCTGTAGCGGAAGAACTGTGACGCGCCGTTCAGGTTTTCCATTTCCGACGCATCAGTGGCCTTGAACTTGGTGAGCTTGCGGAAGCTGGCATTGACAAAGGTGTCCAGCTTTTCAACCATGTCGGCCTTGCTCAGCTCATCTGTGTTGGCGAACACATCCACAAACACTGCGCCGTTTTTGGTGGGATCGGTGAAGGTGATAATGGCCTCATCGGCCGTGCTCGTATCATCAGAGGTCCAGTTTGAAGGCACATCGATCTCGAACCAGGCCGGATCGTGGGTGTAAGTCTTCAGCGCGCTAAATTTGATGGGTTGGGTCACCCACTTCGAGCGCGGGACGGCGGTGGACGTGGGCGGCGGGTCGTCTTGGGCCAGCGTGGGGGTCAATGGGCCGGCGAATGATATTGCGAGGGCAACAACGCTAGAAATGATAAATTTTTGTTTCACATTGCTCCTTTTTGTATAGCTGCGTGTAGGTTTTGAACTACCACACGTTGCCGTTTGGGTGATAGTCGTTGAGTTGGGTTTTGTCCTGCACAACAACTTTGGACATCGGACAATAAACCACAAATCTATTGATTTGCCAGTGAAATAATGCAGTTGCATTTCCGTTCAACGCTAATCCTGCAAGATGTCTTGTGTATATGTGCCTGTATCGTGCCTGTATCGTGCCTGTATCGTGCCTGTATCGTGCCTGTATCGTGCCTGTATCGTGCCTGTATTGAAACAAGATTCATGTGGGTTCATTGACGTTGAACTGATATTGCACTGATAATATTTCGGCGCTCAGTGTAAACGCAAAATCTCATGATGCGATCCAGTTGCGCTCGGAAATTGGCTAAATGTGAGCAGAGTGCGCCGAAATACACACTTGGGCCGGCTACACGTTCATCATGATAGAAATGGGTTGGGTTTAATTCGGTTTGCGTTGTATTTGCCTTGAAAAGGCTGCTCCAAATTGGGGTTCCATGCAAGTTATTCCAGAGCCCGCCAGCGGCCCCCCACACGACCTACATCTTCTACACCTTTAGTGTGGCTGGAGGTCAATCTGCTTGGCCCCTTCGAGGTCACGGCCCATATTACGGCGTCCGAGTCCGAGCCAGCCCTCAGCCGGTCCATCCACTGCAACTCCAATGCATCGTTGCTGCTGGCCTATCTTGCCCTGAATGCCCCCGACGCATCACCCGCGACCATCTGGCCGCCCAACTCTACCCCGACCACACGGTCGACGAGGGCCGCAAAAAGCTCAGTCAGGCCCTCTATCATCTGCAAAACGCCCTCATCGAAGCCATACCGAAGTCACCCAACCTGACCCAACCCAGCCAGAGCACTCAAACCACAGCCACTCGCCGGTCACGCAAAGTGCAGGCAGGCAGTGCCGACCTGATTCTGGTCACCCCCGACCAGCTCGGCCTGGCCCCCAACTGCGTCGTGGTTGATGCCCATCTCTTTCGTCGCGAAGCCAAAACGGCCCAGCTCGCAGATTGGCAACGCGCCATCCAGCGCTATCGCGGCGATCTGTTGCTGGAATGGGAGCCTGAGAGCCGCCCAGCGGCGAAAGAGCGGATTCAAAACAACATGGTTAAGTCCATCCGTGTCAAGTTAAGCTCTTGAAGGGCCTGTCAAGGGTAAATGCAGGTGTTTTTCGAGCAAGTTGAATCAAAAACTCGCCGTTATGAGTGATTGGGCATGATTGCGCCGCTAGATCTCAACGTTATGAATGGTCTATTTGACCTGCATAACTCGATCTCCCTGCTGTTGAATCAAAATTGCTCGTCGAAATGGACATAAGTCGACTTTTGACGATTCCTTGACAGAAATCCGTTTCCCTTAACTTGACACTGATGCTCTTAGGGGAGAGTCGCCCACACCGAATTGATGTTCCCTGATCCATCAATTCAGTGTGGGCGACGACTTTTTCCACTGGTGAAGATTTATCACTACTTTTAGACAGGATGGCAATTTGCTTTCAATCCGCTTATTTGACAAAGCAATTGAACCCTCCTAAAACCACAGCATCATGACCCAAGCTGATGCAAACACGCGTGTGAAACAAGCGCCCTTCGGCCTTGCCTCGTATAGCTTCCCCTGCTCGTGCGGCTACGCGCAGCGCAAAGACAAATCAAACTTCCAGAGACTTATGGATGCCTATGCCTTGGCCGATCTGGCAGCGCAAGACGGCCTGTCATCGATCGAAATTCCGCTGGATGTGAAGATGATGCTGCCGGATATGACCCATAGCACCATTGACGCGCTCAAAGCCTATCTGGACCAGCGCAATTTGGGGTTGCTGGTGGACACCGGCATCGTCGATGCTGATAAGTTGAGCCAGATCCTGCCCGCCGCCGCGCGCGCCGGGGCCAAGGTGGTTCGAGCCGTGGTCAGCGGCATTCTGGAGGGCAATCGCTATACCATCGTCAACGGAGCCGACCCCAACGGCAGTGGCTGGGGCAAGCTCACCCTGGGCGGTGGACCCACGGCTTCCAGCTGGCAAAATTATTTGGAAGAGATTCACCGGCGAGTGAAAGCGGTGCTGCCGTTGTTGAAGGAATATGACCTGGTGCTGGCGCTCGAAAACCACCAGGATTGCACCAGCGATGAACTCCTCGCGTTTTGCGACATTGACCCCACCCGCATCGGCATCACCCTCGACGTGGTGAATCCGTTAGCCGTATGCGAAGACCCGTATACGTTTGCGCGCAAAGTCGGCCCGCACATTCGCGACGTCCACCTCAAGGATTACACCGTGCGCGCCACCCCATCCGGCTACCGGCTGATTCGCGCGGCCGTGGGACAGGGCGTGATCGACTGGCAAACATTGCTGGCGGCGGTGGCCGAGGTCGCCCCTACCGCCTATTTGCACATCGAACTGGCCGCCATCTTCAACCGGCATGTGCGCGTGTTCGAAGATCAGTGGTGGAGCAGCTTCCCCCCCAAGCCCATCCAGGAAATTGTGCCAGCATTGCGTTTTTTACATCAGCATGCTGTGCCGGACAGTGTGCCGTGGCAAACGCCGTGGGAGCTGGATGGCGAAAACGCCCCTGAAGACACCCACCAGTACGAAATGGCCCAATTTGCCTTTAGCGTCTCGTATCTCAAGTCGCTGTATGCCGAAGTGAAGTGAACCTGATTCCCTGAGCATTCCGAATTTCAACAAAAGACACCAGGCGGGTATCGCAGGCATCAGACTCAGTGATGTCTTCGAGCGCTTTGTGTCTTTTCTTCGTACGGGTGCGAGGAAAGCGGCGGAGAATCAATACAGTAATCCTACGGTAGCGTGCGGCACTTGGAGTGGTCATAATGCTGGTCTTTGCCGAAGACCAGCATCAGTCAGGAGAAGCTTGAGATGAAATTCAACGTTCGCATGACGAAACAAAAAGTATGGCCCACCTTCGTATTGATCGCCGTCGTGTTGGCATCGGCCTTCCCCCATTCGGCCCCGGCACTGGCGGCGCGCGGCGTGGCGCAAGAGGGTAGCCCGCCAACGAGTCCAACTGCGCCAGCCGAAGCAGTCCTCGCCGAGGTCGCTCAGCATGCTGACGCGGAAGCCGTACTGGATGTGCCGATCCCCATCGCTCAGGAAAGTTTCGACGACTGGACCTTTAGCGATGGCCTGTTGTATTGGTGGCAACAAAGCTGCCCCATTAGCCTCGCCAGCGCTTCACAAAATGCACCGGCAAACCCAGCCGCGCAGGTCAATGGCGCACCTCAATCACCGCAAACAGCATTGGCCCCCTACTTCATGAAGCGCATGCCGGCCAGCGGCGGCACCGTTCGAACGCTGGCGGAGCGAACGCTGTGTGGTGGGTTTGGTAGCCCCGCATCCGATGCGCAAGGCATCTACTATTTCAACGGCATTAGCGGCACCCTGGAGTTTCGGCCATCGGGTAGCCCGTTCGATCCCGCCGTGATTCTGACCACCACCGGAACCTACCCAGCATCACCGCTGGTTGCGGCCGGCGATTTTGTGTACTGGGTCAGCGTCGACACGAACCTGTATCGCATTCGCCGCGATGGCACCGGCCAACAGAGGGTGGCTACCAACGCCGCACCCATGCCGGCAAACTATGCCACTGGTATTCTGATCAATGGCAGCACGGTATATTGGTTGACCAGCACAAATTTGAATTCGATCAGCACAAGCTGCGCAACCCTGCCCTGTGGCACACCGCAGGCGCTGACACCGGTTTCGGGCTTTACGACTAGAAGCTTGATCGTGACGAGTGGCCAGACCATCGGATCGTTCAGCCTGATGTGGGTTGAGGACGGCTTGACCGGAGTCAAGGATCGTATTCGCCGTTATACGTGCAGCAACATCACGCCCTTCTGCTCCATCAGCACGTATTACACTGCGCCGGACACCTCGTGGAACATCAGCAACATCACCGCACGCGGCTCAAATCTGTTTTGGCATGAGAGTGCGGCCGATCACCGCATTTTACGGCGTGCCCTGTCCGACACCGCGAACCCACCCAGCGAAATCGTCACCAACGAGCCCGGCCTGTACGGCAATCTCTATACCGATGCCAACTTCCTGTACTTCGCCAAATATCTGCCCACCCAGGGCTTTTACAAAATCCCGCTCAACGCCACCGCCATCACTCGCGACCTGAGCGTGGATGCGATGGAAGTGACCCAGGCCATTCAAAACCTGGCCAACGATGTGCCGTTGCTCAAGGACAAGCCGGCCTATGTGCGCGTGTATGGCAAACAGTTGGCCGGCCCAAATGCTATGTCCGTTAATGCCGTGCTGATTGGCCGGCGCAACGGCTCTCCCCTGCCCGGCAGTCCACTGCGGCCTGTGAATGGCGTGTTGCCGTTTGCAACCGGCGGCACGTATAACCGGGCCAATAAGAATGCCGGCTGGCTGTTCCGACTGCCGTCCAGTTGGCTGAACGGCAACGTCGAATTCACCGCCAGCGTCGATCCCAACCATGCCTACACCGATCCGGTGCCCGGCAACAACACGCTCGTCAAAACACTGCCCTTCCAGACTCAAGCTCCGTTGTGCATTCTGGCCGTGCCGGTTCGCACGCACACCGCCAATCCCTCGGTCAACGACCCCAACTTCTTCGGCATGGTCGATCGCTTCAAGAAGATGTGGCCGGTGTCGCAGATCAATTTGTATCGCACTGGCATGGTCATCGAAGAGCCGCAATTGTGTTGGTATGGGCCATTCCCCTACCCGTGCGGTGGGCCATTTGAGCTGGATGAGACCGGCATCATCGACGACAAAGACATGGCCATGGGCTTGCTCATGCTGGTCAGTCTGGGCTGGAGTGTCTCGTGCGGCATCGGTGGGAATGGGGCCGCCCACGCCATGGGTATGGTGAACCCCTACGCGCCCACTGGCGGCGTCTCTGGCTATGCAAACCTGGTGGTCAATGCCTCGTGGGTGAAATCGCCGCCCTTCTCGCCCAACCCATTTCCCAACACCTGGAACTCGATGAATGCGGCCAGCACCATGGCCCAGGAGCTGGCCCACAACACCGGCCGCAACCACGTCAACTGCGGCAATCCCTCTGGCATCGACACCAACTATCCCTACCCACCCTGCCAGATCGACAACACGGGGCCGGCCAATCACTATGGCTTTGACATCGGTTCACTGACGCCGATTGCGCCCAATCAGGCCACCGACTTCATGTCCTACGGCGGCAACAACTGGGTCAGCGACTACACCTACAAAGGCTTGTTCAATGCCTTCCTGGCGCGTGCTCAGGCCACCGCGGCCTCTTCCACTGTGCCCGAACTGTTCCCCAAACCGGCGGCTACATTGACGCCGGATTCGGCTGCCAACCCATCGAAGACGATTGCGACTGCGCAGGTCTATGCCGTCGGCACGCTCGACACCACCAGCAATCGCGGCACCCTGATCAGCCTGCGCGTGTTGGACAATGCCGTGGTCGGTGAGGTGAGCATGGCCAAGTGGCAGGCCTTGAAGGCCCAGGCCGAAGCAGCCAAACAAGGCACCCAGCACGTCCATGCTGATGGCAGTGTCCACGTTCACCCGGCATCCACCAACGCTACCGCCGCCAACTATCACCTGCGCCTGCTCGATGCCGCCAACACCGTGCTGCTCGATCAGCCCGTGAATGTGCTGGCCGGCGACAACCACACGCCCGGTGAAACCCCGGCCCTGTTTACGCTCAACGTCCCAGCTCCCACCGGCGCTGTGGTGCGGGCCGAGTTGATGGCCGATGGCACCATTCTGGATGTGTTCTCGATGGGAGTGAATACGCCCACGATCACGATCCTGCAACCGGCCGGCGGTGAATCCATCGGCAGCAGCCTGACTGTGCAGTGGCTGGGCCGCGACCCCGACAACGACCCGGTGCGCTACGGCGTGCAATACAGCCACGACAACGGCGTCACCTGGACCCCCATCGTGGAGCAGTATGCGGGCTCGCCGGTCGAGATCACCAAGACCCTGGTCATCACCAACCTGAACAGCCTGCACGGCAGCAATGGTGCCAGCGCCCGCATTCGCATCATCGGCAGCGATGGCTATCACACCGCCGTGGCGCTATCGAACGCCTTCACCTTCGCCGACCGCGCACCCGAGCCCTACATTCTGAATCCCAACTCGGCCACGTTCTACTCACCCCTCGAACCCATCGTGCTGCATGGCGGCGCCATGGATGCCGAGGATGGCGACCTGCAAGGCATCAGCCTGACCTGGTCGGTGAATGGCGGCGTAGTCGGCACCGATGCGGACCAGATGGCCGCGGGACTGGCCCCGGGCACGCACACCGTCACACTGGCCGCGACCGATTCGGTCAGCCACGTGGCAACCACCACCAACTCGCTCAACATTAATGCGCTGAGCATTCCCCTGACCAGCACCCTGTTGCTGGATGGCGACTGCGAAGACCCCGGTTACACCGAGAGCGCGCGGCTGTCGCTGAAGCCGTATGGCAATGGCAACCAGGCCACGGCCCAGCTCATGCGCACGGCCACCGACTTGTGGGTGTGCTTCACCCACCTCGACAAAGGCAATGCCGCACCCGGCGCGTTTGTGGGCTTGCGGGCCGATGTCAACTACAGCCGCGATAGCGTGGCCCAAACCAGCGACCTCGGCTTCTTTGTCGGCGAAGATGGCGGCGTGTTCACCTACGCGGGCGATGGCGCCGGCGGCTTTGCCCAACCTGGCCCAGCCGGTCTCACAGCCCAGGTCAGCGCCATCACCCCCACATGGCAGGCCGAGCTGCGCATTCCAGCCAGCCTGCTGAATGGGTTCGATCACATCATCGGCTTG
>Ga0105048_10014933_pt1 | contig 12070 bp, 8 predicted proteins | sample MAT05_FD_78382 | JGI IMG/M metagenome (GOLD analysis project Ga0105048, IMG submission 78382) | Freshwater microbial communities from Lake Fryxell liftoff mats and glacier meltwater in Antarctica - MAT-05 | ecosystem: Environmental > Aquatic > Freshwater > Ice > Liftoff microbial mat | place... | reverse complement strand
CGGCCGTTTGCAAGGGCGTACCGATACCGAACTCGATGCGCAGGGCGCCGACGCATTTTCCGGGTTGCATGTGCCCGCAAGCCTGGGTTTGCTGCGCGTCCAAACCAGCCCATTGCGGCGCTGTACTCAAACGGCGGCCCACCTGCAACTGTTCGACGCAGTGGTGGAGCCGCGCATCGTCGAGATGTCCTGGGGTGCCTGGGAGGGCCGCCTGCTGCGCACCCTGCGGCAGGACCTGGGCGGCGCGATGGCCGCCAACGAAGCGCGCGGCATGGAGTTCACACCCGACGGCGGTGAGAACCCGCGACAGGTACTGGAGCGGGTGCGGCCGTGGCTGGCAGAGATTGGTGGCGCTCAGCTTCCGACGCTGGCCATCACGCATCGCGGCGTGATCCGTGTGTTGTTGGCCCTGGCGACTGGCTGGGACATGACGGGCAAGCCGCCCGCGAAGCTGGACTGGAGCGCGTTGCAGGTGTTCCGCGTGGACCGGGACGGGCTAGTACAGGTGGAACAACTCAATCTGGCGTTGGAGCCTGCCGTTGGCGCATCAGTTACTGGCGCAGGGGCGCAGCGCGCCGATAGCGTATGAGTGAGCGGCGCGTTCTGTTTTACGTCCAGCATCTGCTGGGGATCGGGCACCTCAAGCGCGCCGCCACCATTGTGGACGCCATGACCCGTTGCGGGCTGGAGGTGACCCTGGTCAGCGGTGGTTTTCCGGTGCCGTCGCTGGTGGTGAATGCCCGGCAACTGGTGCAATTGCCACCAGCTGGTGCTGCCGATCTCTCGTTTCGGGAATTGGTGGACGTTCGCGGCCAACCCGTTGACGAAGCCTGGAAACGCTTGCGCAGTGACCTGCTGCTTGACATCTGGCGGCGCCTTCAACCCGATGCTGTGGTGTTAGAACTGTTTCCGTTCGGGCGGCGTCAGATGCGCTTCGAATTGCTGCCGTTGCTCGACGCGATCAAAGGCGCTGCGCAGCCGCCGCTGCTGCTTTCCTCGGTGCGCGATGTGCTGGGCGGCGGACAAAAGGACCCGACCCGGCAGGACCAGATGTTGCAGATCTTCAACCAGTACTTCGACGCATTGCTGGTGCATGGCGACCCGACCGTGATTCCGTTCGGTTTGACGTTTCGCCACGCCGCCCAGCTTGGGACGCGTTTGCATTACACCGGTTATGTGGTTGACCCGGCGCCAGCGCAGGTAGCTGGGGCACGCGTGGGCGTCGATGAAGTGCTGGTATCGGTCGGTGGTGGGGCTGTGGGCCGTCAGCTACTCGAAGCCGCCATTCGTGCGCGACCCCTGACGACCCTGTCCGGCCTGCGCTGGCGGCTGATGGCTGGATTAAATGCCGCGCAGGGCACATTGGCCGAACTGAGCGCGCTCGCCCGGGCGGCTGGAGCCGGTGCGATCACGATAGAACGGCACCGTGCCGATTTTGCCGACCTGCTGCAAAACTGCCGTGTCTCGGTGAGCCAGGCAGGCTACAACACCACGATGGAGACGCTGGCAGCAAGAGCGCGCGCCGTCCTGGTGCCTTTTGCGGGTGGCGCCGAGATCGAGCAGAGCTTGCGCGCGCGCGTGCTTGGCCAACGTGGCAGGGTCGAGGTTGTAGAGGAGTCGGATTTGACACCTGAGAAGCTGGCGCGGGCAATTGACCGCGCTGCCCTGCAGCCGGTCCTATCCGCAGACAGCATCAGGCTCGATGGAGCCCAGCGCAGTGCCGAGTTGGTCTCACGGTGGATCGCGGAGCGTTTTTCTTGAACCCGGCCTGGAGCAGCTTGCTGGCGGAGCTTGCGCGGTGGCAAGAGCGGGGCTCCGTGGCAGAGTTATGGTGGCGGGACGATGACGCCGGGAAGTTGACGCCAGCGCTTTCGCGCCTGCTGGGTCTGGCGCAGGTGGCAAGGGTTCCTCTGGCCTTGGCGGCTGTGCCAATGGACCTCGAAGCCTCCATCTTGGACGCTGGCAATCCGCTGGTGACGGTTTTGCAACATGGGGTTGACCATCAGAACCGCGCCGCGCCTGGCGCGAAAAAGACCGAGTTTGCGCCAGACGAAGGCGTCGAGTCCGCCCTGCAACGCTTGCTGCTGGGGCGTGCGCGGTTGGAGCTAATCGCGCCAGGGCGGGTGCTGCCAGTGTTGGTGCCGCCCTGGAACCGGGTCTCGTCCCCGGACCTGTTGCGCGCTCTGGCTGGCGCCGGTTACCGTGCGCTGAGCCGGTTCGGGCCACGCGGCGCTGTTTCCGATGGCAGCGGCTTGCGGCACCTCAATACGCATGTAGACATCATCGACTGGCGCGGCAACCGGGGCTTTGCAGGGGAGGAGCTGGTCCTGGCCCAGGCCGTGGCCCACTTGCAGGCGCGCCGCCTGGGGCTCGCCGATGCACTTGAGCCAACTGGCTTCCTGACCCACCACGCGGTGCACGACGCGGCTGCCTGGAGCTTTCTGCAAGCCCTGTTAGAACGCACCGCCGATCTGGCGTCGGTGCGCTGGGTGCGGCCGGAATTTTGAGCGATAACTATCTTCTATACTGCGACCGGTCGGCTGCGGCCCGTGGCGGTGATCGGCAAACGGGTCCGAGATGGTCGGGTTCGGGGGACTGATCTGGTGGACCTTACGCCGGCCAGTGGGCTTGTAGTCTTCATACATGGTGGGCATGGCTAACGTTATTACGGTCAAGGATCTCAAGGTCTATCTCACCGTGGATGCCGGTACCGTGAAGGCGGTGGACGGAGTTTCGTTCCGCATTCCCGCCGGAAAAACAATCGCCTTAGTCGGAGAATCGGGTTCCGGAAAATCCATCGTGGCCCAGTCGATCATGGGCATCCTGCCGCGCGTCGCGCGCATCGAGCAGGGGCAGATACTGTTTCGTGACCCCAATCATCCCGAGGTGGAGGTCGACATTGCGAAACTGGACATGCTGGGGACGCAAATGCAGTCGATACGCGGGGGGCGCATATCGATCATTTTCCAGGAGCCTATGACTGCCTTGTCGCCGTTGCACACGGTCGGCAACCAGATTGGCGAAGCGCTCGGGTTGCACAGGCCCCAATTGGGCAAGGTTGAGCGCCGGGCTGCGGTGGTGGAGATGTTGCGTCTTGTGGGGTTCCCCGATCCGGCCAAAGCCGAGCACACCTACCCGTTCGAGTTGTCGGGTGGACTGCGCCAGCGCGCAATGATCGCCATGGCGCTGGTGTGCCGTCCAGCACTGCTGATTGCAGACGAGCCGACGACAGCGCTGGACGTGACGATCCAGGCGCAAATCCTGCAACTGATCAAGCAATTGCAGTCCGAACTTCAGATGGCGGTGATGATCATCACCCACGATCTCGGAATCGTCGCCAACATGGCGGACGAGGTGGTCGTGATGTACCACGGCCGTGTGATGGAATCGGGTACCGTCGAGGATGTATTCCGGGATCCGCGCCACCCCTATCTGAAAGCCTTGATGCGGGCCGTCCCACGCTTCAATATGGCCCCGGGTGAGCGTTTGACGCCGATCCGCGAGATACAGGTGGTGGCGGGCCACCTGATGCAAAAGTCCGGCGCGCGGGTGGCCGGTGCGGACCCGGCGGCACCGATGTTGACGGTGCGCAACCTCAGCAAGCGCTTCGGTAGCCGCAAGACTTCATTCTTTGGCGGCAAGCCGGGCGGGGAGACGGTGGCGGTAGACGATGTCAGTTTCGATGTGGCTGCCGGGGAGTGCCTTGGCCTGGTCGGAGAATCAGGCTGCGGGAAAACCACCACCGCCAAGATGATCCTGCGTGCCGTGCGGCCCGACTCGGGGCAGATCATCTTTAACGACCGCGGCCAAACGCGGGACGTGCTCACGCTGCAGGGTCCCGAGTTGTTCGAGTACAGGCGGCGCGTCCAGTTTGTCTTTCAGGACCCGTTCGGGTCGCTCAACCCGCGCATGACGGTGTTCGATATTGTCAGCGAGCCGCTGGTGATCCATGGCATCGGTGACGACGAGGAGCGTTATTCCCGTGTGAAGGAACTGATCGGCCTGGTGGGTCTGGATGTGCGGCACCTGCGCCGTTACCCGCACAGTTTCTCCGGAGGCCAGCGTCAGCGCATCGGTATTGCCAGGGCACTGGCCTTGAGTCCGGACCTGTTGATTTGCGATGAACCCGTTTCGGCATTGGACGTATCGGTGCAGGCGCAGGTCCTCAACCTGTTGCTGGACCTGCGCCGGGAGATGAACCTGACCTACTTGTTTGTGTCGCACAACCTCGCGGTGGTCCACTATATTGCTGATCGGATTGCCGTCATGTGCGCGGGTCGCCTGGTCGAGTTGGCGGCGCCCCATGCGCTGTTTGCGAACCCGGTTCACCCCTATACGAAAGCGCTGCTGGCCGCAGTACCCAGTCCGGATCTGGACCGCAAGCTGGACTTCGGCGCGTTGATGGAGGGGAAGTCCTCCGTTCCCGCTGCCTGGCCGATGCCGTTTACGGTTGATGGCTCTGCCCGCATGGGCATGCTGGATATCGGCGACAGGCATTTTGTACGAGTACATTCTGATGTAGACGTTTCGGAGCTTAAAACATGACTATCCTTTGTCTGTCGTCGTCTTTCCCGGTCGTGCTGCGCTGCCTTGGTTTGGCGGTTGCGGTGTCGGCGCCGCTGGCGTTTGCCCAGGTCTCCATGCCGGCCAGTTTCATCGAAACACCCATGTTGCGCGATGAAGTGAATGCCAAGAGGCTGCCTCCAGTGCGGCAACGCTTGCCGGAGACACCACTGGTGGTCGCCATGGACGGCAAGAACGCCGAAACCGGGCAGCACGGCGGCACTCTGAACATGCTGATCGGGCGCGCGCGCGATGTGCGCATGCTGGTGGTCTACGGGTACGCGCGTCTCATCGGTTATGACCGCAACCTCACCATGATGCCCGACATCCTTGAGAGTATCGACGTCAAGGAGGATCGGATCTTCACCATGAAGTTGCGCAAAGGCCATCGCTGGTCCGATGGTCAGCCCTTCACCGCCGACGACTTCCGCTATTTTTGGGAGGATGTGGCCAGCGACAAGGATCTGAACCCAGCTGGCCCTCCCGCCGAATTGCTGGTGGACGGTGCAGGGCCACGCATCGAGTACCCCGACAAATGGACGGTGCGCTACACCTGGGCGAAGCCGAATCCCGATTTTCTGCCGCGCATGGCCGCCCCATCGCCGCTTTTCATCTTCCGTCCGGCGCATTACCTCAAGCAATTCCATAAAAAGTACAACCCGAAAGTGCTGGAGGCTGAAAAATCCGATCCCGGCAAACGTGGCTGGGCGGCAACGCATAACCGCGAAGACAATATGTACCAGTTCGACAACCCGCGGTTGCCGACATTGCAACCCTGGATCAACACGACCAAACCGCCTGCCGATCGTTTCATCGCAGTGCGCAATCCCTTCTTTCACCGTGTTGACAGCAACGGTCGGCAGTTGCCTTACATCGATCGTGTCGCCATGCCAATCGCCGACGGCAAGCTGATCCCGGCCAAGGCGGGTGCCGGTGAGTCGGACCTGCAGGCGCGCGACATCCAGTTCAACAACTACACGTTCCTGAAGAAGGGCGAAAAGGCCGGCAACTACCGCACACTGCTCTGGCGCACCGGCCAGGGTTCCCATTTCTCGCTGTTTCCGAATTTGAACGTCAACGATCCGGTGTGGCGTGCCCTGTTCCGCGATGTGCGTTTCCGGCGCGCGTTGTCCATGTCGATTGACCGCGCCCAGGTCAACCAGGTCCTGTATTTCGGACTGGCCGCGGAGAGCAACAACACCGTGGTGCCAGAAAGCCCGCTCTTCAAGAAGCAGTACCAGACACAGTGGGCCCAGTTTGACCGCAAGGCGGCAGACCGGTTGTTCGACGAAATCGGATTAAAACGGGGTCCCGATGGCGTGCGCCGACTGTCCGATGGCCGTCCAATCGAGATCATCGTCGAGACAGCCGGGGAAAGCACCGAGCAAACCGATATTCTGGAGCTGATCCGTGATACCTGGCGTGAGAGCGGCATCAAGCTGTTCAGCAAACCGTCGCAACGCGATCTGTTGCGCAACCGCGTTTTTTCCGGCGAGGCGATGATGTCGGTGTGGGGTGGAATGGAAAACGGATTGCCTGGCATCGACACCAGCCCGGACGAACTGGCGCCCACCAGCCAGGTGCAGTTGCATTGGCCCAAGTTCGGACAACACTATGAAACTGCGGGCAAGTCGGGTGACGCGCCGGATATTCCCGAGGTGATCGAGTTGATGAAGCTGAATGAAGCCTGGCGCACCGCGGCGCGGGACGCGCGCGAAAAGATTTGGCACCGGATGCTGGCCATCCATGCCGAGCAGCAGTACTCGATTGGGGTGGTCAACAACGTGATGCAACCGGTGGTGGTGAGCAATACCCTGAAAAACGTTCCGGAAAAAGGCCTCTATAACTGGGACCCTGGAGCGTTTTTTGGCATTTACAGGCCGGATACTTTCTGGTTTGCCGAAGCACGCAGGAACTGACGTGCTCGCATACACTCTGCGGCGGCTTCTGTTGATGATTCCCACATTGCTGGCGATCAGCTTTGTGACCTTCGTCATCCTCCAGCTGCCCCCGGGTGACTACCTGTCCAACCAGATCGCCGAACTGCGCAGCCAGGGCGATACGGCAGCGCTGCAGAAGATCCAGTTTCTGCGCCATCAGTTCGGGCTGGACAAATCCTTCCTGGAGCAGTACGCGACCTGGGTAGGCATTTGGCCGGGAGAACGCGGCTTTTCGGGTCTGATTCAGGGCGACTGGGGGTGGTCCTTTGAATACAACCTGCCGGTGCTGGACGTGGTGGGAGACCGGCTGTTGTTGTCCTTCGTGCTCAATATGTCTGTCATCCTGTTTACTTGGGCAGTGGCTTTCCCGATCGGCTTCTACGCCGCAACCCACCAATACAGTTGGGGTGACCATGGCCTGTCATTGTTGGGTTATGTTGGTCTGGCCACGCCGAACTTCCTGCTCGCGCTCGTGTTGATGTATTTTGCGAACGTGCAGTTCGGCCTGTCAATTGGCGGCATGATGGACCCGCAGTACCTGGATCAACCCATGAGCTGGCCGAAATTCATGTCGGTGTTGTCGCACCTGTGGATACCGGTGATCGTGATCGGCACCTCTGGCACTGCCGGCATGATCCGGCGGCTGCGCGCGAACTTGCTCGACGAATTGCAGAAGCAGTACGTTGTGACGGCACGCAGTAAAGGCATGCCGCAGTTGCGGTTGCTGGTGAAGTACCCGCTGCGCATGGCGCTCAATCCCTTTGTTGCCGACATCGGCAATCTGTTGCCGAGTGTGATCTCCGGCTCGGCGATCGTGTCGGTGGTGTTGTCGTTGCAGACCGAGGGTCCGATGCTGCTCGATGCCCTGCAGAGCCAGGACCAGTATCTGGCCGGCTCGTTCCTGATGTTTCTGGCCCTGCTGACGGTCGTGGGTATGTTCATCTCCGACCTGTTGTTGGCCGCGCTCGATCCGCGCATCCGTCTGAGCGGAGAGGTCACGAAGTGAGCACACCTGCAACGGCGGCACCGTCGTCCCTGGAGCACTTTGTATCGACTGCGCCTTTCGAGCCGCAGTCCACCGAGGTATTGACGGCCGAGCAGGAGGAGTTCTATCGCGCATCGCAGTGGCGCATCATGTGGTGGAAGTTCCGCCGGCATCGGATTGCCGTATGGTGCGCGGCGATCCTGGCGATTCTGTATGGGTCCGCGCTGGTCTCGGAAGTGCTTGCCCCGTACGGCCTCAATACGCGTGATTCACGGCATATCTACGCCCCGCCGCAATCAGTGCATCTTTTTCACGAAGGTCGCTTTGTCGGGCCATTCGTATATGGCTACAACATGAAGCTCAACACCGACACCATGAAGCGGGAGTTCACCCCCGATGCGGGGAAGGTGCAGCCATTGCGGTTTTTCTGCCGCAGCGATGATTACGAGTTCTGGGGTCTCTTCGAGTCGAACCTGCACATGGTGTGCCCTGCCGAAGGGGGGACCTTCTTTCTGTTTGGAACAGACCGTTTGGGGCGCGATGTGCTGTCGCGCGTAATTTACGGGACGCGCATTTCTCTTACAGTGGGTCTGCTGGGTATCGCGGTCAGTTTCCTGATCGGAATTGTGCTGGGCGGCATATCCGGTTATTACGGTGGCTGGATCGACAACGTGATCCAGCGCCTGATCGAAATCGTGCGCTCTTTCCCCGAATTACCGCTCTGGATGGCCCTGTCGGCGGCCTTGCCAGTGACCTGGAGCCCGATTCTCATCTACTTCGGCATCACGATCATTCTGGGCCTGCTGGATTGGCCGGGACTGGCGCGATCCGTACGCTCCAAGTTTCTGGCTTTGCGCGAGGAGGACTTTGCAACTGCGGCGGTTCTCATGGGAGCAAAGCCATCCCGCGTCATCGGCCGGCACTTGTTGCCGAGCTTTACCAGCCATCTGATCGCCTCGCTGACGCTGTCCGTTCCAAGCATGATTCTGGGTGAGACCGCGCTATCGTTCCTGGGCCTGGGCCTGCGCCCGCCGATCACGAGTTGGGGCGTACTGCTAAACGAAGCCCAGAACATCAATGTGGTGGCGCTGTATCCGTGGTTGATGCTGCCGGTGGTGCCGGTCTTTGTGGTCGTATTGGCGTTCAACTTCATGGGCGATGGACTGCGCGACGCGGCCGATCCCTACAACTAAAGCTGCGCCATGGAACGCGGCTTGTTCGGGTTCATCCTCAAATACAGCAAACGCGATCAGCTCCTGATCGTGCCACTGGTCCTGTTGTCGATGCTGTTTTATTACGCGTCGCTGGATCTGCCCAAAACCATCATCAACCAGCCTATTCAGGGCAAGGGATTCCCGAACCCGGAGTCCACAGTAGCGTTTTTCCGGCTGGTGGTCCACTGGCCGGATTTTCTCGGCGACGGCTCCTGGACAGTGTTTGACGGATTTGCGCTGGAGCGCACGCCCTACCTGCTGGCGCTAACGTTCACTTTTCTGGCGCTGATCATCATCAGTGGCTTGATCAAGTTCCAGATCAACACCTTGAAGGGCTGGATGGGCGAGCGCATGTTGCGCCGTCTGCGTTACTCCTTGTTTGATCATGTGCTGCGATTCCCGATTCCTCACTTCAGGCGCGTGAAGTCTGCCGAGATGGCGACCATGATCAACAGCGAGGTCGAACCACTCGGCGGTTTTGTCGGCGAGGCCCTGATTACCCCCCTGTACCTTGGCGGTCAGGCATTGACGGCATTGCTTTTCATCTTGTTCCAACACATCTACCTTGGCATGGTTGCCTTCACGATGGTGCTGCTCCAGGCCGTCATCATTCCCAAATTGCGTCGCCGTCTGCTGGTGCTGTCCAGGGAGCGCCAGATCGCAACGCGGCAACTTGCGGGACGCGTCGCGGAATGTGTCGATGGGGTTGTGGAGATTCATGCGCACGATACGTCGAACTACGAACGTGCCGAGTTCTCGGCGCGCTTGGGGCGTTTATTCTTGATTCGATTCGAGTACTACCAACGCAAGTTCCTGATCAAGTTCATCAACAACCTGCTGTCGCAGGTCACCCCGTACCTGTTCTACCTGGTCGGCGGTTATCTGACCATTGTCGGCCGCCTTGATATCGGCGCGCTGGTGGCAGTCATAGCGGCCTACAAGGACTTACCGGGGCCGGTCAAGGAATTGATCGACTGGGACCAGGAGCGTATGGACGCAGGCATCAGGTACACCCAGGTGATTGAGCAGTTTACGGTAGATAACCTGTCCCCGGTCGCGCTGCAGCAGTTGAGCGAGACACCGATTCTTCCCGCTCAAGGGGTACTGAAAGCGGGCAACTTGTCATTGCTGGACGAGTCCGGCAGCAAGACCGTGGATGGTGTGTCGTTCCAAATCGGTCTGGACGCCCATGTTGCAATCGTCGGTTCCAATAGCTCTGGCGCCGGTGAACTGGCCCAGATACTTGCGCGACTGGTTTTGCCTGACAACGGGTCGGTGGAAATGGGAGGCGTTGACATGACCCGGGCGTCGGAGGCGGTGACGGGACGGGCGGTGTCTTATGTCGGCTCGGCTTCCTACCTGTTTCCGGTCAGCGTGCGCGAGAACCTGGTGTACGGACTCAAGCACCGGCCAGTCGTTGCGGTGGCCTATCACGGGAATGCGCGCAAGCTGCAGGAGAGCCGCGTGCGGGAGGCAGCACGCGCTGGCAATTCGACCCTGGACATCGGGGCCCAATGGCTGGATTACCAGGCCGCCAGTGTCAGCGGCGAAGAGGAGATGGAAGGGCGATTGCTGGAGGTCTTGCGCACCGTCGATCTCGAAGAGACTCTTTTCGAGATAGGCCTGAAAAGCTCCGCGCCAGCGGACAAGCACCCGGAACTCGCAGCCAACATTCTGCTGGCGCGCGAGACGATGCGGGAGCGCCTGGCGCGCCCGGAATTGACAGATCTGGTGGAGCGCTTCGACGCGTCACGTTACAACCGCAACGCCACTATGGCGGAGAATCTGTTGTTTGGTACCCCGGTGGGCAAGGTCTTTGACGTTGGTAGCCTCGCGACGAACCCGTACGTGCGCCGGGTGCTGGATGACAGCGGACTGTCGAACGACCTTTTGAAGGTTGGTCACAAACTCGCCGAAACCATGCTCGAGTTGTTCAGCGATCTGCCACCGGGGCATGAATTGTTTGAACGGTTCAGTTTCATTGCGTACGACGATCTGCCCAACGTGAAGGACATCGTCTCCCAGGTTGCGGCATCAGGATTGGACCGGCTCACTGAGAATGCCCGCAATCAACTGCTGGGCTTGCCATTCAAGTTGATTGTCACCAAGCACCGTTTGGGATTGATTGATGAGGCACTTGAGTTGCGCATACTGCAGGCCCGCCAGCAGTTCGCAGCCAATCTGCCGCCGACAATGCGCAGTGCGATCGAGTTTTTTGACGCTGGCCGCTACAACGGCGCGGCGACACTGCAAGACAACATTCTTTTCGGGAAGATTGCAACCAGCCAGGCCGGTGGTGCTGCGCAAATCGGCACTTTGATGCGCCAGATTCTGGAGGAGTTGCATTTACGCCCTCTGGTGTTGACGATTGGACTGGATTACCAGGTGGGTCCGGGCGGCGCGCGCCTGCCGATATCCGATCGCCAGAAGGTGGCGATTGGGCGAGCCCTGCTAAAACGGCCGGTGGTGTTGGTATTGGACCAGGCGGCGGCGGTTCTGGACCCGGATGCGCAGAATCGGATTGTTGGCAATATCCTTGGCTGTCGGCAGGGATGCGCAGTGCTCTGGGTGCTTGATCGAGTGGACCTCGCCGAACGCTTTGCCCACGTGTTGGTGATGGAGAACGGCCAACTCGTCGAGCAGGGTGGATTCGACGAGCTGATGCGCCGCAAGGGTAAGTTCTATGCGATGGTCGACGGCAGGTGACACCAAAGGAGAAATGCCATGAGTTTGGAGCAGGAAGTCGAGTTGATCCGCAGGTTCCCGCTCTTCAGCAAGCTGCCGCCAGCCAAGCAGAAGCTGTTATGTTTCAGCAGTGATCGCGTGACTTACGACGCCGGGCAGCAACTGTTTAAGGTTGGGGCGGTTGGTGACGCCTGTTACGTCATTATCGAAGGAACGATCGAGATATCGGTCGCGCTGCCCGATGGCAAGGGATCACACGTGATCGCCGTGATGGGTAGCAACGAAATCGTTGGTGAGATTGCAATTTTTGGCGATGTGCCGCGGACTGCGACTGCCACCGCAAAGACCAAGCTTGAGGTGCTGCGAATTTCCGCCGATATGTTGCGCAGCGTGATCCGCGAGAATCCCGATGCCGCAATCGAGTTGATCAGAATCCTGGCAGAGCGCCTTGCTAACACCACGGCGCATCTGTCGATGTTGTCCAAAAATACCTAATCGTGATGCCAAATGGCCCGGTCCAGTGGCTGTCAATCCCGGCCGCCGCCCGCGTCAGCTTGTAAGCAGGACGTAGCTCTGCACGGGCAAGGCGAACCCTTTAAGTTGCAGGGCTTGTCCCGCCTGCGCATTTTCGATCACACCTGCCGCCCGTACCAATTCAATGGTGCGTTCGTCCACCAGTATTT
>Ga0105048_10014932_pt1 | contig 12071 bp, 8 predicted proteins | sample MAT05_FD_78382 | JGI IMG/M metagenome (GOLD analysis project Ga0105048, IMG submission 78382) | Freshwater microbial communities from Lake Fryxell liftoff mats and glacier meltwater in Antarctica - MAT-05 | ecosystem: Environmental > Aquatic > Freshwater > Ice > Liftoff microbial mat | place... | reverse complement strand
TGCCGATTGGCGTATGACCGATCACGTAATCGAAATGACCCTGCGCGAAGGCCGAGCGCGTGCCCGGCGTGTCCAGCAGGGTTGGGCTGACGTACACGCTGGTGATACCGCGTGGTCCGAGTTCGGTCGCAATTGCGCGCGTGAACGCCAGCACGGCGCCCTTACTGGCGACGTAATGAGCGAACCCGGGTGTACCCATCCAGACGGTGTCTGACCCGATATTGATGATCTTCCCGCCACCCTGTGCGGTCATCGCCGGGACGACTGCTTTCGTCACCAGAAAGGTGCCATCGACATTGACGGACATCCGCTTCTGCCATTCGGCCAGGGTGAGTTGATCCCACGGCATTGCCGTGAAAATCCCGGCGTTGTTGACCAGCGCATCGATCCGGCCGAACGCCTTGATGGCTTCGGCCGCCATATTTTCCGTTTCCGCCTCCGAGGTGACATCGGTTTTGACGAAGATCGCATCGCCTGCAGCCTGCAGTTCCACGATTAAAGAGTCGTCCTGCCGAATATCGGCCACGACGACCTTCGCACCCTCCTGGACCAACCGGCGGGAAATGGATGAGCCCATTTCGCCAGCGCCACCTGTCACGATGACCACCCGATCTTTAACACTGATTGGCATATGTTCCTCTTTCTCCCCGACACGTGGACGGATCGTTGCCGCCCTGACCGATCACAGATTGTTAAAATGTGCTGTCATCCCAGTTGGTCAGCGATGCCATGGCCGCGCCGACGCCTGCGCCAAATTGCACCGGATACCCGACATCGGCCAGCGAGCGCTCGAGAATCGAGAGTTGCGCGGCCAGTGTGGTCGGATGGGCCTGGGATGGTCCCATATGACCCAACCGGAAGAGTTTTCCATAAAGCTCTCCGTATCCCGGCGAGATCATCACCCCATACCTGTTGCGCATGGTGGCGCGAAGGGCTTCGTCAGAAAGTCCAGTCGGTATTCTGACCGCGGTCACGCAGGTCGCGGCGATCTCATCACGCGCAGCCCATAGCTCGAGTCCGAGCGCCTTCACTGCTGCCCGGCATGCGGCCGCGATCGCTTGCTGTCGTTCGACGAAGAGTTCCATTCCCGTTTCAAGTGCCTGGGTGAGCACGGATTCAAGTGCATAGATTTCCGACACGGATGGGGTGTACGGAAAACGATTGCCCTCGATCCACGCCGTTTTCCAGTCGAGAATCGAAAGAAAACTCGCGCGGAGGGGAGTCTCGACCGACTCCATCGCTTTCCACGCGGCGGGACTGATTGTCATCAAGGAAAGACCTGGTGTACCGCCAAGACACTTCTGTGGTCCGGCAATTGCCACGTCCATGTTCCACTCTTCCGGACTGAGCAACTCCGCGCCGAGACCAGAGACGGTATCGACGAGGGTGAGCACGCCGAATTCCTTGCAAATCGCGCCGATCTCTTTGACCGGATTGTGTGTGCCGGACGGTGTTTCGGAATGCACGACTGAGAGGAATTTGATACCGGGATTTTGTTCCAGTGCGCGACGGACAGCTGCCGGATCGATCGCGTCGTTGTAGGGAACGGCGATCTCGATCGTTTCACCGCCGAACCGCTCAATGAAATCCTGGAACCACTTTCCGAAGACGCCTGAAACCAGATTAAGCACTTTGTCGCCGGGACGGATCAAACTTGCAGCAGCGGCTTCGAGACCAAGAATTGCCTCGCCCTGCATGATGACGACGTCGTACTTCGTGCGGAAGACCTGCTGGAGCAAATCGCACGTGTGAGCGAAGAACTCTTTGAACGCCGGGTCATAGTGATAGAGAACCGGCTTGGCCATGTCGCGGAGTGTCCGCTCATTCACTTCAACCGGTCCCGCCGCCAGATTCATTCGAGGCCATTTGGTCATTCAGGAGCTCCTCAAGCTACAAGGCACAAGCTGCAAGCAACAAGCTTTTGGCTCGCCCTCCGGTGCATCAGGGTTTTTGCTCTTCAAGAATACGGTCAATGAAAACCGTGAGCATTCGTTCTACAGCGTTTGCCTCATCACTTAAAAGGTCGAATTGCTCTTTTGGTAGAAACCCCAAATCTCTAGACAACAACAGATGATGTTGAAGTTCTGTTGCTGATCCAATCGCGATCCGACAAAACCGAGGGAGCTCATTGCCACCGCGACCACATCCTTCGGCGATATTCGCTGGAACCGACGACGCGGATCGGCGGATCTGGCTGGTCAACCCGAACATCTCTTCGCGAGGAAATGAAGCTGTTGCCCGGTAGATGTCCAACGTCAGTTGGTACGACCGTTCCCAAACTTTCAATTTCCTGAAATCGCGTCCAATTGCTCGGGCTGACACAACCTTCACCTGTACTTATGCCTTGGGCATCGGGCCTTGTAGCTTGTAGCTTGGACCTTGCTGCTCCTGGCTAGCCGCTAGGAGTATCCCAACTCCTTCATCTTCGCCTTCATGCCATCAGTGTCTCCGATGGCGGAAACGGTGATGGTGCCGTCAATGATTCCCTTCTGGGCCGCCGCGACGGCGTCTTTGGTTGCCTGATCAGCAGTGGCCGGGAGGTCGAGCAGGCGGACGCCGCCATTCTTGACATCCATGGTGTAGGTCTTGCCAAAGGTGCCGCTGGCCAGGTCATTGATCATGGCCTCGTAGATGCCGGTGTAATCGAAGACCACCGAGGAGAGCAGCACATCGCTGTAATCCTTGGATTTGTCGCCGATAACATCGATGAACCATGCCGGTGCATCAGTATTGGCTTTGTTGTGATCGCGGATCGCTTCGATCATGCCGAACGAAGCGCCGTCGCCCATGCCGAAGACGATGTCGGCACCCGCGGCGAGAACCTGCTCCGTGACGCGCTTGGCGCCCGCGGAATCGTCATACGCCGCCTCGCCGATGACCGAGTAGATCAGCTTCGCGCTGCCATTGGTGGCCTTCAAACCCTCGGCGAAACCGACTGTCATGAAGTTCCATGTCGGCGGCTCGCCGGAGACGACGACGGCAACAGTACCGGTCTTCGTGGCCTTGCCCGCCGCGACACCGGCGAGATAGGCAACTTCCTGCGCCTGGGTTTCGATGTCCGAAACCACACCGGGGGTGACCGCGGTCGGATTTTCGATCACGGCAACAGGGATACCTTCCGCTTTCGCAAAGTCCGGGCAGGTTGTCTGATAGCCGGATGCGTGGCAGATGATGAGTTCCGCACCATCGGCTTTGAGGTCCTTCAGCGCCGGGGTAATGTCGTCATAGCCGCCATTTTCCTGGACGATCGCTTCGATACCGAGCTTCGCGGCAACCGTATTCAGGGAATCCGCTGCCTGCTGATCCCAACCGAGGTTAGTCATGGCGCCAGGGGTAATGACCGCCACCTTGGCCGGAAGGGGTCCTGCCGCCGGAGTTCCATCTTGCGCGGCAACCGAAAGCACACCGCTGAGCGAGATGGCGAGGAACGCCATTATCGCGAGCACGAATCGGGAAACATTCCGCTTTTGCTTCACGGGTTCACTCCTTTTGAGCTTCTGGCCGCTAGCTTCTAGCTGCCAGATTTCCAATCGACATTTGCATTCCGCCGGGGCCGCCCCCGTGCGGGAATGAGGAACGCTTCACGCTCATTCCCCATTCCCGCACGGGCTCGAACCCAATACCCATTGGTTCTTACTCGTCTTCCACCTCCAATCTAAAAAGCTCGCCTTTCGTCACTCGGAACTCGTTCCTCATCGTTGCCCCCGGGCGTATGGAATTCCAAGGGCCGCCGGGAGTGCCGTCCGACCGGCGAGAATCACGAGCGCGAGCATGATGCCGATGTACGGGAACATTCCGATAAATTCGGTTTGAATGTCGACTCCATTGATCTGCAGTTGATCGCCAAGCGTCTGCAATCCACCGAACAGCATCGCTCCGATCACGATTCGATAGGGATTCCAGCGCCCGAGCATCGTGATTGCAAGCGCGATGAAGCCCTGACCAACCGTCATCCCGATACTGAAGATCTTGACGTCGGCGACACAGAGGAACCCGCCGGCAAAACCAGCCATTGCTCCCGCAATCGCGATCGCCGTAAACCGGACTCGGACGACATTGACACCGGCCGCATCAGCCGCGAAGGGGTTTTCGCCCACGGCCCGGACCTCGAGTCCGAACTTCGTCCGCATCAGCACGAAGGCGAAAATCGGTACAAGTGCCCAGCAGATGTAGAAGATGAGTTGCCGTTCGAATAGCGGTTCCCCAATGATCGGAATGTCGCGCAACACAGGAATCGAAATGTTGATCGGATCGACTTCGACCGCGACATTCTTGCCACCAAAGAGATCACGAAAGAGGAACGCACTCAGCCCGGCGCCGAAGATCGTGATCGCCAGACCGACCAGCACCTGATCAACCCGCATCGTGATCGTCAGCACTCCAAAGATCAGTCCGAGGATGATGCCGGAAACGATCGCGACCAGCATCCCGATTGCCAGACTCTGGGTGTGATAGGCGGCCCAGAACCCGAAGAAACAACCGGAGAGCATCATGCCTTCGATGCCAAGGTTGAGTAGTCCTGCTCGCTCCCCGACAGCCTCTCCGAGCGCAGCCAGGGTCAGCGGAACCGCGCGCAGAAGTCCGGCCATCAGCAGCGCGGTCAGGAAATCGGCCACATTGACATCACCGATACTCATCAGACTTCTCCCACCACGACGGCCGGTGATTCGATGGGTGCGGGGGCCGCATGTTCTTCGGAGCCTTCGGACCGGCGTCGGTTCCAGGCCGCCATCAATCGTCGTTCGAAGTAGACCGAGCAGGCGAAAAAGATCAGCATGAGTCCTTCAAGTATTTGAATGTAGTAGGTTGGCACATCCGCCCGGCGGGGCATCGAAGCGCCTCCAATCAGGAGGAAGGAAAAGAAGAAAGCGAAGGGAATGATGGCCAGACTGTTCAAACGCGCCAGATAAACAAGGGCGAATGCGGTAAAACCGTAACCCGGGTCCCAGTTGGCTTTGAAAACACCCTGGACTCCCATAACGTCGTTCGCTCCAGCCAGTCCGGCGAAACCGCCACTGAGCAGGAGCGCCAGCACTGTAAGCAACCCGACAGGCATTCCGGCGTGAATCGCGGCGCGTTTGTTCCGGCCGAGCACCGTCAACATGTACCCCGGCACCGTGGAGCGGAAGAGGATCGCGACAAGGACGACCACCACGAGCCCGATGATCAATCCGATGTGCACTTCAGTACCCGGGATGAAAGGCAGCCGGAGTTCGTACGGAATCTGCTTCGTTTCCGGGGCCACGCGGTCCGGATCCTTGAACGGTCCCTTTACCAACCAGGAGGTCACATTCACCGCGACATAATTCATCATCAACGTGGTGATGATCTCATTGAGACCGAATCGAACCGCCAGCGCTGCCGGGACAATTGCCCAGGCCAGTCCGCCCGCAAATCCGGCGACCGCGCCGCAAATGATCATGACCGCTTGTGGAACATCGCCAGCCAGATTCGCCCCGACCGCACCGGCCATGAGCGCCCCGATCAGGAACTGGCCATCGACTCCGATATTCCAGATGCCGGCCTTCAACGCAATGAGAAGCCCGCCACTTACGATCAACACCGGGGCCATTTGCTTGAGGGTTTCGGTCAGGCCATCGCTATTGCCGAGTCCGCGCTGAAAAAGAATCTGATAGGCGTTGAGCGCATCTTTGCCGCGCAGCTCCAGAAAGATTCCCCCAACCAGGAATGCGGCCACAATCGCCGCCAGAGAACTGGCAATCGGAACAATTCGTTCTCGGGTGACGGATCTGTTCATGCGAACGCCTCCGCCCGATCCCGGCCTGAGAGCATAAGATGACCGATTGTTTCAATCTTGACCTCGGCTCGCGGGAAAATTGCGACCAGCTCGCCGTTGTACATCACGCCAACGCGATCGCTGATCTCCAGAATCTCCTCGAGTTCTGATGAGATGAGGACAACAGCCTTCCCTTGATCCGCCTGCGATCGGAGTGTCTGGAGTACGAACTGCGCGGTTTTGAGATCCAGCCCGTTGGTTGGCTTGTTGCACACCAGCACTTGCGGATCGGTCGCCAATTCACGGGCTAGCAGTAACTTCTGGATATTGCCGCCTGAAAGGAGCGTCAGTCGTGTGGAAGTATCTGGCGTTTTGACATTGAACTCATCGATCAACGATTGGGCGTGCGCCTCGATTGCAGGACGATCGAGCCAGAACCCACCCTTCGAGAAAGGACGTCGACTGATCGTTTTGAGCACCGCATTCTCGGCCACGCTGGCTCCCGGAACCGCTCCTTCACCAAGTCGATCGTCGGTCACATAGCCCGCGCCGGCTTTCGCCGCCGCAGATACTCCCTTGTTGGTGATCTCCTGGCCTGCGATGCTGACGCTACCCGAAGTGACATGACGCTGTCCTGCGATGACTTCGCCGAGTTCCTTCTGACCGTTGCCGTCGACGCCAGCGATACCAAGAATCTCGCCTGCTTTCAATTGCAGCGAGATATCCCGAACCGCTTTTGCCCCACGGCTATCCAGGGCCGTTACCCCTCGCAGCTCAAGCAGAGTTCGTCCCGAATCTGCCGCATCTCCAGTTGCTGTGGTCTGTATTCCGTCTGCTGATTGGTGTTGACTGTCGGCGTTCGGCTGTTCACCCCCGGCCGTCCCACCAAACATCAACTCAACAATCAATTTTTTGGTGGCGGCTCGTCCGCTCGCGGCGATATCGTCCGGCAAGAGTTCCCCGACCTTGCGCCCCTGCCGGAGTATGGAGACGCGATCGCTGACTTCCAGTGCTTCTTCCAATTTATGTGTGATCAGAACGACGGCCACGCCCTCGGCCTTCAGTCTGAGCAGGATTTTGAAGAGCCCTTCGACTTCGACCGGTGTAAGCACGGAAGTTGGTTCATCGAGCAAGAGAACCCGGGAACCACGGAAGAGCACCTTGATGATCTCCACCCTTTGCCGCTCGCCCAGCGAAAGATGCCGGACTTCCGTGCGCGGTGACGCGGTGAGACCGAAGTCGCCGAGCATTTCCAGTAGTCGACGTTCTGCCCCGGAGAGATCAAGGACGAAACGTGTCTTCATTCCAAGAATGACGTTTTCGATCACCGAGAGGTTTGGAACGAGCGTGAAATGCTGATAGACCGTGCCGATTCCCTGTTCGAGCGCATCGGATGGGGAAGCGATTGTAACTGGCGCTCCGTTGATCTCGATTGTGCCGGCGTCGGGGTGATACATCCCGGAGAGGATGTTCATCAACGTCGTTTTGCCGGCGCCATTTTCCCCAAGCACAGCATGTACTTCGCCCGGAAAGAGCTGCAGGGAGACATTGCTGTTCGCCTGCACCGTACCAAAGCGTTTCGAAATCTCCTTCATCTGCACAACCGGAACATCCTGGGCTCCGAGTGTTCCCGCGATCCCTGCAGATGCGCGAATTACCACGCCTGACTCCGTCAAAGACATCCGGTGCACAGGTGGAGACGCGGCATGCCGTGTCCCTACGGCATTGACTGCACCGAAGACGAAGCCGGGACCAGGAATTCGTAGGGGCACACGGCTTTGTGCCCGTTCCAGCAAATCACCGACAAAGGCTGAGAACGATCGACCTGATCCATGCGCTATTTGGTTGATGGATCGAGCACCTGTCGTCATTGTAATCCCGTAACATGCTCTGCGAGTACGTGCTGCGCGTAAATCAACCGGAAAAGTCGGCGATACCGGTCTACTCGCCGTAAAACTCAGGTGCCTTCTTGTAGGTCGCGTAATCCTCTCCGTCGTGCGAGAAGAAGATCTTGCCGCCAAGTCTGCGGGCATACTCTTCGACCCGCTGCATCGAGCGCAGCAGATCCTCCGGATCAGAGTGCAGACCCATTAGCACTCGATCGTTGAGGTTATGGGTGGTGTAGGCAACATCGATCGGGAAGATCATCGGCTGATCATTGGTCGGATGGACGATGACCGAGAGGTGACCCTTCGAGTGACCAGGTGTCTCGATCAGGGTGATCCCGGGAAGAACGGTGTACTCAGTATCTCCGAGCGATTCGAGCAACGTGAACTTTGCGCCTTGCATATCGACCAGGTTACGGTCATACCCAAGACGTTCCCAGGGATCGGGCACAAATGCGTGCCGCAACTCGTCTTTGGTCATGATGAACCGGGCACCAGGGAAGTAACGATTGCCGGAACAATGATCGAAGTGGAGATGGGAATTGACCACGATATCGACATCTTCCGGGCGGACACCGATTCTTGCCAGCTGAGCGACGATCGTCTGTTCTTCGGTCTGGAGTGGTTTTTCGAACGGGAGCACCCGCTCCACCCACTCTTTATCGAAACCGGTATCGATAAGGACTTTGCCCTGGGGATGGTCGACAAAGATCGAATAGACCGGAAAGCGAATTTCCTTGTTCCAGCCATGATTCCAGGTCATGAAAACCTGATCAAGCACAAGCGATCCGCTCTCCAGGAGATAGACTTTCGTTCCCATCAGATCCTCCATCTTCGCTCGGTCGACTAATCAGTGGTTCGATTCATTGCTCGCCAGACTCGTTCCGGCGTTACTGGCAGTTCGTTAATCGTGATTCCCAGATCTGCCAGCGCAGTTACGACAGCAGCTGTCGCGCCTGCCAACGAGCCTTCGCCGATGCCCTTTGCCCCGTATGGGCCTGGGCCATCTTCATTCTCGACAATCGTCGAGGCAAATGCATCGGGTAGATCTTCAAAAGTAGGGATATGGTAGTCAAAGAGTGTGCTGTTGATGAGTTGTCCCGTATCGTCGTAGATCATCTCTTCGTAGATTGCGTTACCCAATCCCTGCATGATGCCGCCCATCTCCTGAGCTTCGACCATGCGTGGATTGAGCGCGCGCCCCACATCGGCGACGCTGGCGGCCTTGCGAATGGTCAGCTTACCGGTCTCCCGATCAACCTCGATTTCGATCCCGCCGATGCAAACCTCCCAGAAAACCGGACCCTCGGCGTACGAACCGCTGCCCTTTTCCGGGCGGACTTCTCCTCGGCCCATCAACTCCCCACCAACCATGCCGAAGTGCACCCTGATCAGTTCAGGGAAGGACTTCGATTCGCCTTCGTGCCAAACCTGACCTTCTCGAATGTCGAATGCGGTCTCCGGAAGATCGAACACACGCGCGGCGATCTCGAGTACCTGTGCCCTGAGTTCTCGAGCCGCACGTTGTACCGCCAATCCCGCGAGTGTCGTGGAGCGACTGGCGCCGGTCGATCGGTCGTACGGGGTGATCTGGGTATCACCACCGATCACCTTGACGTGATCGACTGACATGCCGAGTTCTTCAGCCACGATCTGGCTGAAAACAGTCCGCGCGCCCTGTCCAACTTCAGTCGAGCTGACGTAGAGCGTGACATGACCGTCAGCTTCCATCCGGGCAAATGCGGTCGACACCGGGTGCGCACCAGCCGCGAGAAGCCCAACGCTCACTCCGCGGCCGACATTTGCCGGTTTAGGTGTATCCCAACCCAAATTTTTTGCAACAAGCCGGATATCTCCGATGAGATCGGCATCGAGTGGCTTGCCACCAGGGCGGACATATTCGCCAGGAGTGAGCAGGTTCTTCTCACGCATCTGAATCGCATCGAGACCGCACCGGCGGCCAATTTCGTCGACCTGTGATTCACCACACCACTGCAAGTGGGTCGCACCGAACGCGCGGTACGAACCCGCGGGCGACGTATTGGTGTAGACACCCCAGGCATCGACCTTGACCGCTTGCCAGCGATACGGGCCCGGTGCGGCATCGGCGCCGGTCGCGACGACCCGCGGGCCATTGTCGGCATACGCGCCAGTATCGAACCAGGCGCGAACTTCGCGGGCCAATAGCGTGCCGTCTGACCTGGCAGCGGTTCGCACCCACGCTTTCATTCCATGGCGGCGGGTGGTAACCATCGCTTCATCGACACTGTTGGCGATCCGAACCGGGCGCTTCGCCTTTCGGGCCAGAGCAGTCGTGATCGGTTCCATCTTCGTATAGGACTTCGATCCGAAACCTCCGCCGAGGTAGGGAACGGAAATGCGCACGCTGCCCACCGGTAACCCGAAGAGATCGGCGATTTCGGCTCGTACGAGGAATGGGTGCTGGCAGGATGACCAGATATGGATCTCGTCCATATTGGCTCCCCACTGCGCAATCAAGGTGTGCGGTTCCATCGCATATTGAAAGATAGCCGGGAAGATGTAATCGCCTTCGACCACGATGTCCGCGGAGGCAAAGAGATCGTCAGAATCGCCGCGGGCAAATGCATGGTGATAACAGACATTCCCCGGTTGCGGTTTCATCTCCCCAAGCCCGTGGAAGAGCCCGGATTTCAACAGTTCAGTGATGTGAAGTCGCGGCGCACCGTCCGCAAGTGCGGCGTCCAGGGTGACCGCAAGCGGCAGCTCTTCGTAGTCGACGTCGATCAGAGTCAGTGCTTCATCGGCAATGGCCGGGCTTTCGGCGGCGACCGCTACCACCGGTTCCCCTACGAATCGCACCTTATCGATTGCGATGAGTGGTCTGTCCTTTATGGCATGGCCATAATAGGGATTAATATCGAGCACATCTTCGCCGATAAGCACCGTATGAACTCCGGGAAGCGCCTTCGCCAGTTTCGTATCGATCCGTTTGATCCTGGCGTGCGCATACGGTGACCGGAGAATGCGGCCGTAAAGCATTCCTGGCAACTTCATATCGCCGGCATAGATAACTGCCCCGGTCGCCTTCGCCCGAGCGTCCACGCGCGGCACATCGTGCCCGATCGTGGTGTACGACGACTCAGTGTTCGAAGTCACTCGCCACCGCCATTCTCAGTGGCGAGACGCCGGGCAGATTCCTCGACCGCTTCGATGATGTTCCAATATCCGGTACACCGGCAGATGTTGCCAGCCAAACCGTGCTTGATCTCATCGACCGTCGGATGCGGGTTTTCGGCCAGTAGCGCCTTCGTCGCCAGCATCATCCCGCTGGTGCAAAAGCCACATTGGAGCGCACCTTTGTCGATGAATGATTGCTGGATGGGGTGGAGATCTCCGAATCGCGCGAGACCTTCTACAGTTTCCACGCTCTTTCCGTCGGCCTCATATGCCAGTGTGCAGCAGGAACTTACGGGAATGCCGTCGACTAGCAAAGTGCAGACACCGCAAACTTGGAGATCACACGAGCGCTTGGCCCCGGTGAGACCGAGACGGTCCCGAACGACGTCGAGCAACATTTCCCGCGACTCAATTTCGACGTCGACCGGTTTGCCATTGACGGTCATCTTCAGTTGGGTGCGTTGTCCGGTCGCCACCGTTTCGTTAGCCACCATGGCCTCCTGACGCCCGAGCTGTGGCGATCGCTATTGCGCGGGTGGTGAGTACGCGTGCGAGGTGTCGCTTGTAATCGGTGGATTCGAAATTGTCCTCGGTCGGGTCGATCTCGTCGTGAACGATCGCCGCGGCCACCTCAGCAGCGCGAACCGTCGATAGCCCGATTAGCGACTCCTCGGCCGCGCGAATTCGTACAGGCCGGTCACACACGCTTCCAACCACGATACGCGCTCCCGTAACCATATCGCCGCTAAGAGACAACGTTACCGCCACGGTCGCGGTTGGGCGTTCATGGATTTTGAACCGCTCGTAAGCACTACCCACGGGGACGGGGTGCGGAATGCGAACGGCCGTCAGGACCTCATCCTGACCGCGCGATGTCTCGAGCAATCCGGTAAAGAATTCAGAGAGTGGGATCTCGCGACGACTATTTGATGATTGCAGAACAATGCTCGCGTCCCATGCCATCAGTAAAGTCGCTGGATCGCTGTGAGGTTCGGCGAAACAGAGATTCCCGCCGATGGTGCCTGTCGAGCGGACACGAACATTTGCCACATTCGCTTCCAATTCTGCCAGGAGTGGCAGATGTTCCCGAACCGTTGCCGAGCGTTCGATTGCACGATGGGTCGCCAACGCCCCGATCGAGATGGAATCACCGTCAAGTGAGATCGAATTCAGACCAGGAATGGTTTTGATGTTGATCAAATGCGGGAAATGGATCAGACGCTCTTTCATGACGACGAGTAGTTCGGTCCCGCCGGCATAGATCGCCGCATCGGAGCCGAATTCGGTCA
>Ga0105048_10014931_pt1 | contig 12071 bp, 10 predicted proteins | sample MAT05_FD_78382 | JGI IMG/M metagenome (GOLD analysis project Ga0105048, IMG submission 78382) | Freshwater microbial communities from Lake Fryxell liftoff mats and glacier meltwater in Antarctica - MAT-05 | ecosystem: Environmental > Aquatic > Freshwater > Ice > Liftoff microbial mat | place... | reverse complement strand
CCTTCGCCGGTGATCGGAGTCGGGGTGGGAGCGATGTTGGGGTCGCTGCTGGCTGTGTTGACGTTTCGGTTTGCCTTGTCGCTTACGACTGCTGCGACGCTGGGGGTGGTGGCGTTTTTGGGTGCGGCAGTTTATCTTTCATTGATGCCCGCAGCTCAGGGCGGGATGGGGTTGGATGGTGAGGCCAAGGCGGCGTGGGTAGCGGACCTCGCGAAGGGGCGGGCAAAGGTTAACCAATCGGTGGTGAAAGAGTTATCATCGGTGTCGAGGGATCGGGCGGTGGCGGGGGTGACCCGGCTTGTTACATCGGCGAAGGACTCGCTGGGTGGGGGTGAGGGTAAGGGTGGGGGTGTTGCGTCGGTGGGGGCGAAGTTAAATGTTGAGGCGGGAGAGCCCGGGGCGGCGGAGGCGGCGAGGGGGATTCTTGATAGTTTATTTGGAGAGATCCGCGCTGTGTGGGCGAGGTTGCCCGGTGAGAGCCGGATGGTTTTGATCGCGAGCGCGGTGGCGGGCCTGATGCTTGGGTTTGTTCTGGGGGTGGTTGCGCCGCTCAAGGCGGGAGCGGTGCTTACATCGATGGCGGGAGCGATGTTGTGTGTCGTGTGCGGTGGTTGCTTGCTTACCGCGGCGGGGGTTATTCGTCCAAGCTTGTTTGACCGCGGGCCATTGATCTGGCTGAGTTTGTGGGGCGGGGTTGCGATCGCGGGGTTTGTGTATCAGTTGCCGCGTCAGAAAGCCAAACCGCGTGAGGTGGAGGCGACGGCGTGAAGGCGAGAGGCGATGGGGGAGGGGCGAGAGGTAGGACGGGTTGGGATGTAATATTACAAACTGGTAGGGCGGTGTGGTGTAAAATCGTTGGTCGCGTTGCGCGCGGCGAGCCCGCTGAGCGAGGCTTTACAGGGTGAAATTAAGTTTAACCGGGGGGCGTACGCATCGCGGATGAAGGTTGCGATTAAGGTTGCATGGGCAGGGCGGGATGGCCGCGGTCGAGGCGGCGGACGCGGGCGAGGAGTTGTTCCTGGCGGGGATGTGGGGAGATGCCGCTGATGCGGTTGGGGTCAAAGAGATAGACCTGCACGAAGTGGAAGATCGGGGCGACGGGTAGGTCCTGCTCGGTGATGAGGGTTTCGGCTTGAGTTAAGATATTGAGCCGGGCTGCGGCGTCGGGCTCTTCCGCCGCGGCGTTCATGAGGGCTTCAAAGGCGGGGCTGGCATAGGCACGATCGTTATTACCATCGCCCTCGCGGTGGATATCGAGGAAGGTGGTGGGGTCGCCGTAGTCGCCGAACCAGGTGCCCCGGCTTACCATGAAGTTGCCGGATTTGACTTGCTCGCGGAAGACTTTGACTTCCTTCTGCTGAAGAAGGACATTTACTCCCAGATCTTCCTGCCAACCTTTTGCGATGTACTGCGCGATGAGGTCGTGGCCGCCGTCTTTGTTAAATAATAATTCGACCATCGGGAAGCCCGCTGCGGCGGGGAAACCGGCGGCTTCCAGGAGTTTACGGGCTGCGGGGGGATCAAAGGGCAGGCCGTTGGGCGAGTTATAGTTATGAATTGAGCCGGGGGGGATGAGGGAGGGAGCCTCAAGTTCGCCGCTACGGCGGACGGTGTCTATGACGCCCCGGCGGTTGATGGTCATGGCAAAGGCGCGGCGGACGCGGGGATCGGCGAAGGGGTTTGGCCGGCCATCGGCGAGGGTGGGGCGGCAGTTGAAGTTGTAAAAGTAAGTTCCAAAGGCGCGGAAGGCGTGGATATGCTTACGTTCATCGTCGGGGAGCTGACGATCAATTTCTATGGCGTCCAGCCCGAGGGAACGTAAGCGGCTTATATCGTCGGCGTGTTCCTGGTAGAATCGGTCTTTAGCGACGAGCATTTCGGCGCGGTAGGAGGGGACAACATCGCTCACCCAATCAACCGCTCCGGTTCGGAAGGCGAGGACGGCGGCGTTGCCATCGTCGATGGTGGGCATGGAGATTGAGTTAAGTAAGATCTCGCTTGCGTTCCAGTAGTAAGTATTCTTCACCGCCCGCATCTCGCGTTTGAAGCGCCAGCCGGAGAGGAGGAAGGGGCCATTGCTTACGAGCTTGGGTGGCTTGACCCAGGCAGTATCGAGGCGGAGGTGGCCCGTGGGTGCATCTATAAACTGAAATTCCTGAACGCTGGCGCGGTGGAGGGGAAAGAAGGCGGGGAAAGATGTAAGCGAAAGAAAATAGGGGACGGGGCGGCGGAGGGTGACGCGCAGAGTGAGGGGGTCTGGAACGTCGATGCGGACAGTAGTATTAAAGTCGGCGAGGGCGGCTTTCCAAGCGGCGTTGGCGGCGTCCCGGCGGGCCTGCTGGTTGGGGAACGGCGCGGCAGCGTGGGCCTTGAGGGCGGCGACGCGGCGTTGATAGAACGCCTCTGCGCCTTGAATCTTGAGGAAGAGCTTGACATAGTCCGCGCCATTCTCGGGCAACAGCATTCGCATCCACGCGAACTTATAATCGTCGGCGGTCACCTGCTCGCCGTTGCTCCAGCGAGCGGAGGGACGTAAATGGAAGGTGTAGACGAGGGCATCGGCGGAGACTTCCCACGACTGCGCCCCGGCGGGGACCGTGGGGTAGGAGGTTCGCATGTTGTCGCTGGCGGTGAGGCCCTCAAACAGCAGGCGTGCTGCGCGGAAATCCTGGACCCAGGACATCTGGGTGAAGTCCAGGGTGCTTACATCACCGTTGTTAACAATGACGAGATCGGCGCGGGGCTGGGGGGAATCAAACCAGGCAGCGCCGAAGATGATGGCCAGGAAGAGTGCGAACGCGGCTGCGATTTTGATACCCACGCGGCCTCCGTGCTGCGATGCTTATGTCTTCCGGTATTCTATTACGTTCGGACCGGTGGACCCTTGCACCGGGTTACATTCGGTTGCAACACCGGCGTTGCCCACGTGAACTGGCGAGACCTGCGGTTTTCTTTCTCGCTGCCGATGCCAATAAGTTTAGTTATCCAGAAAGGTGCCGGGATCAAAACTGAAGGGGGCTTTGCTGAGCAGGCCCGTCCTACCCACCAGAAGGCGGGCATCCTCACCAAAGGAGGCATCGGAAATAGTCGTGCTGGCTTTAAGTTTTTCGCCGATTTTTCGGGATTCGGGGGGCGTAGCACCTTGGAGTGTCGCGGCGAGGAGCACGATGGTCTCTGCGGTAGTCGCGAGCTGGGCGTAAAGCTCACGGATGACGTAATCCACTTCACCTTTTTGAGCCATGGGCAATGACTTACTTTCGACGCCGCGTACGCAGTAGGCGATGAGGCGGCCGCCGAGCTCCGCGGCGGCTTTGACAGCTTCGGGCGAAGTCTGGCCGGCTTGGGTTGAGCTGAGGGCATCGCGAACACCGACGCTCGCTCGCAAGAGCGCGCCGGAGAGTTGTTCGCTCCCTGCGCCGCCGGTGAGTGCCTTTACTTTAGTGGCGACAGCACCCGCGATTCGGGCGAGTGCAAAGCTGCGCAGGGTGGGGACGCGGGCTGCTTCGATTCCGGCGTAGATGAGGCCATCGACCACTAAGGCATCTTCTTCTGCTGAGATCCGGGTGGCGAGTTCGCGGACGATCTCTTCGGACTGATCATTGCGCATCGTCGGAGTGGCCATGGAGGCGAGCGCTTCGAAAGTGCGACGCATTCCGAACGCGGCTTGGTAGCGGATGGCGGGCTTGGGTGATTTGAGGGCGTCGCGTAAGAGGGCAACGCTATCGCCGGTGGCCAGATCTCCGGCGAGGACCAGCGCGTTGATGATCGCCATATCTGCGCCGCTGCTGAGCATCGGGCGAAGGAGGGGCACGAGGGCTTTGCTGAACTCAACGCGGAAGGCGGGGCTTGCCTGCGGATCCGCGAGCTGCTCGAGGAGTGCGACGCGGTTACGTCGGACAGATTGGGGATTGTCTGACCCCAGTCCGCCGGAGTTATCTTTGACAAAGCGCTGCACCAGTGCCGTTTGGTCGGTGCTCAACTGCGCGGAGCGGCGCACGTCGGGCGTGATGTCGGCTTGCGCGAGGGCCGAGGGCACCAGTCCCGCTGAGATCGCAAGAGCCGCAGCGAAAACACATGACCTTAAGACGTTCATACGTGAGATCAAATCCGCAGCCCTTCGTAAGAGGTCATCAAAAAGGAGCAACACCAAACGCCAGAAACAAAACGCCGCAGCTACCGAGGTAGCCCGACACACTTTAACGGCAGTTAACCTGGCCGATATTCTCGAGCCCGAAACCCGCCGCGGCTGGCTTCGTGTACGCCACGCCCAGTGGCAATCTAACACCGAGTTACCTCTGGAACGACGCCGAACCTAGGGTATACCGCAGAACCGGCGATGAGCGTAGGGTTGCCGATGCGTGACTATACGAACAACAGCCTTTTACGGTTGCGGTCTTTGGAGCGGCGCGTTTAGGGGCGCGGCGGCGGAAGCCTCTAGCCGAAGGCTAGGGGCCAAAGACGTAATCTTTAGTTTCGTTGACGATTCCGACGGGAACTCGGACGCGGGTTCGGGTGTGGCCATCGAGGTAGCCTAGGTTGGCCTCGCACAGGCCGGGGCGGAACCAGTAACTTTCGCGGTTGCCGCCGCCTTGGTAGTTGTAGATGGTGTGGGTGCCGATGACCCAGGTGTTGCTGGGCTGGATGACGTAAGGCATCTTGCCGCCAACGCCTCGTTCGGTGATGGGGACCAAGGTGGCGAACTCATCGCCTCGGAGGTCGTGATCGTTCATGGTGTAGCTGGAACCGATGAAAGTGTAGAAGGATGTGGTGCGTTCGAGACCCGGGATGGGAAGGCCGGTGTTATTGGCACCGCGGTCTATGGGCGAAGAAAAGGCGGGAAAAGGGAATTCCTCATTCTCCTCGGATGGGTTGGCGGGGTCGGGCGGAGGTAGGGGTGCGGAGGAGACGTAAGCGTTGAGGGGGCGGCCGCGTGCGCCGATTTCGTTGATGCCGTAGAAGGGGAGCTGACCCTTCTGGCCGCCAAAGAGGGCACCGATGACGGATTCTCCGCCTTGAGGGAGGGGGCCTCGGCGCTGAGGGAGGGTGTTATCGTAATCATTGAGGTAGAGCGTGATGGCGGTGTTTAGCTGCGCGATGCGCGCGCCGCAGACGGTGGCACGCGAAGTTAAGCGGGCCTGCGCGAGCGCGGGGAGCAGGATGCTAATGAGGACCGCGATCACCGCGATCACCACCAAAAGCTCAATGAGGGTGAAGGCGCGGGAGCAGGCCCAGGGCGATTTTGGGGGTGGGAAGTGTGGGGTCACGGTGGGAAAGGAAGGATATGGTGAGATTGTGTGGGTGTGAGGAAACGGATTCGCGGCGGGTATGGCACATCGGGGGTGTGGGGAGGGTCGGTGCGAAGAGGCGGGGGGGGTTGTCGTTATATTTAGGAAGTGAGTGCGGCTGCTTCGCTTGCAGGGGCCGCGATTATCGAGCTGCCTACGGATTGCGACGAAGCGGCGCAGAATGCGGCCGTAGCGACAGTTTTAAGCCCCTTTTAGGGCGGAGCGGGGGGGATAGGTTAATCTACAAGGAGGGGCGTGCTGGGGAGGCGGCTATCGCCGCGGCGTCGAGGGCGGGGGCACTTGGGGCGGGGAGTGCGGCCGTTGATCGATGAGGCTGATTTTAGAGAACGAGCGTCTCGCCGGGTTGCACGCTGCGGGGGAGGGTGGCGGGGTTGAGTTCTTCCGCGCAGGTAGCGGTGACGGCGGAGATTTCGATGGTGCAATCTGGGGAGCCATCGGGGCGGAGTGGAATTTTTACGCCGCGTGATTGCAGCCAGCGGGCTGCGCGTGCCGTTTGGAGGGCCTTGCTCGTGTGGACACTGTCAAGGCCCGAAGCGTTCTTAATTGGCCCGAACTCATCGCTGCGATCGGTTTCGTAGACGATTGAAGACTTACAACTGGAGAGGGCATCAAAGACAAACTTCTCGAGTTTGACGCCGTTGTTAGTCTCGGGCGCGATTGCCGCGCCGGAGGCGGGGTCAATGCAGGGGATCTTCTTTTCGGCGCGGTGGTAGGGGAGGGCGAAGGCGGGGTCGAGGGCGACGCGGCTTAAGAAGTCGACGCCGATCAAGTGGATGGCGATCGAGCCGGCGATGAAACGTAATGATCCGTCATCAAGGCGCTGGGCCTGAAGGGGTTGGGGAAGATCGGAATATTCAATTACTTCGACACGCCCACCGCTTGAGCAGAAGACGCCCATCTTTTCTTCGGGGTAGGCTTTGGGGATCATCTTGCTGGACATTTCTCCGGAACTGGCCGCGGAAGCGTTGGCGGCTGTAAGTCCAGCCCCGGCGTGCAGGCCGATGAAGGCGGGATCAAAGGGGCGAACCAATGGGTTATCAACTTGAAAGTAACTGAGGTGCTCGATGCCGCGTCGGCGGAGGTCGTCGAGCGCGCCGCTGACGGCCAAGGCCAGGATGCTACCGCCGTGACCATCGGGGCTGGTCGCGACTTCGCTGGGTGCGGCGAGGAGGACCTGACCTGTGCGGATGTCAAATGAGGGGAGGACGCCCTGGGGAAAGAACATAACATCGGCGCGCTCAAGGCCGAAAAAATTATGCAACTCAAAGAAGTCGATCGTTGCGGCGTGGTTGAGCGGGCTGGTCATGATGTACCAGGGGATTCGTACGCCGTACCGGGCGTTGGCACCCAGGAAGTGCTGGCTGAAAAGCTCGAAGAGACTTTTGTTGGTGGCGCAGCCTGCGGGATAGCAGCCCTTGGGGCCATCAAAGCCTAAACGAGAGCCCTGACCGCCCGCCACAACGAAACCCGCGATCTTACTCGCGCGGAGAAGCTGTTCGCCTTTTTGCTGAGCCGCGGCGGGATTCCACGGGAGGCCGCCGCGTGAGGGATCGGGGGCGTAATAGGGGGCTGGAGCGAGATTGGGGGGGAGGGCGAAGGCGGGTTTGGAATGAACGTAATCGCGGACGAGGGCGGGGAGCGCATCGATATCGAGGGCGACGATTTGTTGAAGAAGTGAGGCCCCGGCGTGGGCGGAGAGGGTGTTGTAAAAGTTAAGTAAATGACCCTGTTGAACAGCGTTGAGACGGGCCATGAGCGTGGCGTAGGAGGCTGGCATGGCCGATGGTAGCGGCGTGAGTTTGGGAGGGTGTTTTTGGGGGGTGCGGGGTGAGCGCCGGTAGGTTTGGGTGGGGAGAGGCAGGGTGGCTGCGAAGCGCTGGCAGAGCGGTCTGGCGCAAGGGGCGTTGGGGGAGTGGGAGATTGAGCGAGGGCGATAGACGCGGTGGGCTCGATCGTTGCGAGTGCAGAGATTACGTATGTGGGGAGAGCGTGGGGGGCGGGCGGGGCAGATGCGCGGATGGCTGGGCATACGCTGTGGTGCGGGAGCGTGGATGGAGTGAATCGGTAGGTTGGGGGCTTAGGTAGTTAAGTGATGGTGAGGCAGGGATGACCGCAAGACTAACGTAACGAGTGAAACCAGTATTGGTTGAGACTAGTAATGGTTGAATCTAGTTATGGTTGAAACCGGTAATAGCCTAAACCAGAAGTGAGTGAAACCGGACATGAGTGAAACCAAACCGATGGGCGAGACTACTTTGATCGGTGGGGCGGGAAGGTGGAAGTTGGCGGACCCGCCGCGGCTGCCGCTGATTGCGCCGTCGATACTCTCGGCGGACTTTGCCCAGCTTGGGGGCGAGTGCGAGCACGTGATGAGGGCGGGGGCGGATATGTTACATTTGGACGTGATGGATGGGCACTTTGTGCCCAACCTCACGATGGGGCCTGCGTTGTGCCGTTCGCTTCGACGCGCGCTGCCCGGGGTGTATCTGGATGTTCACCTGATGGTGCGGGAGCCGGGGAAGTTTGTGGAAGGGTTTATAGAGGCCGGGGCGGATAATCTCACCTTTCATGCGGAGGTTGTAAGTGTGGCGGAAGCGGGCGAGCTTGCTAAGCGGATTAAGGGGGCTGGGGCGGAGGTAGGGATTGCCATCAACCCGGGTACGGGACCGGCGGCGGTCGAGCCGATGCTTACATTCGCGGATCTGGTGTTGGTGATGTCGGTGAATCCGGGGTTTTCGGGGCAGGCGTTTATCGAGTCGGTGCTTGAAAAGACGGCGTCTCTGGCGGGTAAGTTAAGTGATAAGCAGCGGCTGCAGATGGATGGGGGTATTTCTCCCGCCAATGCCGGGAAGGTGCGGGGTGCGGGGTGCGACTGTCTGGTATCGGCGTCGGCGTTGTTCGGGAAGCCCAGGGCGGAGCGGGCGGGTGTGATCGCCGCATTGCGGGGATGAGCGATCGGACTTGTTGGAGTCGGCGGCGGAGTGGAAACGAAACGATGTGGAAGGGAATCTTGCAAAGGCTGCTTCGGATACCGCTTACATTGGCGGCGGTGTATACATTAACATTAGCGTTGGCGTGGGCGGTGCCGGGGAACCCGGTGGATCGGCCGGAGGGCAAACGGCCCAGCGCCGAGGTGATCGCGGCGATGGAGGCGCGGTATAACCTGCAGAGTTTCTGGTCGTTTTACTGGTCTTACCTGGACGCGGCGAGCGGGCTGCGGTGGGCGCGCGGTGGTGGGGGCGGGGGTGGGAGTGGGCGGCCGGTGTTTGATTTGGGTCCGAGCTTACAGTACCGCGACCGGGATGTGAATGAAATCATTCGAACCTCGCTGCCTATTTCGGCGTTGGTGGGGGCAACGGCGATGGTGATGGCGCTGGGGCTGGGCTTGGGCGCGGGGGTGCTGGGGATGATGGGCAGGAGTGGGGGAAGGGGTGGGGCGATTGATTCTATTACGTTGCTGATTGCTCTGATTGGGATCAGTGTGCCGACGTTTGTGGTGGGCACGTTGCTGCAGCTTCTCTTTGCGGTTTGGCTGCCGGTGACGGAGGTGGGGCGGTTTGAACTGCCGGGGAGCCTGTGGCTGCCTGCGCTGACGTTGAGCCTGCCGTTTGCTGCTTATATCGCGCGGCTGACGCGCATGGGGATGATCGAGGCGATGGCGAGTGATTATGTTCGTACCGCGCGGGCGAAGGGCGTGAGTGAGCTGGGTGTGCTGGTGGGGCACGCGCTGCCCAACGCATTTCTGCCGGTATTAAGTTATCTTGGGCCAGCGACAGCGATGGCGATGACGGGGAGCTTTGTGGTGGAGCGCATATTCAGTGTGCCGGGGATGGGGCAGCACTTTGTGAACGCGGTGCAGAACAAGGATTTGTTTTTGCTGCTGGGGATCGTGCTGGTCTTCTCAACGCTTATGATTTTGATGAATGTGGCGGTTGATGTGTTGTATCGGTGGGTGGACCCGCGGGTGCGGGGCTAGGGGGTGGGCGGTTAAGGGGTTGGCTGCTGGTGGGTGGGTGGGTAGCGAGCATACGTTCTAGTCCATCCATGAGTTGCTCAACGTCCAGCTTGCTTTTCTTAAGGGCGCGGGCGTCGCACATAACATATCCTCTGCTGGTGTGGATGCAGATGCTCTTTAATGGTGGGAAGAAGAAGGAGAGGTGGAGGCGGGCGTGGGCGAGGTGGAGCGACTTATATTCGTCGTGGGTGAGCGTGCCTAGGAGGGGGTTTGGGAGTGTCGGGGCTTCGCGCAGTAGGCGGGCGATGGCGTTTTCGAGGTTGGCAAGGGCGATTGAGGTGGGGAGAGGGTCAACCGAGTGGCGGCTGGGGAGGAAACCAAGGTTATGTTATGTGACCGAGGCGACGAGCCTGCGCACAGCGGGGACGATTGCCAGGGCAACGGGGAGGGCGACGGCGAAGGAGATAGCCCAGGACTTAGACCAATCGTGGATCAGGGCGTCAGCGAAGCCGGTGCGGATGAACGTAAGTACGAGGGATATGGCCGCGGACATAAAGAGGGCCATGAGAGCGATGAAGAGGAAGTTGCCCTGGCGTTTGGTGAGTTTCATTGTCTAGGGTTGGAGTTGATACACCACTGCGCGGCGGCGCGCGCGGTGTGACGAAGAGCAGTATTACTCGGCGAAGAGGGCATCGACGAACGCCGCGGGGTTGAAAGGTTCAATATCGTCTGGCGTTTCGCCGACGCCGATAAACTTGACGGGGATCGAGGTTGCTTCTCGGATGGCAATTACGATACCACCTTTGGCGGTGCCATCGAGTTTTGTTAAGAAGATACCGGTTACTCCGGCGGCTTTTTGAAACTCTTCGGCCTGGCGGAGGGCGTTCTGGCCGCTTGTTGCGTCGAGCACCAGGATCGTTTCGTGGGGTGCGCCGGGGATGTGCTTGGCGGCCACGTTGCGGAGCTTGGAGAGCTGACGCATCAGCGGGTCCTGGGTCTGAAGGCGGCCGGCGGTATCGAGGATAAGCACATCAACCTTGCGGGCGATCGCGGCGGCGCAGGCATCGTAAGCGACGGCGGCGGGGTCGCCTCCTTGCTTACCTTTCACGACTTCGACATTGAGGCGCGAGGCCCAAATTTCAAGTTGATGCACGGCGCCGGCGCGGAACGTATCGCATGCTCCCAGCAGGACCTTTTTATTTTGTTTGGTCAGGAGCGCGCAGAGCTTGGCGATGCTGGTGGTCTTGCCGACGCCGTTGACCCCGGTAACGAGAATTACAGTTGGGCCGGAGGCGGCGGAGTGGAGCACGCGGTCTTGAGGGGGCCAGAGCGCTTTGAGCTCGGCCTTCATAAAGTCAATTACCTGGTCGCCGGTTGTGATCGTGCCGGTATGAAAGTTTGCTTTGATACGATCTATGAGGCGGGTGGTGGTCGCTACGCCGACGTCGGCCTGTAAGAGTTTCACCCGCAGTTCTTCGATCAGGGCGTCGTCTAGTTTGCGGCCCAGGAGCAGGTTCCGCAGGCCGTGCGCACCGCCGATGAGCGTATCGCGGGTCTTCTCCAAACCCTTCTCGATGCCTTGCTTGATTTTGTCAACAAGTGACTTAAAGAAGGCCATCAGGCGGGGCCCCCGGGCGGCTGCGCCTTCGCGGCGGCGTGGGCCTTGGCGACCTTGTCGAGGAGGGCGTTCACAAAGGGTGGGGAGCGGTCGGTGCTGAAGTGGAGGGCGAGCTCCACGGCTTCGTTAATTACAATCGGGGCGGGGTTGGCATCGCTTATGATTTCCCAGTAGGCAAGGCGCAGGAGCGCGCGGTCTACGCCAGCGAGGCGGTGGGTTGGCCACTCGGGAGCGAGGAGGCGGAACTGGGCATCGGCATCGCGTTGAGACTTGAGCGCCTGGCGCACCATATTGGCGGTGTGGGCGAGGGCGACGGGGCCCAGGCCTTCGACGGTGCGCAGGTGCTGCTCGATGAAGGAGAGATCAGTTATGTTACGCGCATCGATCTCAAAGAGCACTTGAAAGGCGAGGCGACGCGAGGCGACGCGCATGACCGATTCGCGGTCGATGGGCATAAGGCGTTCGAGTTCGGTGTCGATATCAAGTTCGGACTCGCCGCGTTCTTGCGTGCCGGGGAAGATGTAAAGCTCATCGAACGCGAGCCGTCGGAGGAAGGCCTTGTCGGCGCGGACGGTCACGAACCGCCTCCGGGCTTGCGTTGAGCGGGCTTGCGCGAAGCGGGCTTTGTGCGGGGGGCGGGCGAAGACTTAATGTTACGTGTGGCGGCTTTATCGGGTCGATCGCTTGTTCTGGGTTCGGGCGAGCTTTCGATAATCTGCGCGGCTTCGGGGTTATCAATTACGAGCAGCGTGTCGAGCGTGTCGAGCAGGGCATCCATCGCTTCGTGGCCCTTGTTTGACGCGGGGTTTTTGCCTAGCCCCGCGCGGTCTTTGGCCTGGGCGGTGGTGTTGGTGGTAAGCACCCCGAAGGCGACGGGGATGTCGGTGAGTAGTGTTACGTTGGTGAGGCCGTGGGCGACCGACGAGGCGAGGTGGTGGTCGTGGCTGGTCTCACCTTTGATGATACAGCCGATTGCGACGATCCCGTCGTAACGGCCGGTTTGTGCGGCGGCCATCACCAGCGAGGTGAGTTCGTACGCGCCCGGTGCTTCAAAAACGGCCGGGCTAAACCCTGTGCGCAACATGCACGTTTCGATCGCGGCCATCGCCATCGACTCTGTGATGGTGGCGTTATAGCGACTGTAAATAATTGCGATGTGCGGAGCGGCGGGAAGTGCCTGCTCGCCCTCTTG
>Ga0105048_10014929_pt1 | contig 12074 bp, 9 predicted proteins | sample MAT05_FD_78382 | JGI IMG/M metagenome (GOLD analysis project Ga0105048, IMG submission 78382) | Freshwater microbial communities from Lake Fryxell liftoff mats and glacier meltwater in Antarctica - MAT-05 | ecosystem: Environmental > Aquatic > Freshwater > Ice > Liftoff microbial mat | place... | reverse complement strand
GGGGCAGACCGACTTCAAGGGCATCGCGGTCTGGGATTTGCACCGGGCTGATTTCCGCCCGATCGACGACAAGAACATCTCGATCGGTTTTCGAGCGCAGGTTCGCGACATGCCAGTCAGTCAATCGTGGATCATCGCCACGTTCACCAAAGACCCGGACGGCGAGTGGCGGATGTCCGGCTTCACGCGTTACGATTTCGCCAAGCAAGATCGCTCGGCTCCCATCGGCATTCCTGGAATTGATTAAACGATTCGCCTCCGCACCACCAATTTCTCATTCGACGTTTGTCCATTCGATCTTCTGCAACTCGCGCATGGCCACGTGATGAGTCAGATCGAATTGAAGTGGTGTGACACTGACGAACCCGTCGCGCAAGGCGCTTTCGTCCGTATCAGGGTGCGGATCGGGGCAGCCGAAATCGTTGCCCATCCAGAAGTAAGTCCGCCCGCGCGGGTCCTTGCGGCGGATGAATTGCTCCACATACGGCGCGACATTTTGCGGAACCACACGCACGCCGCGAATCGCTCCCAATTCCTGGCTAGGTAGATTGACGTTGATGAGCGACCCCGGCGGCGGATTCGACTTTAAGATCTGATCGATGACCCGGCACGCAATCGGCGCGCCTGCTTCGAAATCGGGTGCCTTGCCGCGCGACCAACCCAACGAACAAGCGATGGACGTCTTCCGGAAGAAAGCCCCTTCGATCGCCGCGGCCACGGTGCCTGAGTAGAGGACGTTGATCCCCGCGTTATGGCCCGAGTTCATGCCGCTAACGATCACATCTGGCTGCTCGGGGAGCAACTCCAGTAAGGCGAGTTTCACGCAGTCCGCAGGCCGGCCCTCGACCGCCCAGCCGAGGAAACGTTTATGCTCATCTCGGATTTCCTGGACCAATAGGGGCACGAGCAAGGTTACCGAATGCCCGGCGGCACTCTGTTCGGTGGCCGGGGCAACGACGGTGACGTCGCCCATTTTCATCAGTTCCTCTCGCAAGGCTCGCAGGCCTGGAGCGTGGATGCCGTCGTCATTGGTTAGGAGAATGCGCATGAAAGGATGGTCTCTTCCGAGTTAGCGAATCTTCTTCCGCTGCAATTGATGATGATAGTGCTGAGCGAAGCGGTGAGCCTCATCGCGGATATATTGCAGCAGACGCAGGGCGGCGGAGTGCCGGCTGAGCTTGATCGATTCCGATTCCCCTGGCCGGAAGATTTCTTCCTCCTGTTTCGCCAGGGAGATCAGGCACGGCGGTTCGACGCCGAGATTGCGGAAAGCGTCGATGGCGGCATTCAGTTGCCCCTTCCCGCCATCGATCAACAGAATGTCGGGGAAGATCTCGTTCTGCTGAGTCAACCGGCGAAAACGGCGGAAGATTACCTCACGCATCGACGCGAAGTCGTCGACCCCTTCCACCGATTTAATCTTGAACTTGCGATAGCCAGGCTTGAACGGCAGGCCATCCAGAAAATTAACCAGCGATGCCACCGTGTCTTCGCCTCCGAGGTGGGCAATGTCGACGCCTTCAATGTTTCGCGGCGTCTCTCGCAGGTGAAGCACTTTACGCAAACCGATCAGGCCCTTCCGCGGGTCGATGTGAAACGCTTCGGGTTGGACGTTGCCGTCGACATCCCCGCGGAGTTGCAATTTTTGAAGGGAGGCGATCTCGTCTCGCAGCCTGGCCGCTTTCTCGAAAAGAAGAGCCTGGCTCGCCTCGAGCATCTTCGCTTCCATCTCACGGATGAGCTTGTGGCGCTTGCCTTCAAGGACCATCCGCAGAGCCCGGATCTGGCCGCGATACTCTTCGCGAGTCACCCGAAAGTTGCACGGGGCAGTGCATTGCCGGATGGAATGGAGCAAGCAGGGGCGGAACCAGCGCCAGCGATCTTCGGTGCTCTTGATGTCGAGCGAGCAGGTGCGAAATTGGAAGACTCGTTGCATCACCTGGATGGCCTGGCGCAGTCCGCGAGCACTGGTGAAAGGCCCATAGAGCTTCACCCCCTTACGGCGCGGCTTGCGGGTAAACTCAACCCGGGGATATTCCTCGCGAATGCGAATCTGGAGATAGGGGAATGTCTTGTCGTCTTTCAAAGACTTGTTGAAACGCGGTTGAATATCCTTGATGAGCCGAGCTTCACGCAAAAGGGCTTCGACTTCGGTGCCCGTCTCGATGAAGTCGATGTCCACGATGCATTTGATGAGTTCGCGGATGCGGTGATCGTCGGCCGCCGTCTCCAAAAAGTAAGTTGATGCCCGATGGCGCAGACTCTTGGCCTTGCCGACGTAAATAACCTTTCCCTCGGCATCCTTCATCAGATAGACGCCGGGCGCTACGGGGAAGGTCTTCACCTTCTCGGACGGCAATAAGCGGATCGGAGGAACTTCTTCAGCCATATCGTCATTCTAGCAGCGCGGGCAACTCACTTCATTTCACGCGTCGGTTCAGGGAAGTAGCGTTCGATGGCCAGACCGAGTTCTTTGCCAACGCGCTGGTAGCCATCGGCCGTGCTATGTACGCCTTTTCTTTTTCTTGGTGAACTCAGTGCGTTCGTAGATGTCGGATAAGGCGAGGACGCACTCGATCGAGAAGATTGAGACGGCCGAGTCCAAGCTGGTCCACCGCAGGAACGACCAGGCGCCATCCATTTGGCGCTGGAAATGTTCAACTTGCACTTGCTCCGGGGAAACAAGCATGTAGTCGCTGAGCGTGGGGTTCCACTCCTGATATCTCTTGAACTTTTCGCCGCGATCGAATGATTTCGTGCTGGGTGAAAGCACCTTGATGACGACCGTCGGATTGAGAAGCACATCTTCATGCTCATCGAGATACTCGGGCTCGCCACAGACAACGACAAGATCGGGATACGAGTACAATCCTTTTGAACCGGGCAGCCGTTTGGGATTCGGCCCGCTCCGGACTTTCGTATCCTTCGTCAACGCCATGCACGGCTTACCGCGCAGGCTGGAGTGCAACAGGCCCACCAAGTTCGTCGAGACGATTCCGTGGTGTTTGCTCTCCCCGGCCATCGCCACCATTTCGCCATCAATATAGTAGTGACGTTCCAGCGACGCCCGTTCGATGGACAAGTACTGGCGCTCGGTCAGCATTGGCTTGATCTTCGACGACTCCATGACAATCTCCTACGCTCACGCACTCGCCAGCTTCGCCTTGCATTCGTCAAGAATCGCCTTGGTCGCCGTGGCGCCGATGCGGGTGACGCCGAGAGCACGCACGGCCAAGACACGATCGAACGTGCGCACGCCGCCGGCCGCCTTTACCTGAACATGAGCCGGCGAGTTCTTACGCATCAGCGTCAAGTCGTGGTCAGTCGCTCCGCTGTCGCCGTAGCCGGTTGATGTCTTCACCCAGTCGGCTTTCACTTCACCGCAGATTTTACACAACATTTCCTTGTGCTCGTCTTGCAGGAAGCAATTCTCGAAGATCACCTTCACCCGCGCATTCTTGCGATGGGCCGCTTCCACGACGGCGCCGATGTCGTCCTTCACGTAGCCCCAGTCCTTGCTCAGCACCTTGCCAATGTTGCAGACCATGTCGAGTTCGATCGCCCCGTCAGCCATCGCCTGTTCGGACTCCGCGACTTTAATCTTCGTCATGTTGCCGCCGTGGGGGAAGCCGATGACTGTGCACACAGCAACCGTCGACCCCTTGAGGATCCGCGCCGCCAGTGGGACCGCGTACGGTTTGATACAGACAGAAGCGACATCGTACTCCAGCGCCACCTCGCAACCTTTTTCCATTTCCGCATCGGTGAGAACTGGCTGCAAGAGCGAGTGATCAAACATCTTGGCCAAGTCGGCAAGCGTATAGTCCGGCATGAAACGGCTCCAATTTCAGAGGTAAGTTTTCTCTATTGTATGTCAGACAGTGACGTCGCCGATGGGCGAACCGTTGGCATCAATCGATGCTCTTCAAAATACGATAGATATAGTCGCGTACGCCCACTACATCGACCCCGATGCCCAGCTGGACGTTCTTCGGACCCGACGGCACGGAACGTGTGTCGACCACACTCAGCCCACGCGTTAATTCGCCACGGGTCTCGACATCGAGGCAGACGTGTTCCGTCGTCACCACGCCGGGCAGCACCAGGTGGGCGATGCCGAGCACATCCTTCATGTGGAAGCCTTCGATGCCGTAGAGATTGGAACTGGCGCGGATTCCGTACGGCACGATCTGGCGTAAGAACTGGCAAGTAGCCGAATCGGGCGACGGGAGCTCGAGCAGATCGGTGGGCGAGTACACCACCTTACGCGTCACATCCAGCGGCAGTACAGTCAGCGGCGCCCCGCACTGCATCACTTGTCGCGCCGCTTGCGGATCACAAAAAAAGTGAAATTCCGAGAGAGCGGCGGCGTTCCCCGGTTCTTTCCAGGAGCCTCCGAGCACGACGATCCGATCCACGAGACCCGGAAGTTCCGCGTCGCGATCGAGGGCACGTGCCAGCATGGTGCATGGGCCAAGAACGACGATCGTAACTTCTTTGGGATTCGCACGGACGAGTTCGACGATTAGTTTCTCGCCGGAAATCGGTTGATGCAGGGAGAACGGCGGAAACGAGACGGAGCCGAGGCCGTCCGGGCCGTGCAGACGTGTGCCGTCAATTTCGTAGGAGGCGGGCAATGCCGCCCCGATTCGTGGCCACTTCGGCACATCGATCTGGTTGACCAGGATGTTGACATTGCGTGTGGCCTGGTCCGCGGAAATATTGCCTGCCGAGGCTACAAGCCCGATGACGTCCAGATTCGGATCGTGCAGCGCCAGGGCGATGGCGAAGGCAGTGTCGATCCCGGGATCGGCGATGAGAATGACTTTTTGCATGATCGGCAGATCCTCCGGGCGATTATGATTGCCGTAGATTGTTGAGCAATTGGAGTGCCAAGCCCGCGTCCAAGGTCGCGGCCGCCTGACGAACTCCCTCCCTTAAACTGTTTGCGCGCTGGGCCGCGACAAGGGCCGCGGCTGCGTTAGCCAGGACCACCTGTCTCGACGCGCCGTCCTGACCTTCCAGGATCGACTGAATCATCGCGGCACTCTCGGTCGGCCCGTCCGCATGCAATTCCTGAAGAGAGACTCGGTCCAGTCCGAAGTCGCGGTAGGTCCACATTTTCGCTTCAATGGCCTCGCCTCGCACCAGGCGAACATGCGTGGGGGCCGACAGGCTTACCTCATCGAGACCGTCTTCACTGCAAACGACGAACGACAGCCGAGTTTTGAGTTGAGCAAGTGCGCCGGCGATCGGGTCGAGCAATTCAAGTTTGCCCACACCCAGTAGTTGATGCTCGGCCGCGGCTGGATTCAGGAGCGGCCCGAGAAGATTGAAAATCGTTCGCACGCCCAACTTCCGCCGCAGTGGGCCGACATGGGCCAGCACCGGGTGAAATTGAGGGGCGAAACAGAACGCATAGTGAAACCGACCAAGACATTGCTCGGCCCACTCGGGTCCGCGATCGATCGGCACGCCAAGTTCCTTGAGAACATCCGCGCTGCCGCTCCGGCTCGATACGGAACGGTTGCCATGTTTAACGACCGGACATCCAGACGCGGCTACGACGAGCGATACTGCCGTACTGATGTTGAACGTGCCACTACCGTCGCCGCCCGTACCGCACGTGTCCAGAACATTCGCTTGTTGATGGTTCAATGGAACCATCTTCTCCCGCAGAAAGCACACGGCGGCCCGGATCTCCCCGGCTGTTTCGCCCTTCATCCGCAAGGCAATTAGAAATGCAGTCGCCTCTGCTTCGTCAACGCTCCCCGAAATCATCGCACTCAAGGCGTCGTGAATCTTCTCGGCGGGGAGCTCCTTCCCCTCGATCAACAGCGGCAACGACGTGGCAATCCATGGTGATCGTGGCAAACTCATGCCTGCTCCCTGGCCCGGGTATCCCTCTCAGAATACCTGAATTCCGGATCACTTCCCACTTTTTTCTCTTTATTTATGTACGGATGTCAAATATACTCATTTACATCATCGTGATTATTCGAACAGGCGTGATGCCTTAACCACCTGTGGTTCACAGCCGGGTGGCGTTGCGAAATTGTTAAGAGCTCTCAATCGAAATAGGAGATTTCCATGGCAGCGGGACGCGTGTTGACGAGCCGGCAGCGAGAAATCTTTGAATACATTCGCGATAAGATCGAAAATCGCGGTTATCCGCCCTCCATCCGGGAGATCGGCGACTCATTCGCCATCAAGTCGCCCAACGGGGTGATGTGCCATCTCCGCGCCCTCGAGAAGAAGGGCCTGATCAAGCGTCACGAAAAGAACGCCCGCGCGATCCAGATCGAGGGAGTTCGCACCGGCGGGGCGACCTTGCCTTTGCTCGGTCTCGTCGCCGCCGGCCCGGCCATCGAGGCGATCGCGCAAGACGAGCGGATCGATCTCTCCACGCTCTTCGGCGGCAAGGACCATTTCGCCCTACGTGTCCGCGGCAAGTCGATGATCGAGGATCACATCGACGACGGCGACATCGTTGTCATCCGCAAGCAACTCGAAGCCGAGAACGGCGAGCGCGTTGTGGCGATGGTTGATCGGGAAGTGACCTTGAAGCGATTCTTCAGGAAGAAAGAAGGCATCCGCCTGGAACCCGCGAACAGTTCGATGTCGGCGATCGTCGTCGAACCCGGGACCGATGTGCAGGTGATCGGGGTCCTCGTCGGAGTACTTCGCCGCTGCTGATCAACGGCTGTACCACGCGATGAGGCGGGCGATCCCGCCTCGCCTCGCGAGGATGCGCGTCCCCATCAGTTGCCGGCGCGAGCCGAGCAGCGGGTTGAAGCCGAAGTTATTGTCGACGATGCGAACCGCCAGAGCCAAGGCATCTTCGGGATTGCGATCATGCAAGGCCCTACCTAACCACCGGATAGCCGGATAGGTGAGCATCAGCGTTTCGAGGCCATCCCAAAAGAATCGTCGAAAGTTGTTCGGCCCGAAGAACTGTCCCGAATCAATCTTCACCTGATAGTAGCGGACTAGAAGCGACTGGCTCGCCTCCGAGAGGGGCATCGATCGGGCTTCGATCTCTTCGAATGTTGTCTCGGGAATCAGGCCATGGACGGCCGGCACTCGGCCGCTGCCATTCGCGAATCGCCAGGCGGCCCTCAATAACGCAAGCCGTCCTTGCTTCGAAATGCCGCGATCGCGGCCCGTATCCTTGCGAGCGTAGATGGCCAGCGCCTGCCGAAAGAGCATTCGGCTGACCCACCCCGGCGGAGCGACCGCCTCCGGTCGGGCCGGCACATCGGGATTGACCCCCTCCCCCACCACTTCCAAAAATTCATCCATTCGTTTACCCGTGATGGCGTCAAAAGAGGCCGCGCGGCAGAGATTGATCACCGCCAGGCATTTCCGCAGCCGCCATTCGAGCGGGCGGCGTTCATCACGAATATAGCCCCGAAACGCTTGCAAGAATCGATCGAGATCGGCCCACGGTACCGATCTTGCTCGCTGAAGCAGTGGCGCGGCCTGCATGCGCTCGCCGACCTGTTCCTGTTTCTCCAGCCGATTAGCGTAGTCGAGCAATTCCGCGTGATGGGCGGCAATGGGGCGGCCTCGGTCATGCGTTGATTCGGGACAGGCATAACGAAGACCGATCCGCCACTCGTGCCCAAACGGGACGAACACGAAGGGATAAACACGGCAGGCGAGCGGCTTCGCCTCCGAACCGAACTTGGCGTGAATCCGGCAACCGCCTTTAGAGTCCAGAAAAACGCACGCCCCATCGATCGAATGGTTCAAGCGATATCGGCCCTCGAACCAGCCGCCATCCCAATTGAAGAGCCTGACCCCGTTCATGGCGGGATCGGCACCCCAGCCCTGAGCCTCGATCCGGGCCTTTTCTTCTTCCGTCACCTGAACGCGATATTCCCGGCAGCAATCGGTACAGCCCTTGCAGTCCCAGTTCTGCAACACCGGCAATGATCGAACCGGCATCGGCATGGAAGATGACCTTTATGGAGATTGTCAACGGCTGCTGTGTCCGTGCGCCTAATACGCCAGGAAGTCGACGTCGCCGAAGTTGACCTCAGCCAGGGCGAGCGCGTCTTGCACATGGCGGGCGGAACGTTCGAGGCCTCGCTCCGCCAACTTCTCGGCCAGAGCGTTGATGCGGGCAGTAAACTTGGGACCCCGGCCGCGCAACACCGGCAACACCCGTTGCTGAATGGCAAAATCGACGGCTCGTTCCGGAGGCAACAAGTTTCGGGAGTTGGCCAGATAACGGCGGATCGCTTCGAGCACGCGGGGCGAAAGATCGATCCCGGGTCCCCACTCTTCCGATTGTTTCTTAAGCAAGGCCAGGAACGGTTCCAGCACTTCCCAGTGCCCTTCCGGGCACTGGTCGGAATTCCTGACGAAGTGATCAATAAACGGCCCGGCGAGGACTCCCTTGCTGATAACCGATTCGCCGGTGGTCGCACTCGATGGCACGACATCGCGAACACTGAGAAAGATCATGCCCGTGCGATCGAGCAAGCGCGGGCTGAGCCGTTCGGTTGTTTCATCGTAGTTGATCGTCCCCCAGAAGCTGACGTTGGGGTTCAACCGCAGTTGATCCATCGGCTTCTCGTGCTTTCCGGGCGGTTGGCTGCCGGCATCATAGAGACGAACGGCACGCCCCATCGCCGCGGGCCGGGTCAAGACCTGAAGCAACTGCGAGAAGTAGTATTCCGGGGCGGCGAGATTGAATTCATCGAGCAGGATCATGTATAAACCCTGCCGGCCCTGATCCCAATCTTGTTGAGCTTGCAATAGCCGTGTCGCCAGGCCGGTCGGTCCCGGGTCATAGCGATCGTGAAACGTGTCATAGAAACCGAGCAAGTAGCGATCGTCGGACCAGGTGCGGCGGACGGCAATATCGAGGAGCCCGTTGCCATGGCCCATCGCGCGAGCCAACGCGGCCACGACGCTCGACTTGCCATAGCCGGGCGGCCCCATGATGAGGTTGAGCGCCGTCGCCTTCAAGGTGATGTACAAGTTGGCCAAAAAGTCGCGGGTGAAGTAAAGCGATTCGCTGGCGAGTTCCCACGCGAGTTGATCGACGAATGCCGTCTCATCGACCAGGGCCTCGAGCTCCTTCGTCGAGATTGGGATGGTCACCTTGCCCCAATTCGATTGCGGAGTCGGCGCGGCGGAAGCCGAGTGATTGGTGCTCGACCCTTCGGAGACCACGACGGCAGGCCGCAAGCCGCTCGATAGCGCGGCAAACATCGGCAGTTCTTCGCGAATCTTTGCGGCCAATCCGGCAACGCCTTCTTGCATCTGCTTCTGGAGGGCCTCCACCGCCGTCTCGGACGCCGTCTTCCGTTGATTCAAGTCCTCAAGCTCATGATTCAACTGCCCGATCTTCTTTTGATGCTCGGACTTGAGCGCGTCGTTTTCCTGCTTTAGACGGTACTTTTCTTTCGATTGGTCCTTCTTGAGCTCGGCCACTTCCGCGTCGATCTGCTTGGCCCGGCGCTCGACCTCCCGGTCCATCTGTTGTTGCAGAAGCTTCTTGCCCGATTCCGAATCGAGGTATCGGGCGGCCGCCGCGGCTCGTTCGGTTTGCAATACGTCAAGCGAATTGAACAGGAGAGACAACCGTCGGCAACGCTGGCGGATGATCTCGGAGTTGACGTCTTGAAGGTAGTCGGGTGCGGCCCTGAACGTTTTCATGATCTCGTCGTCAAGGATCGGCATGTTCCGCCAGCGAAGATACCACTCCGCAAGTTCGGAAGCGGAAAGACGATCGTGCGCCTTGTCGCTCTTCGCGGTCAGCACCGGCCCGGTGAGCAAGTAAATCGGATTGCGGGCGATCGGTTCGTCGTCCGGGTTCGGATGCCGATATGTGTGCTTCTCGATCCGCAAACGCGTCAGGTCGTCATCGGAGAATTCGTAGACGCTCGAATCCTCGGCATAGGGCGCCCACTGAATCTGCTCGATCACTTCGCTACTGCTCTTACGCGTGACTTTGACACGCTTGAGCGGACCATAGTACTTCCGCTGGTAACGGACATAGAAGACCGGCGTGACGTTCTGAATGGGGGAGCGGATGATTCCCGTCATGCCCGCGGGATCAAACACCGGCACGTCGAGCACGCTGGCATACTTGCAATCGAAACCGCCTACCTCGAGTGCGTTGGGGATATCGAACGAGAGATAAAACGATTTGCCCGTGTAGTACTTGTCGTTTTTCTTGGGACGAACCAGGATGAAATCCCACTCCAATACCGCACCGCGATTGACGAGAAAGACGTAACCGGGGTCGGGAAACAGATCAATCGGATCGACAACCATTTCATGCTGCGACGTACAGTAAAGCGGGATGGCACTGCCGACCAAGCCGCCTTTCTGACCGAACGTCGACCAACTGGTCACAATCGCGAGAAATTCTTCTTTGAGTGGGTCTATCTCTTTCACGGTATACCTCAATGGGAAAACGAATACCTGCGGGGCGAATGGGGATGTGACTGTGGGAAGGTCATAGGTGGGTTATAGTTTCTCACTTCCGATCTTCTACGCGTCTTGCGGAGAAGTTTGAAAAACCAGGTCGTTTCGCTCACAGTCGCGGCCAGGCCAAGCTCGGCGGATGCACGAAGCGTTTCATCTGCAAGCGGATCGATCCGCCCGAACCGGGGGCTAGTCGAATCTTGGCGGACGTCGAGTCGATTTTGTGAGTGATCCCGCCGATCGAGACGGATTGGAACTCGTGTTCTCCATAACCCCCGGCTTGGATCACGATCGTCCTGGAGTTCAATTGATTCGTATTCACCAGAGTGAGCGTCACCCAATTCGCGTCCATTCGTTCAATCAAGGCGGCCACTCCCTCCGGCAGCCCCGCTCGCCGCTGAACGGGGTCGAAGTAGCGCAGCCGGCTGTGGAGCAACGCTCCCGCTTTTCCCGGCGGCAGGCCGCCCATCGCCAGTTCGATGAGGGAATTCACGCCGGCCGGGTTGAACTTCATCGGATCGTCCGCCAGCCGGGTGTCGGGCGTGGTCGTGTCCTGACGCATCCCGTCGACCCGTTTGCGGAGCCGTTCCAGGTCGGCGCGGAGAGTGGCCTCCGGGTACTTCTCGTTCTCGCCGTCGAGGTAATTGAAGTACGCATCGCGGCCCAGTCGAACACGATCCTCAGGCTTCATCGAAAGAAAATAAATCTCACGAGCTGCGCCGGCATACGGACCGGGGATGTAGTTGTACCAGCCTTGATCACTGTACATCGTCGGGTGTTTGATAACGCCGTCGATCGTTTTGTTCTGGGCGTTGATGGCATCGCTCTGTTTGCGCCAGGCGTCGAGGTAACGGTCTTCGCCCGTCAGCAGGTAGGCGTTCATGAATCCCTGAAAACCCTTGGCCGTGGTGTTGCGATGGGCGAGCACCCCGGTCCCCGGCGTCTTCACGGAGAAGCCCCAACCGTAGACGCCGCCATACCACTTGCCGCCCGTTTCGCCGCCGACCTTGCCATCGAGACCGATGTTGCTGGGGATGATGCCCTTGTTGGCAGCCATGCGCTCCCGCCAGGCATCCACGTATTCCAGCACCCACTTCTTGTATTTCTCTTCGTGTTCAAGCATGAAGGCATTCATCGCCAGCGTCGTCGATTGCAAGTTCTGTGGATGATCGCCGACGATGTCGTTGTAATCCTGGAAGTGTTCGAGCATCTGTTTGTAACTGGTTTCGCCGTGAGCGGGCCGGAAGCGGTTCTCGACCTCGATGGGGTCGCCGGCCCAGTCGAGCGCCGTCGCCTTACGCAGCAGCGGGCCGCGGCTACCGTTGAACAGACTCTTGATGATCTTCTGTTTCGGGTCGTAGTTCGGCGCGCCGGGGTCTTCATTCATGTAGAAACCGGCATAACGGCGCACACGGCGGCGGAAGGCGTCGTCATTGGGATCGGAAAGACCCTGGAGATTGAAGACGACCAGTCCTTCGCCGTTGTGCAGCCAGTCGAACATCACCGGGAATTCTTTGTAGTACATGCCGTCGCGCGCGAAGGGGACGTCTTTCGTCTTGGCCAGGGTGTATTGCCGTAGATGGCCCTCCCAGGCTTTCTTGTAGAGACGGAGAACCTCATCCGATCCG
>Ga0105048_10014928_pt1 | contig 12074 bp, 10 predicted proteins | sample MAT05_FD_78382 | JGI IMG/M metagenome (GOLD analysis project Ga0105048, IMG submission 78382) | Freshwater microbial communities from Lake Fryxell liftoff mats and glacier meltwater in Antarctica - MAT-05 | ecosystem: Environmental > Aquatic > Freshwater > Ice > Liftoff microbial mat | place... | reverse complement strand
TGATCGACTCGAAAGCGTGGACGGCAGGCAGCTCCAGTCCCAGTTTGCGCGCCCGAGCCACGATCGCCTCGCCCAGCGGATGCTCCGAGCCGACCTCGGCCGCCGCCGCGAGCTGTAGCACGGTCGCTTCGTCATAGCCGGCGGCCGGGACGATGGTCGTGACTTGCGGCTTGCCGCGCGTCAGGGTGCCCGTCTTGTCAAGTATGATCGTGTCGATCTTGCGGGCCTGTTCGAGTGCCTCGCCGCCCCGGATCAGGATGCCGTACTCGGCCGCCTTGCCGGTGCCGACCATGATGGCCGTCGGCGTGGCGAGGCCAAGCGCGCACGGGCAGGCGATGATCAGCACCGCAATCGTCGTCTGGAGCGCCATCGTCAGGCTGCCGGCCAGCAGCATCCACCCGACGAAATTGAGCGCGGCCAGGATCAGCACCACCGGGACGAAGTAGCCGGAGATCTCGTCGGCCAGGCGCTGCATCGGCGCCTTCGAGCCCTGGGCTTCTTCGACCAGCCGAACAATCTGGGCGAGCGTGGTGTCCTGCCCGACCTTGGTGGCCTCGAAGACGAAGCTGCCGGTCTTATTCAGCGTCGCGCCGATCACCTGATCTCCGGGCACCTTCTCGACCGGCAGGCTCTCGCCCGTCAACATGCTCTCATCGACCGCCGAGCGGCCCTCGCGAATGACGCCGTCGACCGGCACTTTCTCGCCGGGGCGAACGCGGACCAGGTCGGCCGCGCGGACAGTCTCGATTGGGATGTCCTGCTCCACTCCATCGCGAATCACGCGAGCGGTCTTCGCCTGCAGTCCCATCAGCGCCTTGATTGCGGCGCCGGTCTGCTTCTTGGCGCGGGCCTCCAGCCAACGCCCCAACAGAATCAGGGCGACGATGATGACGGCCGTTTCGTAGTAGAGGTGGAATGGGAAGCCCCAACGCTCGGCCAGGGTCGGCCAGAGCGTTACGAAGGCGCTGTACCCGTAGGCCACGCTCGTGCCGACGGCGACGAGCGTGTTCATGTTGGTACTGCCGTGCCGTCCCGCCGCCCAGGCCGCTCGGTAGAAGACGGCGCCGGCCCAGAACTGGACCACCGTCGAGACGATCAGCAGCGCGGGGGCGAGCAGCCGCAAGTCCAGCCCGAGCGGAAGGTACATCAACGCCATCATGGCGAGCCCGGCCCCAAGGCTCACCACCGACTTGCGGCGCAGGTCGTCGATCTCCCGCTGCCGCTCGCGCTCGTGCGCATCACCTGAATTGTTGGACTGGACCGTGGTTGGCGCCACCTGATTGGTTCGTTGCGGAGCGAGTGGCGTCGGCAACTCGCCGACGCGGTAGCCGGCCTTCTCGACGGCCGAGGACAGCTGATCCAGGTCGGTGATCGACGGGTCGAAGACGACCGTCGCCTTTTCGGTGGCGAGGTTCACGCTGGCGTCGCGTACGCCCTCGACGCGGTTCAGCGCCTTCTCGATCCGGCGGACGCACGAGGCGCAGGTCATGCCCTCGATTGGCAGGATCACTTCCGACCGCTCGGGTGCGATTGGACCGTCGGTCAGGACGGCTGGGGTCGGGGCAGAAGGGACGAAGGAGGCCGGCAGGTCGCGCACGCCGTACCCGGCCTTCTCGACGGCTGCTTGTAGCTGCGTCGATGTTACAACCGCCGGGTCGTAGACGACGCGGGCCTTCTCGGTGGCGAGGTTCACGCTCGCCTCGCGGACACCATCGACCTTCCCGAGCGCCTTCTCGATGCGTCGGACACACGACGCACAGGTCATTCCAGTCACGCCGAATGTCACATCGTTCCCATGCGACGGGGGTGAGGTAGCTGGATTCATGGAGCCTCCTCGCGGGCCGAAACGTTGATTGACGAGGCTGGGTGTGCCGTCGGTTCGTCCTCGCTCCCTCTCACAGACGCAGAAAACCTCGGCGGTTACAGTCACGCCCCGCCGCACGACTCGTTCCCGCTTGGAGCGGCTCAGTCAGGACCGCAGGTGCAATCCAGGCAGCCATGGTCGGCGCACGTTCGACATGTCTCCTCGAGCCTTCGTCGCAGCGCCTGGCGTGCCCGGTAGCGCTTCACCTTCAGGTTGTTGGACGTGATGCCCAGGCGGCTCACGGTCACGTCAGGCGACTCCTGCCCAAGCTCGACGGTCTGGATCAGGTCGGCGTACTCCGGCTTCAGCGTTGGAATGAGCTTCTCGAAGCACGCGCACAGGTCGGCGTCGTCCTCCGGTTCGGCGGCGATCTCCGGGACGTCGGCCACGATGACGTGGGTCTGCTCAACGCCCCGCCGGCGATATATGTCGATGATGGCGTTCTGGAGCACGCGATAGAACCAGCGGACGAGTCGCTCCTCGTCGCGCAGCTCGGGTGCGGCACGGATGGCCCGCAGCAGGCTGTCCTGCAGGATATCCTCAGCCAACTCCGGATCCTTGATCCTCTTCTGGATGTAGCCAAGAAACTGGCCGCGTGCGTCGAGCAAACGCGACGCCATGCTTCCACCCGTTAGCTCGTCAGTCTGCATCAGCCCCTCCTCAGGAGAGTGTAGGACGGCCGCGACGCTCAGCCTGGGAACCATGTCTGCCGCCACTGCCGGAGCGCATCGACTTCGCGCTGCTGCCCGTCGACGATGGCTCGCGCGAGGCTCTTGATCTCCTCACGCTGGGCGCGAGTAGCGGCGGCTTTGCCGGCTTCGATAGCGTCCCCATGGTGGGCGATCATCGCGTCGATGAAGGCACGGTCGAACGGATCGGGCGCTGCCCGCAGCTTCTCGACGTCGGCCGCCATGTCCATCGTGGGGGATGCAGCGGCCCCGCTTCCCATGCCTGACATGCCGGCATGGCCGCCGTCCGACGGCATCTGCATGCCATCAACCATCGGCATCGTGCTCATGGGCGGCGTCTGGTCGGATCCAAACCAGGCCCTGCGCCACGCCTTCATGTGCTCGATCTCTGCTGCCTGCGTGCGAAGGATGTCGGTGGTCATCTGACGGACCTCGGGCCGTTGGGATCGCTGCTCGGCGATCCGCGCCATCTCGATCGCCCCCTCATGGTGGGGCACCATCATATCGATGAACTGCTGATCGAACGGCACCGCCTTTGCACTGGAAGCGCTTGTCGGCGTCGAAGATATGCCACAGCCGGTGGCGGCGAAGGCGAAGACGAACGTCATCGCGGCAAGAAAAGACCGAAGAAACATCGTGGTACTCCTGCGTGGTGCTGATCTCGAAGAAACGTCGTGGCGGCGAATGCCGCTCGAAGCGGGCACGGCGTCGCGAGGATCAGCGCAGGATCACCGAGAGCACGAGGTGTCGTCTTGCTGGCCCCGCCGAATGGGCGACAGCACCCGTAGGTTTGCATGCGCCGTCCGCGGAAACAGCCGGGATCTCCGCCGGCAAGGTCAGCGCGTCGAGTGTCGCCGCCCGCGTCGGGATTGTCGCTGCAGTGGTCATGCACGTGAGGTCGTCATCGCCATGCTCGGCGAGATGTGCCTCGCTGCCGCCTCGGTCGGGCAACGATGCCCCCGACACGTGCGTGTGATCCATGGCGGCGTGCTCATTCGCGTGCATAGCGAAATTCGCGCCCACATGCCCGCCACTGGTCGGCACCGGTACGCGAACGTGCTCCTCGTGGGCCAGGACCGGTAGGTGAACGACGTGCATAGCTATCAGGACGAACAGGGCGATACGAGCCAGACCGAACAGCGAGATCGGCCACCGCGGGCGGCGACGACGTCGTCCTACCGTTCGGTTGAAAGTCACCAGGGGGGCGAGAGCGTGGAGGTGCACAACTCGGAGTATAGGACCGATGAGCGCGCGGCCGTCGCTTTCCTCCCTGTCAACTCGGGGCAGTCGTCACGTCCAGTGGCTGCACGTCCGCTCCAAACTGCAGGTGACAATTCTTACGGAGGCGCCGCCCGGTTCATGCACGCAATCTTCGGTATCAGACACATCGCAGGGACAATCGGCAGGTGTTCGGTCTCCGCGCCCCTTCGGGCGGCGCTCCTTGCCATCCTGGTGACCCATCTGGCGTTCATGCCATCGTCGCTCCATGGGTCAACGCTGACCGAACGGTCGCACACTGCCGCGCTAGCATCGACCGGGGTAGGTCAGGCCAACGCGAGCGACGAGCGGGCCGCCCACGACGAGCACTCCGGTCACTGCATCATCCAATGGACGAAGGCGGCCCAGTGGATGGCCTTGGCCAGTTGCCTCGCCATCATATCCGCCAGTACGGGGAATGGCCTCGAGCAGCATCTCATAGGAATGCGGCCGCCGGCTCGGGCCCACGAACCACCCCACGGCGATCTCCAGGCGCTCCTGCTGATCCTCGCCCCGACAGCGACGATGCCGGGGCATGCGCAGATGGGTCTCATGATGGGGCCGTCCCTGGACTAGCTCTCCGGGGATGAGTTCGACAAGGCACTTTTGGCGCAGATGACCATGCACCACGCCATGGCGCAGATGACCATGCACCACGCCATGGCGGTGATGATGGCGCGCCCCGCAGCGGCCCAGGCGGCGCATCAAGAGACCAAGGATCTGGCGCAGGCCATCATCACCGACCAGACCAGGGAAACCGCTGAGATGTGTTCCTGGGCGAAGGACTGGTACGGGATCGACCTCCCCGACCACCTTGCCATGATGGACCAGACGATGGGCCAGGGTCAGGGCATGCCGGGTATGAATCCCTCGGGGATTGCCCCAGGTATGGGAATGTCGATGCAAGGCGGCATGCCGATGGGTCAGATGGGCGACATGTTGATGATACACAACATGTCGATGATGTCCATGGCGAATCGTAAGCGTTCAGTTCCCGTCACTACAACCGGTTGTGGTTCTGAGCGCATGGACCACAACATCTTGTGTCACCGGCGACGGTGTGCTTTGTAGCGGCCTCTTCGACCCCTTCCCTGAACACAACCGGTTGTGGCCGAGATGACTTGCAACCACAACCGGTTGTACCTGAACGCTTACGACCTGATGTGTGTAGATGGCGCACCACCGGCTTTGTTGCTCTGATGCTTCGTTGCGCACGTGCAACTCGTGCGGCTTCGTCGGTCGCAGCTGCTCTGTGGGCCTGACGGATTCACACTGATGGTTGAACTGACAATGCTGCCCGCCTTGTGCGACCGTCTTTGGCCTCCTACACTCCGTTTTCGTGGCAATTTTCGCGAGCGCTTCATCGACTACTGACGCCGCGCGTGCGTTGGCCGCAACGCCACTCTTCGCGGGTCTCTCTGCCGTCGATCTGGCACGCCTCGTCCCGGAGCTCAATGAGCTACAGTTCGCGCCCGGCGATACTGTGTTCCGCCAGGGGGATGCCGGCGACGGCCTCTACCTGATCCGGCAGGGATCGGTGGGGGTCAGCGTAGGGAGCGGCGAGCAGCAGCGCATCGTGGCGGTGCTCGACGCACCAGCCTACTTCGGCGAGATGGCGCTCCTCTCCGAAGCACCCCGTAGCGCGACCATCTTCGCGCTGCGTAGTCTCAATCTGTGGCGGCTCCCTCGTGACCGGTTTGATCGGTTGATCGAACGGCAACCCGTCATGCTGCGGCACGCTGCGGCGGAGGTCACGCGCCGCCTGACCGATACCACCCGTCGCCTCTCGCTGAGCCAGGAGGGGTTGGCGGCCGTTGCCGGGGTCGCCTTCGATGCGCTCGACCCGTCGGCACAGCGGATTGTGCAGGCGGCAGCTCTCGCCGGCGAGGTTGACGAACGACGGCTCTCGGCCATCCTCGGGAGTGCCTGGTCGGCCGAGACGTTCTCGTGGCTCTTGCGCGACAGCGGCTTCTTTCAGGCCACCGAGTCGGGCCGTCTCCGGCTCGTCTACGACGGGCTGCGCCCGCTCGTGCTGACGCGACTTGAAGCCGGACGCGGTGCGCCCGGACGACGCGAGTTGGAGCAGCGCGTGCTCGCGGTGTTGCTTGCGGACGATGACGCCCAACCGAGGGATACCTTGGAGTTGGCCGTGGCCTGTGAGGATGGGTCGGCCATACGCTCCGTCGTTGCGCGGTTCGAAGACGCGCTGCTGGCGTCCGCCCCCGATGCACTCGAAGCGGCGCTCCGTGCGCTCCCAACTGGGGTGCTCTGGGCCAGCCCCGACCTTGTGCGGGCGCTCGCTCGATCCTGCCGCGCGCAGGGCCGCGACGACCGTCACGCCGACGTTGCGCGCGAGGCCGCCAGGCACGGCATCCTACTGACGCTGGACGCGGTGCCCTTCACGCCAGCGTCGGCCGCTGATCTGCCAACTCCGTCGTCACAGTCGATTCGGGCGCGCCTGCGGCGGCTCGGCTCGCGAGCGCTTGGTCAGGCGTTCTCCGTTCAGGTCGCACGGGAGACGCCCTGGACAACGCTGCTGCGTCGGGTACTTGCTGCCGGGTTCGGTCTGGTGGCCGTTGTTCTTGCGCTTGGGCCGCCGCCATCCGATCTGTCACCGGCCGGCTTCCGGGTTCTTCTCGGGATCGGGCTAACCCTGGTGTTCAGTCTCCTGGACATTCTGCCCGACTACTTGCTTGCCGTGCTCCTGGTGGTGATCTGGGCTGCGACGGAAACCGTGCCCATTGCCGTGGGGGCGAGCGGGCTGGCAAGCTCGGCCTGGTTTCTGCTGCTCGGTGCATTCGGCGTCGGCGTCGCCGTGACTCGCAGCGGCATTCTGTTCCGGCTAGCCGTCGAATTGACGCGCCGCCTGCCGCCGAATCATGCGGTGCGCTGCGTGGCGCTGGCGTTTCTCGGCCTGTTGTTCACGGCCGGCATGCCGAGCACGTCCGGTCGGCTCGCGCTGGCCTCCCCGCTCGCCCAGGATATCGCCGATGCGCTCCGTCTACCGCATCGTGGCCCAGGAGCGGCGGCTTTGGCGCTGTCGGTGTTCGTTGGCTTCGGCCAGATGGGAACATTGTTCCTGACCGGGTCGTCGGCCACGCTGGTCGCGTACGGGTTGTTACCGCCGGCGGTGCAGGAGCAATTCTCGTGGGGCACCTGGCTCGTGGCGGCACTGCCGGCGCACCTTGTCCTCTTCGTCCTGACCATGGGGTTCATCTTGTGGCGATTCCGGACGCTGCCGATGCCCGGAGGCTCTCGCGAGACGCTGCGGCTCCAGCGGGACATCCTCGGGGTGCCCGGCCGCGACGAGGTCGTCGTGTTGGTGGTCATCACGCTGCTGCTGCTGGGCTTCGTCACCGAACCGTGGCATGGACTGAGTCCGGCGTGGCTCGCGCTGGCGGCCTTGAGCATCCTGTTTCTCGTCGGGGCAGTGGACGACGGCAGCCTCCGCAGCGGCGTGAATTGGAGCCTGCTGCTGTACCTGGGGGTCGTGCTTGGATTCGGCAACGTATTCGCAGCAGCGGGGCTTGATAGCTGGCTCGCCAGCCGCCTGGATGGCCTGACGGACCTCGTAGGTGACAGCCAGACATTGTTCCTGCTCGCCATCGCGCTTGCCTCCATGGCGGCGGGCGTCGTGCTGCGGGCGGGACCAGGCTCGGCGGTCTTGTGCCTGGTGCTGTTCCCGCTTGGCGCGTCGCTTGGCATGAGCCCGTGGATCGTGGCGCTCACCGTCTTGATGGCGACGAACCTCTGGCTCCATCCGCAACAGAGCGTCTACTACCTCATCGCGTACTATGGTGCAGGCGAGCGTGGATTCACGCACGATCAGGCCCGGCCGCTGGCGTTCGCCTATGCGTTCTTCGTGGTCTTGGCGATCCTGGCGTCCATTCCGTACTGGCGCTGGCTCGGCCTGATCACCTGACGCGCGGCCGGGTTCGGACACTCGATGCCCTGTCTACCCCTAGGCCGTGGCTACAGGACATCGTCCAGGAAGCGCAGCAGCGGCGGCACCAGCCGGTCCGCATGGGCCACCATCATGCCCTCGGCATGCGGCGCGCCCTCCACCAGCACCAGCGATTTCGGCTCTTGCGCCCGGGCGTACAGGTCGTTGGCGTGGTGTGTGCCGAGCAGCCAGTCGCCAGTGCCGTGCGCGATCAGCAGCGGCGTCGGGGCGATGGCGTGGACGAAGGTAGTAGCAGGCTGCCTGCTCCGACAGAACGACGCCAGCGAGAAGCGCCGCGCGTAGCTGGTGCGGCGGCGCGCGGCCCCGAAGCTGCGCCGGAGGCCGCGCAACAGAAAGTGCCGGTCAAAGGGAGAGAAGGACCGCGGCGTCGCTACCATCGCCACGGCGTCGAAGGAGCGGTGCAGCGCCGCCGCCGCACCAACGTGGTAGCCCCCGAATGAAAACCCGACCGCGCCGACCCGGTCGTACATGCCGCGAAGCGCCGCCGCCAACTCGGCCACGTCGTGGTACTCGCGCTGCCCCCAACTGAAGACTCCGCCCGACTCGCCATGCCCCCGCATATCTACCGACACCACATCGGCAATCTCGGTCAGGCGTTCCGCGAGCGCCCGGTGCTCCGGGCACTCGCGTGACGTGAACAGGCCCGGCACCAGCAGTACCACGCGCCGTCCGCGCTGCCCACTCTCGGCACGACCGCGCCGGCGCGTGAGTGCGAGCCGCACGCCGTCCTGGGTCCAGAACGCATCATCGTCGGCCGCACGCAGACGCGCGTCCACCGCTGCGGACATCGCCACCCGAGGCGTCACGGCGACGTTGCGCCACGTCAGGCTGATGAACCGACCGAGGATGAACACCGGGTGCGACTTCCTTTAGTTGATGGGGGTCTGGTGGCTGATGAGGCGTCTGGCTGGCGAGGCGTCTGGCTGGCGAGGTACCAAGAGGTAGAAACGGCCCGGGGCGCACAATCGGGATCGACACCGACCGGCCGATGGCGTGCCAGATTCGCCGGCTCGCCATGCGGAAGTCCGAAGTGTACCGGCAAGCGGTGTCTGCTGCCGAACAAAACGCTAAACGACCGTTGACGCGCCGTTAAGCCCGCATACTCGGGACGTTAAGGCGGTGCCGCCAGAATTCCAGCAAGGGGACCGGAACGACTTGCGCTCTCCGACAGGTTCTCACAGGTTCTCAGAGGAGGCGACGGTGCAGGGGCCATCATCGCCGCTGGAGGCTACGCTGCAAGCGACCACGACGCTACTCGTCAGCAGCCCGGCGGATCGGCTGGCGAGGGCCGTTTCCATCCTTGGTGCACCGCCGATGATGAGCCTGCCGATGGCGATGCTGGCCGCCTGGCACAGCGTCGAGAGCAGCGAGGCCGTGCTGTCTGGGGCGGTCACGCTGGTTGCGACGACGGCGGTCCTGCCGATGCTCTTCGTGCTGGCGGCGTACCGGCTGGGCTTCGTGACCAGCCCGGATCTGCCGCGCCGCTCGGAGCGCCTGCAACCGGCCCTCTTCGCCGTCGTCTGTGCAATCTTCGCGTACCCACTGCTGCTTAACGTCGATGCGCCGCCTGCGTTTCTGCGGCTGGATGCCGCACTGGCGTCCCAGCTTCTGCTGCTCGCCATCGTGACTTTCTGGTGGAAGATCAGCTACCACGCGGCCAGCGCGGCCGGGCTGGTGCTCGTCGCCTTCGCGTGGGACGGCGCGACGCTGGCGCTCGTGTTCGCCTCGGTGGCCCTGCTGATCGGCTGGGCGCGCATCCGCCTGAAGCGGCACACCCCCGCACAAGTGCTGGCCGGCTGGGCCAGTGCGCTGCCGGCGCTGTGGTGGGTGTGGCCGGGCTCATGACCGACGCCGCGCCCGGTATCGCGCCCGGTGCCAGACCTCCGACCGTGAGCGTCGTCGTCCCGTCCAAGAACGAGCGCGCCAACCTCCCGAAGCTGCTGGCGTCGCTGCCGGCCGACGTGGATCTGCTGCTGTGCGACGCAAGCGACGACGACACTGGTCTCCTTGCTGTCAACTTGCGACCGCAGCGTACTCGGGTCATCCCGGCGCAGGGCACCATCGCCGCCGCCCGCCAACTCGGCGCGGAACAGAGTCGGGGTGAGCTGTTGGTGTTCTCTGACGCGGATGTGGTGTTCGCGCCAGACTACTTCTCGCGGCTGGCGGAGCTGTTCGCGGACCCGGCTGTGGATGCCGTATGCGGCCCGAAGCTCTCCTGTGACGACTTCGCCACCTACTACCGCGGCGTCGCGGCGGCGCAGCGCGTCGCCTACGGCCTGCTCGGGATCGCCGGCGCGTCCGGTTCGAACATGGCGATCAGGCGGGCGGCGTTCGCGTCCCTCGGGGGCTTCCGCCTGGACCTCCGGTGCAACGAGGACACCGAGTTGTTCCTGCGGGCCGGGCGACGTGGGTGCCGCGTCGCCTACGACGACGGCCTCGTCGTCTGGGCGACGGACCACCGCCGGCTGCGGCGCGGGCTGGTCTGGAAATCGGCGCACTCTCTCGTGCGGAACACGCTGCTCTACCTGCTGTGTGTGCGTCCGACCTTGCCCCGCCTGTTGGTGAACGATTGGGGCTACTGGGGTGGCACCGGCCCACACGCCGCCGGGCGTTCTGCTCCGCCGCCATATGAGGTGCCTTCATGACGCCACTCGCCGAACCGTATCCGGACCCGCTGGCCGCTATAGTGCGCCCGAGCGGGCAGAGTCTGCACCGTGCGGCACCCCTACCTCTGGTCCTCGGGACCAGCGCGTCCGCTGCCGAAGACTTCAAGTCGCGGTTGCCTCGCCGGGTGGTGCTGTTCACCGAGACGTTTTTGCCGCGCATTGACGGCATCGTGAACACGCTCTGCTGGACGTTGCGCGGGCTGGTTGAAGCCGGCTGCGAGCCGCTGGTCGTCGCGCCGCACGGCAATACCGACCAGATGCCCGGCGTGCAGGTCGTTGGGGCGACATCGGTGCCATTCCCGCTGTACCCGGAGGTGCGACTCGCGCTGATGGGGCCGGGCATCGGCGAGCAGCTTGACCGCTTCGCGCCAGACCTCGTGCATCTCGTCGGGCCGGTCGTCAACGGCGTGGGCGGCCTGCTCTACGCCCGAAGCCGGAACGTGCCGGTGGTGGCATCGTTCCACACGAACCTGGCGCACTACACGCGCCACTACTCGCTCGGCTGGATCGAGGCGTGGGTCTGGAAGGCGCTCCGCACGATCCACAATCAGTGCAACCTGACGCTCTGCCCGTCACACGCGGTACTCGGCGACTTGCGGCAGCACGGCTTCCAGCGGCTGCGCTATTGGTCGCGCGGGGTGGACACCCAGCAGTATGCCCCGGACCATGCGTCATCAACCTGGCGGCAGCGGTACGGCATACCTGCCAACGGCCCGGCCCTGCTCTACGTTGGCCGGCTCGCCCGGGAGAAGCGCATCACCGATCTGGTGCCAGCGATGCGATCATTGCCGGGAGCGCAACTCGTGATCGTCGGGGACGGCCCGGCCCGCGCCGAGCTGGAGCAGGCGTTCGCCGGCTTGCCGGTCCACTTCACCGGCTATTTGGGCGGGGCCGCGCTCGCCGAGGCGTACGCGTCGTCGGACCTGTTCGTCTTCCCGTCGGATTCGGAGTCGTTCGGAAACGTGGTGCTGGAGGCGATGGCGTCCGGGCTACCCGTCGTCGCCCCGGCGGCCGGCGGCGTCTCGGACCTCGTGGAGCACGGGGCTACGGGCGCGCTGTTCGTGCCGCGCGACCCGGAAGACCTCGCGGCCTGCATCCGCCCGTATCTGGCAGACGCCGACCTGCGCCGGGACCACGGCCGGGCCGCGCGGCAGGCAGCGCTGTCGCGCACCTGGAGCCGCCAGCAGCGCTTGCTGCTGGCGCACTATGCGTCCGTCACCAACCGGCAGCGTGCCGTGCACCGGTGACTGGGACCGGTATCGACGTCGCCCCGAACGCCCGTGGCCGCGCCGGGAACACCGGCCACAGGCGTTGGGGGCAGCGGCTGTTTGGGGTGGCGCTGCTGGCCGGGCTGGCGTTGCTCTCGTTCGGAGCGTTCCAGGTGGCCCGTGCGTTCCCGGAGTCGCCGCAGTTTCTGTCGCTGGGCTACGCCGGCGTCTTCCTTCTCACGATGTCGTGCAGCGCGACGCTGTTCCTGCCAGTGCCGGCCTGGGGTGCCGTCGCCATCGCCGGCAGCTTCCTCAACCCGTTCCTGCTCGGTCTAGCGGCCGGTGCCGGCGCTGCGACTGGTGAGTTGACCGGCTACTTTGCAGGGCGCAGCGGCCGTCTGGCCCTCGGACACCAGGACCATCACT
>Ga0105048_10014927_pt1 | contig 12075 bp, 10 predicted proteins | sample MAT05_FD_78382 | JGI IMG/M metagenome (GOLD analysis project Ga0105048, IMG submission 78382) | Freshwater microbial communities from Lake Fryxell liftoff mats and glacier meltwater in Antarctica - MAT-05 | ecosystem: Environmental > Aquatic > Freshwater > Ice > Liftoff microbial mat | place... | reverse complement strand
TTCAACGGGGCCGCGCCCGGGAGGGCGCGGAGATATAGCGCGGCCTCAATCGCGACATTCACAATACTTACGCTTCAACGGGGCCGCGCCCGGGAGGGCGCGGAGATCGCTCACGCCCAAGACCTTGAAGGAGTGGCTCCCCAGGTCAATGCCGCGAGCGGGTCGGGTGCGGGGGTCACGGAATCGGTCGCCACCGGTTCGATGCCATCGTAACTGCTTGTTGTTTCGAAGGTTGCTGCGTGCGAGCGATGGCCGATTCCGTGACGGCATGTCACCGCTCGCGTTTCAGTTGTCAAGGAACAGGCCTAGGTCTCCCCCGGGATCGGGAACGCCAGGAGAAGGTCAAAAGACGTAACAGGGAGCGTCTACGCTGATGTATGGAATGCCAAGGGCGTTAATCACCCGGGCTCCCCGACTCGCTGCCGGTCCGAGAGTGACGAACAGGACCTGATCCTTCGTGTAATCGATGATCTCCTTCAAAGCGGTTTCCATCTGCACCTTCTCCGACGGGTTCAGGTCGCACTCGAAGACGCTGAATTGGAGATGGTTCCCGTAGTTCTTGCACGTCTTGAACACGCGCCGGAGCCGCTTGTCGTCGGCAATGTCGTAGCAGACCAGATAGGTGGTGCGCATGGCGTCGACGGATCAGCGGGTGAGCAGCGGCACATATTCGGGAATCTCCCCAGTCAGGACACGGGCCAGGATGCGCGCCTGCAATTCCAAGGCCCGCCGGTAGCTGATCTTGTAGTCGAAAAGTGGGTGCGTCAGCAGGGCCGACATGCGCTGTTCGTAGGTCAGGAAGAACTTCTTCCGTCCCGCCGGCGTCAGGTTCACCGCGTTGCCCGCTGTGACGAAATCTCCCGGAGTCAGCACACCGTTGTTGACCGCGCTGAGCACGGCGCTTTCCGCGATCAGGGGGCGGAATTCCTCCATCAGATCCAGGGCCAGCGCCGGCCGACCGAAACGCGGTTGGTGGAAGAATCCCACGTAGGGATCGAAGCCGACCAAATGCGCCGCCACGGTGCAGTCCTTGGACAACAGACTGTACGCCAGCGACAGGACCGCATTGATCGGATCGGTGGGCGGCCGACGGTTGCGACCGTTGAAGTCGAACGTCAATTTCGGCTGTGGGGTGCCCGGGGTGAACTCCGGTGATTCGGCTCCCGGCACCTCGTCGTCGGCCACATCACCGACCTTCAACATGCCGGCGAAATGATGGAAGTAGACTGCAGCCGCCGCGCCTTCCATTCCGAGCAATTCGTCGAGACTGCCGGCTTCCAACACGTCCTGAGACGCCTGTTTGAGGCGGGCCAGTGCCGGTTCGGGCGCTTCCAGGTGATTCCGCATAAGCAGCGTCCGGTGGTTGCGGATTTTGCCGTACACGAACCACCTGGCCACCCTCAGCGAAAACGACGCGTCGGCCGCCTTCCGGAACTGCTCGATGCGGAGGAAAACATTCTTGAGCCCGTGCCCGCGTGTGACCCCGTAAAACCAGCCGCCGCCGGAGAAGTAGGTGAGCGGAATCTCCGCGTCACACAGCGCCTGTACGGCCTGGGTACTGATCTGAATGTTGCCGAAAAGCGCCACATGGTTCACGTCGTTGAGCCGCACCTCGTCCACCAACGAATTCTCGTCCTTCACCGTCAGGGTCTCGTCCTTTCGGCCGATCCGCAGGCCGGGGGAGTTGAGATACACGGCGCGTCGTTCGTCCCGTGACGCCATGAGACGACACGGCGGCTCGGAAGCGGGAGGCGGGGTGTCGGGCGATTCGGTCCTGGCCAGCAATCGGGTTTCGTCCGGCAGACAGACGGGAGTCAGGGAACAGCGTCTGCACTTGGGCGAACCCTCCAACGGCGGCGGAATCGGCCCGCGCATGACCGCTCGAGCAGCGGTGATCTGTTCCTCAATCCAGGACTCCAGTTCCGGCGTCATTTGAAGACGGACCCGCTGTTTGGTCGCCCGGTAGTAGATCACGCCCTCTTCGCAGGTGTAGCCGTTGTCGCGCAGGAGCAGCATCTGAAGTCCGAGCTGCATCCGGTCGGTCGGCCAGAGTTCGTTCGCGTCGACGCCTTCGCGCGGTGCGCCCGCCTTATAGTCGACCGGCATCACCGAAGTCGCCGCGAACCCTCGCCCGTCTCCGACGGCGCCGCCCGACACCTCGATGAGATCCAACTTTGCCACCACGCCCAAGCGTTCCGACCCGAGCTGCACCGACCGGGAATGGATGATTTCGGGCGCCTCCGGTTGAGCCGGTTCCTGCCCGGCACCCTCCAGAACCGGGGCCTCATTGGCACTGGCATCCGTCTCCTTCTTGGAACGCGACTTCCTGGCGGACGGCGGCAGGTCACCTTTGCCGGCATCGACCCGTTGATGGAGGGCGCGGCCCCGGAGTGTGTCCGCGTTCTCGACGAACACGCCTTCGACGAACTCGTAGTAGAAAAGTCGGGGGCAATAGACGAACTCGTTAAGCATCCGGGCGGGGATGGCGTCGGGTGAGTTGGACGGGGGAAGGGGTGGTGTCGCGATCGACGGTGCGGTGGGGAAATCCCGGCGGAGGACATCCAGTGCCTTTTGGAAGATGGGCCGTTCTGGAGGGATGGGTTGCGATGGGGGCGGAGTCGGTGCGGGGCTGGGAGGATCGGGAGGTAAAGCGCCCGGCAAATCGAGTTGCCGGGAATCGTCGACGGTTTTCCGGGCCGATGCCCTGCGTGTCTTGCCCGAGCTGGTCTTCATGGCTCTCCCAGACAAAACGGCGTTTCCCGGTGCGGACCTAAGCCGTTTTTTGACTCTTTTGGTCGCACGGGGTTAGCAACAACGAGTTACGATTCTCGCATAGGATCCATGTACCAGAGAGCGAGCCGGGATCACGGTGGCCCTCTCCCAGGGGGGCTGAGGGAGAAAGCACTCAGTGGGGTTCGGAGGGTGGAACAAGAGATTGGCTGGATCGGGGGTCGGTGACGGAACCAGCGGTCTAAGTTAGGCAGATCGAGGCGGGTGATACGCGACTCCCTCTCCCCCCGGGAGAGGGTTGGGGTGAGGGGCTCGGTGAAGGCACAATGAAGGGCCTCTGTGAAGGTTCATGCAGACGCCCAGCGAATTCGAATTTATATACTTGGTCTTGGGTCCATGAACCCGTGAATGGAGGGCGCTCCCGCGACTGCCGATCGGCGCCGGGGGCCGGGCACGAGGGAGCGTGCCCATCCAGGGAACGGGCGGTTCATGGAAAGGAACGCTTTCCAGAATCGGGACACGTATTGCGGCATGAACCGCGGAGCGAGGAGGCCCTCACCCGGCCTTCGGCCACCCTCTCCCATCCCGCGTCCGCGGGACGGGAGAGGGAATTTCGATGGGGCGGTTTATGGAATGTTTTGGTGAAATCGCTGATGGGTCACCAGACAGCCTCGGCTCACGCCGGCACGAATAGACCAAGACCGAAGTGCGCACCGAAGCCGACCGCAATAGGTCCACTCACAGACTCGGGAAACTCGATGACGAACGCCGCGCCACTGTCATGCCCTCGGCTTCCCTTTCCGTCGCGACGGATGGTTTGGAACTGAAGCGAGCGTAGTCGGAGGTTGCCGAAGTTAAATGGCCGGTCACGCTCGGGGATCTGCCGGTGGATCCTGGCTCCCTGCAATTTCGGGTTCAGGGCGAGAAGACGGAGAAGGTCGTGTGCGGCGGAACCTACCTGCCAGCCGCTTTCATCCATCTTGGGCCGTCCGTTGCGATACGTCTTGCCGTGGCGCGTGGAGACGAAAGGAGTGAGCGAGCGCCAGGATCTCGAACTTGCGAAAAGGGAACTATCGAACTCGCCTGGTTGGCCAATGGCATGAAGCACGGTTCGCAATTCATGTCCCTTGAAGCCCCAGGTCCATTGAATCCTTCGGAGCGCCGTGACCGCGTCGTGATCAAAACCCTTCGGCGAATAAACGGTGACGTGAGTGATATGAGCGTTGGAGTCGCCGACGGATTCACAGAAGATATGCGCGTGTTGGTGGTCCGTTTGTCCTGCTCCCGTAAAGACGTGGTGCCCCCCGGATTCCTTGCAGAGCACCGTGTGAATCTGTTCGGTTACTGCAAGCGCCTTGTTGATGGCTGGCGGCACAGCGCTCGTGAGAGAGAAGCGCGCTACGGTCGGTCTAACTTCGGAGCGGCGTGGTCGTGGCTTAGTTGCCGGGGCAAAGGCATTTCCCGAGCGTGTGTAGTTCACGAACTGCGCACCGGGCGGAAGATTCCAGCCGGCCGACTGCAGATCACCTGTGTCGGCGTGGAGTGCGGAGAATAAGTCATCCGGCACTTGCGGAAGCTTCTTCCTTTGAGCGGCGGTGGGCTTCGGACCAAGCGCGTTCAACGTTTTTCGGGCAAACTCAGTGCGCCAGCCGTCGTACTCGGCACAGTTGATTGGGCCAAGCAAGCGAACGATTTCGTTGCCAGGCGGGGCTATCTCGAGGTCGGCAAGGGGCGACGCGAGAGAGTGGGTTTTATCAATCTCTTTCGGCACTTCCGATAGCACCCGGCATTCTACGAGGCTTTCTGCCCGGCCAAGGTAGGAAAGCCGTTCCGCAAGTAATTGGAGCGCCGAGCGATCGGCTCCGGGCAAGTCCACGTCCCATGCAACGAACAACGTCGCTTGTTCGGGGAGTTGGATGAAGGTGTCGAAGATTTTGGTGGTTTTCTCGTTCTTCCCTTCGTTGTAAGGCATGTAGTGCCGTGTGTGCGCTGTGGTGGCTTGTGGCAACCGAAAGCGCGGCGGTACCGCGAGCGTCCCAACCAGTGAACGCATCACGGGCTCCGGCACGTCGGCCTTTGCTTTCCAGTGCCACGTCGCGATGAGCGCACGGGCGATGCGCCACGGAGAGGGCGGCCACTCAACCGCACCCTCGTTGACGTGCCGGCCCCACGGTGTGGCGTGGAAACGCCCGGCTGGAAAGCCGAGTTCGAGGACGATCATGGTCTATTCCTCAAAGGTGAGTTCGGTCACCACCGGACTTGCAAAGCTCTTCGCCGCCCCCGCAATCAGGGCGGGCAAGGCCTTCTCAAGGGCAGCAAGCGATGGCATGGCAAATCCAGATGGCCGTTGCACGGTGAGTTCGCCGCTGATCTCCAAATCACACGCCGTCCGCAAGCGGAGGCCGTCGCGGAGGAACTTCTGGATTTTGAACAGCGCGAGCACCGTGAGGAGTTTCTCCACGTCGGGACCGAGGGCAAATCCATGGATGAGTGCGAGGTCGAGATTGAAGAACACGGTGATCTTACCGGTGAATTCCTCGCGGTGGAACGGGACGTTGCCGAATCCCTTGGCGGTTTCTCCGGAAGGGTCCACAGCATCGTTTTTCACGCCGCCGCTGGCGACGACGGATACGTCTTCTGCCTCGATGAAGGCCGTGAGCGCACGCGGAAGCCGCATTCGTCCTCCAGCGATCTCCTTTTTCGCGAGAAATACGCCGTGAAGAAGGGCATTGGTATCGTATTTGAGCAGGGTGGCACAGAGCTTCTTGAGGTCCACGATACCCTTTTCCGCGATCGCGAGTTCCTTTTGCAGGGTGGCAAGAAAGGACTTGTCCTTGCCTTCAAGAATATAGGGGCTGTTCAGGCGGTGCGCTTCGAGGACGGAATTGGTGAGCGGTTGGCCAGCCTTGTCCTTTACCTTCACGACGGGCAGGCCCTTGAGTGGTGAGACCCAATCGTTGGCGACCGTGTCCCAGCAGACCGCTTCGAGCCGGTTTGCCATGCTCTGGGCGGATTCTACGAGCAGCATGTTGCGGCCGTCTGGGCCATCGTATTGAGCCGCGCCAAGGTCGGGAAAGCCGGTGGGCTGGAAGCGCGTCCCCTGGAGGGGTTGGAGGGTGGCTTTGAGCAGGAGGCGTGGCTGGCCGTTGAGTGCGTCGAGGTTCATACGTGGGGTTCCTTTGGTGGCTGTGTGATGGATTGATTCAGAAGTCCAAGATCGCTGGAGGAAATGGGGAAGAGCATGGCCGCCGCCGTGCGTCGGGCCACTTTACCGCTTACCGGCAAGGATCTGACCAAGGGTCGGATTCCCGACGCCACTAGCCTGCGGGCCGCGAGTTCGGATGCGGCTTTGCCATCGTCGTTCATGGCCCGATGCAGAATGGCTGGGAGGAGCCGGATGGGTTGGTGTTCCACGTCGCTCCGGTGGTGGCACAGCTTGAGCAGTGCGTAGAAGGCAGACGGGACAACCGCAGCATTTCCGTCAACTGACGACTTGTTATCGATGGTCGTCACGGGAGGGTAAGTCACGTCTCCGTGGTCCACACACGCAATTCCCCAAAGCAGATCAGCGAGTAGATCCTCGTTCACCCGGCCTTCAATGAAAGCGGTGATGTCCTCAAGTCGGGCGTAACGCGCTCCAATGTCAGGCCAGCCACGGGTGCCGGCCTTCTCGAACCGAACCAATCGGCGAGCAAGGATACCGTTGAGCGAGGCAACAAGATTGCCGTCGTGCCAGACAACATCGTTGCTGGGCTGGGCTGCCCAGTTGACCCATGAGCGGTCCCTGGTTGAACCCATTTCCAGTGGTTCGAGATGTTGTCGAAGCCAAAGCGATTCCCTGCCCAGCGGTGCTCGGACGCTCGAGAGCGCGGCGGCGAGTTGGAATTCCGGTGAATCGTCATCCGCTTCCTGCAGCCAGCGTGGGCTGAGTCCGCGCAACGGATGGAGAAAGTTCTCCGTCGTCCACTTCAAGCTCTTGGCCAATGCGCGTTCGGCGGCGCCGAGAGCGGCGAGGACGGCAAGCAACGTGCCGCTCCCACCTTCACGGCAAAGTTCGAGAACGCGGTGTTCGAGCCGATTCAGCGCATGCGCCACCGAAGCGGGTGGTCCTGGGTTAGCTTTGGGGCCGGCTTTCTGTCGCAAGCGGTCATGCCACTGTTCGATGTCGGCGAGCAGGTCTGCCCGCGTGTTTCGTCGGACAATGACGCGATCCAAGGGCGTCGCGAAGTAGGCGAGACCGTTTCGGATTTGAAACCCATAGCGTTGAAAAGCCGAAATGCCACGATCGACACCCAACGTTACAACGGCCTGGGCGAAGTCCACGCCGTTGCGGGCAGCGCGTCCACGCACTTGGGCTCGGCCTTCACCGAAGACGGCCCGGAGTTCGTTCAGCGAAGTTGGGTGTTCCCACAGTGGAAGCCACATTTCGCAGCGCGCCTCCACTTCGTCCGTGCTGGCTGCGCTGGCGTAGCCGACACCAACCTGACGCACGCAGAATGGATAGACGAGGGCGCCGGCGTCGCCGCTTTCGAGCCGCTTCACTGAAGCGGCAGCAAAGAGCAGCGCGCCTTCGATCATCAGGATGAAGTCCCACGGATTCACTGCCGAAGGCCCGTCGAAGCCGGAGGTCGCGTTCGCGCCACCTGCTGCGCCCGGGAAGAACTGACCGATGGGTGCCTTAGTTGTCAGTCCTGGCGCCGCTTCGGCAAAGAGCGCAGCACGCAGCCAGCGCTCGGATTCAAGTGTCGGCTCGCCGGTGGAAGGGTCCATGACTTCGGCAAGGCGCTGCATGAAGTTGTTGGTGAACTCCAATCGTCCGTCGTTGCCGCCCGTGCCGAGCAACGGGGGAAACTTGGCGCCATCCTGACCAAGCACGAATACGGCATCGAGCCAGCCAAGTGCGTCTTCTGGGAAGGTGTTGCGGCAGCTTTGCAGCAGCAATGACTTCGTATCGCCGTCAGGTTTTGCCTCTAGCCCGAGTACATTCAATACGGTTCGTGCCTCCGCGATGCAGTCACGATAGAGCGCCAAGCGGGCAATGGGGCTTCTCTCAATCGAGGCAATGGCATCGGAATTGTCCTTCGGATAAAAGCCACTGCCGCCATTCCATGGCGCAAGCACTGGTGAAGGCCGGTAATCGCGGCAGAAGAAGTACACGAGCGCGTCCGTCGTGAGCGAGGTTTCAAACTCAATGCGGTCACGGTGCCACGCCGCTTTTACGTTGGCATCACATTGTTCCCCGACGAGCCGGAAAATGCCCAATGCCTTTAAGTAGTGGGCTAGCGGGATGGGGTTGCAGCCGGCGAGATGGATTGGCTTAGGCATGGCAGTGGCTCAGGTACAGAGTTCTCAGTGCCTTCCGTCTTGGTTGGGTTCCCCTTCAGTGGGGGAGCAATCTCCTCGTCGTCGTCGGGATCCAGCAACGAGAGGGAGACGTAAGGATTCCCCATGAGGCGTATCCACGCCCGTTCCCTTTCCGAAGGCTGACAGGTCGATTCTTTCAAACCGCTGGAGGAACGTTGCCCTTCCTCCCGTCTGTTTGTCAAACGCCATAATGGTAATATCTTGCACTCAATAACGCGAAATAATAATTTGGAGGCGCGCTATCTGAAACGCGTGTCGTGCGGCCCCGTTGAAGCGCGTTCTTGAGAGCAGGCCCGATAGTTTCGGTGCCCGTATTCCGCGCTCCCATGGGCGCGGCCCCGTTGAATTCCCACGCGTCTCCCAAGGCGCGTGGGCAATCGGTTCAAACGCGCAGCCGAAACGGCCCGATGCGAACGAGTCGATGAATAGAGGAAGCGCTTGGAAGCGGCTACCCGATGGCACCGAGCGCGACCCGTTCGTCGCCGGCCTTGATGCCGAGAGGCAATCACTTCCCAACTTCGCCGGGCATCGTCCACCTGCAATTCGATGGTGGCCCGGGCGGAAGGATGGTTGCCGGGCGATTCGACGAAGAGGAAATCTGGCCCGATTTGCGCGATGCGGAAGCTGGCTCCGTTCACAAGCAGGCGCATCCGCACGCGCGCGGAGTGTCCACCGCCGGAACGGGAGATCTTCATGACGCACAACATTAGTGACGCCGCCCATCAGTATGCCAACCGGAACCGGGTTGAGGCCCCGCGGTTCGACGACGGGGTGTGGGAGATGAGGGACGCGGACAAGCGCGAGAAGTTCGGCGAGCGCTGGGCGGAGGTGAAGGATGTCCTGTCCGCTCTGAAGGTCATCGGCATCCAGATGCTGGACGTTAACCCTGGGAATGTGGCGTTTGTGCCTTGGGTAGGTCACTTGGCTCCCGCCTCCATGTATGCTGACGCGCGGGCGTCGGCAGCCCGCAGGAGGGTTTCCAGGAAGGCGAGACGGAAGGGACCGAGGCGGTCGCGTAATGCGATCCCACGGGCGAGCCACGACGGGCCATGCGGGCCTTCACCCATCCGCATAAAGCTAAGATCGAGAGTGGTTTCCGAGACGGTGAGGCGGGCGAATTGGATGGGAGGGAGTTTGTCGCCATGCCAGATGCCCCGGGCGAAAGGGCGTTCGGCATCCTGCGGGTCACCCTTTTCCTCCGGCAACGAACGGATGGATAGGCGCACCTTGCCGTGGTGTGCAGCGATCAGGTAGGCGACGAGATCGCGATCGGCTGCGTCGGTTGGGCCTTGCAGCAGCCAGGCCAGAGCGGAGGCGAGTTCGTGGCGCAGGCTGCGATAGTCCTTGGAGGCGTTGGATGGCCGCGGCGCGTTCTTCGACTTGGCGTAGAAGGCGGTGGCGTCCTCTGGTTGATGCGGGCCGTCGCGCAGCATCTTTTGAAAGTCGGCGTGCGCCTTGCCGATGTCGTGCCATAGCGCAGCGGCGCCGAGCGTGGCGGAGTCTTCGCGCGAAAGGCCGAGTGACGCGGCGATCTCGGCTGTCGCTTGTTCGACCTGGAAGGAATGCGCGGCGATGGTCTGCCATTCGCGGGCAAGAGAGAGGCGGTCGCCCGGGTAGCGATCGAGCGTGCCTTCCTTCGTAGGGTAAGGCTTGGGCTTGTTCTTGGGTTCTCCCGTCCAGCCAAGCGCACCGTCGTATCCGCCAGCATCGGTAGCCACGAGGACGATGCTTCCTGGGCGGGCTTGGCTGGCTGGATCCCATTGTTCGTGGAGTGGATTCCAGCGCCAGGCTCGGGGCTTCTTCCGAAGGAACTTATTAGCGTCGCCGATGGAGACCCGGCAGAGTTCCTCTCGCTGTGGCGGCGGTTCATTTTCACCGGGCGTGTCGCCCTCAAGAGCACGCCAGAAGAACTGCACGTCGCTGTCCTCGCCGTCGCGGATATAGCGGGATATATCGAGATCCTGGCCGCAGATATCCGGCGTGGTGTCGAAGAGATCCACCAGATCGCGTCGGCGGATGACGGGACGGATGACGGTGGCTTCCGCCACATTGATGCCGCTAAGTGAGCGCGGGCTGGCGTCAGTAAGGGTAGCGAGAGCGGCCTTGGCCTGATCGAGTTCGGGCTTTGCGTAGGGTAGCAGGAAGTCTCCCTTCGCGTCTGGTTCGATTTCCACCCACAAAACCTCTGCGTCAGGAGTTTCGGCGCGCCGGTTGCAACGGCCGATGCGTTGGACGAGCGATGACCATGGCGCGAGTTCGGTAATCAGCAACCGGGCTGAAACATCCACACCCGCTTCGACCGCCTGCGTGGCAATGACAATGCGGTCGTCATTGCCGTCACCGAACAGCAGTTGCTCGTGCTGCTTGCGGTCGTTTTGGCGAAATCGGGAATGGATGAGGGCCACGCGGGCTCGGTCGTAGAGCGGCTGCCTCGATTTCTTGTGCGAGATTGTTAGCGCCTCGTAGATCTCCTGGGCGCGTCCGACACGGTTTACTACGACAAGTGTCAGAGTTCCGGCTCGGTGTCTTGCGGCGATGAGGGAAGCGAGCATCTTCGCGTAGTCGGCTTTTGTCGTTGCCGAGAGTGCGAGTTCGCAGCGGGAAATGGCCTTCCGAGCCTCAAACAATGCCATGGGCCTGCTGCCCGGCTTCTCCTTCTCTTCCGTGCTGAGCTCTAAACGCGGCCAACCGCCAGTCGGGGCAGGGTGATCCACTGTCGCGAGCCGTGTATCTCTCAGGGTCGCACTCATCCACCAGGTCGGGCACCCCCTCACCGTGGGGTGCTCCCCGGCTTGCCGAAACCCGTCGAGTTGCGCACTTGTTTCCATACCCACGCCCATGAGCTGCGGCTCGTCCATCACCCAGAGACAATCGTTGTTCAGGAGTGCGAAGTGCATTGGCCAGCGGTAGCGGCTCATGCCGTAGCCGCGGTTGAGTGCTTTGCTGAGCAGCATGTCCTGCGTGCCGATGAGGATGGCGGGCCTTTCCGGATGGATGTCCCATTCACCAGCACCTTCTCCCCCCATGAGGATGATGGGGGAGTGCTCCATCAGCCAGTCCAAGTCCTTCCGCGTCTGTTGTTGAAGACGTAGGTTGTCCGCAGTGTCCAGCAAGCCGCGAATCCAGTTTTCGACTTCCTCTTTGGTCTGCTCAACCAGCGTTCGCATGGGCAGACAGTACACGAGGCGGCGAGGCCATTTCTCAGACTGGAGATGCACACGGTTCCATAGCCACGCGAGCACTACGGCGGCGGTCTTGCCCAGGCCGGTGGGGACGCTGATGAGTTGGGACGCACAGGCCGTTCTGGGCTTCAGGGTGTCCAGATCATCGGCTTTGGCGTCGGGACCGCAGGCCAGGCGGCACTGATAGGCGTAGGGTTCGTAGCCGGTGGCGTGTCGGAAGAACTCCGCGAAGTGGCTTGGTCCTGGGGTCATGTTGAACTCATGGCGTGGGGCGGGGATAGGCCGATTGCCTACCGACATCGGGGATTTCCCGCAACCATTGAATCCAAGTCTCTCATGGGAGACTGGACATCGGCGGTCCCACCCCAAGTTCGTTCGTCCGAGAAGAGCATTCCCAAATTTGCAGATGGTTACGAAATATTTGGCCCCTGTTTGAGGCCCAGATGGGCCCAACGGAAATCGCGCATGCGTTCGATCCGCAAGCCAGACAGATCGGTTCCCCGATGTTTTGGGTGGGATGGAGGCCTTCGGCTCCTCCCACCTTCGGCCGCCCCCACGCCGTCGCGGAGCGACCTGGGGATTGGCCGTTTTTCGGAGTTCGCGGGGCGTGCGGGGTAAGGATCCAGGATGCTGACGTCATGATCCGTAGCCAAATTTATCCGCATGTCGGTCGGACTGTTCTCCCCACCCGCGTGGGGATGGTCCGGCTTCGGTGAGGCTTCGCCGCTGGGAGCGTGAGAACGACAATTCCGGCGTCGGCTTGTCACCCGACATGGCAGCGCAACAAAATGTCCCATAA
>Ga0105048_10014924_pt1 | contig 12075 bp, 10 predicted proteins | sample MAT05_FD_78382 | JGI IMG/M metagenome (GOLD analysis project Ga0105048, IMG submission 78382) | Freshwater microbial communities from Lake Fryxell liftoff mats and glacier meltwater in Antarctica - MAT-05 | ecosystem: Environmental > Aquatic > Freshwater > Ice > Liftoff microbial mat | place... | reverse complement strand
ATGGACGAAGGAACTTCCCCGTCCGTTTCGGTCTCGAACTCGTTTTGGTCGCCGATGAGAATGTAGTCTTCGGGGTCTTCGCCGATAGCCCCGGCTTTGGCGAGGTCGGTTGTCGCGATGCGGGCTTGCCGGGTTTGGCGATTAATGGCGAAATATTTGGCTTCGTAGGCACCCGTGACCAGTTTGGCCAGTGTTGCTTGTCCAATTGTTTCATTACCCGTGATTGGAATGGCTGTTGCACCCGATGCAGGCCCGCTTAACATCCATTCCGTTTGGGAGCCACCCGCCGACGACCGTTTGACTACCGTGCGAATCAGCCGGTTGATAGCGACCGCATACGGTCCCGGATTGACCGAAAAACCACTGTTGTTGCGGCTTGCCCGTTGCGGATGAATGATTCCGTTACCGTTCAAAATAACGGCCCCAATCATACTGCTCGATTGTCCGAGGGTGATTATGCTGGTTGGCAAGAGAAGGCTGGGAATGATTCCCCGGCTTCGGAGGTAGTAGAAAGCGGCATTCGACTCTTCCCCACAGCTAAAGGTTAGCGACTGATAGGCCGTAAAACCAAGTGATTTGGCCGCCCTGACTACTACGTTAGCGGCATCGCTCGCCGTAAGCGTTGGCAGGTTGCCCGTTGTCGGAAACTGACTGTTGGCCATGAGCCCCCATTTGGTTGCTTTTTTGGCGTAATCGCCCCACCATCGGTTGGTGACAGTGGTGCTACTGAGAGGTGTGCTGTTCACGATTAGCGTGGGCGTAATGGCACCAGGGCAACTGTAGGCAGTGCTGTTAGAAGCCCGGATGCGGTAATAATAAACCGTTGAACCCGCCGACGAAACTTCGTTATCGGTGTACGAAGTCGCGTTGGCATCCAGCCCGGCAATCACTTCGTAGCTGGTAAAGGTGGGGTTGGTTGAGCGTTCGACGATATAGCCGAGCGCACCAGTGATTTTGGGCCAGGAAAGGGTATATCTGCTGAGTTGAGAGGTGGTGGTGAGAACGGGGGCTTGGGTGACTGATGGGCGTCCGCCGAGGTTGGCATTTGTCCCTGTCTGGCGTGCTCTGACAAAAAGGATGCTTTTGTCATTCTGTTCCGTTACAAATCGGAACTGATCACACGGCTCATTGATAAAGTATCCGTAGTAGTAACTCATTTGATTGTCCATTGGCAGGGGCCGAGTGTAGAGATAGTTTGCCGGGTCTCTCAACTGTCCGACGTAAGTCAATCCACAGCCGTTTTTCTGAACGGCCACACCTCCTGCATTAAAGCTCGCCAGATCACCCATACCACGTCCCCAGGGATCAGCGTTTGTTTCACAAATTCCGTCGCCTTCGTTTAAGCAACTACTACCTATAGGAATTGCCCGTTCAACTCCTCCAACCGTAGCAAACGTGTGAAACAGATTAAACATATGACCCAATTCATGGGTAAGCGTGTAATTATGAAAGGGTTGTGCGGGTGGTAATCCTGCGATACCCGGTGAAATAAATAATCGGCTATTGACTCGACTATCAGCCGGCACAGTCAGTGTTGGCTCTGATTTTGGGAAAGAACCGGAAACTGGAAACTTTCCGTAACCACTGAAATTATTCCGTATGGTAGGGACGTAATAAACGTTTAGCGCATTACCGACATCCCGATTAGTAGCTAATGTCTGCTCATTGGTGAAGTCAGTGGCACTATTATCATCATAGGTTGCATAGGTTGTCGTTGTCAATCCAATTAATTGCTGCTATTCCACTTCCAAGAACAAAAAACTGAATGTTTGCCGACAAAAAATTTTCGGTTAGCGTACGCTACAGCCGCATTTATGGATGCCGTAGTTATTGCGTCTTCCGGGTTAAACGTTCCATTGCTTTTCCGTACCGCATGAATCCGCAATGGTATCCAAATCAGTTCGTTGGTGGCTTTGTCTGCGAATTGCGCCTTTAGCCGAATCATCGTCGCTTTCGCTTCTTCATATTGAGCTGGTGTGGGGTTAGATGTTCCGCAAAGGTGCTGCCCCCGCGCCCCCGGCGCGGCCAACCCCAACACAAGCAACACCGCCCCCAACCACCGAAACAGCGGGGCAAACGAATAAGAAAAAACGATTCGGTTCATCGGGACAGACCGGGAAGGTTTAGTTAGATGGGCCGCAGTACCGGCAAACAGGGTTAAAAAAGACTGCATTTCGTTGTATCTTTGGTGAAACTACTGCTGTATGGTAATCGAAATCAAAAAGGCAATGACTAAGGCTGATATGCAAAAGGCTCTCGCCCAGTTACCTCCTCGCAAGCCCTTAGATGCCCGACGATTTTTAGGTACGGTGAAATGGTCGGAAGACCCCGTAGCGTACCAGAAACGGCTGCGCGATGAATGGTAACATTTTTATTGATACCAACATTGCTATCTACCTGCTCGGTGGCAATGAGCAAGTGGCTGACCTGCTCGATGGGCAGACCGTGTATATTTCTTTCGTGACCGAACTCGAATTGCTGAGTAAACCAGGTCTTACGTTCGATGAGGAGTTCCAGATCAGAGCCTTCTTATCGCAATGTACCGTGCTTGACCTGCTGCCCTCTGTCAAAGAAACCGTTGTGACCTTCCGCCGGGCGTATCGGCTGAAACTACCCGATGCGATTGTTGCTGCAACCGCTTTTGTGGTGAGTATGCCTTTGGTAACTGCCGACAAAGGCTTTGCCCGTATTGACGAGCTAACGTTAGTGGTCATTAGCTTTTGAGGTTAATTCTGCACCCGCGCCTTTACCCGCACATTGAGGGTGGACGATGAAGGCACCTGATTGGGCACGCTCAGTTCATACACGATTGGCCCCGCCCGCACTCGGCAGGGCGGCAAACGGGAGATAATAGATTAGTTTCATGTGGTTTGTGTAGGTTTGTTTCATGTTGAAACCCCGGTGGGTAGGGTGTCCAACTAATAAAAAAGTTTTCGCTGACGTGTTTGAAAGCGTGTTTTGTGTTGTCGTTGCGGAACCGGGTTCGCAAAAAAGTGCGGGGTTGGGGCAAGTCAACTTGGGTCGATATCCGCCGTGCTTTGGCCATAGAGTTAGGCTTGTCTTGGCTAAAAAGTACGCTCAACTGGTGAGCCTTTTGCATTGAAGACCAAAGGCAATCCATTCTTTTTCAAGGGGTTAAACGCATAATAATCTCCCCAATTTAAAAGCAAAAAGGGCCTCAGAGAGTTCTCTGAGGCCCTTGACCGTTTCTAGTTCTTCTTCAAACTCGCCAGATAATCGACCAGATCGACCAGCTCCTGCGTACTTATATTCTCATGCAGGCCCGCCGGCATCATCGAAGAATCCATTTTCTTCATCGACACCACGTCGGCCATTTTGTAGTTCTGCACCACGCCACCGGGGAATTTCATCTGGAGGTCTGTTTCGGTTTTGCTCGATACTACGCCCGAAGTGGTACTACCATCTTTAAATTTCACCTCAAAGCCTTCGTAGCCGAAGCTGATACCCGCATCAGGATGCAAAATAGCCAGGTATTGGCCATCTTTGGGGAGTTTGCTACCAATCTCCGACAATTTTGGACCAAAATCCATACCCTCTCCGTTGATCTGATGACAGATCGAGCAGTTGGCTTTAAAGATAGTGACGCCATTGGCCGCATTGCCATTCATGGCTAGCAACTCATCCATCTTCGGCATTTTTTTGGCGGCCGCCGTAGACCCACCGTCGAGGTAGCTAGCCGCTTCACGCCGAATACTTTTACGCCACGCATTAGATACTCCCTGTACAGCGGGGGCCTTCAGATCGCCTTTGATCTCGCCCGCCTTCAGCAGCGCCACCACCATATCTTCACCATCGGAACTACCGCCCAGGGCGCGGGCAGCATCCCGGCGGAGGCCGACCGGCCGATTCTCGTCCAGTGCTACCGTTTTCAGGATATTCAGCGACGCTTTTGCGCCTACCCAGCGTAGGGCCGTGAGCATGTGTGAGGCAGCTTCGGTGTCTTGTCCATTCACGGTTTCCCACACCAGCGACTCACCACCCTGTTTGAGCAACTGCCGACCGGCATCGCGGGAGATTCCATCCATGTACCGATCAGTGGCCAGCTTACGAAGCCGGGCGTTTTCGGATTTGGGCTCGTACCGTTGCACCATTTCCATGTACTCAGGAGTGCCGTAGGTTTCGTCCATCAATTTCTGAAGAGCTGTGAGCGCCGGTTGACTTGTTTTAACAAAGGCCGGGTCGAGATGACGGAGCGCCAGTTTAGTAATTTCGGCAGCGTTTTGATTAGCCTGCAAAATACCCAGTAGTGCGTTCGACTTCTCGATAGCGCCGGGGTTAAAATCAAACGCCCGGAAATAACGAAGGCGTTGATCCAGTGCGACACTATTATCTCCCGCCAGTTTGGCCAGCATTGGCACCGATTCTTTGGTACGCGACCGCCAGACGATGTCATTGAAGCCAACGTTGGACGTGGCCGGGGCGCCGTTGCGCTCGTTGTTCACCTGCTTTATGTAGGCTGCGTAAAAACTATCCCATTGGCCATCGGCGCCAATGCCCAGGGCTTCCAGATACCAGCGGTCGTTGCCATCGTGCATGGCTGCCAATTGAGCCCATAAAGCCGGGGCTGCTGGCGAACTATTCCGGTGCAGGGCAATGGCGCACTCCCGCCGAACCTGGCTGCTGGCGTCGTTCGCTAATTGTTTTACAGCGGCAATGGTAAGTTCGTTGTTCAGTTGGCGAGCTGCCCGCAGGGCCGTAATCCGCAAGTTAGGATCGGTGTCTTTAAGGGCTGCTTTGATGTACCGCTCGCCTTTGTTATCAGGCAGTTTGCTCAATAGCCATAGTGCCCGGGCTTTCATGCGCGGGTCGGGGTTCAACTTGTAGAACTTAGCCAACGCCTTTTCGGCTTTCGTACCTTCGTCGTGGAGTTTATTCCAAGCCGCATAGCGAACGTTCATATTGGGGCTTTGCAGGGCTTCCAGGGCACCCGCCGTGCTGCTCAAATCCACTTTTGGCACCGTATAAGGTGTGCTGGGTGGCGCCACCCGATAGACGCGACCACGGCCCTGATCGCCCGCCTGATGACCACCAACACCGGGGTCATACCAGTCGGCAATGATGAGCGAACCATCGGGAGCCACGCACACATCGGCGGGGCGAAACCACTGATCACGGGTACCTTCAAGCAGGTTCAGGATGGTGGCTTTATAACCTGCTCCATCGTTCTGAACGGGATAGGCCCGCACCACGTTTGGACCGGCATCGCAGTGAATCACCTGATTACGAAAGGCTTCGGGCAGGAGTTTGCCTTCGTAAACGATCAAGCCCGTGGGCGAACCCGCCCCCGTTTGCAGTAGGTTTGGAATGGATCCGGGATCATTTAAGTGCCAGTGTTTTTTCGGAATTTCCTTCTCTACATTGGTGCGGTTGGCCTGCCAGCCCGCACCCGTTATTTCGTCGGTATAACCATAGTTGCCGTACTCCATCACGAAGTTGATCCGAACGCCCTTATTGCCATCGTCGTCGTTGTCCGACTGCCAAAGTGTGCCATAAGAGTCAGGAGCGATCTCATAATTATTGCGGAAGTTATGACCCAGCATTTCCACGTTTTTCCCATCAGGATCACAGCGGAAGGCCATGCCCTGACGAAAGTTCGTATGATGCACCGCCAAGCCCGTCACCTTGTCGATCACGGGTTTTCCGTCTTTATCCAGCAGTTTACTGCCCGAATTACCAAAGTTAAAATACCATTTTCCATCTGGCCCGAACACAAAAGCGTGCATCCCGTGGTCGTGCTGCTCGCCTTCGATTCCCTGGAACAGAATTTCTTTTTTGTCGGCTTTATCATCGCCGTCCTCGTCGGTCAGTACCCAAACGTAAGGGCTTTGCGACACGATCACTTTGTTCCCCTGCACCCAGATTCCGAGGGGCGCGTTGAGCGAGGGATCCTGATAAAACACCTTACTCACGTCGGCTTTCCCATCGCCGTTTTGGTCTTCCAGAATCACAATTCGGTCGCCTTCCTTGTGGGTTGGGTTTCCGTTGATACTGGGGCGGTAATTGTAAGCTTCACAAACCCACACGCGACCCTTATCGTCTACGTCGATATTGGTGGGGTTGGTGAGCATCGGTTCAGCAGCAAACAAGGTGGCCTCCAGACCCGGCGCAATGTTCAAACTACCGACCGCATATTTGGGGTCGTGCTTGTCGTCGTCGCTCAAATTGGCAAACAAACTGGTAAGGTAGGGCTGTGAAGCCTGACCCAGATTGGTATTTTGGTAGGCACCAACAAACACCCCGGTGGTGAGCAAACCGGCCGCCGAGTAGGCTATAGCTCGGCGACTAAAGATTGTTAAACGGTTCATAGAAGCAGGTGATTCGGGCAAACAGTTGTGTTACAGAAAGTAAAAATACGATGAAAGCATGAATAGAACCCTAACAAACTGTATAAGGCAATTTGTTAGGCTGACTTACCTACTATTTTCAGGGAAACGATTAGCTCAGCGTCCAAGCGTTTTTATAGTAGGTGAAGTGGATGGATGGCGGTATCCGTAGTTTTCTCAGTCTCCAAATAAACCGATGCCTTACCATGTCCATTAGACGCAATCGCCAATGCTTCTTTAGCCAACTGTGCTGTAGAGATAAGCCCAACTTCTCTCTTGAACCGTTTGACTGTATCGTACTGATGATGCTGTGGAGTTCTAGCTACCGGTTCGTCGGCAATAATGGTAAACTCACATGGTTTTTTAAACTCACGTTTAGAGTATTCATTCAAGACATCAGCTACCGCTTCAAATTCATACAGATTATTGGCTATTACCGTTTCAGTATTACTGAAATCAATTTGCTGAAAAACCAACAGGGCATTATGAGCCGTCAATAAGGTTATGGTGGTCGGCTTCAACAGCCCAGCTACCTTACTCGGTTTTAATGAGTAATGAATGTCGGCTTTATTAGCTAAGTTGGGAATATTGAGGGCCGTTTTTACACGACGTGCGAATGCAGTCCGATCATTTAGCACCGGGGTCATGGGTTCGCCAATAAACTTCTCGTATAACTCCGCGAAGAGAGGGCGTGTTAGTTCTCCCGCCACTGCCAGCGGTTCGCCGAACTGGATAAGCCCCCGGCTATACTGGCTAAGTGAATAGATATACTGTTGGTTAAAAACGTTTGGGCCAGGTGCAAACAACGTCTTTTCGGCATCCTTCACCTCCTTGTTATACTCTGCTACTTTCTGACGAAGTGGGGATAGACTGGCATTAATAAATTTAGTTAATGAAGTACTTAAAAGCTGTTCGGCAACCTGTAGCTTATGTTTGGATACGTGTAGAAATACGGCCCTGTCAGACACAGCCAACAATCCGAACACGATCTTTTCGAGCGACAGGGGATTTGTTTGAACGTATAAAGGGGCAATGAAGGCGTTCATTGGGTCAAAAATCTATAAACTGATTGATAAGGGGTTCTACTCTGCTTCTTCGCTGTTTGTTCAGCAAAAACTCTGCCATCCGCGCTTGCAGCGTTGGCGGTGTTGCCCAAGATGGCGGTAACTCATTAAAGGCCATGCGAATGGCTTCTTCTCCCCGTTCATAGCACAAATTTAGGAAATTACAAGCCACTCTGTACCGTTGGGCAACCGGTATATGTTTGATAACCGCCCTGTAATATGGACTGTTGAATAGGCAACTCGTAACCGAAGAAGGCCATGTTGAGTTGAACGCTCGCAACCAATGTTCCCCACCAAATGTAAACGCATTATCGAAGGCAACAAACTGAGTTTTGTTATCGTAAGGCACTCGTAACAGGTTATAATTGCAGCCACTGTCAAAAGCCCGGCCTCGATCAACATTGTTAGTCCAAAGATCAAATACGGCAATGTGAATGAGGTCTAATGGGTTGATTAACTGCTTAAAGGTGGTTTTTGTGCAACTCGCTTCTGTTTGCCGAACCAAATCGGCATTAGGCACTGCCTGGGAGCCAAAGCAAACGACTCCCGGCTTTAGATACCGTTTGTTAGCCCGCAACTGGTCTATGCGATACGACCCATCCTGTATAGTAACAAATGCAATGTGTGGGGTAGGAATATCAAGAGACCGCAACAGGAACTGGCTAACTACTTCGTAAACCAGAAAATCTAATTCTTCAGGCTTCGGGCGAATACGGTATTTGCAATAGTACAGTTTGCCATCGTTGCACAGGAACTTCAACGGGCTGTGTCCGTCTGTTGGTTCTTCCTCAATAAGCGTGCGTGTCTGGTAATGATGCATTCGACAGAAAAACTATGCTGATTTTGCCCGAAGGTAATTAACAAAGGCCGAACAAGTTACGAGCATAAACTTTGCTTCTTCAAAGTTGGGAGGGTTAGAGGGTTCTGTTAGGGCATGTCGAATTCCGCCCTCGTCGCTTGTATAGCCGTAAAGTTTACTGAAACCGTCTTTCAACGCCGTGTGAAGTTGACCGCTGCGTTCCAGCGCTTTGAGCGCATCACCTAACGTAGCTTTAGGATTGTCCGTAATAATCTTGCAAGCCGACTCAACCGCCGAAATAGATTCCTTCACGGAGTTTCGATAGTTCGGCTGTTGCCTGTCAGAGAGCATGGCAAGGGACGTACGAAAATGCTGAGTTACGGGTGACCAACCATCTTCGGTCTGTTGAGTAGCCTCTTCTATCGCTGCAATTTCTACTTCCGAAGTAATCGGGGCAATTTTCCCGTCTACGAAGCGATAAGCAGACATTTCACGTTCTAAAATGCGATTACACTCATTAATAAATTCATCTATAGGTGCTTCTCCATCAAATTCTTCATCTATAAAAAACTCTAAAAAATCGTAGATTTTATACCAAGAAATATCGAAGAACCAGTGTTCAATATAGTTGTCTATATTTCCGTATTGCCTATCATCAATTCTCTTCTTAAAGAACTCAAGCCATAAATTAAGATTAATCTGTTCGTTTTCTTGGTACTGTAACTCAGGCACGAGAAATATGGAATAAGAATTCCACAGCCCATTGCGCAGAACTTGGTCCATACTCTCAACTTGCAAAGCCTGACGGACAGGCTCAAAACCATAGCGTTCTGAAAAAAGCATTGTCAGTAGATAGTCTTTACAGTTATTTTTATCGCAACATTATTAGTCACGCAATATACTTGATGAATAACTACCTGACAAAATATTTATGACCACGTAGGGGTAAGTTTGGCATGAGTTGTCCAATAGACAAGAAAACATCCAAATACCATGAAACGAATCTTCCTTTTTGTATTAACCGTCAGTCTGTTAATCACTTCCCTATCAGGCTGTTTCATCAACCTCGATCCCGCCGGTTCACTACTCACGTCCAGCGACGAAATCGAACGCACCTACACCGCCACCGAGCTCGGCACCTTCGACCGGCTCGACATGGGCAGCGCCTATCGAATTACGGTAGTGCCGGGCAACACACCTTCCATGACCGTGAAAGGCGACCGGCGCGATGTGGAAGACCTTGAATTTAACACCCGCGCCAATACGATGAATGTACGCTACAACAAGAGCCGCATCCGCCGGTACACGCTGACGATACGCATCACGATGCCAACACTGCGGGGCGTAGCACTCTCAGGAGCCAGCAAATCAGACGTTTCAGGATTCCGAAATCTGAGTGACCTTAGCATCGAGTTGTCGGGAGCATCCAAAGCATATTTCAATCTGCAGGCTAACCGAATAGATCTCGATCTGTCGGGGGCGTCTAAAATAGACTTCACGGGTAGCGGTAACATGCTACAGGCCGACGTTTCAGGGGCTTCGGAGCTTGAAGGTTTTGATTATCCCTTTGCCGATGTCACGCTCGACGTATCTGGAGCAAGTCACGCCTATGTAACAACCAGCAACACGCTGAACGTAACGGCTAATGGAGCCAGCAAGGTTCGTTACCGGGGCAACCCTGCCATAATGCAAACCGTTTCAGGAGCCAGCAAAGTTGAAAAAGATTGAAAAAAGAAGGGGCTGTTGATGCATGAATTCCCTTGCGTCAATAGCCCCTTCTTTTTAAGGTACTCTCTTCTAATATAGAATTTCGTACTGCACTGTTGCAGCCCCGTTTTTCAGAGCTACTGGCAATCGAAGCTCCTGCCGACCGTTTGCGGTGCGAAGTTCAGGCTTGAGAGCAGGGTCTATACGGACGTAATACGACCGATCGTTGACAGCGTATAGACCCTTTGCTATTTCTTCGATTTGCGTACCTGCCGCCACCCGGCAAATTACCGGGCCATTGGCCGAGCCAGTTAGGTTCATGGTGCGCGTCAGCCCATCGGCGCTTGGTCGGATAGCATCTGTTACGGTGGCCCCGCCGAGAGCGTATTCGGTGGTGGGCATTCCCTGTTTGTCAAGGGCCAGACCTTTGTATTGCAGTATTGTCTCGCTCACGCTATCGGGCCAGGCAGCATTGGCATCATTCAAAACCATTAGGGCCGTTTGTGGGGCCAGCAGAACGTTAGCTCCCATTGGCTTGAGTAGTTGTGGCTCCCCACGCTCGTACCACATCTCGGTGACATCAGCAAAATCGCCTTTCCAGACTTGTAGAAGGGCCATTTGGTTCAGATCGATCGTGAAATGCCGACCAGCAGGCGTACCAACCGAAAGGCTGTGCGTACGTTTGAGCTTTTCGCCGGGCAACAGCACAAATGAGCGAATCAGAACGGGTTTTGCATCGGCCAGCACCCCAATAACACTAACGGGGTCTGGCTCTGGCAACGACACCAGCGTATGCAACGCCTGTGGGCGGGTGTTGGGTAGGGATACAAATAAGCCAAGACCCGGCCGTTGCCAGGAACGACCAAAAAGCACCTCTACGTCGTGATTACCAGCCGTTAGTGATATCTCCACTGACATTTGCGCACCCAGATCTTTGTAGTCGCCAGTGATTACTTCTTTACCATCCACAAAAAGCCGCGCCCGACCGCCGTAGTCCAGATCAAACTGGTAGGTTCCTTCGTCGGTTACGTTCAGTCTACCCGAAAACAGCATAGTGAAGTTACGTGGCTTAATGCCATAGGCTGACTCAAAACTTATAGCCGAGGTCGTATCCTTTTTGAGAAATTTTTTGCCGGGCAGATCGCTTTTGACCAGCGTTTCGCCTTCATAAATGGAATAGTTCAATGGACCAGCCCATTTGGCTACACTGCGGTTGTTGAGGCCTCGGTAACCAATATTACGTAAGGCTATAGAGCCATTCTGCACCGTTATTGTGATAGGGCCGTTGGTGGCCGAGCGTGGCAGCGTTTGGCCTTCTCGGAGCGTTACACCGTTGATCACCAGCCGATCAAGGATGGCAGGGCGGGAGGCTGTAGCCGCCCGATAACGAATGTCAACCGTTTGCCAGAGTCCAGGCGCTTTACCCAACCGGGCATCGGTTAGCGGCACTGTTTGACCAGTTGGCAGGGTCAGTTGTGCCGATGCCCCAGGAGTCATTAGCACGTCGGTTTGCAGAGCAAAGTCGGTAGGGTTGGTTATCAGTGTCAGCGCTTGTCCGGCATTACCTACCAATAATGAATTACCCTGTCCGGTTTTTAGGTTCGATTGGGTTGGCAACGCCATCACACTACCGGCTCGTTGCCAGTTAGCGGGCAGTGTCAACTGATCGATTGCCAGGCGGGGTAGTGTAACAGAGGATGTTTGGGCATAAACGGGGCCCGTTAGGAGAAAACCTACCAGCAAAGGAGCCACTCCGTAACGAAGCGCTGAAGAAAACGGATCAAACATATCAGGGCGAAAAAGAAGCCGTAAAGTTGTTAGAATAAAAGGAAAGTTGCGCGATATTCTCACCTAAAGGCCCCACAATAGCTTTTGCTATTAATCGGGTTAACCACTAAAAATTCCTTTATTTTTACAAAATGCCCCCCAACCACCTCACAGCTATTGAAAGTGGCCTGATTCGCTCATCAGCATTCGTTGATAACCAAGTCACTACCGACGATGCACTTTTGGTAGACGAGCGGGTTTTTAGCTACCTAAGAGGATTAGCTGGCCTTCCCGAAGCCGATAATATAGTGAGCTATAGGTATCAGCGGGGACAGGAAACCATAAGGCTTGGCAAATACGCGGGTCTGATCGAACTCCCTGGCGGAGCCATTCT
>Ga0105048_10014923_pt1 | contig 12076 bp, 8 predicted proteins | sample MAT05_FD_78382 | JGI IMG/M metagenome (GOLD analysis project Ga0105048, IMG submission 78382) | Freshwater microbial communities from Lake Fryxell liftoff mats and glacier meltwater in Antarctica - MAT-05 | ecosystem: Environmental > Aquatic > Freshwater > Ice > Liftoff microbial mat | place... | reverse complement strand
GAGCGAGAAATTGACATTCTGTCGTTTGTCATCATGGAAAATCATGTCCATTGGATTGCGGTCGGGCCGCAACTTTCCAAACGTGTGGGTGAGTTCAAATCGTTTACTGCCACAACAATTCTAAGGGAGATGGAAAACAAAGGCTATGAGACACTGTTGCAGGAACTGCAGTTTTTCAAGGCCCGTCACAAGATAGATCAGCAACACCAACTCTGGCAGGATGGCAGCCATCCTCAACTGATTGAGTCGGATGAAATGATGTGGCAGAAGATCGAATACATTCACAACAATCCATTGCGACGTGGGTACGTGGATGATCCGATTCATTGGCGGTATTCGAGTGCCAGGATTTATGCGGGACAGGCAGGTGTGTTGGAGATTTGTACGGATTGGCGTTAAGGGGGGACTGGAGAGGGGAGGCGGAGCCTCGGGGGCAGTGCGTCCCCGGGCAGAGCCCGGGGACGAGATGGAGAGAGAAAACCAAAACGTTTCACAGCGGCGTTTTATGGGGTTGACCGGGGATTTCCTGGACAAATCGGGGTATTGCATAGCCTGGTAGTCGAGCGGCCAGTTGCCGAATCAGGTGTTGCCCCAGTTCGCGATTGGCTTCGAAGTGGGCCGTCCCGGTGACTCGATCCAACTGATGCAGGTAATACGGCATCACTCCCAGATTAATCAGTCGGCGACACAGTGCTTCCAGAGCGCCGAGATTGTCGTTCACGCCTGCCAGCAGCACGGCCTGATTGAGTACGGGAATTCCGGATTGAACGAGCGTCCGCAGCGCGTGAACGCAATCGCCCGTAAGTTCGTTGCCGTGATTCGCATGGACGACCATGATGGGCTGCGCTCGAAATCCGGTCAGCAACGCAATCAGTTCGGCTGTGACGCGCGATGGCAGCACGATCGGCAGTCGCGTATGAAATCGAATCCGTTCCACATGCGGAATCTGATCGATCGCAGAACACAGAACCTGAAGCCGGGCATCATTCAGCATGAGCGGATCACCGCCGCTGAAGATGACTTCCGTGATCGACGAGTCCGCCGCGATTTCATCCAGCGCCGGTTGCCAGTCCTGCAGACGTCGCGGCTCTTCAGCGTATGGATAGTCGCGTCGAAAACAGTATCGACAGTGAATCGCACAAACGCTCGTCGCGATCAGCAGCACGCGTCCGGCATACTTTTGCAGCACACCGGGCATTCGTCGAGCGTCCAGATCGCCCACGGCGTCGGGAACGAATCCCGCGACGAAAAGGCTCTCATGAGCCAGCGGCAGAACCTGACGCAGCAATGGATCGTACGGGTCTCCGGGCTTCATGCGGGCAAGAAAATTCTCCGGCACGAGAACCGGAAATCGTCGAAGCGTGTCCTGATCCGCGAGCTGAATTCCCGCGATTTGCAGCAATTGCTGTGTCTGCAGATCGTCGGGATTCAGCCCCAGTCGTCGCAGCAATTCTTCACCGCTGCGGACCGCCTGAGCCAATTCTCGCTGCCAGTTGGCGGGTTGGGGCGGGTCGGAAACGCCGGTAACGTCGCTATTTGCGAGGAAGGCGTCAGGAACAGACGACATCTGGATTCACTCTGATTGGGGGATTTGCTACGTTTTGCCCGGTTTTGGCGTTCTCACGGGCCGCAGTATGCGGCGGATCGCCTTTGGTCGGTATTCGACCGCATGATTTCCAGACAAGATAACAGACTTCGAGAAGCAACTTCAATGGGCAGCATCCAGGCCGGGGAATTCAAAAAGGGGATTAAGGTACAGATCGATAGCGAGCCCTACGAAATGCTCGAATGCTTTTTCGTAAAACCGGGCAAGGGACAGGCTCTTTATCGCACTAAGCTGCGAAATCTGTTGAGAGGATCGTTATACGAAAAAACCTATCGCAGCGGCGATTCGCTGGAATCGGCCGATGTGCATCGGAACGAAGGCGTCTATTCGTACCGTGACGGTGACAGCTATGTCTTTATGGACAACGCGACATTCGAACAGCACAGTCTGCCGGCGGCCATCGTCGCCGACGACATGCGCTGGCTGATGGAAGGAGCAACAGTGGGCTTGTTGTTCTGGAACGAGAAGCTGATCTCGATGACCCCTCCGCAACACGTTATTCTGACTGTGACATATACGGAACCCGCCGCTCGCGGAAACACGGCGAACAACGTCACCAAGCCGGCAACCGTCGAAACCGGAGCCGAGATTCAGGTGCCGGCGTTCATCAAAGAAGGCGACAAAGTGAAAATCGATACGGCATCTGGTCAATACCACGAACGCGTGCAGGCATAACAAGGGGTGAGACCCAACGCCGTTAAGGATTTATTATCATGTTTTCAGTGGCTTTGTCGAAGTCCCTTCTCCCCCTGAAAGGGGGAGAAGGTGGCCGATAGGCCGGATGAGGGGGTAATTCGCTGGTTCTGACGCTATCAATTGCTTAACGGCGTTGGGTGAGACCCCTTGACCCAAAGGAGCCTACCAGCTCGACACTCCGAAACCGCTCACGTTGTTCGCTTGCTGAAAGATCGCGCATGGTGCGCCAGAAACGGTGTTAGACTCAAATGAATCCAGGAACATCTCACAACGGTCGCGTGTATATCGAAACCGTCGGCTGCCAGATGAATATGCTGGACAGCGAACTGGTCGTGGCGGCATTGCGCAAGGATGGGTATGAACTGACGGACGATCCCAAAGATGCTGACACGGTTCTGTTCAACACCTGCAGCGTCCGTGAACATGCCGAGCACAAGATTTACAGCGCTTTGGGACGGCTGAAATTCAGCAAACGCAATCGCCCGCAAAAAGTGATCGGAGTGCTGGGCTGCATGGCTCAGAAGGATCAGGATCTGATCTTTCAAAAAGCGCCGTATGTGGACATCGTGGTCGGCACCGGGCAACTGGCAGAAATCCCGCGCATGATTCGTGAGACTCGCGAATCTGCTGTTCGAGTCCATACGAAAGCGGTGAGTCTCGGACGCCGTGACGGATCGCGTTCCGAAGTGTCCGACAGTTTTCAAAGCTACGACCCGCTGCGTGATCCAGAAATGCGTCCGACGCCATTCCAGGCATTCGTGCGGATTATGATTGGCTGTGACAAGTTCTGCACGTACTGTGTTGTACCAGTGACGCGAGGTCCGGAACAAAGTCGTCCGCCGGCGCATATCCTGAAGGAAACGCGCGTCCTGGCTGATCAGGGCGTGAAGGAAATCACGCTGCTTGGCCAAACAGTCAACAGCTACAAGTACACAGAAGACGGACGCCTTGTGCGGATGTCGGAATTGCTTGAGCAACTGCACGAAGTCAAAGGGATCGAACGCATTCGGTTTATCACGAACTTTCCGCGCGATATGACCGACGACCTGCTGCAGGCTGTCCGAGACCTGCCGAAGGTGATGAAATATCTGCACGTTCCCCTGCAATCGGGCTGCGACGAAGTACTGAAACGCATGAAGCGCGGTTACACGGTGGGCGAGTACCGTGAAATGATGTATCGCATCCGCGAGCAGATTCCGGGGTGTGCGATTTCCAGCGACTTCATCGTGGGATTCTGCGGCGAGACCGAGGAAGCATTTCAGAAGAGCATGGCGACTGTGCAGGAATTTCGATTCAAGAACAGCTTCATCTTTAAGTACAGCAAGCGCGAAGGTACGAAAGCGTTTGAGATGTTTGAAGATGACATTCCGGATGACGTCAAACGCCGTCGCAATAACGAAATGCTCGATCTGCAGAACCGGATCAGCGAAGAAGACAACGCCGAGTTTATCGGTCGTCGTGTTTCTGTGCTGGTGGAAGGCCCCAGCAAATCGTCGGCAAAACGAGCGCTGCGGGAAGGTCAGCCGATGGATCACAGCGGGTTACTGCCGATTGCCCTGGAGCATCATCATGGGAATGATCACGACCACGATCATCACCATGACGAAGAACCGCAGTCGCTGCAACATGCGTCACCGGACGCTATGAGATTGGCACTGCAGTTGACCGGACGGTCGGAATGTGACCGGATCGTGGTGTTTGATGGCAATCCTCGTCTGATCGGTGCCACGGCGGAAATTGAGATCCACGATTGCACGTGTACCACGCTGATGGGTTCGATCGTCACCCGCGAACTCCAGCACGGCACCGGTTTGCTGCTGCCGATTCTGCCGTAGGGCGAGCGGCAGATTTCTGGTTACCGTCGAAAACCGGGGGCTAGCGTCCGGTTGTTCGGCTTGGTAGTTCCTAATCTGCCGCTCGCCTGGTATGCGAACGCTGCTGCGGTCACAGGTTTTCATATGCAATCTTAAACAGCTCTTCGCAGTCTTTGAACTTGCCGGACAACAGGCCTTTTTTGAACCACTTGACGCGTTGATCGGAACGACCGTGGGTGAAGCGTTCCGGGACAACGTGTCCAGTGGCTTCACGCTGCAGCGTGTCGTCGCCAATCTGGTTGGCGGCGTTAATGCCTTCTTCCAAGTCGCCGTCTTCCAGGATGTCGTAGGCTTTGTGGGCATGATGCGCCCAGACGCCGGCCAGAAAATCCGCCTGCAGTTCCAGTCGGACGGACATTTGATTTGAAAGTTGCTCGTTTCGCTGCGACCTTGCCTGGTTCACGATATCGCTGAAGCCTGTCAGGTTCTGAACGTGATGCGCGACTTCATGGGAAAGCACGTAAGCCTGAGCGAAATCACCTTTAGCGTGATGGCGTATGGCGAGTTCATCAAAGAACGTCGGATCGATGTAGACCTGTTCGTCAGCCGGGCAGTAGAACGGCCCCATCGCCGCACTGGCATTTCCGCAACCCGAGGCAACGCTGTCTGAGAAGATAACGACCTTTGGCGGCGTGTAGCTGGCCCCCTGAACCTGTTCCTTGAAGAGCTTTGTCCAGATCGTTTCGGTGTCGCGCAGGATCACGGCGATGAATTCCTTGCTTTTGTCGTCAATGCCTTTGCCAGGAGTGGCTGGCGCAGTGGCAGCCTGACCCTGAAGATTCTTTGCAACATTGACGACCAATCGCTGCTGGTCTTCCGTCGCTCCGAACATCTGCATGGCGATCATCAGGACGACCAGCAGCAGCCCGCCGCCGCCTGCTGCTACCGCCGGACCGCGCATTCCGCGACGATCCTCAACATTTGAACTTTGTTCACGACCTTCCCACTTCATGATATGTACTCCACGGTAAAAATTACTCGGCGGTTTCGAACGACACGGAGATTACCGTCGCCTGCGGCTGGTGCCCCGTCACTTTTTTTGGGTGTAGGCCGGACCAAGCGCAGCGCCGTTCCGGCAATTGCCAGACACCTGCCGGAACTACAGAATCAACCCGGATTCTTCGTCACGACGAAGCACCAGCCTGCGATCGATCGACCATCAACCAGATGCAGTATAACTCGTCCGCACACGGATTCTATTGAAGGTTCGCCAAAACGAATCAATCTGCTCCTGGCCCTGGAACTGGAAACACGGGCTGGTCACCGATGCTGGAAAACGCCGTGTCGCCGATAAACAGACAGCCAGCGTTGGGATGATTTGCCTGCTGTTCCGGTGGCATATGTTCCACCGCAGTGGTCAACACCAATCGCACGCGTCCCAGATGCTTGACGAGCTGCGGACAAGTGACACGCGGTGAGCCGGGGCAGGTCCAGATTGTTTCCAGCTTTCCCGTTGAGATGTTGTACTGTCGAGTGGCACCGGCTTTGGGATCGCCGGGATCATAGAGTGCCACGATCAGGCTTTGATGATCGGGCGTCAAAATCATACCGTCTGGAAAAATCGCTTCGGATGTCAGATCCACGATGACGGAAATGTCGCTGACAGTGCCCGCTTCAATATCCAGGCGGCAACGGATGATCTGTCTGGAAGGCGAATCGATATCCAACAGGGTGAGCGAACCGTCAGTGTTCCGCAGCACGGCTTTTCCGTTCGAACAAATCTGATCACTTCTGAGCTGAATCAAAGCCCGATCCCGATGCCGCCAAAGATAAAGGCCGGCTTTCTTCGTCTTAAATTCCAGTTCTTTCAATCCAAAAATCAGGTCGCCCTCGAAGACCACCGCATCGTTAATAATCGTGTTTGCCACGTTCGAATCCACGTTCGTGATGAAGGGGCTCCATTTTGCCGATCGCGTATCGAACAGTCCAACGCTCCGTTCAAGTCCGGTCACAAAGATTCCAGGCTGATCGGTAGGAAATGCAAACCCCGGTCGGCCTGGCAGTGAGAAGGACTCGCTGGCTCCGTTCACCGGATCCAGGATATTGATCGAACCAGTTGTCGAATCCGCACCATGCTGAATCCCGACCCAGCTTATGCGGCCATCGGGAAGCGTGTATGGCCCTTCGGGAAGAAATCGCAGAGAGGCGGAATCAGGACGGAACAGGATTTCAGTTTCAATCGTCTGCATTTTTGAGTTGCTTCGTGGGGGTGAATAAAGTGCTCGTGGGAATATCGATCGTGATCCATGATCTACGCCGCCATCCTGATTCGCTTTACGCGATCCAGCAGAACGGCCAGCAACAAGACGGCACCCAGAACCATTTCCTGGCTGTCTGAGTTGACTCCCATCAGATTCATTCCATTGCGAATGACGGCGATAATGAAAGCCCCGATCAGTGTGCCAAATATGCGTCCTTCGCCGCCCATCAGGGACGTGCCACCGACGACGACGGCTGAAATGACTTCGAGTTCGTACATTGTGCCATATTTCGGATCGCCGGCATTCAGGCGTGACGAGACCATGATACCTCCCAGTCCGGCGAGTGCTCCACAGATCACATAGACGATCAACGTCGTCTTCTTCACTGGAATCCCCGACAGCCGTGATGCCTGAGCGTTTCCACCGATCGCGTAAAGATAGCGACCGAAGACGGAACGGCTCATGACAAAATGTGTCAGAACATACAACACCAGCATCAGCAGAATCGCATTCGGCACGTTCAATGTGTTCCCGTTACCCAGCCATCGAAACGATGTCGGCACAGCGTTAATCGACTGGAATTCGGACAGGCGCTTCGCAAGTCCGCGGGCGATGAGCATCGTTGCCAGCGTCACGATAAAAGGCGGCAACTGATACGTCGTCACCATGAATCCGTTGAACGCACCTGCGAGGGCTGCGGCCAGGATGGCAATCGAGAATGCGAGTGCCACCGTTGTCGTCGATGCTGAGACACCGCCACCGTGATCGCGAATTATGATCGTGGCAATCACAGATGCCAACGCGACCACGGAACCGACACTCAGATCAATCCCGCCGGTGATGATCACCATCGTCATCCCGATGGCGATGACCGCGTAGACGGCCGTCTGATTTGCTACGCCGATGAGGTTGCTGGCCTTGAGAAAATTTGGCCAGCTACCGGTACCGGGCGAAATTCGACGGTCACTCGTGAGTTGCGGGAATTTGTCCAGGACCGTCCATACTGCCGAACTTCCGGTCAACGCGACAGCGTCAATGGAGATGTCAGCATCGACGGCCTTCTGCAACGCCTGTCCTGCGTCAGCTGGAGAACCCGTTGTCACGGCGACCACCGTCGCACCAGCGGATTCAATTCGCTCTTTCGCCGCATCCGCGAACGCTCGATCTTCTTCGGAACCAGGCACCGCAATGATCACACGGGCGGAGTTGCCGAATTGCAGGAGGATCTGATCCGCGATCGCCGCCCCGACATCGGCACCTGTTGGCCGCTGTGGCTGAATCGTGAGAATACTGAATCCGGCCATCAGTAACAGCAGGACAAACACCATCCCATAGTCAGCGACGAAGCGCCGCAGCAGGATGCGCGTTCCGGATTTTGCAGGCGAGAACATGATACGGCGTTCTGCGGAAAAGATTACAAACCGCGAAGATTCTAATGCTTTGTCAGGCATTAAAAAAGGGGTCAGGAACCAATAGTGCCCCTCACGCTCCGCCGTGAGGTTCGCGCCAGTGCATGGAATCGCCATCAGGTGGCAAACACAATCAGGGGACTGACGTCCCCCGCTCGCCGGGAACCAGCGAGCCGCGAGACGTCAGTCTCCGGTTTTTGCGATGCTGTTTTCCCGAATTCTTCTCAGGAAAACAAAATCTCAGTCATTTGCAGTGCAAGGAAGGACGTTCATCGAGATCCGACTGCATCCTGCGAAGCCCCTCCTCCACCGTGACCAGGGGCCCGTAACCGAAGTCGCGCTGAGCGGCTGCGATGCTGTAGCTGTGCGAACCTGACAGTTGAGCCGCCACAAACCGAGTCATCGGCGGGTCATGTCTGCGGCCTGAAAGCTTCCATGCCGTTTCACAAACCGATCCCGCGTACCACGCCGCCGTTGCAGAAATTCGTCGGGTCACGGGCGGAAGGCCAGCACGTGCCAGGACCAGATTGATCCAGTCCCACAGATTGACGGCCTCAGGTTCATTGATAAAGTAAGCTCGGCCCGCTGCCGTGGTCGAATTCCGCAGCGATTCCTCCGCCTGCAGATGCGATGCTGCGGCGTTCTCCACGTACGAAATCGAAACGACGTTGTCTCCTCGTCCCACTTGTCGCAACCGACCGGCCCGCGCTTTCTGAATAAGGCGCGGGATCAAATGATTGTCACGTGGCCCCCAGATCAAATGCGGCCGAAGTGCAACAGTTCGCAGTCTTTGCAGATCGTTAGCCGCCAGTACCGCCTGTTCGGCCAATGCTTTCGAATGCGGATAATGGCACAACCACTTCGTCGAATACGGCAACGATTCATCGGCATTGATATGATCTGACCCGTCAAACACGACACTCGGGGAACTTGTGTAAATCAGTCGCTCAACGTCGCACTTGCGACATCCGGAGATTACGTTCCGCGTGCCAGTCGTGTTGATGCCGTGGTACGTTTCCCAGGAACCCCAGACCCCCGGCAGAGCGGCGACATGGAAAACGGCATCGATTCCCTCACAGGCTCGCTCCACAGCCTTCACATCTCGAAGATCACCGTGCTGTGTTTCGACGCCCAATGCTGTCAATGCCGGATACTGACCTCGACTGAAGACTCGCACATCATGCCCAGCCGCGCGGAGCTGTTCCACGATGTACAGCCCCAGAAATCCTCCGCCCCCGGTGACTAATGCCTTCATGGTGCTGGTTCAATCTTCTTCGCGGTCGGCTTTGGCCTGTTCCCATTCTTCCAATGTGCAGACAACTTCTCGAGCCTGCGCGCCGTTGTAGTCGCCGACGATTCCGTCTTCAGCCATATAGTCGATCATCCGAGCTGCGCGACCATACCCGATTCCCAGGGCTCGCTGCAACAGAGACACACTCCCACGGCCTTCTCGGATGACAACCGCGACCGCGTCATCGTACAGATCATCATGATGCCGCGGCCCGGAACCCCCGCCACCGGAACCCGCTGCACCTGTACCGGCCGCAGCAGTCAGTTTCAACAGTTCCGGACTGTATTCCGGTTCTGTGTCACTGAAGAAGGCAATGACGGCGTTAATCTCTTCATCGCTGACATACGTGCCCTGAGCTCGCGTCAGATGACTGGTCGATGGTGCCAGATACAGCATGTCGCCGCTGCCCAACAGCCTTTCGGCTCCGCCTTCATCCAGGACGACGCGGCTGTCCATCTTGCTGGCGACCTGGAACGAGATTCGCGCCGGCAGGTTCGATTTGATCAGACCGGTGATGACGTCCACGGTCGGTTTCTGGGTCGCCAGGACAAGGTGAATCCCGACGGCACGTGACTTTTGAGCCAGGCGAATGATGTAGGCTTCCACGTCCTTGCCCGATGTCATCATCAGGTCGGCCATTTCGTCCGCAATGATCACGATGAACGGCATACGTTCCGGAACCGCAGCCGCATCCGGATCTGTTTCTGCCATCCCCAGCCGGTCAAGCACTTCGGCTTTGCCAAGCTTGTTGTAGCTGTCCAGATGACGCACGCCGACGCGTGCCAGCAGATCGTAACGTTCTTCCATCTTATCGACGGCCCATGCCAGCACGGCTTCCGCCTTCTTCATGTCCGTGATCACGGGATGCATCAGATGCGGAATCTTCTTGTAGGGGCTGAGTTCGACCATCTTCGGGTCGATCATCAGCATCCGCACTTCGTCCGGCGTGCGCGTCATCAGCAAAGACAGAATCAGCGTATTCAGACACACGCTTTTTCCGGTACCCGTCCGTCCGGCGATCAGCAGATGCGGCATCTTCGCCATATCAACGGTCAACGGTCGGCCACTCACGTCCTTGCCCAGGAACAGCGGCAAACGCATCTCGTCCGACGACGCACGCGCCGTCTGCAACAGTTCACGCATCCGCACGACGACCTGCTTGTCGTTCGGAACTTCGACACCGACGGTATTCTTTCCGGGAATCGGAGCAACGACGCGCACAGAGGGAACTCGCAACGCGATCGCGAGGTCATCTTCCAGCGCCGTGATTTTGTTCAGCCGCAGGCCGCGTTCGAGTTCCAGTTCGAACTGCGTCACAACCGGACCGGTATCGATTTCTGCTACCTTGACGTTCAGGCCGAATTCTTCGAACGCATTCTCCAGAGTCGTCGCCGCAACGCGGGCTTTCTTAGCCAGTTCTTCGTAGGGAAACTCCTCGGATTCCAACAACAGGTTGATATCGGGCAGTGAGAAGCCACGCCGCTGCGCCACGGGCAATCCGTCCGGATTGTGGAGGGCCAGTGAAGCCGGCGGATTGATTCGAATTGAACGCCCCGCTACTTCCGCAGTGTCTGGCTCAGTAGACAGCACTGCCACCACTGGTGCGACCTTGAACGGAATGGTCGATACACTCTGATCGTCGTCGCGTTGAACGGACTTCGATGTTTCTTTCCGGGGCTTCACGGTCGAAGGAGCACGTTGAAACCAGCCACTTGTGGCCCGTATCGCACTGGCTGGTAACGCGGCAACGTGCAGCACAGGCTGCAGTGCGTCAGAGAGAGGCGTGAGCAGAACACCCGCAATCAGCAGACTCCCTGCAAAAATCATAATGCCGACACCGGAGAGCTTCTGTTCCAGCAGAATGCCGGCCCATGCCCCGATCTGACCACCGCTCCCATAGGCGGAGCCGGAAGAAATTCCAGGAACCAGCAGATGCAGCAGCGCACAGGATGAAGTTCCCAGCAGCAACAATCCGATCAGTGTTGTCACCGTCCGCCGTGAGGGCTCGCGGGAAAACAATTTCAGATCCCACGACACGAGCGCACTCAGTACAATCCACACGCCGAACCCCATCCACTGACGTGTGTAATAGGCCACTGAGGCACCGACTTCTCCGCAGATGTTTATGGGAACCTGTCGTTGAGGAAATACCAGACTGGACGGAGGGTCCGCCGGGTCATAGCTGAGAAAGCTCAAACCAACGAACAAGACCAGGGCAAGCAGCCCCAGCGCGAGTAAGTCGGTTTTAAGTCGGTCTCTGTCCAGCATCTGATCGGCCTGAAATGTCCAATGCGCGCAACGCGATCGGGAAACACAGTTGCGTGTTTTTCGATGGTAAATACATGACGGCGAGTGTCCGATGATTTCGCGCTCTCAGTGACTGGATGATGACCATCCAGCAGCGTTTGCGACGGATCGGAAAGACCCACCTGCGGCAACACTACCACTGTAACTTTCGTTCGCTGTGGCAAAATATCACCCGACGTCGCGAAAAGTCACCACGCGGTCACGATCTGCCGTCTGTAGCAATCAGCGAGAAGTAAACGAAAATCCGCTTGTGTCGGACGGTCAATTTGAACGGTCGTAGCGACCGTCGTTTGTCGCTCAGTTCAAAAAAGTCCGAATTCATCCCTTGACACTGAAGACGTTCACCCGCTTTTGAAAGTCAATCACAAAGGTCTTTGATTCTCTGATCTTCGGTTCACGTCCATGGCGCGGCACAACTTGTCAATCACATCAGATGCAACGATTCGGCTTAGGCGAGCGGCCCGATACTCCAGGATCGTGAGTGGCAAGGCGCTAGCCCAATGGCACTCGAATTGCGATTAAAGTAGCCGTCACTCTCTGAGTGACGAATGCCAAAGGCCGCGTTTTGCGGCCTGCCTCACTCGGAGAGTGAGGTCTACTATGTGAAATCGAGTGCCATGAGGCGCTAGCCTGAATTGCGCACCAAGCCCCAACGGAAACGCCTCCGCGTGCGTATAAGTGGTTGTGAATTC
>Ga0105048_10014921_pt1 | contig 12077 bp, 8 predicted proteins | sample MAT05_FD_78382 | JGI IMG/M metagenome (GOLD analysis project Ga0105048, IMG submission 78382) | Freshwater microbial communities from Lake Fryxell liftoff mats and glacier meltwater in Antarctica - MAT-05 | ecosystem: Environmental > Aquatic > Freshwater > Ice > Liftoff microbial mat | place... | reverse complement strand
ATAGTTCTTTCATTATGGGGTTGACCGGATTTGACGGGATGATTGATTCCGGTGTAAGCATGTGGAGCTTTGGATGTTGGCTCTTTAATCTCAATGTTCAAATTTTTAAGAGGCGAAAATAACTACGCCCTTGCTGCTTAATTCGAGTAATTAGCACTGCAAGTTGTCCCCGTCTGGTTAGTCTGTGCTACAGGCGAATAGGGGCAATCGACAAGTACGGATATAGCCACTCACATCGGCCAGGTGCGCTATTAACACGCCGGTTAAGGTTTTGGCAAGGTTAGTTCTGTACCTTCCAACGCCCGAAAACAAACAGAAATAAACATGTAGAAAGCGCCAGGCTTCGCATCGCCGGACGAGGGTTCGATTCCCTCCAACTCCACCCATGGCTCTAACAAAAAATGCCGTTTTGCTTTAGCAAAAGGGCATTTTTTGTTAGAGCCATGGTGCCCAGACATACCCCTGCATCAAGGTGTAGCTCCAGAATTGTCAGGGCTGAATGAGCCAAAACCGTTGCCATTCCAATTAAAATGAATTCTTTGATAGTGGTCTGAACTTTAAAACAAAAGGGGTAAATGCCCAATCCATTGAACCCCAACCAATGAAAAATGGATGCTTCGTCACGGTTTGGTGTTGCTTCTATTTAGTTGTGCATTAATTGTATTTTTTTTCTTCATTCTGAAAATTTTATAAAATAAATTGCTTGGATTTTGATGATAATGCTCGCCAATTATCCTAGATTTTTTGCGTATACGCATTACAATTCAAATGATGCCGCTTTTTATGTTCTATCATATTTAGTATGTATTATATTAGTAAGCTCTTGTCTTCAAATCGCTGGTATTGGCAGGTGATTGCGGGTTTATTTATTGAAATTACCGCAACTCTTAGAATATCAGCCTTTTTTGCGATACCTGTTTTATTTCTTCAATTATTCCCATTAAGGATAACATAGCAAGGGTTATTGACCTTCGGCATTGATTCATAGAATTAAAACAAGATAAGTCAATGAATTAAAATAAAATGATGATTTTTTCAATTCAACCCGTCAATTCAACCTCAAATCCTCTGGTGCATTGCTTAGCCATTTAAATTCTCCGCCCAAACCAGAAAGAATGTGTTTCCACAACATTTTGTCGTTGGAAAAAACATATTCTGCGTTTCCGGGGGCTACTATCCAGCAGTGTTCTTTTATTTCCTCTTCCAATTGTCCATCACTCCAGCCGCTGTATCCTGCGATAAATACAAATTTTTCTCCTACAGTTAATCCTTCTTTAAATAAGAATTTTAACATCTCAAAATCGCCGCCCCAATAAACACCGGGCAATATTTCTGCAGCTCCATTTAAATGCGAAAGAGTATGGATAAAATGAAAAGTATTTTTACCCACGGGACCGCCCAACAAAACATTTTCTTCGCATTCAAAATCATCAAAAAGATCGTGAACGCACAACGCAGTTTTGTGGTTTAATACAAACCCGTGCGTGCCTTCATCACCATGCTCTGTAATCAGTATTACCGACCTATGGAAATGCGGATCCGGTAAAAAAGGATCAGAGATTAATAAACATCCTTTAGCTAGGTTCATGGGCATCGGTTTTTTTAATATCCTGAATATCCGCAAAACTGATGCCCAATTGTTGCAAATACTCCAAAAACAATTCCATACCTGCTTTCAACATCATCAATACATATACTACGGGTGCTAAATTGCCCGAAAATACGCTAAAAAACATGCCCAATATTATAGCCATGTGGATAGGAAAAATACGCACGTAGGGTAATACCATAAAATCGTTTGCATTGTATTTACCGCTGTTTTCTTTTTTATAATGTCGGAATGTATTGATAATTAATGCAAACCCAAAAATGGCTGCACCTTGCATTACCAAATCCCAGTTTGCAGCATAAGGATTGATAAAAAAGGCATATACAAAATGAAAAAAACCATAGTGAAATAAAAAAAACACTGCAATTGCTTTGGGATTTTTCCAATCTGTGGGTCGGGTAGGATTCGAAAATTTATAGAACCACAATTTAAAAACATGCACAATGCCAATTAAAATACTTTGCATCATGTAAATCCAAACAATGGTTACGGCTTGCTTTTTCAAATCCATTCCTGGCAGAAATAAAATTGCCAAATTGCTAAAAATTAAAATAACATAAGATGGATTTGTAACCCAACTTTTGAAAAAATGCGACCAAGAAGCATTCTTTGTTAAAAGATATTTTTTTAAGTCTGAAAAACCTATTTTGCTACTTTCTTCTTCCATCTGAATATGCAATTATCGGAATTTTTAATTCGATTTCACACATTCTAACCCGTTTTTCGTACTTTTTTTGTTTAAGGTCGTTTCTGGTTGTAAAATTGCAGCCCCATTGCTTTTTAATTCCGTCCCATATTGGATATTCCTACCCTTGGTTTGGTTAATCTATTTTGGCTTGCCCCAAAAGGTACGCTGGGTATTTTTATTGGTTGCCAGTTATGTCTTTTACGGCTGGTGGAAAGCTGAATTTGCCGCATTAATGGCATTTACAAGTCTTATTGACTGGTTTTGTGGAATGCGCATTGAAAAGTCAAACCAAAAAACAACCAAACAGTTTTGGATGTGGGGCAGCATACTATCCAATGTGGCCATGCTGTTTATGTTTAAGTACTTCCATTTTGCCCTAGGAAATTCCCAATTTGCCAAACAGTTGTATTGCAGCAACCTCACTGCCTGGATTATAGAATTGGGCAAATACACCATACCTGCAGGAATTTCATTCTATACATTCCAAAGTATAAGTTATATAATAGATGTTTACCGAGGGCAAGAAAAAGCCGAACACAATTTATTCCGTTTTATGCTCTATGTAAGTTTCTTTCCGCAATTGGTTGCCGGACCCATTGAAAGGTTCGGTAGGCTCCACACGCAGTTGTACCAAAAATATGCACCTGCTTGGGAAGACATTCGGAATGGCTTTAGAATCATTTTATATGGCCTATTTTTAAAAGTTTGCGTAGCCGATAATTTGGCATCGGTGGTGGATACTTATTATGCAGCGCCTGCATCTTTTTCGGGTTATTCAGCTTGGATTGCCATGTTCTTTTTTGCATTTCAAGTCTATACGGATTTTTTTGGATATTCCTTGTTAGCCCAAGGAAGCGCTTTGCTATTTGGCATTCATTTAATGGATAATTTTAAAAAACCGTATATAGCGAAATCCATTCCTGAGTTTTGGCATCGTTGGCACATTTCATTGTCAACTTGGTTTAGAGATTATATTTTTATTCCGGTTGGGGGAAATAAACATGGTTCCATCATATTGGCCTTGGCCGTAATGTTGGTGTTTTTTACCAGCGGTTTGTGGCATGGTGCAAGCATGACCATGATTGTTTTTGGCTTATCCCAAGGGATTTTGTATTTGTTCGATCGATTTGTGTTTTCTAGAATTAAAGGGGATTCAATTGTTTTTGCACAGTTTAAAAAGTTTAAAACTTTTCTGTTCTTTATGCTCACTCTGGTATGGTTTAGGGCCCAATCCATTCCCCAAAGTGCCGAAGTTTTTCAATCCGCAGCGTTTAAAAATGCAGGAAAATCAAACTTAAATATTCCCATTCATATCCCACTTTTTCTATTTATTTTTTGGCTTTTAGACAATTGGATCATGAAAGAACGCGCAGACGTTTGGCTCAATCGTTTCAAACTTCCTGTGCGCTGGTCATTTTACGCTGCCGTGTTGTTGTGCATTTGGCTCCTAGGCGGTTCTGTAAATCACCCATTTGTATATTTTCAATTTTAATGTATGAAAATATTTAAAAATATAATTATACGACTTGCCTTTGCAACTGTTTTGTTTTTTATCGCAAATTATTTTTATACTAAATTTCAATACGAAAAAGATGTTGTAAAATATTCAAGGGTAAAAAACCAAATCGACAGTGCATTTCATTTGGGTGAAATTATTTACATGGGGGAAAGCAGCAATACCAGTTTCAATCCTTGGACAGATACGCTATCCCAAAGCATTTCTGATTTTTTGCAATTGTATTTGCCAAACAAAAAAATAACTGCCATAACCCATGAAGGATTTCATCCAGGATTGTTTCGCGAAATGTTAAATTTACTGCCCCAAGATGGAAAAAACAGAACTTTGGTTATCACATTGAACATGCGCACATGCGGACCATCGGCCATGTTTAGTGGAAATGAGGCGAGCAACAGACAAGAGGCATTATTCTATTCAAACCGTTTGCCGCTTCTAACACGCATCTACCTTAGTTTGCACAATTACGACAACCGCAATTCGAATGAAATGGAACGGTTGAAATTTCAATGGTGGCGCTTAAAACCATTAAACGAAAAAGGATTTACAAACAATTTCCCTACCGTAAAAAAATGGTTAGAATATGAGGCAAATACGCAACTTACACAGCAATTTCGCCAAGTTGCGGATGCATATATTAAAGAATTTGCTTTTATATTAAATGACAACAATGACAGGGTAATTGATTTAGACCAAATTGTAAAAATATGCAACCAAAAAAACACCCATTTGGTTTTTCATTTGCTACCAGAAAGCAGGGACTACGCTAGGTATTTGTTCGATTCTACCTTACTGCAATATATGGATTACAATGCACTATTTTTGGCCACTCGATACCGAAAAATGGGCGTAACCATCATAGATAATTATTTAAAATCTCGCAGCACACAATACACAGACCAATGGTATCCAACCGAACACCTGAACGCAGAACTTCGCAAAATGATAGCCAAAAGCATTGCAGAAAAAATAAGTTCGCAACCTCTAAAAGAATTTGATTTGAAACAAAACAATTGGCCAAATCCGGAAATAAAACAGCCGATGGCCGATACCCTTTTGCGTTTGAAGCGATAGGTTTTTTCGAAAATGGTGGTATTTTTCACTTGGTTGGTCTTTTGTTTGCTCGAATAGATTTTTAGTTTATTGGAAGATTTTTTTTTGGCAAAGTGAGACCTACCATTTCGAATTGCCAGATAGTCCATAGCCATCGGACCAACTTGCAGAATATAAAGTTCTCCGTAAATTACGTTAATTCTGTATACTTCAAAAACAAACACAACACCTTTAAGCGTTTTAATGGATACTCTTTTTAAAATTTCAACGACAAACTAGCCATTACATTTCGCGTGGCCGAAGGGAACAGATAAACCTCTTGCACCCGCTTGGGAGCTGCTTGTGTCCCAACTATATAATCATAGGTATAGCCATTGTTATTGTACAACGCATTGAACAAATTTAAAATTTGAAACTGCGCATCCAATTGCAAACCACTTTTAAATTTCCACGTTTTATTGAGCCACAACTCAGAAAAATAATAGGCATTTATAGAACGTGTTTTGTCCCCTGTATTGTCTAAATACTGCCTAGAAATGTATTTGTGTATCCAACTAAACGTATACCCTTTTAAGAATGTATATTGCACGGTGAATGCCGATACTACCGCAGGTGAATAGGAAATTGGCACATTCTTCATCGGCCGAACACTGTCGGTATTGTTGATGTAATTTACAGATATAGCCTGAATATTTTTGATTCGATTGTCGCTTAAAGTTAAGTTGCCTATGAAATGAAAATGTTTGCCCATTTTCAACCTTCCCACTAGTTCTATTCCAGCGCGATAACTCTTTTTAACGTTGGTCCGCAGAGAGGTTCCAACATCATTTACTGCACCAGTTAATACCAACTGGTCTTGATAATCCATAAAGTACAAATTGGCTTCCAAAGCATAAATATTTGAATATTTTTTCCATCCCAACTCATAATCTACCATACTTTCTGGTTTAACATATACATTTGATTTTCGATCGGTATAATCAGACCTGGCGGGCTCATGGTTTGCCACACTGGCAGAGAAAAACAATTGAGACCCGTAAGTATAGTTCCAAGTAATTCCAATTTTTGGGTTCCAAAAATGATAGGTTCTGTTAAAATTAATGGGTCTTCTGTCGTTGTCTTTACCCCCGCCCTCATGGTGAACCCGACGCCATTGCATATCGCCATTTGCATATAAGTTTCGCGCCATTTTTTTAGTTACTTTTACAAATACATTTGCGTCGTTTTTATCACCCGTTGCATCATAATAGTGTTGGTTATAATTGGCATTTGGCGCCGTTCTTGCCCATACGATTTGGCCAAAATGATCGCCAGTATAGGCACTAAATCCGCCCCCTGTAATTAAATTAAATCCACCCCTTTCCAATTGATAATTCGCATTCAATCCCACAAGGTTATTTATCAACCAACGTTGCCTTATGATATCAGAATTCCTGAGTGTATCTGTTCCAAAATTTATGGGCTGTATATTGTATTTCACCACCTCATCATTGGGTCTAAATTGTTCGAAATAACCCTCCCCATGTGTTTTGTAGAGGGTGACATTTATTTTGCTTTGGGCAGATATATTGTAATTAAAATAAGCGTGGTAGTGGGCTTGTTTGTAATTGTCGGTTTCGTTTTGATATGTGTAATAATTGTACGTGCGATTGCCACTCTTAAACAAATTCAAAGAATCGGAAACATTTCTATAAATAAAACCATAATTCCGAACATCATTTCTTGCATATTGTTGGTTTAAAGCCGCTGTATCGCCCTTGATTTTTTCGACGGGAATGCCATACCAAGCCTGGTAGGTTTTTTCAGTGCCAGCAAAATTCAAAAACTTTAAACTCCACTTTGTAGATGTATAACCTACAGAAAACAAATAAGAACTTAAATCTGAACTGGCCCTATCTATATATCCATTGCTGTTAATTTTAGACAAACGCATATCTGCACTCCAATGAGAATTTATTAGACCCGTACCCGCGGCAATGGTGGTTTTGCGTGTTCCAAAACTGCCCAATGCATTGTTTAACATTCCATAGGGTTTATTGGACGAAAAAGTTTGAATATTTACCGTTGCACCGAAAGCACCAGCTCCGTTTGTGCTGCTACCCACACCCCGCTGCAATTGTACACTTCCTGCCGAACTCGCCAAGTCTGGCATGTTTACCCAAAATGTACCTTGACTTTCGGCATCGTTTATAGGCACTCCGTTTACCGTGATATTGGTTCTGCTTGCATCGCTACCGCGCACCCTGATGCCCGTGTAACCCACTCCATTTCCTGCGTCGCTGGTTGTTACCACCGATGGCTGCAATTGCAATAGTATGGGCACATCCCTACCTGAATTTTGTGCGAGCAACTCTTCCCTAGAAATTTCAGATTTCACCATTGCGTTGTTTTCACCAATGCGCGTAGCCTGCACCAAAATAGCCTCAATTTTATGCGGATAAATGGTGATTTCATAAATTTTCCCCTTGTATGCACCTACCAAATTCGTGGTGTCTTGAATTTCATAATCCAAATGCACGCTGTCTCTAAAAAGTTGAATGTCTGTGAACCAAACCTTTTCTTTACCCAAAGGCAAATAGCCCCTTATGTCCGTAGTTCCAATATACTTTTTACCAGTGTAGATTTGAATTTCACCTGGCAATTGCTTGTCGAATGAATAAATGACAAATTCTGTTTTTTGCGCAAATATTGTGGTGCAAACCAACAAGATTGATGCGAATAAGCTTCCTTTTTTCATGGTGTTTTTATTTTTACAACACGCGGGAAGCTCAGTGAAGGCTTTCACATTTCCCTTCGCAGGCATTATCCTGATCAGGTAACGGGTGTAATCTCAGCTTTCTGTATTTCCAGTAGCACCCCGAATGTTGAGGCAAATATAGGTGCAATTGTAAGTGGTTTAAAAATAAAATTTTTGAATACTAAGAATATACATTTTGTAAAATACCCAGTTCTCATTTTGGCTTTTCATTAAATATTTCAAAATGGTACAGATATTGTAACTTTGCCTGTACCTGACATTCGTATTCTTATGAAAAAACAAATATGCAGCTTGCGGATCCTTGCCGTCATTGCACTCTTCGTGGTTTCCTTTTCATTAAACGCCCAAACTGGGGAAAATCCAAAACAGAAGACTAAACCACAAGGAAGCTCGCAACCCACGCAGCCGCAGCCGCCAATTCAGATGCCTCAACCCATTATGGTGCCAGGCCCAATTTTTTATCCGCCCTCCATGCCGCAAAACAATATGGGGGTGGCTCCAGCAAAAACACAGGCAGAAATAGCGCAGGAGAACCGCGAAAATGCCCGAATAGAGGTAATTAAAGAACTCTACCAATTGAATGCCGATATCCAAAATTTTGAAATAACGGATGTAACCAAACCATTCCATGTAAAAGGAACAAAGGGTTTTAAAATTCAATTCCCAGAATTTGCGTTCGTGGACGAAGATGGTAATCCTGTGATGGGTGAAGTGCAAATTAAAATGACAGAATACACATCTTTTTCTGAATTCGCAGCAGCCGGTTTATCTACCATGACGACCAATGGAGAAATTTTAGAAACGGGTGGCATGATCAATTTGGAAGCCCAAAGTGGGGGTAAAAAAATAAAACTAGCCGATGGAAAACAAATTAAAATCACAGTACCAAATGTAGATCCAAACAAAGATTTTCAAACCTATTACGGCAGCGGTACGGATCAAATTAAATGGAGCACCACACCGCAACAAAACGACCCGAAAACAGACACTGAGCCCTACGATGGGTACACCATAAAAATGCTTAAACCCAGCGGCCACGTGCATGGTGATAACATTACCATGACATTTTACAAAAACCAACAAGCCTTGGATGAATATGTAAATGCCAGTTTAAAAGTCTCAAACGACGTAAAGAAAAAAATATTGAAAGATGGAATTCCATTTGTTTATTCCATTGAATTTAATGCCCTTGGAAAAATTAAAAGTGTTGCGCCTAAAAACCGAGAATTAACCGATAAAACTTTAATTTCTTCTATGAACACGCAGATCGTTTCGTTGTTAAAAAATGCACCTGCATTTGATATGACAGAAGGCGGTTTGATGGCAGGAAAGCCCTATGATATTATTTTCGCAACCACCAAAAACTATACAGGAAATCAAGTAAAATTTAGTGCCCCTCTTGCTTTTCCAGTCAATGCCAAATCCGAAAACAAAGTGGATGAAAAACCAACGGATAAAAACGTGCAAGAATTTACGATGAATTCCACCACATTGCAAAAAATAAATTGTGATAGATTGAGTGGATATGCTTCTACAGATACCGCAACCTTTCATTTTGACCGTGCAGACGCCATGATTTATATTGTGATAAAAGATATGCGAGCAATGATTTCACCCAATGGCGCAAATGGAGATTATTATATGACCAAAATTCCAGCGGGCACCCCAGTTCGCTACGTAGCCGTAGTTTATGACGACGAAGGGAATGTGCATATTTCTACCAACAACACCAATTTTAGCAAAGGGAAAGTTGAATTTATTGATCGAATTCCTTTTAGTTCAATTACTTTGCGCCAAGCATTGGAAGGACAATAAAAAAAATAATTACAACAAAATAAGGGTCGATTAAATCGACCCTTATTGTTTCTAATATTTCATAATTCATAAGCTAAATTAGATTTAATTAAATGGATATTGCAATAGGAATTTATGACAAAGGAATAGCCAGAAAATTATGGACAAAACTTAATTTCATATAGCTTTTTTGACTCCTCCGCCGTGGCGGAGGAGTCAAACGTTTCTAATATACACTAATCCTCGATAAGGGGTTTGGCAAGTTTTTGCCTTTTGTAAAAATGATGACAAACTCCCAAAACTACTTTTAAATCACTATTCCAGTCCATTATAGAATTTACGCAGTTGGACTTATAAATAAATTTTCATTTCTACATTCTAAAATAATCCCGTTATTTGCCTAAATGAAATTATGGATCTTGGCTGGTGCAGCCGGCATGATATTATCCAATTGTAAACAACCTAAAATGAAAGTAGAAAACCATACCTATGGCAATTACCACGACGTGGTAATCTCTCACATTGCGCTTAACCTTACCGTAGATTTTAAATCCAAAACACTGGCTGGTCAGGTTTCCTTGAACATCAACAATGTTGGGAAAGTAAATGAAATTATTCTTGACCATAAAAATATGGTGATAGAAAAAACCTCAGTGGATGGTAAAGATGTAGCTTTTCAAATTGGCAATTCCGACCCTGTTTTAGGGGCTCCTTTGACCATACCTATTACCCAAGAAAGTAAAATAGTTACAGTTCAATACAAAACGCTACCAGATGCTGAAGCATTGCAATGGTTAAGTCCAGAGCAAACGCACGACAAAAAACAACCCTTTTTATTTAGCCAATCCCAAGCAATACTTGCCCGCACTTGGATTCCATTGATGGATGCGCCCGCCATTCGGTTTACCTATGAAGCAACCATCCATGTTCCTAAAAACTTAATGGCTATGATGAGTGCCCAAAACCCTACTGAACTGAATGCCGAAGGGGTTTATAAATTTGCACAAAACAAACCCATCCCCAGTTATTTAATGGCCATAGCAGTTGGGGATGTTCAATTTAAAAATTTAGGAAGAAATACCGGGGTTTATGCCGAACCTGGGATGCTGGATAAAAGTGTTTGGGAATTTGAATCTATGCAAAGCATGGTAGACAGTGCAGAAGCCTTATATGGACCCTATGCTTGGGGCAGATACGATGTATTGGTTTTGCCACCTTCATTTCCTTTTGGCGGCATGGAAAACCCTGTATTAACCTTTGCCACGCCTACTATCATCGCTGGTGATCGCAGTTTGGTAAGCCTTGTAGCGCATGAACTTGCACATAGCTGGAGTGGCAATTTGGTAACCAACGAAACGTGGAACGATTTCTGGCTAAATGAAGGATTTACAGTCTATTTCGAACAACGAATTATGGAAAAAATTTATGGCCATAATTATGCAGAAATGTTAACGGCTTTGTCGCGCGGAGAATTGCAACATACTGTGGATGATATGATGGCAGATCCAAAGCAAAAAGAGGATACTAAATTGTTTCTAAACCTCGATGGACGCAACCCCGACGATGGCGTTACTGATATTGCTTATGAAAAAGGCCGATTCTTTTTACGCAGTATAGAAAATGTTGTGGGCCGTGAAAAATGGGATGCTTTTATCGTAAATTATTTTAAAACCTTTGCATTTAAAACAAATACCACGGCAAGATTTATTGATTACCTAGAAACCAATTTAATTAGTCAAAATCCAGATTGGAAAAATAAAATAAATTACAAAGAATGGATATACGAAGTGGGATTGCCTAAAAACTGCGAGTCCATTCAGTCAGTCGAACTCCAAAAGGTAGATTCTGCAATATCAGCCTATAAAACCAACTGGGATGCCAAAGCCATGCACACAGAAAAATACACCACCCACCATTGGTTGTATTTGCTGCGAAATTTGCCAGAATTGGATGTCAATAAAATGAAATCGTTGGATGAAAAATTCGGATTTACAAAAAGCAGGAATGCTGAAATACAATGCGATTGGTATCAATTGTGCGTGAAATACAATTACGAATCTGCCTTTCCTGCGATGAAAATATTTCTTTGCAGTGTCGGAAGGCGCAAATTTTTAATGCCATTGTATAAAGGATTGGTAAAAACCGAAAAAGGCAAACACTTTGCAATGGATATTTTCAAAGAAGCGGAGCCGAGTTACCATGCAGTAGCAGCCAATAGCATTCGTGAGCTGATGGGGATGTAACTTTTAGCCGATTCAGTTGCAAACCAATCTAATTCGTGAAAATTCATGCAATTCGTGGCCCATTAAAGCAATTCGTAGCCGATTCAGTTGCAAACAAATCTAATTCGTGAAAATTCATGCAATTCGTGGCTTATTATAGCAATGCGCAGCAGATTCAGTTGCAAACCAATCTAATTCGTGAAAATTCATGCAATTCGTGGCCCATTAAAGCAATTCGTAGCAGATTCAGTTGCAAACCAATCTAATTCGTGAAAATTCATGCAATTCGTGGCCCATTAAAGCAATTCGTAGCCGATTCAGTTGCAAACCAATCTAATTCGTGAAAATTAGTGTAATTCGTGGCCCATTAAAGCAATTCGTAGCCGATTCAGTTGCAAACAAATCTAATTCGTGAAAATTCATGCAATTCGTGGCTT
>Ga0105048_10014919_pt1 | contig 12079 bp, 8 predicted proteins | sample MAT05_FD_78382 | JGI IMG/M metagenome (GOLD analysis project Ga0105048, IMG submission 78382) | Freshwater microbial communities from Lake Fryxell liftoff mats and glacier meltwater in Antarctica - MAT-05 | ecosystem: Environmental > Aquatic > Freshwater > Ice > Liftoff microbial mat | place... | reverse complement strand
GCGTCGTAGACCTCGTCGAAGCTGGTGGCGTCGTCGCCCACGAGCGACGCGCAGGGGTGCCGACGGGTTCGCACGAAGCGGACCCGCGCGTCGGCGATGGCGGCGAGCGTGTGCTGGGTGACCCAGCGCTCATCGCCGGGCCCGAGGCCGACCACGGTGACCCGTGGGCGTTTCCGGTCGGTGCGGAGATCGCGTTCGGTGCGGTCGGCCGGTCGGCTCGATCGCACGGTCACCCGCCGAGCGGCAGGACTTCCGCCGCCTCGGCGTCCCAGTAGCCGAAGCGCGGGTTGATGTACACGTCGGCGCCGGAGACGAGCTCGGGCAGGATCGCCGTCGAGTTCGCTGCGAGTGCCAGTTGACGCTTCGAGTCGTCGGCGAGCTCGTCGTAGGCACGGATGAGCAGCACCGTGGTGAATCCGGCGAGGTCGACGAGGAACGGTTCGCCGACTGTCTCGGTGAGCATCTGCTCGGTCAGTTCGGGCGCCACTTGGTCGACGCCCAGGCATTCGCTGCCGTCGGACATCAAGATCACCCCACCGCTGTCGGCGAGGCCCGGATCGCTCGACCACGTGGCTGCTGCTTCGGCGAACGACACGCCGCTCGACAGGTCGCCGAGCACCGTCTCGGCATCGTCGGCCGACTCGAGCGGAATGCCCGCCAGGCACACCGAGCCGGAGACTGCCGGACCCTGCTCGTAGAGATCGCGGCCGGTCTCGAGGTTGTCGTCTGCGAGCTGGTTCAAGGCATCGCCGAGGCGGGTCTCGAGGTTCTCGACGCTGCCAACCTCGGCGGGTGCGACGCCGTTCGCCGACTCGAGCAACACCACGCGCACCCATTTCGTCAGCTCGGCCCGGACCACGCTCCCGTCGGCCAGCGGCTCCTCGGAGTCGAGCAGTGCCTGGATGTCGTCGGAGGCGAGCGCGACATCGCCGACTCGCGCAGCGTTGGCGTTGTCCTCGAACGTGGCGCACGACGACATGGCGACGACGAGGAGGGCGCCGGCAGCGGCCCGGAGAGGAGTGGGTCGGATCACGGGTCGAGACGTTAGCGGCAGGCCGCCCGCGGGAGTCGGTCGGCAGCGGAGCGTCGAGCGGCCACCGACGGCCGACGACCAACCGACGGCCGACGACCGCGGGCGGCCGTCAGCCGTCAGCCGTCGGCCGGGCTGTCTTCGGCTGGGCGGGGCATGTCGGCGGTGATCGCCAGCAGCTCCATCGTGAGCGGTGGCAGGGTGATCTGCTCGTGCCGGGCGACGGTGAGCACGTTGCGCACGTACGAGTCGATCGTCTCGGCCATGCCGACGTCGTATCCGGCCGCCTCCGAGATGAACCAGCGGTGCTCGAGCACCTGGTGGTACAGCTCTGCGGGCTCGAGCTTGCCCACGAGGTCGCTGGGGATCGCTGCGATGGTGGGCTCGAAGCGCTCGTCCATCCACTGCGCTGCGGCCACCGCCTCGCGGACACGACGGCCCGAGCGCTGCTCGAGCGTCGTGCCGTACCGGCGGATGTCGTGCAACAGACGACGGCCCTGGTTCTCGCCGGCCTCGATACCCGTGAGCGCCTTGAGGCGCTGGGCGTGGAAGCCGTGCTCGACGACCCGCGGCACGAGGCGCAGATGAGTGTCCTCGCCCACACTGACCAGTTCGAGCTCGGAGGCGTCGAAGCCGAGATCGTGGAGGCGGCGGAGGCGTTGGTCGACCCGGAAGGTCTCGTCGACGCTGAACTCCTCGACCACCGTGAGCTCGGCCCACAGCTTGGAGTAGATCTGCTCGATCGCGAGTGCAGTCTCGATCGGGTCGATTCCGTCGGCGAGCAGCCCGCCCGCCTGGAGGTCGCTCAGGTCGCCGGCGACGTTCTGGGTCGCGATGTCGAGGTCGAGCTGGCGCTGGCCGTTGCTCAGGCTCTCGTGGATCTCGCCGGTCTCGACGTCGATGATGTACGCCTGCAACGCGTCCGCGTCACGGCGGAACAGGGTGTTCGACAGCGAGCAGTCGCCCCAGTAGAAGCCGGCGAGGTGGAGCCGGACGAGCAGACCGGCGAGCGAGTCGAGCAGTCGCTCACCGAGGTACGGGATCTGCAGCCCGCGGCCGCTGAGCAGGATGCGGTAGGGGAGGGAGTAGTCGATGTGGCGGGTGATGAGCAGACCCTCGCCCGGTCCGCCGTCAGGGTCGCGGCGGCTCGTGACCACCCCGACCACCTCCGCTGTGGGGAGGTTCAGCTCGGCGAGTTGACGCAGCAGGCGATACTCGCGCTCGGCCAGCAGGTCGGGCAGTTCCTTCACCACGTACGCCGTGTCGGGCGTCTCGACCATGCGCACCACGTGACGGTGGAGGCCCATCACGGAGTGCATGCCCTCGATGTCCCAGGCGTCGAGGGGCGAGTTGAGCGGCCATCCGACGACGACAGCATGCTCGGTGGGCTTGGCGAGCTGGAGCCGCATGATCAGCGAGACCTGCTGCTGATCGCCCTGCCGGCCGGTGCCGGCATCGCCTCGGCGACCGTGTTCGGCCCGCCCGTCGCCGGCCCGTCGGGGGGCACCAGCTCGCGCAGGAAGCCGACGAGGAATGCTGCCGGTGCTGCACCCCGGGGGATCGGCAGCACGAGCTGGTCGAGCTCGTCCTTGTAGATCGCCGTGCGGGCCAGGCGCTTCAACCGCATGTCCTCACTGACCTTCAGGCGCAGCGGTGCCAGCCGAGCGGCGTTCGACTGGATGCTGATGTCCTTCAGGCCCAGTCGGTGGCACTCGGCGCGCAGGTAGCCGACGACGAGCAGCGCATCGGCCGGGGTCGGTACGGGGCCGTAGCGGTCCTCCCACTCGGCGCGGATGTCGTCGACCTGGGCGGCGGTCGTGACGCCGGCGAGCCGTCGGTACGCCTCGAGGCGTAGCTCTTCCTTCGTGACGTAGTCGTTCGGCAGGTAGGCATCGGTGGGCACGTCGAGCTTCACCTCGCTCACCGGCTGCGGCGCGTCACCCTTCATCTCGCCGACGGCCTCGGTGACCATCTGGCAGTAGAGGTCGTAGCCCACCGCAGCGATGTGGCCGCTCTGCGACTCGCCGAGCAGGTTGCCGGCGCCACGGATCTCGAGGTCGCGCATTGCGATCTTGAAGCCGCTGCCGAGGTCGGTGGCCTCGCCGATCGTGCGCAGGCGTTCGTAGGCCTCTTCGGTCAGCCGCGCATCCTGCGGGTGGAACAGGTACGCATAGGCGCGCGAGCCACTGCGACCCACGCGGCCACGCAGCTGGTGCATCTGGCCGAGGCCGAGCAGGTCGGCCCGTTCGACCACGAGGGTGTTCACCGTGGGCATGTCGATGCCGCTCTCGATGATGGTGGTGCACACCAGCACGTCGAACCGGCCCTCCCAGAAGTCGACCACCACCTGCTCGAGCGAGCCCTCGTCCATCTGTCCGTGGGCGACGGCGATCCGGGCCTCGGGCACCAGCTCGCGCAGCCGCTCGGCGCACCGATCGATGCTGTTGACGCGGTTGTGCACCCAGAACACCTGACCCTCGCGGAGGAGTTCGCGGCGGATGGCCTCGACGGCCACGCGCTCGTCGTACTCGCCGACGAAGGTGAGGATCGGCTGACGGTCGGCAGGCGGGGTCTGCAACAGGCTGAGGTCGCGGATGCCGACCAGGCTCATCTCGAGCGTGCGCGGGATCGGCGTCGCTGAGAGCGTCAGCACGTCGACGTTGTGCTTCAGTTTCTTCATCGACTCCTTGGCCTGCACGCCGAAACGCTGCTCCTCGTCGACGACCAACAGGCCGAGGTCCTTGAACTCGATGCCCTCGGTGAGCAGGCGGTGGGTGCCGATCACGCAGTCGACTTCGCCGGTCTTCAGCCCCTCGATCACCTTCTTCGCCTCCTTTGCGGTGAGGAATCGACTGAGCACCTCGACGCGGATCGGGAAGCCGGAGAAGCGGTCGGCGAAGGTGTTGCCGTGCTGTGTGGTGAGCAGCGTGGTGGGTGCGAGCACTGCCACCTGCTTGCCGTCCTGGATCGCCTTGAACGCGGCCCGCACGGCGACCTCGGTCTTGCCGAATCCGACGTCGCCGCACAGGAGGCGATCCATCGGGACCGGGCGCTCCATGTCGTGCTTGATCTCGTCGAGCGCCTTCAGCTGGTCGGGCGTCTCGGCGTAGGGGAACGCGTCTTCCATGTCGGTCTGCCAGGGAGTGTCCTGCCCGAAGGCGTGGCCGAGGGCGTTCATACGCTTCTGGTACAGCACGACCAGTTCCTGTGCGATCTCGCGGACCGCGCTACGCACGCGCGACTTCGCCTTGGCGAAATCGGCGCCGCCGAGTCGGTGCAACGACGGCGTCTCGCCGCCGACGTACTGGCGCAGCGAGTCGATCTGATCGCTCGGCACGTAGAGCTTGTCGCCGCCCTTGTACGACAGCAGCAGGTAGTCGCGCTCGACGCCGCCGATGCTGCGCTTCACCATCCCGTCGTACTGGCCGACGCCGTGCTGGTGGTGCACGACGTAGTTGCCGGGCTTGAGGTCCTCGAAGAAGCCGGCGCTCTGGCGCTTGCGCGGTCGGGCCTGGCGGTGGGCGCGCCGACGGCCGGTGAGGTCGCCCTCGGCGAGCACGGCGAGCTTGGCCGCCGGGAGCGTGAAGCCGCGGTGCAGCGGCGCAGTGATCACATAGCCGCCGGGTTTCGTCAGATCGGTGTCGCGAGTCGCGGCCTTGAACTCGAGCCCGCGTTCGCGCAGCAGCGCCGCGAGTCGTTGCGCCGAGCCGTCGCCGTCGGCGGCCACGACGATGCGGAACTTGTCGACCAGCAGTTCGCGCAGGCGCGTGGCGAGGCCCTCTCCGTCGCCCACCACCGGCCCCCACCCGCTGGCGGACACCACGGGTGCCTCTGGGTTCGACGGGGTGGAGCTGATCGTCCAGGTCTGATGGCCGGCGCCCAGCACCCGGTCGGTCTCGGCATGCAGCCGCGGGAACTGCCGATCGGCGTCGCGTGCCCAGGTGCTCGCGAGCGAACGGGCCAGATCGTCCTCCTCGGCCAGCAGGTCGTTGGCGCGGTCACGCATCCGCCGCGGTTCGAGCAGCACCACCTTGGCGGTGTCGGGCAGCACGTCGGTGATCAGCTCGTCGGTGCGTACCAGCCACGGCACCCAGCTCTCCATGCCGTCGAACAGGCTGCCCTCAGCGAGGCGCTCCCAGTGCTCGCGGCCCCACGGCTCCTCGCCGACCAGTTCGGCGGCGCGAGCGCGAACGGCCTCGCTGGGCATCAGCTCGCGGGCCGGGAAGATCAGCACCTCGGTGAGGTCGTTGGTGCTGCGCTGGTCGTTCACGGTGAACTCGGTGAGCCGGTCGACCTCGTCGCCCCAGAGGTCGATGCGGATCGGCGCCTCGGCCGTCGACGGGAAGACGTCGATGATCGCGCCCCGCCGTGCCACCTCCCCCCGATGCTCGACCAGTTCCTCGCGCCGGTAGCCCATGTGCACGAGCCGGGTGAGCAGTTCGTCGGCATCGAGCACGTCACCCGGTCGCACGCGGATCGGCTCGACCGAGGTCGCATCGGGACCGAGCTTCTGCAATAGGGCGCGCACGCCGGTGACCACGACCGCTGGCATCCGATCGGGGGTGCGAAGGCGCCACAGCACCTCGAGCCGCCGGCCCATCGTCTCGACACTCGGGCTCACGCGCTCGAACGGCAGCGTCTCCCACGCAGGGAACAGCACCACGTCGCCCGGTGGCATGAACTGGGCGAGGTCGTCGAACAGCTGTCCGGCGTCGCTACCGGTTGGCGTGGCCACCAGCAGCGGGCGGCGCTTGCCGAGCTGGGCCAGTGCGGCGATCGCGACGGCGCGGGCGCTCTCGGGAACGGCGATGATCGCATGGGGATCGCCGAAGGCATGGGTGAGCCCCGGATCGGCACGGAGCAGCGGTGGCAGTTCGGCGAGCGACATCGAACTCCCGAGGGTACCCACCCAAGATCGCGATGAGAGATGAGTGCCGGTGCCGCCCCCATCTCTCATCGCCCCGGTCACGTCAAGGGTCGCGATGAGAGATGAGTGCCGCTCGGCCACTCATCTCTCATCGCGACGGTGGGGTGGGGCTGGTGGGGTCGCATGGCAGGATGGATGCTTGCAGCGAGTCGGTGTTTCCGGGCTCCGCCCACCCGTCGGTCCCGTCGCGACCGCTTCCAGGAGAACCTCGTGTCGTCCACTTCGCTCCATGCCCGAAGTCTCACCCTCTCGCTCGGCCGCACGGTCGTGCTCGACGATGCCGAACTCCAGCTCGCTCCACGCTGGCGCGTCGGCTTGGTCGGTCCCAACGGTGTCGGCAAGTCGACGTTGCTCCGCGTCCTCGCCGGATTACAGCCGATCGACGCCGGCACCATCGCCACCATTCCGGGCGATGCGACGGTGGGATACCTGCCACAGGAGCCCGAGCGCAGCGAGCGCGAGACCGTGTCCGACTTCCTCGGTCGCCGCACCAGCGTCACCGACGCCTCCGTCGAGCTCGACGAGGCCACGGCGGCACTTGCTGTCGGAACCGACGGTTCCGACGACCGGTACTCGGCCGCATTCGACCGATGGCTCTCGCTCGGTGGTGCCGATCTCGATGCGCGCATCGGGCCGGTGTGGGCAGAGCTCGGCCTGCCCGACCGGTTGCTCGGTCAGACGATGGGCACCCTGTCTGGCGGCGAGGCAGCACGCGTCGGCCTCGCTGCGCTCCTGCTCGCACGATTCGACGTGTACCTGCTCGACGAGCCGACCAACGACCTCGACCTCGACGGCCTGGCCCGCCTCGAGCGATGGGTGGGCGAGCAGTCGTCACCGATGGCGATCGTCAGCCATGACCGCGAGTTCTTGCGGCGCACCGTCACACACGTTGCCGAACTCGACGAGTTCACCCATCGGCTCACGGTGTTCGCAGGTGGTTGGGACGCGTTCCTCACCGAGCGAGAGGTCGCGACACGACACGCCCGCGAGCGCTACGAGGAGTACGCCGACAAGAGGGCGAACCTCTCGGGGCGGGCCCAGCGCGAGCGCGAGTGGGCCACGCAGGGCGCGAGCAAGGCCAAGAAGAAGCCCGACGACAACGACAAGAACATCAAGTCGTTCAAGATCAATCAGAGCGAGCAACTCGCCGGCAAGGCGGCGCGCACCGAGAAGGCGATGGAGCGCCTCGAGGTGGTCGAAGAACCCCGCGAGGCATGGCAGCTGCGACTCACCTTCGGCGAGACGGCCCGCAGCGGCGACGTCGTGGTCCGGCTCACCAAGGCGGTCGTACGCCACGGCTCGTTCGAACTCGGCCCGATCGATCTCACGATCGGCGCAGGCGAGCGCGTGGCGATCGTGGGCCACAACGGCAGTGGCAAGAGCACCCTCCTCGACACGATCCTCGGCCGCACCACCCTCGAGTCGGGCGACCGTTGGTTCGGGCCGGGGGTCACCGTGGGGGAACTCGAACAGCGACGCGTGCAGCTCCATGACGACGCGTCGTTGCTCGACGCGTTCATGGTGGCAACCGGGATGACGATCCCCGAGGCGCGGACCCTGCTCGCCAAGTTCGGCATCGGGGCCGATGAGGTGAACCGGCCCACCGCGTCGCTGTCGCCGGGTGAACGCACGCGCAGCGTGCTTGCGCTGCTGATGGCCACCGGCACCAACTGCCTCGTGCTCGACGAGCCCACCAACCACCTCGATCTGCCCGCGATCGAGCAGCTCGAGACGGCGCTCGACGCGTTCGCTGGCACCGTGCTGCTCGTCACCCACGACCGCGAACTGCTGCAGCATGTACGCCTCACCCGTCGGGTCCGCCTCGAGGCCGGTCGCATCGTCGCCGACGAACCACTTGGTTCCTGACGCTCCGCTGCACGGGGTGCGGTCGGCGATCGTGACCCGGCCGACGATCGGTGTGATCGAGCACGCGGTGGGCCGACCTCAGCCGGCATGTCAGCCGCGGGTCATCTCCATGAACCGGCGGAGCTCGCTGGCGATGTCAGGGCCGGCGGGCTGGTAGGCGATCTCGGTCGCACCCCTCGACCGTTGCGTACGGAGATGGGTGCGCCACGCCTCGCTGGTGCGGGCATAGCCGAACGTGGCGAGCAGGTCGCCGGTCACCACCAGCCGGTCGCGCTCGTTCGCCTCGATGAGGTGACCCTCGTGTAGGGCGAGGTGGCGCTCGCGCTCGGGGAACTCCTCGAGCGCCGCCAGCCATCGGTCGCCGCCCGGCAGCGACGTCACCGCGCCGCGTAGGTGGATCGCGTGGAACGCGAGACCGCCGGCATGGCCGGCCGCAGCCATCGAACGCCCGCTGCCGGGATCCTCACCGTCGTCGAGCACGGTGCCGAAGGTGAGCACCGAGCAATGGGCGAACTCGGCGGTGGGAGTGGTGACGAACACGCCGTCGCCGAGTTCGTGGGCGACCGCCTCGCCCTTCGGTCCGCCGGTGCCGAGAATCAGCCGCACCCGGATCGGTCGCGGTGAGCCGAAGCCGTCGGGGTGCAGCATCCGGATCGGGGCCCCTTCCCACTCGACGGTGTCACCGGCGAGCAGACCCTGCACGGCGAGCACGTACTCGCGCACGTACCGCCACGGGAGCGGTTTCTGGCCGAGGGTGAGCCGCCCGGTGAAGCCCGAGCCGATCGCCACGTTCACACGGCCAGGGGCCAGGGTGGTGAGCGTGCCGATCGCTGCCGCCGTCACCATCGGATGGCGCAGCGACGGGATGGCGACACCCGGACCGATCTCGATCGTCGACGTGCGACGGGCGCACTCGGCGAGCACCATCCACACATCGGGGTAGAGCGCCGGGGAGTCGTACAGCCAAGCCCGTCGGTATCCGAGCTGCTCGGCCAGTGCCACGTGCTCGGGCGTGGCCATCGACGTCGCGAAGGCGCACGAGATGTCGGGCATCTCGGACAGGGCGGGCATGTCGACATGATGGCGCAGCACGCCGGCGCACCTGCCAGCCGAGGTTCGAGGCTGGAGGTGAGGGCTCCCGCCCGTCGCGCGTCAGGACCCGGACGTCGACGGCGGCGGAGGCCGCCGACCGTTCGAGTGGTCAGTCGGGGGCGGGGTCGAGGGTGGGGGAGTTGTAGACGCGCTGGGCGGCGTCGATGCCGTCGGTGAGCAGCACCTCGACCGCGTCGGCGGCGTGTTGCACGGCCACGTCGAGCAACGCCCGTTCCTTCGGGGGCAGCTTCGACAGCACGTGCCCGGCGCCCTTCTCCTTGGAGGGGGGCTTACCGATGCCGATGCGCACGCGCAGGTAGTCCTGGGTGTGCAGGTGGGCGGTGATGCTGCGCAGGCCGTTGTTGCCGGCAAGTCCGCCGCCGGCCTTCACGCGCACCACGCCTGGTGCCAGGTCGAGCTCGTCGTGGATCACGATCAGCTGCGTCGGCTCGGTGAGACCGTGGCGCTTCATGAGCGGCCGTACCGCCTGGCCGCTCTCGTTCATGTACGTCAGCGGGAACGCCAGCACCACGCGGACGCCACGCACGGTCGCGTCGGCGACCGTGGCCTGGTCGCGGCCGGGTTTGAGAACCACCCCGGCCCGCGTGGCGAGCTCGTCGATCACCTCGGCGCCCACGTTGTGTCGCGTGCGGGCGTACTGCTTACCGGGATTGCCGAGGCCGACGATCAGCGCCTGGATGGACACGTCGGACGGTTCGATCGAAGAGGGGGCAGCGGAAGGCGCGGAGCGGGCCGGGTCAGGATGTGCGGTGCCCGAAGGCCACCGTCACTCGGCGGCCGGGGCCTCGCCACCCTCGTCGCCCTCGGCGACAGCCGCCGCAGCGGTTTCGACGCTGGCGCGGTTGGTGAGGACGGTGACGACCGGCATGTCGGGATCGCCGATGGCGGTGACGCCATCGGGCATCGGCACGTCGGCCAGACGGATGACGTCGTGCGGCTGCATGTCGGTGATGTCGATCACGAACTCGTTGGGCATGTTGTTCGGCGTGGTGAGCACCTCGATCGTGTCGACCGCAGGGTCGATCAAGCCACCGGTTGCCGCGACGGCCTTCGACTCACCCTCGAGGCGCAGCGGCACCGACACCGTGATCTCCTCGTTCATGTTCACTTGGAGGAAGTCGATGTGGCTCACCGTGCGCTTGACGGGATGACGCTGCATCTCCTTGACGACCGCGGGGTAGCTCTTGCCGTCGACCTCGAGGGCCAGCACGGTGTTCGACCCGGCCGGTCCGCTGAGGGCCAGACGCAGATCGCGACGCTCGACGGTGACGCTGACCGGGCTCATGCCGCGGCCGTACAGCACGCCCGGGATGTGACCCTCGGCACGGAGGCGACGAGAGGCGGACGAACCGGTGGGACGGCCGGTGGTGGCGACGAGCTTGGTTTGCGACATGACAGGGCCTCGGGTCGAAAGCGTGCATTCAGAAACGATGCAGAACGGGTGACAATGCTAACGGGATGGGCGGCTGAATCGCCACCCGCCGCCCGTGGCGGATCCGGTGCCCGGGCGCACTCGGGTGGTGGCATCGGGTGATGCCCGGCGCACGGCGCGCAGGTCAGGCCTGGTTCTCGCCGCCGAAGATCTCGCTCACACTGGTGTCGTCGAACACCGCGTTGAGCGCGTCGGCGATCAGTTGGGCGATCGAGAGCACCTCGATCTTGTCGATCTGCTTCTCGGGGGGCAACGGCAGGGTGTTGGTGAGCACCACCCGCTCGATCGGCGCGTTCTTCAGGCGGTCGATCGCTGGGCCGCTGAGCACGCCGTGGGTGGCCATCGCCCAGACTTCGGTGGCGCCACGGGCGAGCAGCACGTCGGCGGCCGCGCAGATGGTGCCACCCGAGTCGATCATGTCGTCGGTGAGGATGCACAGACGACCCCGCACATCACCGATGACCTCCTTGGCCTCGGCCACGTTGGCGGTGCCCTTGGGGCGGCGCTTGTAGATGAAGGCGAGGTCGGCACCCTTGTCGGTGAGGTGCTGTGCCATCCGCTCGGCGACCTTGATCCGGCCGGCGTCGGGCGAGACGATGACGGGGTTGTCGGCGTGGGTGCGGATGTACTGCTCGAGCACCGGCATCGCCGTGAGGTGGTCGACCGGGCCGTCGAAGAAGCCCTGGATCTGGCCGCTGTGGAGGTCGAGCGACACCATCCGCTTGGCCCCGGCCGCCGTGAACAGGTCGGCGATCAGCTTCGCGGTGATCGGCTCGCGGCCCTCGGCCTTTCGGTCCTGGCGGGCGTAGCCGTAGAACGGGCAGACCGCGGTGATCCGCTTGGCCGACGCGCGGTGTGCTGCGTCGATCATGATCAACTGCTCCATGATCGAGTCGTTGATGCTGCGGCCGTCGCAGCCGTAGTGGGTCTGCATGATGAACACGTCGGAGCCGCGGATGCTCTCGGCGAACCTCGGGCGCACCTCGCCGTTGGCGAACTCGACGAGGTTGGGATCGCCGATGTTCACTCCCAGGTGCAAGGCCACCTCCGCCGCCAGTGCGGGGTGTGTGCGCCCTGTGTAGAGCGACATCCGCTTGGTGGTGACCTTCTCCATCGTCGAGCTGCTTTCTGCGTCGTGGACCGACCTGCGCGTCAGGCCGTGGGTGCAGTGTAGAACGCGCCGGTGGTGGCACCCGCAGCGACGGCGCTGCCGACCGGCAGGTGAGCGTAGGGACCCACGTGCGCGCCGGGTCCGATCTCCGCGTCATGGCCGACGGTCTGCTCGACGGTGCACTCGTCGCCGACGCGACAGTCGACCAGTCGGGTGGCGGGTCCGATCTCACAGCCGTCGCCGATCACGGTGTCGCCCTGCAGGATCGTGCCGGGGTAGAGCGTGACGTCGCGGCCGAGCTTCACGGTGACGTCGATGAAGGTCTGGCGCGGATCGAGCATCGTGACACCGCCGAGCAGCCACTTGCGGTTGACCCGGCTGCGCAGTTCGCGTTCGGCGAGTGCGAGCTGCCAGCGGTCGTTGACGCCCTGGGTCTCCTCGGGCGTGGCCACGAACGTGCCGACGCGGTGGCCCATGCTGGCGAGCACCCCGATCACGTCGGTGAGGTAGTACTCGCCCTGGGAGTTGTCTGGTGACAGGTGGCGCAGCGCAGGGCCGAGCAGGTCGCGACGGAACGCGTACATGCCCATGTTCACCTCG
>Ga0105048_10014916_pt1 | contig 12080 bp, 10 predicted proteins | sample MAT05_FD_78382 | JGI IMG/M metagenome (GOLD analysis project Ga0105048, IMG submission 78382) | Freshwater microbial communities from Lake Fryxell liftoff mats and glacier meltwater in Antarctica - MAT-05 | ecosystem: Environmental > Aquatic > Freshwater > Ice > Liftoff microbial mat | place... | reverse complement strand
GGCCGGCTGGGGCCACAGCTGTCGAGCTTCCCCTTTCCCGCCAACGTCGACTTGAGCGCGGCGCAGCTGACCGCGCTGAACAACTTCGTGCTCGCCAACCCGACCACCGCACTGCGGGGCAGTGGCCCGAACGGCGTCTGGCAGCCGCTGGTGCCGGGCAGCCGGGCGCTGCGCGTGAACTTTGCCAAGTCGTCGTGCACGGGCGGCGCGAACCCGAACTCGGTAACACCTTCGTCGCTCGGCGGCCGCGAGGGCTGCGCCTTCAACTACATGGGCGCTACCGAGGTCTATCCGAAATCGGAGAAGGCCAACCTCATTGCGCGCGCCACCTTCCAGCTCGGGCAGAACCACCAGCTGTTCGCCGAAGCGTTGCTCAGCAAGACCGAGACCGACTATGCCGCGTCGCCGGCCACCTCGGGCAACATTGCCGCCAGCGTGGGCATCACGCTGCCGCCTTCGCTGCAGGCCGTGACGGGCGTCACCACGCCGGTGGGTTTCCGCTTCCGCCTGACCGACGCCGGCAAGCGCACGAGCCGGGTGGAAAGCGAAGCCACGCGGCTGGTGCTGGGCGCGACGGGCAACTTCGGCGACTGGGACTACGACGCCGCCATCAACAGCAGCGTCAACAAGGCCACCGACAGCAACCTGTCGGGCTGGGTCTCGAACACCCGCCTGCGCGCCGGCATCGCCAATGGCAGCTACAACCCCTTCGTGCTGCCGACCGCCACCGGCAAGGCCTTCATGGACTCGATCCAGCTGACCGGTGCGGCCCGCATCGCCGAAGGCACCAGCACCAGCCTCGACGGCAAGTTGACGCGCGCGCTGGCCCGGCTGGGCGGCGGCGACATGATGTTGGCGCTGGGCGCCGAAGCGCGCCGCGAGGAAACCGAGTTCCGCGCCACCGACGTGCTGAAGAGCAACGACGTGGTCGGCGACCGTGCCACCTCGGGTGCGCTGCTGGCCGACACCAGCCACAAGCGTGACGTGCAGGGCGCCTACGCCGAACTGGTGGCGCCGTTCACCAAGCAGTGGGAAGGGCAGTTCGCGCTGCGTCACGACCGCTACGACGGTGTGTTCGATACCGCCACCGGCCGCACCTCGCCCAAGCTGAACAGCACCAACCCGAAGCTGGGCCTCAGCTACCGCCCCGACAGCACGCTGCTGGCCCGCGCCTCTTACGGCACCGGCTTCCGTGCGCCGTCGATCGCGGAGATGTTCCGCCCGGTGCGCGCCGGCGTCACCGCCAGCTTCGTGCGCGATCCGGTCTCGGGCGAAATCGGCCAGCTGCCGGTGGACCGGTTCAGCAATTCCGAGTTGAAGCCCGAGAAGTCCCAGCAGTTCAGCCTGGGTGTGGTCTTCGAGCCCTCGCGCGCCTGGAGCGGCAGCGTGGACTACTGGAGCATCCGCAAGACCGACATCATCTCGGAGATCGGCGAAGAAACCATCTTCTCGAACCCGATCTACTACAACGACCCGGCCATCGTCAGCCGCGGCTCTGGCGGTTTCATCAACGTCATCACGGTGAAGAAGGAGAACCGCGGCAAGCTGAACACGTCGGGCCTGGACGTGGCGATGCGCTGGAGGGGGGAGAAGGGCGCCTACGGCCGCTTCGGCGCGGGTTTGTCGGGCACGCTGGTCACCGAGTACAAGTTCAGCACCGACCCGCGCTCGCCGCTGGTGGACGGCCTGGCCCGTTTCCGCGACGACAAGGCCGTGCAGCGCTGGCGCCACAAGCTCAACGTCGACTGGGACATCGGCGACTTCGGCGTGACGTTGGCCAACACCTACCTGTCGGGCTATCGCGACCAGAACGTGGAAGGCCTGGCGGCGCCTGAATGGAACAACCGTGACGTCGAGGCCTACTCGCTGTGGGACCTGACCGGCAGCTGGCGTTTGAACGAGCAACTGCGCCTGCGCGCCGGCGTGCTGAACGTGCTGGACACCGCCCCGCCCTTCACCAACCAGTCGCGCTACTTTCAGGTCACCTGGGACTCGACCTACGGCGACCCGCGCGGACGCAGCTTCTTTGCCAGCCTGAACTACAGCTTCAAGTAGACGGCAGCCGCGGGGGGGCGGGGAGAGCGCTGCGGCCGTGGCCGCATGTCATGATCGAAATGCCATGACGCCTACGAGCCAGGGGCCCGCATTCCCCTCGTCACGGACTTCGGTCACGTCACGCCGTTCGGGCACGCCGGGTATCGCAGCGTGCGGCGCATGCGGGCAAACCTGCAGCGGCTGAATGGCTGCCGCTGCGACCCCGGTGCGCCGCGCCCGCATCTTCATCAGTTACCGCCGTGCGGACAGCGCCGGGCGGGCCGGCCGTCTGAAGGACGACCTCACGCAGCTGCTGGGGGACTGCGTCTTCATGGACGTCGCCGACATCGCACCCGGTGCCGATTTCGAGACCGTGTTGCGCGACGAGCTCGCGTCCTGCGCGGCGGTGCTGGCCGTCATCGGCGCGGGCTGGCGCGAAGCCTTCGACACCCCGCGCGTCGGGCCGGATTACGTACGTCTGGAACTCGCTCAGGCCCTGGCACAGGCTGACGTGCAGGTGATCCCGCTCTTGATGCAAGGCGCGACCCTGCCCGATGCGAGCAGTCTGCCCGACGATCTGCAGGTGCTCTTCAAGCGTCAGGCCATCTCGATTCGGGACGAGCGCTGGCAGGACGACGTCGCCTACCTGGCGCGCGAGTTGCGCACCACAATGAAGATCAGGCGGTGGCCGTTGCGGTGGGTGGCGGCCGGTGCTTTTTCGCTCGCCGCCGCGGCGGCCTGGTATGCGCTGCAAGTACCGACGCCCGCGGAGGCGTTCTCGCGCACGCGTGCGCACGAAATCACCGTGGCCGCGACCGCGAAAGCAGCGGCTGCCTGCAAGGCCGCTGACGCCCCTGTCGCTGCTTGCCCGGTGGTCTTCCAGTTCGGCCCGAGCGGCGTGGCGCGCAACGTGTACTTCGCCTCGGGCTCTTGCGCGCTGAAAGCACCACCGTTCGGGGAGTGCGTCCTCGACAAGCTCTCCAAAGTGCGCATTCCGCCCTTCGAAGGCGACCGCGATGCCGAAGTCGGTCTGAGCCTGGCGGTGCAAGCCGACGGGTCGGCGAAGGTTGCCGTGGAAGAGTGAAGACGGGCGACGGTGGGTGACCACGAGTGAGGGCGACTTGCGGGGCAGCGGCCGCTGAAGCCCCGCACCGCCACGCCAGGCAGGTCGGTTTCAGAAGTCTTCAGGGCTCATTCAGGGGTCTTTCAGCGGCCCGCCATTGCGTCGTCTGGCCTGCGGAAAACGAATCTTCTCTCGCGGGATTGCCGCGTGGCCCAGTCATCACTCTTGCGAGCCGCTGCGAATTGCGGTTTTCATTTGTCGGGGCGGCCTATGCCTTTTGGGCGATGCGGCGTCCATCCAATTGCAGACGCCTTGCAGCCGCAACCTGACTAGAGTCATTTCGACGCAATTCTTCGGGAGACTGTCATGAATTCATGCCCAAGGTCCGAGGTGCAATGTCGGTGGAACCCTCCGAGGTTTCTGTTCAGGGCGTTGCTGGCTGGCGCTTTCGTGATGCTGGCGCCAGCGGCCGCTTTTGCGGACGACCAAGCGGCACAGGACACGCGCTTCGAAGAGGCGTTGCACGAACACGAGCGCTGCCACTGGGGCGCTGCCTTCGACGCGCTGTCGACATTGGCCGATGAAGGCCACCTGCCGTCGGCGCAAATGGCGTTGCTGATGGCGCGTTTCGACACGCGCCTTTACGCCACGCGATTCGCAGTGGTCGAAGCGCGCAAGCAGCGCTGGCTGACGGCTGCCGCTGTCGACGGGACGCGTGGCGCTGCATCCGTGCCTGCGGCAATGGCGGCAGGGCCCCGCAGCGGTCGACCCTGATGGTGCGCAGGCCGGGCCGGGAAGTGATCCGCGCCAGCGCCTGCACCGTCACCTGCACCAGCTGCTGCAACGCGGTCCAGGGCGTGCCCCCTACCACCGCACCACACAGGTGTGCGGCGCGACCCTAGAGTCGCGGCTTGCAAGGACACACGACATGCTGAACCGCCCCTCGATTCTGGCTGCCAGCGCGGCCATGCTTGCGCTTGCCGCACCGTGCAGCGCCCAGCCGGCAAGGGCTGTTGCGCCGATGGCCGACGTCCGCGACGTGCCGAGCGTGTTGCACGGCATCAGCGTGCCCGACCCCTATCGCTGGATGGAGGACACGCGCCGCCCGGCGACTCAGGCCTGGATCCAGGCCCAGGGCGCTGCGGCGCGCGGCGTGCTCGACCGTATCGAGGGCCGGGATCTCATCGCCACGCGGCTGGCTGCGCTGACCCAGGCGCAGGGCGATGCCGTGCAAGGCCTCGAGCAGGTGGGTAAGCGCCTCTACTACCTCAAGCGCGCGCGTGGCGAAGCCCTCTTCCGCCTGGTCGTGCGCGAGGGGCTGCACGGTGCAGAGAAGACGGTGGTCGACCCCGCGCTGCTGGAAAAGAAGACGGGCGTGCCGCATGCCATCAATTACTTCTCGCCTTCGTGGGATGGCCGTCATCTGGCTTACGGCGTCTCTGCCGGCGGCTCGGAGAACGCCACGCTGTACGTGGTGGCAGTGGACAGCGGCCGGCCCGTGGGCAAGCCCGTGCCGCGCGTCTACGAGACACCGCTGCACTGGCTGCCCGACAGCCGATCGCTGACCTTCGTACAAACAGCGGCGCTCAAGCCCGGCGCCCCCGTGACCGACACCTACAAGGACAGCCGAAGTCTGTGGATGCGCCTGGGCGCCGCGCCGCGCGCGGTGTTTGGTGCGAAGGTCACCCCCCAACTGGGCCTGGACCGGCTGGACGTGGCCGAACTCATCACCGTGCCCGGCAGCCGCTGGGTCGTGGCACGCACCACGGACACCACGGTGCCCGAGGGCAAGCTCTTCGTCGCCCCACTGGCCGACCTGGGCAAGCCGAAGATCGTCTGGCAGCGCTTCGCCAGTGCCAGCGATCAGGTCACCGACGTGGCACTGCGCGGCGACGAACTCATCGTGCTGACGCGCGCTGGCGCGCCGCGCCGCAAGATCATCGCCGTCGACCTGGCCAAGCCCGACCTGGCGCGTGCGCGACTGCTGGCCGCCGAGCCGAAAGACGGCGTGATCGAGGGTTTCCGAGCCGTGCCCGGTGGATTGCTGACCGAGGTACGCCGAGGCACCTCCATCGTGCTGCGCCGTCATGCCGATGGCGACACGAGCGGCAAAGACCTGGTCATGCCAGGCCCAGGAGCCGCCGGTCTGGCCAACGCCCCGGCCCACGACCGCGCCGATCTGCTGTTCGCCTTCTCGCGCTGGACCGAACCGCTGCAGTGGTACCGCCTGGACGGCGACAGCGCCGAGCCCGTGGCGCTGGGCGTTCGCGCCGTGCCGCCCGGCCTGCCCGACCTGGTGGTCACCGATGTCGAATTTCCGAGCCACGACGGCGTGCGCGTGCCGATGACGGTGCTGCACCGCAAGGGGCTGGTGCTGGACGGCAGCAACCCGGTGCTGGTGGACGGCTACGGTGGCTACGGATACAGCACATCGGCCTTCTTCTCGAGCCACAACATGGTCTGGATCGAAGGCGGCGGCGTTCTGGCCTTCGTCAACCCGCGCGGCAGTGGCGTCAATGGCGAAGACTGGCATCTCGCCGGCCACAAGACCACCAAATCCAACACCTGGAAGGACGGCATCGCTGCGGCGCGCTGGCTGATCGACAAGGGCTATGGTTCGGCGAAGACCATGGGCATCACGGGCACCAGCGCTGGCGGCGTGTTCGTCGGCCGCGCCGTCACCGAGGCGCCCGAGCTCTTCGCCGCGGCGATCTTCAACGTCGGCCTTCTGGATGCGGTGCGCTTCGAGGAAAGCGCCAATGGCGCCACCAACACTGCCGAGTTCGGCAGCGTCAAGGACCCGGCCGAGTTCAAGGCCCTGCTGGCCATGAGCACCTACCACCAGATCCGCGACGGTGTCGACTACCCCGCCGTGCTGCTGGTGCATGGGCTGAATGACCCGCGGGTGGACGTGTGGCACAGCGCCAAGACCGCCGCCCGGCTGCAGGCTGCCAACCCCGACGGCCGGCCGGCCTTGCTGCGGCTGGATGCCATGGCCGGCCATGGTGTGGGCAGCACGTTGACACAGCGCCAGGCGCTGGCAGTCGACATGCAGTCGTTCCTCTTGTGGCGCATGGAGAAAACCACACTGCGCCCGTGAAAGGACGCACGCTGCGCGATGTGCTCGATGTCTATTCCGGCCGCGTCGTTCCGACGCTGACAAGCGCCGAGAAGGATGCCGTCGTCGAGTACGTCGAGACTCTTTGATGCAGGGTGTCTGCGGCGGCATTCCGGTTGCCTTCTGCCCCTGCCCGGCACACGGGCCGGGCGTGCGTTATGGGGATGCCGAACCCCTGTGCGTTCGCGGAAGACGAATCGTGAAACTCGTTCCCGCGTCCTCCGACGATTGCACGGTGACCGAGCCGCCATGGCCGACCACGATCTCGCGAACGATGAAGAGACCGAGTCCCAAACTCGTCTTCGACTGCTGGTGCAGGTCTGCCCCCGGGCTTGTTGCGCGCACCAGCGGTTCGAAGATCGTCTGCAGGGCAGATTCCGCGATGGGAGCGCCGAAGTTCGTCACGCGTATTTCGATGCCATCGTCGCCACCCTTGGCGGTCAAGGAAATCGTCCTGCCCGGGTCGCCGTGCTGAACGGCGTTGCTGAGCAGGTTCAGCAACGCTTGGTGCAACCGCGGCCCATCCGCAGAGATGACCAGATCTCCCGAGATCTGCTCCTCGAAGCCTTGGTCAGGGTTCCCGGCACGAATCGTCTCCAGGGCCGTTGTACACACCGGCCCGAGGTCGCAAGCCGTTCGCGCAAGGGGGATGCCGGAACCGAGCCGGGTGCGCATGAACTCGAGCAAATCGCTGATCAGCAAACCCATCGTCGTCGAATTGCGCTGGATGCGCAGCGCCGCCTGCTGACGTGCTGCCTCCGGCATCTCCGGCTTCAGAAGCAGCCGGCCTGTCATGCTGATGGCCTGCAGCGGGCCGCGCAGGTCGTGTCCGAGCACGGCGAGGAACATGTCGCGTGACGTCGTCACGGCCGCCGAATAGCTGTCGACCGACTCCGCAAGGGCTTGATCGATGGCCTCGTTGAACCGCGTGATCTGTTCGATCTCCGAGGCTCCTGTCGAGAGTTCGGGTGCGCCCGCGGCTGCCACCCCGGCCGGCTTGCGGCGACTCCACAGCGCCAGAACGCTGGCTCGCAAGGCACGAAACTCGGCCACGAGCTGCACGAGGTCGAAGCCCGACAGATGCCGCAGCGCGCCGTGCGCCGTGGCGGCCGTGTCCGCGCCTGCCTCTTGCGGCGCGTTGCCTTGCGACTTGGCGGCGCGCTGGCTGTCTGTCTCGCGCGTCTGCATGTCGGCCACCGCGGCCAGGAGAATTTCGCGGCAGTGATCGCGCAGCGCCAGGTCGGACATGGTTCCGGCTACCGGCAGAAGGGTCTTGGCGAAGACCTCCCACTCGCCGACGATCGCATCGAGGTTGTCGCTGATGAATTCGCTGAGGTTCATGGTCGGTTGCCGGGCCTGCTCAAGCAGCGTCCAGACGATTGCGGCGCCGCCGGGAACATGGCGGCTTCATGGCGGGCTCAAGGCGGCGTTGACCTCGTCTATCAGCGCCTCGAGTTGCTCGAGCTCGAAGGGCTTGGGCAGCGCGCGCACGTTGGCGCCGAGCGTGGCGACGTGATTGCCGTACTCGTAGCCCGAGCACAACGCCACCCATTGCGCAGGGTTCTTTGCCAAGACGATGCGCGCCAGATCTGTCCCAGACATGCCGGGCAGGCTGATGTCGGTCAATAACAGGTCGGGCGCGCCTGTCTCCCAAGCCGCCACAGCCGCTTCGCCTGTGGCGAAGGCGGCAACAGCACGACCCGGACCCATCAGCAATTCGCTCAAGGTGTCGCGCAAGTCCTTGTTGTCTTCGACATACATGATGCTCAAGGTCTTCATGCGCAACTCGGCCTGGAACGGAGCCTGATGGTAGCGGTGAACCCGGTTTTCCAAAGGCGGGCCTCAAAGAGCTGCACGGGACGACCGGAAGCTTGCGATGGACACTTTGGCACAGTGGCGGTGTCTCAGCCCTCACTGACATTCAGCGCCAGAGCCACCGCCGACGGCAGGTCCAGGCCCTGGCCTTCGGTGCTCAAGGCTGCGGCGCCGACCGCACCGTGGTGCAGGCGCAACAAACGGCGCGTGCGCCTGGCCTCGGCGTGCCTCGATGCGGTTCATCGCGCCATACAAACGCGCTCAGTGGGCTGTCGCTGCCGCGAGCAGGTGCGCCGCAGCGACGGGCTGGCCCGCCATCGGCATGGCCTCGGGCAGGTTGATCAAGGCGTTGGCCAAGCCATGCGCACAGCGCCTTTGCCAGCCCAGCTGCACCGCGCGCCGCGGGGCCGCGGCCGCGGACTGCCAGTGGCGCAGGCGGATTTGCACGCGCCCCAGCTGGCGGGCGGCGTGCAAGGCGCCGAACAGTCGCCGTCCGAGCGCGCGCTTACTTCGCAGTGCTTCAGCACCGGCAAGGCCTCCAGTCTATTGCTGCCTGTGATGCCCGTTTTTCATCCCCGGCAGGGCTTCGCAGGTCGTCTGTGCCATGTTCCGCGAAACGCACGTGCTGGACGCTATCGGCGAGCTAACCCCCGATCTGCTGGCGCTTCGAAATGGTGCTCCAGTAGATCAGCCACAGCAGCCCCGCCTGCACCGGCAGCCGCAGCCACAGGGCCCACAGCGGGATGGCCGGGAAGAGTTCCGGGCGCTGCAGCATGTAGAAGTGCGCCGGCGTCACGGCAATCGTCAGCAAGAAGAGGCCGATGCCGGCGGCGCGCCGGGTCGGCCGCCACAGCAGCGCGAAAGCGCCCAGCAGTTCCAGCACGCCGCTCAGCAGCACGGCTTCGCGCGGCCAGGGGAAAACGGGAGGCACCATGCGCATTTCTATCTCGGTGGCTGCGAAGTGCGCGATGCCGCCGACGAAGAACCACAGGAACACGAGTGCGACGCCGAAGAGTCTTGTCCGGGCGAGCCGGCTTTCGCCGCTGGAGGCCGGGGTCGGCAGCCGTGTCATGTGTTTTCGGCCGCAGCCGCGGCGACATCGGCCGATGCGGTGTCGGCCATCGATTGCTGCGGTTTCAGCGTCTTCATCTGCATGAACCCTGCAAGCCGATGCCCTGTGGAGATTCGCGAAACACAACTCGACTCGGCTGTCGGGGGTTTCAGGTTTTGCGCTGCGCGGCGCGCGCCTCGTCTTCACGCATGTGCTTGAAGAAGTAGCGCAGGAAAAACACGCCCATTCCCAGCATGAAGAGGATGCCGGCCGCGCTCATCAAGCCGACGTCGGTGGTCATGAGTTCAGTGAACAGTCGCATGCAGTTCTCTCCTGAGGTGGATGTCCCATTGGGCGCGCACCAGAACCTGTCGGGTTTGTCCAAGGTCAAGCCTGGCGTAAGCTGCAGGTTGCCATCAACTGGCCACTCCAGTGTGGCCTTCCGGAGCCGTCTTTGAAAGAACTTGATCTTCTCCGCCGCATATCGGTCTCGAAGCTTCCCTTCAGGCTGCTCACCGCAGACGATTTCACCGCCGCCAAAGCCCTGATGGCTTCCGGCTACGTGAAGGTGTCCCTGCCCGTGCTGCGCAACGGCAAGGGCACTTACGGGAAGCAGGAAGACGCGCTGGTCTCGGCCATCACACCGGCTGGAAAGCGCGCACTGATTTCTTAGTCCAGGCTGGATTGCACATGCGGCCAGGTGGCTGCCCGCAAGGCTCGCGATGCCCGCAGATCCCGAAATTCCCGCTGATCACGGCATGCCCGTGCTGTATTCCTTTCGGCGCTGCCCCTATGCCATTCGCGCTCGGCTGGCCATCAAGGTGTCGGGCGTGGCCGTGGTTCACCGCGAAGTGATGCTCAGCCAAAAACCGGCCGAACTGCTGGCCGCATCAGCCAAAGCCACGGTGCCCGTGCTGCTGCTGCCGGCTGGCGCAGTGCTCGACGAGAGCCTGGACATCATGCGCTGGGCGCTGGCCCGGCACGACCCGCAAGGCTGGATGCGGGTCGAAGAGGACAAGGCGGTGCAGTTCTGGACCCATCGCAACGACGGCCCATTCAAACGCGCCCTGGACGGCTACAAATACGCCACCGGGCAGGCCGGCGGTTCTCTGCAGGCCTGGCGCGAAGAAGCTGTGGCGTTGATGCTCGCGCCGATGGAAGCGCAGCTCGCGCAGCACCGCTTTCTGTTGCGTGAGACGCCCTCGGTGGCCGACATCGCGCTCTTGCCCTTCGTGCGCCAGTTCGCTGCCTGCGACGCCGACTGGTTCAGCCGCGCGCCGCTAAAAGGCCTGCAGGCCTGGTTGGTTGCCTTGACGGCGCAACCGTTGTTCGAGTCGGTGATGGCCAAGCGCGAACCCTGGCGACCTGGCGCTGTTCGGTCGCTTGTTTAGGCGCAATTGCAGCAGCGGCGCGAGCAGCGCCCGGGCGATGGATGCATTGGTGCCGGGCACGGCCTGCGTATGGCCAGTGTCGGACAGGCTGTCACCCGGCGCGGGGAATCGATCACACCGCGAGCGCCGGCGAGCCAGTACCCAGGGCTCGGCGATATCCCGATTGACAGCCTGTGGGTCGCAGCGGTTCCATCGACGCTTTCGCACACGCTTTCGCACACGCTTCCCACCAACTTCAGGAGACGACCTTGACACGAACCCCGCCGACCCGAACTGCCTGCGCTGCAACCGTTGTGGCCGGCCTGCTCCTGAGCCCGGCAGCCTTTGCGACCGACCTCGGCTTCACGCTGTTCAATCCGGCCGCCTCGAACCAGAGCCGTTTGAACCTGCAGGCCAGCGGCAGCTTCGCCGGCACGGTGCTGACCGCAGCGCCGCAACTGGCGCCGGGCGGGCTGAACGGAAGCGGCAGCGCCAGCACGCTGTACAACGACACTGGCAACGGGAGCCTGCTGGCCACCGACGTGACGCAGCAGAGCCTGCGCTTCGTCGACAGCAACGGCGCGCTGGCCCGCCACGCGACGGGCAGTCTGGGCAACAACCTCGCCATCGGCCCCGGCCTGGGCGGCGCCAGCGGCAACGCTGCGGCGAACTACGGGCTCGTGTTCTCGGCACCGCAAAACGTCGTGATCCCGCCCATCGATCTGACCCCGCTGGGCGTGCCGCTGACACTGAACCTGGGCACGTTGACATCGTTCGACACCAAGGTGGCGCTGCGCGGTCTGGTCTTGCAGCCGACGAGCGGCGAGTTGCCGCTGTCGCTCTACGGCGCGCCGCAGAGCTTTGCCGCGTCGACGCTGGGCTTCGCCCTGACGGGCAGCGCCGACTTGCTGCTGGGCGCCACGGCCAGGCAGGCCAGCATCCCCGACTACCTCGCCGCGGGCCTGGCGCTGCAGGCGCTGCAGTCTTCACTGGCCGGGCAGGGCCTGAACCTGACGGTCCAGAACAACGGTTTCGTGGCACGCAGTTACACCGTCGGCCTGGGCCTCACGGCGGCCTTGCCAGACACGGTCTTGGGCAACGGCAGCGTCGGCACGGGCTCGCTGGCGCAGGTCGGCGACACCCTGCGGCTGACCGTGCCGGTCGACTTCCAGTTCACGGTCCCGACCGCGGTCGACTTCCTGTTCTCGGCGCAGTACACGCTGAGCGGACAGCTGGTCGGGCAGACCCCCTTCGTCGCCGTGGAGGTGCCTGAGCCCGCCACCTGGGCGCTGTGGATGCTCGGCGCGGCGGCCCTGGGCGCAGCGGTGCGGCGGCGGGTGGGTTGAACTGGCGCGGCGCCCGCTGCCCGCTGCCCGCTGACGCCCGCTGACGCCCGCTGACGCGACGCGGGTACGATGGTCCATGCCTGCCCCCGACGCCGACGCCGACGCCCCGAGCTTCGAAACGCTCTACGCCGAATTGCGGCGCATGGCCCGGCGCGAGTTGTACAAGGGCGGACAGGCGGCACAGATTTCGCCCACCACGCTGCTGCACGAGGCCTACCTGCAGATGTCGGGCCGGCCCGACCTGCAGTTCGCCGACCGCGCGCACTTCATGGCCTACGCGGCG
>Ga0105048_10014915_pt1 | contig 12080 bp, 10 predicted proteins | sample MAT05_FD_78382 | JGI IMG/M metagenome (GOLD analysis project Ga0105048, IMG submission 78382) | Freshwater microbial communities from Lake Fryxell liftoff mats and glacier meltwater in Antarctica - MAT-05 | ecosystem: Environmental > Aquatic > Freshwater > Ice > Liftoff microbial mat | place... | reverse complement strand
GAAGTTGTTTTGTCTCGTGCACAACATCGAGAAGTTGGCAAACACCGGGTATGCAGCGTAAGCAAAGCCCCAAAGGTCGCACGTCTCGTCGCAATGACAACAGTTTTCCGAGCAACAATGAACCAATGCACGTTTTTGCAATGTCGCGCGCGAATTTTCGCGAGATCGCGCATCCGACGCGCAGCGCAATCAGCGTTATTCTACAACCTCAACGCTGGCTTCTGCTGCGAACGCTCTGATAGGAAGCCGTGAACGCGCGAGCGGCAGCGAGCAAGTTACACGGCGCTCCGCAAAGCGTTTGTCTGCAGCAACACGAGGTTAGACGGCGACGGGGGTACAGACACGCGCAGACCGCATGAACGATGCGAGCGGTGACCTAGGGAATCGTGACTTCGAGGAAACCCGCATCCCGCGCCGCCCGTTCGACCGCGGCCGCAACATCACCGCTCACCAGACGAATACGCGGCCAACTCGTCGTGCTCAACACCACGACAGCGACGCGTCGCGCGGGCAGATTCTGCTGATACCGGAGATTCTGGTCGGTCGTGACCATGACCGCAAATCCGGCCGCTTCCGCCGCGCTGAGCAGGTCGCCGTTCGCGAGCCGCGACCAGCCACGCTCGTACGCCGTCTCGACTTGGTGGCCGACCAACGCGCGACGTAATGGAACGGGGGTGCCGTGATCAAACAGCACCCGCACTTAGGCCGCCGTCAGCGCGCTACGGGCGGCGTGCTCCAGTACCGCGCGCACCTGCTCGCGCGTTACGCCGGGGAACCACTCCAAAAAGTCGTGCACCGGCGCGTCGTCTTCGAGATTCTCAAAGAGCGCGGCCACGGGCACACGCGTCCCCTGGAACAGCCACGCGCCGCTGTACCGTTCCGGGTCACGTTCGACCGCCGGGCAGGAGGACCAGTCAATCATGCCCGAAAACTAACCTCCCGCTCATGCCCAACGCGACGTCGCCGACCGAGGTCGCGGGAGGTCCACGTCACACGTTCCCGTCTCTCCCGCACAGATGCACGGGGCCGCGGATCGACGGCAACGCTGCATGACGTCGGTGAATCTCAGCGCGACGAGTCGCCGTCTAACAATCGCGTTCTGTTGCAACGGCTTTCAATAGGTTGTGGCCAGCGACCGCAGGGAGCAAGGCCGCAATTCTTGAAGCCGTTGTCTACAGCAACGCACCGTTAGCGAGCCGTCATCCGGCGCGAGGCAGTGGCTTCAATCGCGCGATCTGCGCCGCTTCCTTCGTCCGGAGCGCGTGCCACAAATCCCAATCCTGCTGCAAGCCGAGCCAGAAGTCCGCGCTCATCCCCGTGACCTGCGCGAGCCGAAGCGCCGTATCCGGCGTGACGCTCCGCTTGGCGTTGATCACTTCGTTCAGGCGCGGGAACGACACGCCGAGTTGAATGGCGAAGGCCGACTGCGAGACGCCGAGCGGCTTGAGGAACTCCTCGCGCAGCATCTCCCCCGGATGGGTCGGCGGGCGATGCGTCGGGAGGCGACGCTGCACCAACAGCGTGACGCCACCGCGCTTAGTGGTAGTCCGTGACTTCGACGTCGTCGGCATAGCCCTCCTCCCACCGGAAGCAGATCCGGTACTGATCGTTGATACGGATGCTGTGCTGCCCGCGGCGGCCCCCTTTCAGCGCCTCCAACCGATTGCCGGGCGGCACGGCCAGCTCCCGCAGGTCGCGGACCCGATTGAGCTGGGTCAGCTTGCGCGCCACGACCGCCCAGAGCGTGCTGGGGCACGCCTGCCGCGCACGGCGGCTATCGACCCCATTGAAGAGATCCTCGGTGGCCAGGTCAGCGAAGGAGCGTATCACTCCCCGTATTATAACGGCGCCCGTGGCACCACGCCATGCCGCTCCGCGCGACCCGGCGGACCCGCGTCGTTTCGTGTGCCGCGCCGCCCATCCTTGGTGTGCGTGCCAATCTGTCCACCGCACGGAGCCAGCGGTGCAGGCTCGCTAACGACGCTTGGACTGCGTGCGAAAGCTGCCACAACAAGATTATACCGCAAGAATCCGCAGTTGAATCCCGCACATGAAACGCCGGCGTCGCCTCGCAACCGCACGCATCTCAACGCACTACAGCACTCCCCGAAAGTCCGTATCTCCCGCTTCTCCAACGCATAAACCGCAAAAACACCGCTTCGCGCCGAGAGGGCCGCCACCACACACGCCCACCAGCAGCACCGGCACAATTACGGCACAATCACGGCGCAATCACGCCCCGGCATCCTCGCCCAGTCCTATCGATTGTACTCCGAGACCCAGTGGAATTGACGTTCGCTCAACTGGAAATGCCGCGCGGTGCGCACCAGTTCCACATACACCGAATCGCCGCGCATCACGGTCCACAGCCGCGCCACGCCGTCCGCCGGCAGCTCGTATCGCGCCGTGAACAGGTGCGTGCTGTCCTGCAGCATCGACGTGCGCCACATCGCCAGCGTCCGCGCCACGGTGTCCGCGTTGTACCGAAAGTAGCCACGACGATATCGCTGCCAGAACAGTGAATCCGTGGAGCCAACACTCCCCTGCGTTTCATTGTCGATCACCAGATCGCGCCAACGCGATGCATCGACGGAGTGCGCCGGGATCGTATCGCCGTTCACCACCCACCGCCGAACAGCGTACACGCCACTGGCGAGTGGCACCGGCATCACCAGGCGATCGCGCGCGGCCGCACGCCGCCACGACGACTGAAGTGGCAGGAACAGGAACAGCACCACGAGCCCCAGTTTCAGCGCGCGTTGCGCATACCGCACCCGCGTACCCACCGCAGGCGGCTCGTACAGCATCGTCGGCTCCACCGCGCGATTGCGTACGAAGAAGGACCACAGCCGGGCAGCGTCCTGCACCAGGAGGAACACACACGCCAACCACAGGTGCAACGCGAACAACTTGACCGGCACGTCGTAGCTCAGGTTGATGAGCAGCACATTGGTGAACGCCGCCGTTGCCACCACGAGGCCGAGCGTCACGGTGCGCCGCATCAACAGCAACACACCGGCCAGCGTCTCCATCACCCCCGACATCACCTGATACGGCGTCGAGTATCCGATGAACAGCCAGGAGAAGCGCATCGGCAACAAGTCACCCAACGGTGTCGACAGCTGACTGAGCGACGGGAAGGTCATCTGCAGCGCGAACACCTTGATGATGCCATAGCTCAACGCAAACAACGCGAGATAGTAGCGAACAACGGTGCGCAGCCAGTACGACGCCCGAGGGTAGCTCTCGCGTTTGCGATCGAGCACACTCCACAGCAGCGCGGCAACAAGCGCCACGCACAGATACAACCAAAGCTGCGCCCACGCCCACGACGTATCGCCACTGCCGTTCGTCGGCACGAGCGTCTCGCGCACATGAAACAGCCGCGCGTTCGTCGAACGCACGCTCCAATCGACCAGCCGGAAGTACGGATCGTTGAGATCACGCAGCCCTGGGATGCGCGACAACCATCCCCACGGTGCGATCTGCAGCAGCCAGTAGACGAACACAAAACGAAATCCGAGGCGCTTCCACAGCGGCCACGCCGACAAGCGCTCGGTCATGCTGCCGGAACCGCCGGCATCTGCGTGATCTGTCGCGTGAACGTTTCGATATCGATGTTGGCGCCGCACACGACCAAGCCGACGCGCTTGCCGCGCAGCCGCTCCCGCATCGGATGCGCCAATGCCGCCAACGCCGCCGCACCGGCGGGTTCCACCGCCAGCTTCGCCGAACGAAAGAGCAGCCGCATCGCGTCGCGAATCTGGTCGTCGCTCACCAGTACCACATCGTCCACGAACAGACGATTGAGCGCGTACGAGTACGGTTCACATCGCGGCGCGCCGAGTGAGTCGGCGATGGTACGTACCGCATCGATGGATTGCGGCGAACCCGCGTCGAAGCTGCGTCGCAGCGTATCGGCGCCTTCCGGCTCCACCACATACACGGCGGTCGCAGGACTCATCTGCTTCACCGCGCACGCCACACCACCGGTAAGTCCACCGCCGCCCGCCGCCACGATCACGGCATCGAGCGCGAGCCCGTGCTCCCGCAGCTGGTCGATGAACTCGAGTCCCACTGAGGCGGTGCCGAGTGCGGTCTTCGGTCCTTCGTACGGATGAACGAACGTGCGCCCTTCCGAGGCCTCGATCTCACGCACCCGCGCGAACGCGTCGTGCACGTTATCCACCAGCTCCACGGTTGCGCCCAGTTCACGACACACCTGTATGCGAAACGGATTGGCCGTCCGGGGCATCACGACCGTGGCCGTCGTGCCCAGCTGCCGCGCCGAATAGCCAAGCGAGATCGCGTGATTGCCGGCCGACACACCGGTCACACCGCGCGCCAGTGCCGCGGCGTCGAGGTCGAGCATCACCGACAGGGCACCTCGCGGCTTGAAACTTCCCGTGCGCTGAAACAGCTCCTCCTTGAGCCACACCTCCGTTGACGCACCCACCACGCGCTCGAGCGCGTCGTCGACCAATCGGCGAATGGGCGTGGTGATCACGCGATCCCCCAGTCGCACACGATTGGCGCGAATGGCTTCGACGGACGGAAAGTCTATGGAGGAAACGTCAATGGAGGAAACGTCCATGGACAAGGAGTTCAACGTTTGGCCTTCGCATTCTCAGCCGGTGTACGACCAACGGCGCGCACGTTCACGATCTTGTTCAGGATATCGAACCAGAACGGCGCACCAAGCGACAACGCAAGGGTCGTCAGCAGCAGTCCAACCCAACCGCTCCATACCTGCGGAAGGTACACGTCGAGATAGAGCCTCGCCGTGGACTCGCGACCGCCGGTGCCGAACCACGACGATTGCGCGATGCGTGCCTCAAAACCACTCGGCATCTCGTAGCCGATCGGAACTCCCATCGACTGCAACTCCGCAACCGAACGGGCAGCACTGTCGCGCGACGTTACCGCTGCTTCCGCCTGCACCACCAGCGCCTCGCGCAACACTCTGTCGGAGGACAGCGCACGCACGATGCGAAGCGTGTCCGCGTTCGTGAAGAGCGTCACGCTCACGGCGAACATGAGCACCGTCAACTTGGTCTTTCGCTTGTACAGCCCCGACACGCGCTCCATCGTGTTGTCGTACCACACCGACAGGCTGGCGCGAAACAAGTCGAGATCGCCCGCGGCCTCGTTCAACGCCAGCAACAACGGACGACGCACGTGCTCGGGAAACGACGCCAACGCGCGACGCACCTCGAGTAACGGTGTGGACGAACCCGTGGCCGACGGCGCGATCACATCGAGCAGCGCCACGGTGAAGGTCTGCGTCGGGATGTACGACGGCAGTCGCACCTTGTCGCCCCACGGCATCAGGCGCCACGGTAATTGACTGAGTCCGGCGATCAACGGATGATCGTAGAACGTGGCCAGCGTCGCCTCTGCCCGCGCGCAAGCCAGGGCGGTTCGCGCCCGCGCCACCTGCAACGTGGCACCGGGTATCAGGTCGCCGAGCATGCTCGCTGACGCTTCACGCGCCGCCAAGGCATCGCGCAGCAGGATCGCCGCCGCACCGATCGCCGTCTCGGGTCGCATGGCGTCCAGTTCGGGAATGCCCGTTGCGCTCGCGTCGGCACTACCGCGCTCGGCGGTCCGCACGCGCGCGCACACCTGATCATGCACCAACTGCGCCTGTTCGGCGGCAGTCGTCGCGCGCGACCAACTGGTGAACTCGCGCTCCGCCGTCGTCGCCAGCCGCGACTCGAGGGCGGCGAGTGCGCGCTCCGCGGCGCCGACATCCTGCTCGAGCTTCTCCCGCGTCTGCTTCGTGACCGGCTCCGTCACGTTGCGCAACAACGCATCGATCCCCTGCTTGAGCGTCGTCGCCCGCGAGTTGAACCACTGCGACAGCAGCTCGTTCGCGGCCGTACAGACGAGGCTCAGCATCAGGTAGACGAAGACCAGTCCGAGCGCCACATCAAGCGTTTGCATGGCACCACCATGCGCCACAAACGCGCAATGCGCAAATCCTTTACGGTATCCGACGACCCTGCGCCGCAGTCCAGAGCGCGTACCAGTCTTCGCGCTCGAGCACGATGTCGGTGGCACGCGCGGCGCTGAGCACGCGCTCGATCTTGTTGCTCCCCAATACGGGCAGTGGACGCGAGGGATGCGCCATGATCCAGGCGTACGCCAGCTGGTCCACCGTCGCATCGCCGTACTTGGGCGACAGTTCCGCACACAGTTGCTGCACACGCACCGCCGCCTCGTTATCGTCGCGGAGCAGCCGACCCTGCGCCAGCGGTGACCATGCCATCGGACGCACGCGATGGCGCTGGCACTGATCTGCGGTGCCGTCGAACATCGGATCCATGTGCAACAGGCTGAATTGGATCTGGTTGGTGACGAGCGGCGCGTCCACGCGCGTGCTCAGCAGCTCGTACTGATGCACGCTGTAGTTGGAGACTCCAGCACTCCGGATCTTGCCGTCCCTGAGCAAGCGATTGAGTCCGTCCGCGGTATCGTCCGCATCGGTCAGCCAATCGGGACGATGCACCAGCAGCACGTCGATGTGATCGATCCCCATCAACCGCAGCGACTTTTCCGCGCTCTTGATGAGTCGTGCCGCGCTGGCATTGTAGAACGCGACCTTCCGCTCCGGATGGAACGCGTTGGGCACGTAGATGCCGGCCTTGGTCACGATCTCGAGTTTCGCGCGCAGTCCCTTGTCGAGCGCCAGCGCGGCGCCGATGGCGCGCTCCACCATGTACCGGCCGTAGATCTCCGCCGTGTCGATCGTCGTCACACCGAGGTCGATGAGCTGGTGGAATCGCTCCACCAGCGCGGCAGGTTCGGCGCCAGCGGCGTCGTCCAGTAGTCGCCACGTGCCGTACACGAGAGCGGAGCACTCGGGCCCTTGGGCGGAGATGCGCGTGCGCCCGATCATCGTGGTCGCCACTACCCCTGCTTCGTCCAGATCACCAGCACGCCACAGGTATTCCGCTCTCGGGCCAACTCGGCGGGGACGTACGACATGCCGCGATAGTACTCCATCGCCTGCACCGCGTCGGGCGAGATGCTGTTGAGATCGAATGGCAGTTCGTTGCGACGCCCTTCGTACACCCACGAGCGATCGATCATCACCGCGGCGTAGCAGGCGCGCGTGCGGCTCGCCCCACGGCCGGCCGAGAGGTACGCACCGAAGCCCGACGGCGGCCGTGACAGGACAACGCCCGGAATGCGACGCACCACGTCGGCCAACTCTCCCCGCGAGTTCTTGCGAATGGTCTCTTCGGTGATGAAATCGCCGGCACCATTCTGACGACGACGTTCAAAGTCGGCGAGCCCGCGCGGCACCGCGTTGGCCACGATGTCGACTTTCGCGACGCGTTGCGCGGCCCCAGACGCCAACGGCGTCAACAGAATGTCGGCGTCCACCGAATCCGACGTCGAGAACAGGATGTACGTGCGTAGCTGCTCGAAGCCGATCTGCGACACCGTCACCAGCTGGCGTCCGGGTTTGATGCCGATCAGTCGATAGCGGCCGAGCGAATCGGTGCGCGTGCTGAGCTTGAGCGACGGAATTGCCAGCTCGGCACCGAACAACGGCGCTTCCGTGGAATCGGTGAGCACGCGACCCAACAGCATGGCGCTCCTGCCAGGCGTCTGCGCGTACCCTGCACTCACGCACAGTGTCGCACAGGACAGCGCAGCGAAGATCGAAGAGCGAGTGAGTTGCACAGGAACACCTCCGGCAGTGACCGAAAGTGTGAGTGCTGCGGGGTAGGACGAAGGGGAATCGTCGCTGGAAGCTCGCGCGCGTTGGACAAACCGCAAGATCCCCGGGAGCTTGACAGTCATCGACCCCAAGGCCGTTCATTGTCCCTGTGACGATTCCACGAACTGCTCCGTGAGCACGCCGCACATTCCGCGCCTCGTCGCTACCGAAGATGAGGCGCGTACGATCGTTGCCGCGCTCTTTCGTCTGCACTATGCGCCGCTGGTGCGATTCGTGTCGCAGTTCGTGCATGCCTCCGCTGCCGCCGAAGAAGTGGTGCAGGAGCTGTTCCTGCACCTGTGGGAGCAGCGCGAACGCGATGGCGCGCTGACCATCTCCCGCGCCTATCTCTACGCCGCGGCGCGACATCGCGCTCTTAATCTGTTGCGACACGACCGCGTGGTGCGTGAGCATGAAGAACGTGAAGCGCGTGAGATGGACGCGATCGCTTCGTCGCCATACGAGGCGATCGAACGGTCCGATCTCGCGCAGCACGTGCGGCGCGCAGTCGATCGACTGCCGAGCAAGTGCCGGCAGGTGTTTCTGCTGAGTCGCGAAGGCGGGTTGTCGTACTCCGAGATCGCCCGTACGCTCGAGATCAGTCCAAAGACCGTCGAGCTGCACATGTCGCGTGCGCTCAAGGCGCTGCGGTTGGCGGTGCACGGGCTGGCCGGCTCGCTCATGCTCGCAACGGTGCATACGGTGCGCGATTTCCTGACGCGCTGACAACAGCCTGAGTCCGCGATACAGGGAGGTCGGGGAGGACGCGTGTCCAAGGAGCATGACCCCTCCAGTAGCCACTCGCCCACAGCCGACCAATGTTCGACGCTGACGAACTGAACAGACTCGCCCGGTTCTTTGCCAGCGAAGCGAACCCGGACGAATCGCGCAACCTTCGCGCCTGGATCGACGCCGACCCAACACGCGCCGCCGCCGTGCGCGAACTGCAGCACGCATGGCAACTGGCAGCGCCCGTCGTCGATCAGGACGCAGTCACACGTGCGTGGCAACAGCTCGAGCGGCGGCGGCTTTCGCGTCAAACCGAGCGGGACGTCGGCGGTGGCCACACGCTTCCGCTTCCACGCGTCAGCACGCCGCGCAGCTTCGAGCGCGTTGGCCAACAGCGCAGCCGTCGTTCGCTGCTCGCACGCGGCCTGGCTGCCGCCGCAGCGGTCACAGTCATCACCGTCGGCGGCGCGGTCTGGCTTCGCGGCGAACGCGCCACCGTCCAGGGCGGCGCGGGCAGCGCGACCGCCGCGCGCGAGTACCGTACGGCTCGCGGCCAGCGTGCCACTGTCACATTACGTGATGGTTCGGTCGTGGAACTCGGCGCCGAATCGCGCCTGCTCGTGCGCCTTGGTGATACGGGCGCGCGCGATCTGGAGCTGACCGGCGAAGCGATCTTTCACGTCACGCACGACGCGAAGCGCCCGTTCGTTGTGCGCGCACGTGGCGTGTGGACGGAAGATCTGGGGACACGGTTTGCCGTACGCGCGTACGACGACGCCACACCGGTGCGTGTCCTCGTCACCGAAGGGCAGGTGACGGTGCGTACCCGCGCCGAACGCACGGCGCCGAACACGGTGCTCAATCCGGGTGACCGTGCGACTCTCGCGGCCGCAGGCATGGTCCTCGTCGATCACAGCAGCAACATCGATGATGAGTTGGCTTGGACACGCGGACGCTTCACCTATCGCTCGGCGCCTGTGGGTGAGATCGCCGATGCGATGCAACGCTGGTTCGATGTGACGGTGCGCTTCGAGCCCGCGACGCTACGAACCGAGAAGGTGACCGTGGATATGCCGCTCACCTCGCTCGGTGCCGTACTCAACGCGATCACGATGCCACTCGCGCTCACGCATCAACGCAACGGTGACACGATCATCGTGCGCCAGACATCCCGAGGAGGATCCCGCTGATGGTGCGACGTCCCATACTCATCACGTCGTTCGGCGCGGTGCTGCTGTCGCTGCAGACGGTGCAGATGTCGGCGCAGCAGCCGTCCGTCGCCTCGCGCGATGCTGGACGTCAGCTCGCCTATGTCCCGCTCAACACGGTTCGTGAAGGGCGCGTCAAAATGCCGGCGGCGCTCGCGCGCCGTGTGTCAGTGGAGGTCGATCAGGTGCCGTTGCAGCAGGCGCTGATGCAGATCGCCAATCAGGCGCAGCTCGGACTCTCATACGGCGAAGCCGTCGCGCGATCCAACACGCTCGTGACTGTACATCGGCGGGCGGTCAGCGCCGCCGACGCACTGGCAGCAGCGGTAGAGGGCACGCAGTGGTCTGTGCTGGTGACCGCACAAGGTCAGGTGACGGTCATCCCGGCCGAACGCGTGCTCGCCGCGATCATTCGTGGACGCGTCAGTGACATGCGCACGGCCCAGGGTATCGCTGGTGTGAACATCACTGTATCCGGTGTGAATGCTTTGACCGTGACCGATACGGACGGTGCGTATCGCGTGATCGGAGTGCCGGTCGGTCCGTTCACCGTGACCGCACGTCGACTGGGTTACGCACCACAGTCGCGAGGAGGTGTCGCCAGCGACAACGCGACGATCACGCAGGACTTCGTACTCGAACCAGCGCCCAGTCGCCTCGAACAGATCGTCACGACGGCGTCTGGCGATCAACGGCGCGCCGAAGTGGGCAACAGCATTGTGCAGATTCGTGCCGACTCGGTGGTCGCGACTGCTCCGATCACCAACCTCACCGATCTGATCGCCGGACGCGGAGCGAACGTGCAGGTACTCTACGGCAGTGGCGTGACGGGCGCCGGCTCTCGCATTCGCGTGCGCGGACTGAGCAGCACGCTGCTGTCGAACGATCCGATCGTCTTCGTCGACGGCATTCGCGTCGAGTCAGGTGCACCCAACTACACCGGCGTGGGTGCCGTCTCCGGTACGCTCGGCGGTCAGCGGCCGAGTCGACTGAACGATATCAATCCCGAAGAGATCGAATCGATCGAGATCATCAAGGGGCCGTCCGCATCGACGCTCTACGGCACCAACGCCGCCAACGGTGTCATCAACATCCGCACCAAGCGCGGCAAGGCCGGCGCGGCGCAGTGGAACGTGTACTCTGAGTACGGCGCGATCACCCAGCCTTCTGAGTTTCCGGACAATTGGTATCAATTCGGGAAGACGACGGCCGGGGTGGCGACGCAGTGCTTTCGCCACACCATCGCTGCGCGCACCTGTACCGCCGATAGTTTGAGTCGCTACTCGCCGCTCAACGATGACGGGCGCACGCCCCTCGGCACCGGTCAGCGTGCGCAGTACGGCCTCCAGGTATCGGGCGGCTCGGAGTCGGTGCGTTACTTCTCGTCTGCCGAATATGAGGGCGAGCGTGGTGTGCTCGAAATGCCGGCAGTTGAACGCGAGCGTGTCAGCGCAGAGCGCGGCGGCGCGGACATCGGCAGTGCACAGCGCTATCCCAATTCGCTGTCGCGGGCGAGTCTGCGAACGAACGTGAACATTCAGCTGGCGCCGCAGGCGGACGTCGCGCTCAACGTCGGATTCAATCGTAGCCGCACGCGTTTGCCGTACGACGGCACCTTCCAGAACGGCATCATGTTGAATGCGCTCCAGGGGCGCGGCTTTCGCGATGCCAACGATGGGTACCAGTTCTTCCGGCCCGGAGAGATCTTCGCGCAGGAGTACTTTCAGGACATCTCGCGCTTCACCGCGGCGGCCACGGGCAACTGGCGTCCGCTGTCATGGCTGTCGGCAAAGGCCTCGGCAGGTCTCGACTACACCGGGCGCGTGAACGATCTGCTGCAGCGTCGCGGTCAAGGGCCCAACCTCGGTGTGGCGCGCAACGGACAGCGCGCGCTGCAACGCGCGTCGCTGTATCGCTATACCGGCGATCTGAGTCTCAATGCGCTGTTCACCCTCGGCTACGGCATCACGAGTCGTACGGCGCTCGGCTCCCAGTACTACCGCGACCTGCAGTACACCACCGACATCAGTGGCCAGCAGCTCGGGCCGAGTTCGCAGACGGCCAACGGCGCGCAGACATCGGCGCTCAGCGAAGGCACGGACGAAGCGGCGACGTTCGGTCAGTACATCGAACAGACCTTCGGATTTCGCGAGCGCCTCTATCTGACCGGCGCGGTGCGAGCCGATGGCAACAGCGCATTCGGCGACGATTTCAAGCGCGTCTACTACCCGAAGACCAGTGTTTCGTGGTTGCTGAATCGCGAGACCTGGTTTCCGGCCGTTCCCGGCATCACGTCGCTGCGTGCGCGTGCGGCCTATGGCGCGTCTGGGGTGCAACCGGGTGCGCTGGCGGCGCGGCGCTACTACAACGCGTTCACCGCTACCGTCAACGGTGCCAACGCCAACGCGGTT
>Ga0105048_10014914_pt1 | contig 12081 bp, 10 predicted proteins | sample MAT05_FD_78382 | JGI IMG/M metagenome (GOLD analysis project Ga0105048, IMG submission 78382) | Freshwater microbial communities from Lake Fryxell liftoff mats and glacier meltwater in Antarctica - MAT-05 | ecosystem: Environmental > Aquatic > Freshwater > Ice > Liftoff microbial mat | place... | reverse complement strand
GCGACCGACTTGCACGACTCGACATGACCACGAGCCCGAAGCGTCAGCGACGGTTCAGCGGACCAACAAGTGTCCGTCATGCACACCAAGCGATAACAAGCTGGAGGCTACGCAAAGTCAACGGGTAATGTTACCCAATCGCATCACATCTCAACACGATGTTTCCAATGATTTTGGTGGCACCGCGCTTCGACCGGTGTGGACCACGCGTCCGATGCTCGTGCTTCAAAAGCAACAGGAAATCACGTGATTTCTGACACCAGCGCAGACCTCCAAGACATGTACGCAATCTTAAGGCGTCAGCGACGGATGCGACGCTTATCGTTTAAAAAAACTTCCCTTGGGTTGGATTGATCAGTCCCCTCTCCACGCTTAGGGCTTGTCAAGAATCACGCATTGTCGTGTGTAAAAAAGCGAAGTAATCACGAGCCCGAAACGTGGTGGGCGGGTGCGGTACAACAATCCACGGCGTGACCATTGAAATTTTAAGGGCATCGGGGATACACTGTAGTCGGGACGCCATGACACGATCGCGCAACACGGTGGGCAAATGTTGGAAGAACTGCTGAAAAAAATTCGCCGTAAAATCACGCGGACCGTATAGTGTGAAAGGCAACGAACTACAGCAACGTCTTCCGACCTTCGTCTTCCAACTTTTCCTGATTCCCAACCCTCCGCTTCCGAACTTTTCCACCGTCGTTTATCTATCACGAGACCAAACAAATGCGACCAAAAACATGTCCGATCCTTAAGTCGTCAATGACGAAAACGATCAGTCGGCTCTTTACCCTGATGCTTTCAGTGGTGATCGTCGGCCTGCTCGCCTCGAGCACGTTCGCGGCCGATCTCATCGTGCTCGCCGACGGTACCATTCTTGAGGGCAACATTCGCCGATCGGGCGGCATGTACCGGATCGCCACGTCCGACGGCCAGATCAAGTTCGTGCCCGCCGCCGACGTCATCACGATTAACGGCAAGCCCGCGAACCAGGTCACGCCAACAACGCCCGGGGCTTCAGGTGCCGCACCATCGCCGACCCTGCCCGGCGGCGTCGCGGGAACAACGATAGGCAAGACCGACGGCTTTCGTGACGCGAAAAATCGCGCCGATCGAGCCGAAGAGCCGATTCTCGCGGTCACAATCTGGGAAGACTTTGTCACAAAAAACCCGTCCAACGCCGACATCGAACTCGCCAAGGAAGAACTTAAGCTCTGGCAAACGCGTCAGAAGGACAACGCGGAGAAAATTCGCGGCGAATGGCTGGGCGGCGACGCACTCAAGAAGATTAAGGATCAGGCAGACAAGCTTTTTGAAGAGGCCATCGATCGCACGCCTCGTGGAAGCGGAAACGAACTCCGCGTGCGCGGTGCCGTGGGCCTGCGAAAACTTGAAGAAGCAATCAAAATCTACCCCCGCCACTGGCAGGCGAATTTTGAGATGGGTTTTTACTTTCTGATCCAGTCCAGTTCCACCGCCAACAGGGCCCGTAATTTGGGCGTGGTCGACAAGGCCATCAGGGCTCTGGAAATCACTCGCACGCTTGCCCCCAAAGTTCCAGAAGTGCACAGCAACCTGGCGTACGCTTACGCCAGTCGAAGCCGCCACGAGCAGGCCATCATGTCTGCCTATCGTGCGACAAAACTAAGAGAATCCGTTCCGCTCGCCCAGGTTCTGGTTAACGTCATCGAAAACGCTCCCGCGTCAATGCGACTGGCTAATCCACGGCTTCGACCCATCCTCGACGATCTCGTCGTCATTCAACGCCGTCACAACATCAGCGGCGCTACCACGTGGTTTTATCTCTACCCCGATCCCAATAACCCTGAAGGCATCGTGGCTCCTGGCGATGAAGACGATTCGGGCCCTCCGGGCCTGCAGGGCAACGGGTCGGGCTTCTTTGTCTCCGCTGACGGCTACATCCTCACCAATAAGCACGTCGCAGAGGGCAAGCCCGGATTCTACTATCGCGTTCGCCTGGACGATGGAACGGAAATGAACGCCGAGTTCATCGCAAGCGACCCCGATCAGGACGTCGCCCTTCTCAAGGCCGCCCCTCGCGAACAGCCTTTCGATTACCTGCGCGTCGCGGAAGACAACCCTTTCCCGGCCGCTCAAGCTCTTGTTCTGGGTTACCCCGCAACCGGCGGCGAAGGCTACTCGCTTCAGATCACCGCGGGCGACGTCAAGTCCATCCACCCCGACGACAAAGACTTCCACGTCTGGTTCAATCTCTCAACGACCCACGGAAACTCGGGAGGCCCCATCGTCGATCGCGCCGGACGCGTGATCGGCATTCTTTCCGCAGGCCGAACTGTCTTCAACGTCACCTATGCTTTGGGCATCGGTCCCAATCAGATCGAGACATTTCTCAGCAAAATCACCGACAAAGCGCCCAGCCTGCTTTTCGCCCCGCCTCCGGGCGACGAAATCACCTTCAACGGCGAGAAGCTTGGCAAAGAATGTCGCAAAGCGACCGTGCTCGTCCTGATCATCAAGGGTGAGAAGCCGTCCTCCGACGCTTCAACCACCAAGCCCAGTGAAGGCCAATCCCCGCCGAGCTCCGGCGATGAAGGCGGTCCGGGCGCTGGTGGTGAGGGTAAGGGCTCCCCGGGCCAGGGCGGCCAGACGCCTGCTGAGTGATGTTCTTTATTGAATTCTTCGATCGACCAGCAATATTGGGGTGCCCTGTTCAGAGGGCACCCCTTTTCTGTTTCGGGTTTGATTTTTAGTCGAAATTGCATCTGTGCAGTCTTCTCATCGTGCTACTTTCAAGCACGCCGCTTGAAGATAACGTATACTTCGTCGTGCGACGGCGAGATGATCGCCCGGCCAGAAGCCGGGAGGAAAGTCCGAACCGCGCAGGGCACGGCAGTCGCTAACGGCGACGCGGCGCGGGTTCAAGCCCGCGTCGACGGACAGTGCAACAGAAAATAAACCGCCGATGGATGGATTCGCGCCCTTCGGGGCTCGAAAAGTCACAGGCAAGGTTGAAATGGTGCGGTAAGAGCGCACCGCATCGATGGCGACATCGATGGCAAGGCAAACCCTGCCGGCGGCAAGACCAAATAGGCGAAAGTGCCCTGTGTCCCGGGGCGTCTCCTTTCGCGGGTAGGTCGCAGGATTCTCTCGATAATCAACTCGGGCGGGCCAAAATCTGCCTGGGATGATCTACAGAGGACCCGGGCCGGGATTTTTTCCCGGACCGAGATGAATGATCGTCGGGCCGCCTTCAATAGCGGTCTAACAGAATTCGGCTTACGTCCGTCGCACCAAACACCGAAGGCGTCCCCCAAACAGGGACGTCTTCGCCTTTTTTCCAATCACATCGACTGCTCAGACTCTACACCAACATCAGCCGACTGAGTCGTATTTTCCGCCCAGGCCCAAGGCCTGTGTAACCAGTGCGTCTCCCGCCTTATTCACATTCGCAGACGCCGCCTGAATCAGCTTCACCGCCGCCGCGCCCTGCAACTCCTGATTATCAAGCAGCTTCCGCGCAACCGCGAATTGAATCTTACCCAGCGTCTGAGACTGTTTGATACCGACAGCACTTGAAATTAGGTCCATGCTTGAACTATCGGCATCCGCCACTGCATTGTTTACTGCATCAGGCGATCCAATAACACTCACCAAAAATTAGCCAAACTTCCTCTTGACTAACTTTGAACGTTAGGGTATTGTTTACTCAACGTAACCCAAACAACCGCCCAAACACCCGCCCAAACACCCGCCCAAACAGCGGTCATCAACAAGAAGTTTTCGACAAAACGATCACCCATTTTCCGCTTCTACCGGTACAGAGCAGTCAAGTGAAAATCGAGTCACAGTTTAGTAACAGGCAAACTCATGAACCTCACTCCACGCCAAGTCGACGTCGTAGTCGCAATTCGAAATTATCGCCACCTCCACGGCTACGCGCCCACTATGCAGGAGCTGGCCGACCAGCTCGGGACGAGTAAGGTCACAATCTTTGAGCATGTCGGAGCATTAGAACGAAAGGGTGTGATCAGTCGAGACAAGCACAAAGCCCGTTCGCTCGAAATTGTAATCGACGGCAAGCTGCCTGATGAAAATCGCTCCACCAAGCTTCCTCTCCTTGGCGTGATCGCCGCAGGTTCTCCAATCGAGGCCGTGGAAAACCGCGAAGAAATTGACCTCGAACAGCTTTTCAACGCCCGCGCTGGTGTCTTCGTGCTCCGCGTCCGCGGAGACTCCATGATCGAAGATCACCTTTGCGATGGCGACTACGTCGTCATCGAACGCCGCGACACCGCCCGGGCGGGCGAGCAGGTCGTCGCCCTCCTCACCGATACCGGCGAGGCCACCCTTAAACGATATTACCGCGAGCGCGACGGCATGATCCGCCTCCAGCCCGCCAACAGCACGATGCAGCCGCGATACGTGTCTCAAGAACGAGTCAAAATTCAGGGTGTAGTCATCGGCGTTCTGCGAACCTATCGCTGATTCGTATCTCGTCTTCCGTCTTCTTTCTAGTTCGTCCGTTCACCTTTTTCAGGTGAATTCTCATCCTTTTCCTTACTGCTTGACAAGAAGGAGCCGCACATGTCCGCCATTCAACATCAATCTCGGTTTTCTGGTCAGAGATCTTTAAAAAAATCCGGGTCCAGCTCAGCGCCGAGGAATTACGACAAGCCAAGTGAAAACACTGGTGAAAAAACGGGCGAAAAAACGGGTGAGAGAACGGGTGAAACAGCTCGTGTCGAGCACCCGATCCTCTTCCAGACTTACTTCAAGTCGGTCGGCCCGCGCACCTATGCCGTACAGGTCAAACGAGCCAGCAACAATAATCACTACATCGTTCTCACCGAGGGACGACGCGATGAAAAATCGGGCGAGATCAGAAAGAACCGAATCAACATCTTCAGCGAAGATTTCCCGGCCTTCTGGAATCTCCTCTCCGATCTCGCCAAATGGGTCCGAAGCCATCCCGTACCGCCGAAAGTAGCCAGCAGACAGGCCGCGCTTTGGAAGAAGCGAGCCGCCCAGAACGCTAGCCCTGCATCAAGTGGGATCGCGTCAAAGGCGCTATCCGCTTTGTCCCAGCCCGCGGCCGAGTCGAGATTTTCTCCGGCTGATTAGTCGACTGACACGACGACTCTTTTATTTTCGACTGTCATCGGTGTAAGCTTCTTTTCGGACAATCTTTCACCCTCAACCCGGAGAATTTCGACCATGAGAAATCCATCACGCAAAGTCGTGTTCGTCGCACTCGCCACGCTTTTTCTCTCGACGACGCTTCTTATGCTTCCGTCGGCCCCGGTCGCTCGGGCCTCTAACAACCTTGCCCAGGCGGCCGTGTTCAAACTCGATCCGGTTCACTCCCACGTCACCTTTAACGTCGGTCACTTGGGTGTCGGCACGTCATGGGGCGTCATCAAAGACCCGACCGGCTCATTTACGCTTGCACCCGACTCGATCCTTCTCAATATCGATCTCGAAATCAATAAAATAGACTCCGCAAATGAGAAGCGCGACGAGCATCTACGTGGGCCCGACTTTTTCAATGCGGCCCAGTTTCCAAAGGCCACATTCAAGTCCACCTCTTCAAAACCCCTGGCCGAAGGTTCTTTCGAAGTCACCGGTGATTTCACCATTCGCGATGTCACCAAGCCGATCACGCTCACCCTGAAAAAGGTCGGCGAGAAGGACCTCGGCGAGCGGTTTGGCTACCGCGCAGGCTTCGACACGCAGTTCACAATCAATCGGCTGGATTATGGCGTCAGCTATATGCCCGAAGGCCTCGGTAAAGACGTGACCATCATGGTTTCCATCGAAGGGAAGCGAGAATAGTTCGGCCATCGGCCAAGACCAGCTCCAATCGTGTTAATCGACGACCCCCGAAAGTTACGGCTTGCCAACGAAGTTATGTCTCGGCTCCGGAAATCCCAGACCGATGCACATCATCCGACGAAGCAAGCTCGCTTCCGGTCGTCCATCTCATTCACGCCGGAACTGCTCGTTCGCGTTGTTTCAGGTAGCAAAATCCAAACCCGCCGGCCGGTCAGGCCTGCGGGCTTGGAGCCTGAAGCAATTGATCCCGCCACTTGCCCGTTCGGCGTGGTAAGAGATCGAATCGCCGTGCTGGAAAAGTGGTCACGGACACCAGACGGCGCGATCCTTTACGCGATGGGTTGCCCTCACGATACGCCTCGCGCTCCTTGGAAGGCCGCACGGTTTATGCCACGTTCCGCGACTCGGCACTTTCTAGAAGTTCTCTTCGTCCGTGTAGAGAAGCTAAGCAGTGTTTCCGAGGCCGATGCCCGTGCCGAGGGCTTCGAGTCACGTGACGCGTTTCTGCAGGCGTGGGACGCAATCTACGGCGAAGGGGATTTTCGATCCGGAGACAATCCTTGCGTTTGGGTAATCGATTTCTCGGCCTCTTCCATTCTATTGTGATGCCTGATCACCCTGCCGATTCTCTTTTTGATCCCGTCATCAATAACGCGGCCGCTCGGCCCGGAATGAGTTCTGCGGCGATCGTTTTTTTCTTCTCCTTGCTGCTCTTTGGTTACGCGTCTTTCAGCGGCAAGCCACTGTCGCTGCACGAAGCGCGCCTGCCTCAAGTTGCTCGAGAGATGCTGCTCACCAGCCACTTTTCTTTTGCGAAGAGCGGCGACAGGCCCTGGGTTGAGCGTCCGCCACTGCCCCAGTGGATCACCGCACTGTCAGGGCGGCTCGCTTCTGGAACTAATCACGAATCGGTCGCGCGGATGCCCGTCGCCATTGTCGGCGCGATCACCTGCGTACTGCTCGCCCTTTCCGCCGCCCGTCTTTTCGGCCAGTCCGTCGGCACGCTTTCGGGCCTTGTTCTCGCAACGACGTATGAGTTCTACCTCTATGCCACACTTGCGGAGGACGAAGTTTACCTCGCGGCGCTCGTCCTGCTTTGCATCTACGCCTATCTCCGTGCGTCTCTCGACGGGCGGAGGATGTGGATGGTCGTCTTCTTTATCTCTCTGGGGCTGACCAACCTGGTCCGCGGCCCGCTGGTGGGAATGGCACAGGTCGGCAGTGTGCTGCTGACATTTCACCTCGCGCAAACCATCGCCGCTCGAAACTGGCGACACCTGTTTGCTCCGATCGGACCGACGCTCTGGTTCATCGGCCTCGCAGGTGCAACTGTCCTCGGCGGCGCGTGGTACGTCTGGGTCGGCCAGCAAGTCCCAAAGTTTTATGCCAACCTCCGATATGACCTTGCCGGCCCGTTCGGGCACGACCCCTGGTGGTACTACATAACCGCGCTGCTTTGGACGCTTTTGCCCTGGTCCATTTTTTCGATCATTGGCATCATCCGACTGGTAAAAATCCGCACAAAGTCGGGTGATTTTAGTGGCGATTTTCGCCCTCAATGGTTCGTCTTATGCTGGGCGATCGCGCCAGTTCTGTTGATGTCGATTCCCGCTCGCAAGCATCATCACTATCTTGTACCCGTCTTTGCGGGATGGGCAATTTTAGGAGCGATCGGACTTGCCGCGACGTGGCAATACTTACTGACGCTCGCTCCCAATCCCCGCGCATTTCGACACACACTCGGATGGGTCGGCCTTCCGGGCGTCGTCGCGATCATGGTGCTGGCGGCGATGGGAATTCGCGGCACGCCGATCTGGGCTGGGGCTTTGCTTGCGGGATTCTTTCTGACTGCGTGCGTCGTCACCGGCCTCGGCTTTCAGAAGCGCGACGGCCGAGTCGCATTGTCGGGCGTACTTCTGGGATTTCTGTTGTGCGGATCGTGGTACCAGACGTGTTTCTTTGCGTATTCGCCCGAGCGACTCGCGGAACGCACATTTGCCCAGACCGCCGAGTCTTTGGCGCAGGCGGACGCGCCCGTCTTCATCGTCGCCAAGCAGGGCCTGGATTTTTTCACGCTCGCCTTTTACGTCAGGCCCGAAGCGAAAGTCATACACAATCTGACATGGCTTCGCGATGAGCGAATCGCCGAAAACGTCATCTACGTCATCACCCGGTTTGAAGATCAGGCGTGGATCGAATCAAACATCGGTCCGAGTGAACTCATCCACCGTGCCCCCTTCACCCGGCGCGAGCCGAAGGTTGATGCAGAAGGCTATCGCTGGGCCCTGTTTCGGGTGACCTATAAGTCCGACGTGACGCGTTACGCGCCGGTGGCTATCAATGCGATGCAGGCGATCCGCCGCCCCGATCCGGCTACCCACGCTCCTTACCTCGGCCCGGCACCGGCGCGTGCACCAGTCGCGACATCGGCTCCTTCAGTCGAGAATGTCGAGCGTTGAGAAGTGACCGCTTTCTAGAAATTCAAGAGATGCTCCGCCGCCCGTGCTGACATGGCTCACCTGATCGGCAAGGCCCATCTGCTCGACGGCCGCGGCGCTATCACCGCCGCCGATGATCGTGGTCGCACCTGTTGTTGTCGCCTTCGCGCACGCATTGGCGACGGCCTTAGTGCCAGCCGCGAACGGCTTTTTCTCGAACACACCCATCGGGCCGTTCCAAATGACGGTCCGCGCCTGCGCGATTTTCTTGCCGAAGATTTCGACCGTCTTCGGGCCGATGTCGAAGCCTTCGAGTTGATCAGGGACGCCGCCTTCGTGCACGCTCGTCACCGCGTCATCGGTCATTTTATCTGAGCACACGGTGTCGACCGGCAGCACGATTTTTTCTGCGTATTTGCCGATCAATTCCTTCGCAAGCTCGACCTTGTCCCGCTCAACAAGGCTCTTGCCGACGGGCTTACCCTGCGCTAGAAAAAATGTGTACGCCATCGCCCCGCCGACAAGCAGCGTGTCGCATTTACCCAGCAGGCTTTCGATGACCTGAATTTTGTCGCTCACTTTCGCGCCGCCCATGATCGCGACGAACGGATGCTCTGGCGTGGTGACGGCCTCGCCGAGAAATTTCAGTTCCTTCTGGATGAGATACCCGATGACGCGCGGCTTGCCTTCGAGAAGCTGCGGCACGCCGAACGTGCTCGCGTGCTCGCGGTGTGCGGTGCCGAATGCGTCGTTGACGTAAACATCGGCGAACTTCGCGAGCGACTGCGCGAAGCGCGGATCGTTTTTTTCCTCGCCCGGGTGAAACCGCAGATTTTCAAGCAGCAACACCTCGCCGTCCGCGAGCGAAGCAACGAGATTTTCGACTTCCACGCCGATGCAGTCGGGGGCGAATTTCACGGGCTTGTTCAAGAGCTTCGACAGCCGCTCTGCACAGGGCTTCAAGCTGAATTTCGCCTCGGGCCCGGCCTTGGGTCTGCCCAGATGCGACATGAGAATCAGCCGCCCGCCGCGAGAAATGACACTGTTGATTGTCGGCAGCGCCTGTTCGATCCGCCGGTCGTCGGTGATGTTGAGGTCTTTATCCAAGGGGACGTTAAAATCCACACGGGCCAAAACTTTTTTTCCTTTGACGTCCACATCTGCGACGGTTTTCTTTGCCACGATCATTTCCTTTGGTAAGCGGAAGTTTCAACCTAGGACCGGATCGGCCGGTGTCAAGCGAGAATTGCCGATATGAAGGAAAATGGGTGATCCTTCACGACACGTCAGTTCATGAATAATCATCGGCCCGTAATAGGCATAGCGGGTGGTGGGCCAAGTGGTAGAATCACGGCAGTGAAAACTTTAATCGGCGATTTTTCGATCGAAAGAGTGGTGCAAAGCGTGGAACGCGTCAAAGAACGTTTAATCCGGGCCGCCAGGGCTCTTGAAAATTCCGGAATCGAGTATGCGATTGCGGGTGGCAACGCAGTTGCAGTATGGATTTCGCGGGTCGATCCCGGTGCGGTACGAAATACGCCTGACGTTGATGTACTGGTTCGCAGAAGCGATTTTGACGGAGTGCGTGCCGCGCTAGAACGCTAGGGTTTTGTTTATCGACACCTAGCAAGTATCGACGTGTTTTTAGACGGACCCGACGGAAGACCTCGAGACGCGGTGCATTTGATCTACGCGAATGAACTCGTTCGGCCGACCGAATTGGACGTAAACCCCGACGTCACCGAAGTAGAAATCGCAGAAGACGCATATCGCGTTCTGACGCTTAGTGCGATCGTGCGAATCAAGCTGACCGCGTTTCGCCGTAAGGACCAGACCCATCTCGACGACCTGATCGAAGTCGGGCTGGTCGATGAGTCGTGGCTGACTCGATTGCCCAAACCCCTGGCCGATCGATTGCAGGGTCTTCTCGAAACCCGCGGCAGCTAATTCAAGAATCGCATAACGCTCGGCGACAATTTTTCACAAGAGAAATTGAAAATGAAGACAGCCGCTTCATGCGCGGCTCATTCAAATGCCTGAGCGGAGACGCTTGTGCGCGAAATGGTCAGATCGCATCATGGAAAATCTGTAGTCGGTTGATGTCTGACAGCACTACGAAAGACGAGCGTGCTGAGAGTTGAATGCCCACCCGCAAACCCCACAATGCGGCGATGTCTATTGACCGGCAGAAGCTTATCGCACAATTCGAAGCGGTTTTTGGAAAGGCCATCAACCCCGTCGTCGTCCGCTCGCCGGGCCGGGTGAATCTGATTGGCGAGCACACGGATTACAACGAGGGCCTGGTTTTTCCGATGGCGATCGAGCCGGCGATTTACTTCGTCGCTCAAACACGAAGCGATGATCTCGTGCGCGTGTTTTCAAGTGCGATGAAAAATTCCCTGCCTGTTGAGTTTCGCGTCGCGAGCAATATTCCGCGTGTCGAATCCCACGGCGACGCGGCGTTCTGGACGAACTACGTTCGCGGGCCCGTCGCACAACTGGTTCGCGCGGGAACAAAGCTCGGCGGGATGGATCTGTTCGTGCACAACACCCTGCCGGCCGGTTCGGGGCTTTCCAGCAGTGCGGCCATGGAGATCGGCACGAGCGTGTGTGCGCTCAAGCTGATCACCGCCGATGTGGACCGCGTGAAGCTCGCCCTGCTCAATGTCGATGGTGAGCACGAATACCCGCAGGTTCCGTGCGGCGTGATGGATCAGATGATCGTAGCAAACGGCCGAAGCGGGCACGCGATGCAGCTCGATTGCCGCGGCAACAAAATCGTTCACGTACCGCTTCCGTCTGACAGAATTTCCGTAGTCATCGTCAATACGATGGTGAAGCACGCACTCGCCGACGGCGGATACGCGAAGCGGAAGATGCAGTGCGAAGTCGCGGTGAAGCTTCTTCAAACGAAAAATCCCGGCGTGAAGTCTCTGCGCGACGTGTCAGGCGAAATGCTCGAACAGCTTCGTAAGGCGGATGCAGTCAAGGCCGTGTCGATCTACGGCCAGATTCGCGCACGCGAGAAGATGAGCGTGGAAGCGATCGAACATGACGAAGAGTTTCGCAACGCTGTGTTTCGTCGGGCGAGGCATGTGGTGACGGAGAACCACCGGACGCAGCAATTCGCGATCGAGCTCGAGCAGTCGAACTTCGAGGAGGCCGGGCAATTGATGCTCCAGAGTCACAACTCGCTTCGATACGATTACAACGTGACGGTGAACGAGCTGGATTTCCTGGTCGAGACGAGCATGGCCAAGGTTGGCGTGTTCGGCTGCCGGATGACGGGCGGCGGGTTCGGCGGGTGCGTGGTGGCGCTGGTCGAGCCGAATGAGGTCGACCCGTTTCAAGACGAAATCAGCAAGGCCTATCAGCGTCAGTTCAACATCGTGCCGCAGGTCATCGTGACGGCCGCGGCGGATGGAACGTCCGTCGTTTTGTAGATTCATTACAATCAAACGCTGATATAACGCGATCACACGCTCCCGCACTGAACGCCCATGGACACCGCCCTACGCAACAGACTCACGCTCGGCCCGGTCATGCTGTTGTCATTGGTCGGCATCCTTTGGCTCGACTGGAAAATTGAAAAGTGGACGCAAGACATTGACACGGCCGGCCTGCAGGGCGGGATCCGCGGGGCCGCATTCACTGTGATGCTGATTCTGATCGTTCCTCTGGCGACGCGGGAACTGGCAAGGCTGTTCGCGGCCGAGCATGTGAAGCCGTACCGACTCATCAGCACGCTCGCGTCGTCGTTGATCCTGCTGCACGCCTTCGCGACGCAGTTTGAGCCGTTCGCAAAAATCGCGGCCAGCACGCTGGCGTTCAT
>Ga0105048_10014912_pt1 | contig 12082 bp, 4 predicted proteins | sample MAT05_FD_78382 | JGI IMG/M metagenome (GOLD analysis project Ga0105048, IMG submission 78382) | Freshwater microbial communities from Lake Fryxell liftoff mats and glacier meltwater in Antarctica - MAT-05 | ecosystem: Environmental > Aquatic > Freshwater > Ice > Liftoff microbial mat | place... | reverse complement strand
GGACTCCGCGCGGCAGAAACCTCGACGCAGAGCGCTCACCATCCGTCGCGCGCTGCACATTGTATACAACGGGCGCGCACGTAGCACACGGCGTGCCGTCAATTGTTGCTCAGACTCTGAGTACGGCGAAAGGCGACGCGGGCCGCGCACAGCCAGGGCAGGTGCGGCCGGGGGGCTTCGCTCGACGCCCCTCACGAGGGGCTTGACTCGCGGAAGGCGCTCGCGGTTCCTATCCCCCCCTGGTTAACGCCTATGAGCGTCGGGAGGGAGCGGGCATCATGAATCTCGAACTCCATGTCCCGACATCTGAAGCTTGAGCGGCAACACCGCGCTTCGACCTTCTCCAGCAGCCCCGCCTCGTTGTAGGTCGGCCGGATCTCGCTCGAATCTGGCGCCGTCAGGCTCGTCGGCCGATTGAGTGCATCGTACGCCGGCAACGACGGTGATAATCACCGTGACGCAGGAGGTTCGACCTTGGATCGAGCCCGCAAGGTCGCTGCGAGGGCCGCCACTTTCGCGAGCTGAGCGAGCGGCGACCCCGAGCAAACGTCACCCTTTGTTTTCTACGGCTCGCGTCGACCACCTGCGAATTGCTCCCAATCGTCCAACGCGTCGCTGATTTGTCCTCCGATAGATGGATCATTTTCAAGGGCACGGAGCGCCGCGACGGTCCTCTCTTCCAACGATCCCTTGAAACGAGCAGTATGCGAGAGACATGTTGCGGCCAATGCGCGCACAGATTCGTCAGAATATGCAAGAAGCTTGACGCAGCGTCCCTCGAACCAGTCAAAATCGGTCTCTGGATCGAAGGAAAAATCAACCATAGCTTGGCAAATGGTCGAAACGTTGCCCGCATCGATAGCTACCTCAAAGTCGTCTCTGTTCATGGTTTACGCCCATCTTGTGCTGCCTGACGATAATATTTACTCTCCACCACGATAGATCCTGCCGCGCTTGTCAGTCATGCCATTCTTTATAAGTGCATTCCTCATATCATTGTGCAAATCGTCCCACGTGCGAAGGTGGCCGTGGTACGGATCCCCGTCGTTTGGATGCGGCATCGACCGAGTTCTGTCAAATACGACAAAGTCGCCTTCCTTGGAGTCGATTCCGACGCGACGAGGAGATATGTCTTTGACTGACACAGATGTATCAAGAGCATCTTGTCCGTTGACGGGGCCTGGCGATGCTTCCCCGGGGCGTATGGGCAGAACGACAGTTCCTGGCTTCTTGGGCCTATGTTTTTCAATAGCGGAAAATTCCATTCGCCGCATCGCCCCCACCGATCCTTCAGGCACTTCCGTGTCAGGCGATGGTGATTTTTTGGCGAATGCGACCGCCGCGGGCGCGACGTGCATTGCTATTGCTTCTAGACCCGATCCAACCACCAAGATGTTTTTGAATGTATCTTGCTGCACTGCTGTCAATGGCCCTGCGGAGCCATTTTTTATCATGGACGCGATCGAGTACGCGCTGAGTGCCATTGACGTCAGAGGCGCATTTTTGATCGCTCCCACGGCAGTATTGAACTGATCGAGTCTCCGCGCCTCAGTGGTTTCAATGCTTGAGTCGGGACCTATTGATCCCTGTGGGAAGGCAAAGCTGCGATACGCCGTTTCAACCTGCACCCATCGCTCATCTAGTTTACTGATGGCGGCATGATAGTTGGCGGCCTCTGTGGCTGCTTCCAGCCATAGCACCTCTCCGTGGGCTCCTACCTGCATCTGGCCCGACAAATCGCGGGGTTGCAACCCGCGGAGGCGCGCTGATTCAGACGTCCACGCCTGCTCCTCCGCCTCCAGAGACTGCCGTCTCTGTTCATAATTTTTCTTTTGGGCGTTGTACTCCGCACCTGCGGCTTTTCTTAGGTCTGTCTTGTTGTGACTCTCCTTGCCTGTCGGGTCCGTCAGCCTAGCCGGATTCCCTCGCACGTACGCGTAGAGCCCTGGCCCATCCACCATCCCCGCCGGATCCGCGCTCGTCCACCTCCCCAGCCACGCCGCATAGTGCCGCGCCCCATGGTACTAGAGCCCCGTCTCCTCGTCCCGCTCCTTCCCCGTATACCGATACCGCTTCCCGCTCACCTCCGCCCCACTCCGCCCCGACGTATACGCCGTCGTCCCGTAGGGATGGTACTCCTCGTACCCAATCACCAGTCCGCCCGCATCCACCTCCAGCGAAGCTGACCCCAGGTGATTGTCGAGCTGAAACCTGCTTCGCGACACCGCCGTGAACACCCCGATGGCATCGACATCGACCGTCTTCGTCTCCACCAGCACCACGCGCCGCGCCCCATCCATCCCATGGAGCGTCTCCCGCTCCACCAGCGGGTTCCCGAGCGAATCGCGCTTCCGGTACACCTCCCGCCCGCCGAGATAGATCCGCTCCTCGACCAGCCCGCTGTGCTCCCACACCTTCCGGACCCGCTGCCCCGCCGCATCGTACGTGTAGTACGCCGTCCCGCCGCCCCCGAGGCCGACCTCGCGCATCTGGTCGTTGTGGTCCCACCCCATCGAGGGCAGGTGCGGCATCGACGTCATGCTGCCATGCACGTCATACGCATACGTCGCCGAAAATTGTCCCGCCTGGTCGCCGGGCAAGCTCGTTCCGAGGAGCCGATTGCTCGTCGCGGCGATCTGATACTCCCGCGTCCAGCTCCCTATGCCCGCCTGGTGGCTCATCGTCAGGATATTGCCGACCGCATCGTAGACATACTGCTCGACATAGTTCCGCAGCGCCTGCGCATCATTCGCGTGCGGCAGATTCATCAGCGGGATATCGTTCTGATCCCGCTGCACTTCCGCCATTCCGCCGGTATGCTCGCGTCCACTGGCCTGCGTCAGCCGGTACAGCGCATCATACACATACTGCGTGCTCGGAGAGACCACGGCATTGTCGAAGAACACCGTCTGCTGCGCGCTGTCCTTGATCTCGGCGATGTTGCCCACTGGATCATACGCATACGCCAGGTTCTGGAGCACCGCGCCATCGCTGTCCCGCACCGTCCGAAGCTGCACGAGCCGGAACGTCGCCGGATCATACGTGTACGTCGTCCGCGTCCCGTTCCCATAGACGATCTTCTCCCGTTGCCCCTTGGCATCGTAGTCGATGTCGTCCACGAACGTCGTCCACGCCGCCGCGCCGCGCACCCGCGCTTCGACCTTTTCCAGCAGCCCAGCTTCGTTGTAGGTTGGCCGGATCTCGCTCGCATCTGGTGTCGTCAGGCTCGTGGGCCGATTGAGCGCATCGTACGCCGTGGCCGACGAGAACACCTCCGCTTCGAGCAGCGCCTCCGCTGCCGCCACAATCGCCGCCACGTCCGTGAGCCCCGCAATCGGCGACCACTCGGGCACAGCATGGTAGTCCGTCGCGAGCCGCCGCGTACCATGGAGCAGATTCCCCTTGAAATCATACGCTCCGCTCGTCACCACCCCGGCGCCGTCGTAAACTTGATACGCCTTGTCCCGCAGGTTCAGCGCCGCTGCGCTCGGATGCGTCTCTCCGTACACCGTCCGCCCAACAAGCTGCTCGGCTGCCGTGCCCTGCTGCACATACGCGTGCGTCGCCCGCCGCGCTGCATCGTAGGTTGCCCGCTTCGTGTGCCCGCGCTCGTCCCACGCCCGTAGCGGCGCGCCGCCCACGTCCCCAAGCATCCACCGCTCGCCCGCATCGCAGCTCTTCTGCCACAGCGCCCGCCCGCCCATCGCAAAGAGGTGCTGCATGGCCGTGTTCCCCCGAGCATCGGTGATCCGCAGCGGATTGCCCTCGAGATCCAGCGTGAGGCGCGTGGAATACGTGCCCGCAACACCGTTGTCTTCCCTCGTCAAAAACGTTCGTCCCAGGGCGTCGAGGTGCGCCACGCCCGGCGTGTCCCGGTGCGCGTACGCCAGCGCCGCGGCCCGTCCCTCAGGATCGGCAACCGGATCGAGTCCGATCCTGGCCTGATACCAGAGGCTCTCGGCCACCGTATCGTTCGGATCGAACGTGGTTTGCTTCCACGCATCGAACGCGACCTTGCTGAACGTCCCGTTCGGAAGATCCGTTCGGATCAGCCGGCCAAGCGCGTCATAACGGAGCACAGGGGTGACGCCCCACGCGACGAGCTCCGTCTCGTCCTCGTACGCGTGTGTCGAGCTGAAGAACGGCTCGTACTGCTTGACCGGATTGCCCTTGTTGTCAAAGACCGTGCGGCCGCTTCCGACCCAGCGCGGAGTGCTCGCGACGAAGACGGGCGCGCCGAGGCTATCATGCACGAGGGTGCCATCGCCGGCCCTCGCGGGCGCCAGCCCAGGCTCGGCGGGGATCTTCCGCATCACCTCGTGCCCCGACCCGTCAGAATAGCTGTACGCCTCCTGCCAGCGCGTGTTGCCCGCCCCGTGCTGCTCGCGCGCCCGGCTGTGCACGACGTTGGGCTGGCCCGTCGTCGCGAACCGCGTGAGATCGTACTCGAACGTCGTGGTGGGATCGGCGAGCGTGTCCCCGTCCGTGTCGCCGAGCTTGCCCATGACCGCGGTCGCCACGACCAGGCCGAGCTCGTCGAACCGGGCCGCGGCACGATTGCCATTGGCGTCGGTCACCAGAACCGGCGCGACGACGCGATAGTCGTACTCCGCAAGCACCGTGTTCCCGAGCGGATCCGTCGCCTGAACGACGGCGAGGTTGTACGTGTCGTACCCGATGCTCGAGGTGTTGCCGAACGGATCGGAGAACGTGGTCGGCAGGTAGAAGCTCGCCGGGCCGGAGAACACCGCGCGGCCCGAGGGCGCCCACCAGGCGTCGTCCTCGGGGAGGAACCGGACGTAGCCGCCCTCGGTGAGGATCGCGTCCGTCGCCCGCCCGCCAAGCGCGCTCGTGAGCAGCGCGGGCGTGAAGGCTTTTGCAAAACTCTTCCAGGGGAGCGCGAGCGACTCGACCTCTCCGAGCGGGAGCGGCCCTGTCCGATCGTTCCTGGAATAGAGCGTCCGCGATTGCGAGAGTAACCGCTTTTCCAGGGAGCTCGCCCCCGGGGGGGCCTCGTACGGGATCTGCGTCGCTCCCTTTGCCGTCGCGAGCACCTCGTCGAACGTCAAGAGCGCGTCCGCCGCCGGCGCGATCCCGGTGAGCTCGTACGTCCGCGTCTCGGCCGGCACGCCGAGGCGATACCACGTGGGCTGATCGTCCGCGTGAATGACGTCGACCTCGGTCAGCGTGATCGCCGTCGTCTTCTGCTCGGCGTGTGGCGTCTGGGCTGCCGCGCGGCGTGGATAGCCGACCGCCGCCGAGCGGATCACCGCGCCACACCTGTCGACCTCGAGCGTGAAGGCGTGCGTGATCCGGGGATCGCCCGCGTTCCGCTCATAATGGTACTCGACCGCTTCACGCGCGAAGGAGAGGAAAACGCCGTGGGATGCCCCGATCGGCGCCTGGATCCGCCGGATCGCGTAGCTCCTCTCCGAAACGGTGTACGGCTGGGCCGCTTGTGCGCCGCCATCGTCCGCATAGACCTCTTGTCGGAGGACTTGCCCCTTGAGGGCGCGGCATGCCTCGCGCGTCTCCTCCGTCGAGAGCCCTGCGGGAAGGAGGGTGTCTGGCAACAGCGTGGCATGCGCGTCGCCCTGGTAATACTCGCGCGCGACCTTTGCCGAGATCCGCGCTCCAGAGGTCCAGGCTCCGGTGTGAAACCACGTCTTCGTGCGAATCGGCGGCAAATGCAGCTCCGGATCGCTCGCGTTCGCCGGGGCCGGCAGCGTGCCTGCTCCGCTGAACCGGGAGAACGACTCGGCGTCCCATTGCTCGACCATGCCAAAGCCGCGAAACTCGCGCTCGCCCCCGTCGAAGTACCCGTGGTGGTAGGCATACGTGGTCACGAAGCGGTGCCGCGATACCGCATCGTAGCTCTCGACGCGCTCGAGCGCGTGGACCACGAAGGGCAGCCGCGTCACCCACGGCGTCCCCGCCACGGCGTCCTGCCGATAGAACTTCGTGGATGGCGCGTACCTGAGCGTCACCTCCAAGCCGAGGTTGTTCTTGTACGACGTGAGCAGGTGTGGCTTCTGGCTGCCGAGCAGATCGACGTAACGCACCTGGGCCTGGCCGGGCAAAGGTGAGGACCAGACGAGACATGCCGTTCCGGTCCCGAGCAGATCGACCACGCCGATGGACGAGAGATCGCTCTGATCCGGGAACCGCCGGAGCTGGACCGGCGCCGCAAGCGTATTGCCCGCTTGATTGGCGTAGATCCGGATCCCCTCGCGGTGGATGTAGAGCACGTCGATCGTGCCCGTCCCGTCGACGTCGGCGAGGCGGATCCGTCGCGGATCGAACTGGTTTTCGTGGTCGAAGGGCGTCGCCCCACCCATCTGCACCTTGGCGCCGACGCGGCCATAGCCGAGGTTCGGCCAGTAGCAGACATTGCCATTCTTGATCCGCACGAGATCGGTGAGGCCGTCCCCGCTCATGTCCGCGAGGAAGATGGTCATTGTCCCATCGGCAAAGACGAGCGCGGGCCCCTTCTCGTCGTCGCGGGGGACGCGGAGCGTGATGGCCGGACCGAAGCCGCGCTTGGCGATCGAGGGATACCACGTGGTAACCGTTCACGGGTCGGGTCAGGGAGATCAATGATTTCGAGCGCTTGCGTCACGAAGCGACCGTGTGACCACACCTGTGCAAGATCTTGCAAGCCATCGGAAACATTAACAAATCCGATTCTGGCCGTGAACGGTTACCGTTGGTGTAATAGGGTTTGCCGCAGGACACGGTGAGCGCCATCATGACGACGCACAGCAACGAGATTGCGGCCTTTGCCGAAGACACGACCATTTTTCGACTCTTCATGAACACTCCTGTAGATCCAAGGGGAATCGCACTGGAAGCGCTGGTACTTCTGGGCGACGCTCCACCAGCTTTCAGCCCTTCTTTCAGCAGATCACTGTCTTTAGTGCCTGTACGAGATCCGGGGCAAGAAGCCCAGGAAACTCCGTATTGAAGTTGACTACGTCTTTCTCAAGCTCGCGCAAGGACAATTTGCACCAGTATTCGTCTCCACCAAGCAGTGTGTCGTCGCATCGAATGCGCAGCCACTCAGCATCACCGCGCGGAGCACCGGGCGTCTTCTCGAGAACGGTGAGACACGAACGTAGGGCTTCTACGATTTGCTTTGCTGGCTGGCTTGTGAGCATGGGGACCTCCACCTTCACCCTAACGCGAATGTGTGTCAACGACCTTCCAGTCGATCCTGTCAGACTGCTCCTTGAAGATAAGGCGCAGCGAGTTTTCTCGCCCGGCAATGTCGAGAGAGGTCCACCCCCTCCAATCTCCTGTCAGTTCGTGTGGAGTGCGCGCAAGCAATCGTGCGGATGTAGCCATGTCCGCACGCCCAGCTCGAGCCTGTGCGAGATCTTCTAATATGCTAAAGACTTGAGGATGTAAGGCCTTCGGAGTGCCATCAAGAGGATGACGCGTGCTGCCCAGCGGACGATCTGGGCGGAGCGACGGCACGAGATCCTGAACAGCAGGCCCCTCCGAGGGCATATCTGCTCCACCGCCCAAGCCTCCCGCTCCCATGAAGAGCCACAGAGGCCGCAAGGCCGCACTGCGCAGAGCCGGCATTGCCTTCTTGGTAGCAACAATTGCGACCGGGGCTGCGACCATCGCAATTCCCTCTAGTCCGGATCCGACCACCAAGATCCTCTTGAACGTGTCTTGTTGTGTTGCGGTCAGCGTCCCTGCTGAACGGTTTTTGACCATGGCCGCGACCGAGTACGCGCTGAGCACGATTGCCGTCAGTGGAGAGTGCTTTATAGCGTCCATCGAAGCGTTGAATTCGTCGAGGTTCTGGCTCTTGCTGGCTTCAACGCTGGAATCAGGACCTATTGACCCCTGTGGGAAGGCGAAGCTGCGATACGCTGTCTCGACACGTGCCCACTGGTCATCCAATTGACCAACGGCCGTGTGGTACTTGGCTGACTCCGCGGCCGCATCGAACCATAGCGACTGTCCGTGGGATCCTGCCTGAGGGAAGCCTGACCGGTCAAGGATTGGCGACTCGCGCAGGCGGTCTGCTTCAGCCGTCCAAGCCTGTTCCGCCGCCATCAGTGACTGGCGTTGCTTGGTGTAGTACTTTTCTTCCGCTTTGTATTCCTGACTGGCGGACTTCATCGGGTTTGGTTTGGCGAGGCTCTCCTTGCCTGTTGGATCCTTCAGCCGGATAGGACTATTTCGCACATATGTGTACAGCCCTGGACCATCCACCAATCCGGCCGGATCCGCGCTCGTCCACCTCCCCAGCCAAGGCGCCATATGCCGCGCCCCATGGTAGTAGAGCCCCGTCTCCTCGTCCCGCTCCTTGCCCGTATACCGATACCGCTTCCCACTCACCTCCGCCCCACCACGCCCCGATGCGTACGCCGTCATCCCGTAGGGGTGGTACTCCTCATACCCAATCACCAGCCCGCTCTCATCCACCTCGAGCGACGCCGACCCCAGGTGATTGTCGAGCTGAAACCGATACCGCGACACCACGGTAAACGCCCCACCGGCGTCGACGTCGACCGTCTTCGTCTCCACCAACACCACCCGCCGGGTCCCATCCATCCCGTGGAGCGTCTCCCGCTCCACCAGCAGATTCCCCAGCGAATCGCGCTTCCGGTACACCTCCCACCCGCCGAGGTAGATCCGCTCCTCGACCAGCCCGCTGTGCTCCCACACCTTCCGGACCCGCTGCCCCGCCGCGTCGTAGGTGTAGTACGCCGTCCCGCCGCCCCCGAGGTCGACCTCGCGCATCTGGTCGTTGTGGTCCCACTCCATCGCGGGCAGGTGGGGCATCGACGTCATGCTGCCATGCTCGTCATACACATACGCCGCGGAGTAGGGCGCCGCGAGCCCGTCGCCGGGCAGGCTGGTGCTCAGCAGTCGATTGCTCGTCGGCGCAACCTCGTACCTTCGCGTCCAGCTCCCGACGCCGGCCGCGTGGCTCATTGTCACGATGTTGCCAACGTCATCGTAGACGTACTGCTCGACATAGTTGCGCAGCGCTGACGTGTCATTCGCGTGCGGCAGGTTCATCAGCGGGACATCGTTCTGGTCCCGTTGCACGTCGGCCATACCACCCGCGTGCTCGCGCCCACTGGCCTCGATCAGTCGGTACAGAGCATCATAGACATACCGCGTGCTCGGCGAGACGACATCGTTGTCGAAGAACACCGTCTGCTGCGCGCTGTCCTTGATCTCGGTGATGTTACCGACCGGATCATACGCATACGCCAGGTTCTGGAGCACCGCATCATCGCTGTCGCGCACCGTCTTGAGCCGCACCAGCCGGAACGTCTCCGGATCATACGAGTACGTGGTCCGCGTCCCGTTCCCATGGACGATCTTCTCGCGCTGCCCCTTGGCGTCGTAGTCGATGTCGTCGACGAACGTTGTCCACGTTGCGGCTCCCCGCACCCGCGCTTCGACCTTCTCCAGCAGCCCAGCCTCATTGTAAGTCGGCCGGATCTCGCTCGAATCCGGCGCCGTCATGCTCCTCGGCCGATTGAGCGCGTCATACGCTGTCGCCGACGAGAACACCTCTGCATCGAGAAGCGCCTCCGCTACCGCCGCAATCGCCGCCACATCGGCCAGTCCCGTAAGAGCCGACCAATCGGGCACAGAATGGTAGTCCGTCGCGAGCCGCCGCGTACCATGGAGCAGATTCCCCTTGAAATCATACGCCCCGCTCGTGACCACCCCGGCGCCGTCGTAGACTTGATACGCCTTGCCCCGCAGGTTCAGCGTCGCCGCGCTCGGATGCGCCTCCCCGTACACCGTCCGCCCCACGAGCTGCTCGGCCGCCGTGCCCTGCTGCACATAGGCGTGCGTCGCCCGCCGCGCCGCATCGTACGTCGCCCGCTTCGTGTGCAATCGCGCGTCCCACGCCCGCAGCGGCGCGCCCGCGACGTCGGCGAGCATCCACCGCGCACCCGCGTCGCAGCTCGTCTGCGACAGCACCCGCTTGCCCATCGCGAAGACGTGCTCCATCGCCGCGTTCCCGCGGGCGTCGGTGATCAGCAGCGGGTTGCCTTCGAGGTCCAACTTGAGGCGCGTAGCGTACGCGTCCGCGGCGCCGTTGTCTTCCATCGTCAGAAAGGTCCGCCCCAGGGCGTCAAGGTGCGCCACGCCGGGCGTACCCCGGTGCGCGTACGCCAGTGCCGCCGCCCGCCCCTCGGGATCGGTGACCGGATCGAGCGCTTTGCGGGCTTGATACCAGAGGCTCTCTCCGGCGGTGTCGCCCGGATCGAGAGGAGCCACATTGTCGTTGGGATCGAACGTGGTTTGCATCCACGGATCGAACACGACCTTGCTGAACGTCCCGTTCGGCAGATCGGTCCGGGTCAACCGGCCAAGCGCATCGTAGCGGAGCACGGGAGTGACGCCCCAATCCACGAGCTCGGTCTCGTCCTCGTACGCCGGAGTCGAACTGAAGAACGGCTCGTACTGCTTGACCGGGTTACCCTTGTTGTCAAAGACCGTGCGGCCGGTCCCGACCCACCGAGGGTCGCTCGCCGAGAAGACCAGCTTACCCTGGCTATCATGCACCAGGGCGCCGTTAGCATCTCTTTCAGGCGCGAACCCAGGCTCGGCCGGGACCTTCCTCATCGCCTCGTGGCCGGAGCCATCGCTGTAGCTGTACACCTCGTGCCAGCGGGTATTTCCGGCGCCGTGCTGCTCGCGCGCCCGGCTGCGGACCACGTTGGGCTTACCCGTCGTCGCAAACCGCGTGAGATCGTACTCGAACGTCGTCGTGGGCTCAGCGAGCGTATCGCCGTCGGTGTCGCCGACCTTTCCCATCACCGCGGTCGCCACCACGCGTCCGAGCTCATCGAGCTTCGCGGCGGCACGATTCCCGTTCGCGTCGGTCACCAGCACAGGAGAGAGGACGCGATAGTCGTGCTCGGCGAGCACCGTGTTCCCGAGCGGATCGGTCGCCTGGAGCACGGCGAGCAAGTACGTGTCGAACACGACGCTCGACGTGTTCCCGAACGGATCAACGAACGTGTCCGCGAGATAGAAGCTCGCGGCCCCGGTGAACAGCGCGCGGCCCGAAGGGATCCACCAGGCGTCGTCGTCGGGCAGGAAGCGCACATATCCCCCCTCCGTCAAGATCGCCTCGGTCGCCCGCCCGCCGAGCGCGCTCGTGAGCAACTCCGGCGTGAAGGCCTTTGCGAAGCTCTGCCACGGAAGCGCGAGCGACTCGACGTCACCGACGGGGAGCGGCCCAGTCCGATCATCCTTGGCGTAGAGCGTCCGAGACTGCGCGAGCAGGCGTTTCTGCGAAGATCCGTCGAGAACAGCTTCGTAGGGAATCGCGACCGCGCTCGTGGCTGCCGCGAGAACCGCGTCGAACGTGAGGAGCGCATCGTCGGCCGGCGCGAGGCCACAGAGCTCGTAGCTGCGGGTCTCGATGGGCACGCCGATCCGATACCAGCCGGTCTGCTCGGGAACGTGATGGACGACATCGACCTCGCTCAGGGTGATCGCCGCCGCCTGCTGCTCCGCATATGCGGCAAATGGTGCGCGTCGTGGATACCCGACCGCCGCCGACTTTGTCGTGACGCCATACAGATCAACCGCGAGCGTGAGAGCGTGCGAGATCCGGGGATCGACAGCGCCATTGAGATTGCGCTCGTAGTGGTACTCGATGGCTTCGCGCGGATAGACGAGGAAGACGCCGTGCGCTTGCTTTGTTGCCGACTGCAGCGACCGGACCTCGTAGCTTCGCTCCGAGACGGTATACGGCTCAGCCGCATGCGCGCTGTCATCGTCTGCATAGACCTCTTGCCGGAGGACTTGCCCCTTGAGCGCGCGGCACGCCTCCCGCGTCTCGACCGCCGAGAGCCCAGCGGGAAGAATCGTGTCCGGCAGCAGCGTGGCCAGGGCATCGCCCTGGTAGTACTCACGCGCAACCTTTGCCGAGATGCGCGCGCCCGTCGTCCAGGCCCCGGTGTGAAACCACGTTTTCGTGCGCACCGGCGGCAAATGCAGCTCCGGATCACTCGCATTGGCGGGTAGCGGGAGCTCGCCCGCGCCGCTGAACCGCGAGAACGACTCGGTGTCGCGCTGCTCG
>Ga0105048_10014911_pt1 | contig 12082 bp, 7 predicted proteins | sample MAT05_FD_78382 | JGI IMG/M metagenome (GOLD analysis project Ga0105048, IMG submission 78382) | Freshwater microbial communities from Lake Fryxell liftoff mats and glacier meltwater in Antarctica - MAT-05 | ecosystem: Environmental > Aquatic > Freshwater > Ice > Liftoff microbial mat | place... | reverse complement strand
CATAAGCGGTGTATTGATTATGGCATCCAACGTTACCAAATCTGTGCTAGCAAAAAAACTGATTGAAGAAAGTGAAGCCAAATTTAGAACCCTTTCCGAAACTATTCCTCACATGATATGGTCAGCCGGACCCAATGGAGTGAAAAACTTCTTCAACAAATATTTTTTGGATTATACAGGTTTATCTTTTGAAGAATTGAAAGGCGATGGCGTGCGGAATATTATTTTCCCTGAAGACCTTGAAAAAGATTTGCAGCTATGGAATCATTCCCTTAAAACAGGCGAAGATTTTAATATAGAAAAGCGCATTCGCCATCATGATGGAACTTACCGCTGGCATTTAAGTCATGCTATTGCACAAAAAGATATACTTGGACGCGTTACTGGGTGGATAGGAAGCAGTACTGAAATTGAAGCGCAAAAAACTTTTACCGATGATTTAATAGAAGCAAAAATCGAAGCTGAAAAGGCAACAAATATAGCGAAGAATGCTGTAAAAGCGAAACAACAATTCTTGTCAAATATGAGTCACGAAATCAGGACTCCGATGAACGCAATTATCGGTTTTACTAAAGTTCTAGGTAAAACAGATTTGACCGAAAAACAAAATGAATATTTACACGCCATAAAATCAAGCGGAGATACATTAATCGTTCTTATTAACGACATATTGGATATGGCAAAAGTGGATGCTGGTAAAATGATTTTTGTAAACTCACCTTTTAAAATATCACATTCAATATCCACCATTCTACATTTGTTTGAAACCAAAATACTGGAAAAAAATTTAGAATTGGTAAAAGAATACGACACTAGAATTCCCGAAGTATTGCTTGGCGATGCAGTTCGTTTGCATCAAATACTCATTAATCTGTTGAGCAATGCCATTAAGTTTACCGCAAAGGGTAAAATTAAAGTAAGCGCGAATTTAATAAACGAAGACAAAGACAAGGTAACCCTTGAAATTAAAGTTTCGGACACGGGTATTGGAATTCCGCATAATAAAATAGAAACAATTTTCGAAAACTTTGAACAAGCACATGCTGTTACTTCAAGCTTGTATGGAGGCACAGGATTAGGATTAGCCATTGTAAAACAGCTTGTTGAAAAACAGATGGGAACAATTTCTGTAAAAAGTAAAGAAGACAAAGGGTCTACTTTTACTTTTACTTTAAGTTTTGAAAAAACCAATGAAAAAGTAGCGGTAGAAAATGAAACGCAACCTTACGAAATTGAAACGAATCCTGTAAGAATTTTGGTGGTTGAAGATGTAAAAATCAATCAATTGTTGATGCGAACAATATTGGACGATTTCAATTTCGAGTGGGATATTGCAGACAACGGAAAAATTGCCATTGATAAACTTCAAACCAATGCCTACGATGTTATTCTAATGGATTTGCAAATGCCCATTATGAATGGGTTTGAAGCTACAGACCATATACGCAATAATCTGAAATTGCAAGTCCCCATCATTGCACTCACAGCAGATGTTACATCTGTAGATATAGAAAAGTGCAAAGACATTGGTATGAACGACTACATATCAAAACCCGTAGATGAAAGATTGTTATATACCAAAATATTGGAATTAATAAAATAGCAAAAGTCAACTTTAAATAAACCCAATGGTGTTGGTTGAATTGATTTTTTTCGGAATCACTTATGCCAATTTCTCACTTTCATATAGGCCTTGGAACTGGGTTTTTCATCTCCAAAGAGTACACCCCACTTTTTAAACTGTTCGGTATGGTCGAATATTACTTTTAAAACGGCCATTAAAGGTAAGGATAAAAACATACCGGGAATACCCGCCAGTGCCGCACCCATAAACACACCAAAAAGACTGACAAGTGCGTTGATTTTTATTTTAGAACCTACGATTGCCGGCATTAAAATGTTGTTGTCTAAAAGTTGCACAACGCCTATGCAAATAAGCACAGTAAAAACTGGACCCAGACTGGGAGAAGAGCTTAGGGTAAGCAACACACCGATAAAATTACCTACCAAGGCTCCCACATACGGAATGAGATTGAGAATTGCGAAAATAATGGCAATAAGCAACGCATATTTTATTCCAAAAAGAAGCAAGGCGCCGCCCAGCAATATAGTCATATACGTAAACTGAATCAGGAGCCCCACAATATAACTTTGAATGATGGATACTGTGCCTTTTAAAGCCAAGCCCACCTGTTCTTTTTCGTCTTTTTGAAACCACATAAACAAAAACTGTATTAAAACATCTTTGTAGAATAGAATAAGAAAAGTGTAAATGGGCAGTAAGCCAAAAAACATTAACACTAAGCTTACAGAACCAGCGGCTGTGGATAGATAATTGCCAGCCGAATCTAGAAATATACTGGTTTGTTTGTTGATGATTTTGGTTTGCTGTGCGCTGGAAATATTGGTTTTGTCAATAAACCATTGGCTGAGGTAATTTATATGATTCGTAATATTTAGTTTGATACTTGCATAATTGTTTATCAATGGTTTTAGTTGATATGTGATAAAAATTACAACCAATGCTATGACAATTAACATCAATAAGATGGAAAGCACAATAGCAATGCTGTTTGGTAGTTTTATGCGCACTAAAAATCGATAAAAGGGCAACAATGCTATGGCTGCAAATGCAGCCATAAGAATTGGTATAAGAATTTGTTGACCTTGGTTAATTGCAAATGCAAGCAATACAAGCCCTATTAATTCAATAGAACGTTTTACTGTGAGTGGAAGTCCTTGTGTCATATTTTATGTATTAATCTATTATTTTAATTAGTCTTTTAAACAGTTGAATAAACACTACAGGCGCAAAACTTGTTGCTATAATAAGGAGCAAAATGTTTGTATTTAGTGTCTGTATTCCTATTATAGTATTTAGCGGATTTATCCAATAGAAAAGGAGGAGTATTGAAATACAAAGAAGCAGAGCCGACCATACGAATTTGTTTTGGGTAATTTCATTTTTAAAGAATGATATTTTGCGAGAAGGTAAGTTGAAGACATGCCAGAGTTGCGAAAGCGCCAGACTAAAAAAAGTAATATTGTTGCAAACTTTCGCATCATACTTTAAATAATGACTGCAATACCAAGTTACTGAAAAAATCGGAATTGCCAATAGAATGGCATACGCAACAATATTTAGCCAATCTCTCTTTGTGGCAATGGGTTCTTTCGGATTTCTAGGAGGCAGTTTCATAATTAACTTATTGCCTTTGCCCATGCCCAAAGCCAGTGCAGGAAAAATATCAGTAACCAAATTTAGAAATAATATTTGCATTGGCAAAATGGAATACGGAAAATTTAATAAACCATACAAAAACACAATTAAAATTTCACTTAAATTGCAAGAAAGTAAATAGACTAGGAAGCGTTTGATGTTTTGAAAAATTATTCTTCCTTGTTCTATGGCTAGCACTATAGATTTGAATGAATCTTTTTTTAGCACCATCTCGGCAGTTTCAATTGCCACTTGGGTACCTCTTTTACCCATAGCAATGCCAATGTCTGCTTTTTTCAATGCAGGTGCATCGTTTATGCCGTCGCCTGTCATGGCTACTATGTCGCCGTGTTTTTGATAAAGACTCACCATATCCAACTTCTGTTGCGGCGTTACCCGTGCAAAAATGGTGGCTGCAAACAATTTCTTTTTGTGGGGTTTAGCCTCTAAATCTTTACCTGTAACTACGGTGTTTTTTGCATCAGATAATTTTATTTTTTCTGCAATATGTAGGGCTGTTGCTGGGTGGTCGCCCGTAATCATAATAACTTTAATACCCGCTTTGCGGCACTGTTTCAATGCACCCGCAATATCCAATCTGGGTGGGTCTAAAAAGCCAATGAATCCCACAAAAACCAGGTTGTTAGAAAAATCATCCAGTGCTATACTTTCGGCTTCCTTATATGCAAAACCAAGCACTCGTGTGCCAAGGGCTTGAATTTCTTCGGCCTTGGCTAGAATATTTTTCTTATCCTCTTCACCAATGGTTTCTACTTTATCCTGCTTACTTATGGAGGTGCATTTTAGTAAAATAGCTTCTATGGCTCCTTTTGCTGCCACAAAACTAGTTTGCTTCGCCGTTTCATTGCCTTTTTTATGCAAAGTTGCCATCAGTTTGGTTTCCGAACTAAAGGCTTCTTCCGCAATACGTTTATATGCCCCTGTTAATTCAACAATATTTATTTTGTTGTCCGTTGCAAAATGCATCAAAGAAATTTCTATCGGGTCACCAACATCTTTCTTTCTATGCTGGCCAATTGCTGCATTGTTGCAAAGCGTGGAAATGATTAATAACTTTTCGAAATTAATTTTATGGGTTTCAAAAATTAGGGGCTGGTTGTTTTCTACCGTTTTATTTTCATCTAAAAAATGAATGCTGCTTACTTCAATTCTATTTTCTGTAAGTGTGCCCGTTTTGTCCGTAAAAATGATGTTAATTCCGCCCAACGTTTCCACGGATGCCAAGCGCTTAATAAGTACATGTTTTTTGGCCATTCGCAACATGCCATACGTTAGTGCAATCGTGCTTACCACAGGCAGCCCTTCGGGAATAGCAGCTACCGCTAATGCTATTGCGGTTTCAAATATTAAAAAAATATCTTTGCCTTGCAACAATCCTGTGCCAATAAATACAATGGCAAAAAAAGCTGTAATCCACATCAATTTTGTTGTTAATCCTTGTAGTTTTTTTTCCAGGGGTGTTACTACTTGTTTGGCGTTTTCTACCAAGGAAGTTATTTTGCCTAACTCTGTTTGCAAGGCAGTGCCTATGACAATGGCTTTGGCATTGCCTTTTATTACCGACGTGCCTTTAAAAACCATGTTCACTTGGTCTGCAAGGCTGGTGTTTAATTGCAATGCATCTATTTTTTTTAGAATGGGCAAAGATTCACCCGTAAGTGAAGATTCGTCTATTTCAAATTGATTAATTTCTATTAACCGGGCATCGGCCCATACCATATCACCTGCTTCTAAAACCAAAATATCGCCTGGTACAATTCTTTCAGAAGGAATTTCTTTCAACGCATTGTCTCGCCATACCTTAGAAATACTCACATCCATGCTTTTCAATGCCTTCATTGATTTTCGGGCCTGCATTTCCATCCAAAAACCAAGCAATGCCGTAATAAATATGACACCAATTATAGACCCGCCTTCTAACCAATGCTGAAACGAAAGAGATACACCAGCGGCCAATACCAATAACAATACTATAGGACTCGTAAACTGCTCAATTAGCAACAAAAAAATGCTTTTTTGTTTTCGTGCTTCATATTTATTTAAACCGTATGAATTTATTCTTTTGGCAATGCCAATTTCGTTTAATCCTTTTTCCGCATCGCTTTTTAGAGAATCAAAAATACTTTCAATTGGCAGTGAATAACCGTTTTTTATAGGATAATGAATGGACGTGGTAGTCGTAAAACCGTTCTTTACGATGTCCATATTTTTTTGAGACTTCATGCTAGGCAGTGTGTTTTCATATACAATACATTATATGTGGCAATAATATTTCATTTTTATTCTATATGCACTTTACATAAAATAAGATACTTACGAAATAATAAATAATGCCCATAATATAAATATAAATAGATGATTTACTGGCCACTATGTATTATTTTAAATGACAAATTATTCTTTCAAGGAGAGACTGAATGCAAAGAATTTAGAAACTCGAGTAGATATTTGTTAAACTCATTGGGTTGTTCTAGATTGGAAACGTGTCCGGCATTTTCAATAATTTTCAAAGTGGAGCCCTTAATGTGTTCATGCATAAATTCAGATTGTGCAAGTGGGGTAACTTCATCTGACCTTCCACAAATAATAAGTGTAGGAACGTGAATTGCATTTAAGCTAGAACAGGTTTCAGAACGATCTGCAAGCGCAGTTAATCCAGCGGCAATAACTTCCTTAGAGTTGGCAAACACAATGTTTCGCAAGTGTTCAACCAATTCTATTTTGTTCGTCAATGAATCAGGATGAAAAACACTTTTAACAAAAATATCATTAAATCCTTCTGGGCCTTCAAGGTTAATTTGTTCGATTGTAGCTTCGCGTTTTTTTCTAACTTCAGTTGTATCTGAAATGCACTGGGTATCGCATAGTATTAAAGCTGTAAACCTTTCAGGAAATCTTTTTATTGCATTTAAAGAAATAAACCCTCCCATGGATAACCCGCAAATAATTGCTTTCTTAATATTTAGTTTATCCATGAAAGACACTAAATCTTCTGCAAAAAGCGCAATGCTTAGGTATGTTTTCTCGTCTGTTGATTTGCCAAAACCTCGAATATCGCAAGCAATCACCCGATGGGTAGATTTCAAAAAATCAAGTTGCACTTTCCACATGGATTTATCAAATGGAAAGCCGTGAAGAAATATTACAGGAATATTTCCTTCGCCAATATCATTGTACGAAATGGCAATGTGATTCACTTCTGTCAATAAACTTTGGTAAGAATTCTCTGATTCCATAGGTCTAATTTCAGAAGCTGGTAAAATTATTTGTTCTTCTGGTGAATGATTTTTCGCTGGATTTTTCTCATATTCCTCCAGCAAGTTTACCAGAGATTCGTGATAGGATGTTAACGTATTGGTGGTATTTTCTGGATTTTCCTCATAAGGAACGGTTACAGGTATTTCATTCACATATTTTAACAATTCGGGATGCTTTTCCCTGATACTGTTGGTAATGCCTAAAATCATTTCGTTTAACTCTAATTCGGTTTTCATAGCGCAGATTTACTGTATTTTGGTTTAATTATTTTTTTGTAAAAGTCTATTTTTATTATTTTCATCATTTTATCCTGTGCTTCTTATACCCCTTCAAATGATTGCGAATGCACCGCCAATTGAAATGGCGAATTCGTATATCGAAATGAATTTATAAAAGGCTATGATTCATAAACTTTAAATGGCAAATGTATACTGTTACGCATACAATAGCTTTGCATAATAAAAGTTGATGGTTGTAAAATTCACAGATATACTAGCAATCGAAAATGAGGGTTGAAGCAAATTGTGAAACGTATACAGTTGTTGTATTGTCAATTATACTATGACCCAAAAATGCGTTTTTAAAAAGCGTAATTCAAAGCATTTACACTATAAATTTTCTTTCTTTGATTAAAAAATGACTGCCTTCTGCAATGATATGTACCTTTAAATTTTCGATAACTATGGGTTGATCTTCTTTTAACTCTTTGGCGTTTGTTTTGGCAATTTGGCTTCCATCCACAACAACGACCATCCCTGAGCCCATACAATGGACTTCATTGCCATGAGAAATAATGACGGCTGTATCTTCTCCTAAGCCTATGCCCAGTAAATCTGGATTTAATGCCACAGCATGGCACAACCTTGTAAATCTGCCCCTCTTGATAAAATGTGTATCTACCATTATATTATTCATAAAATTAAAACCCGGGCCTATTTTTATATCATCTTTCATTAGAGCTTCACGAATGATGCCCCCTTCTATAATCGTTTCAGGCATTGCCATAGCCCCGGCGCTAGTGCCTGCCGCTATAAAATGTTCGTCTTTTATATACTTTTGTTTTATTTCAAGTAAAACACTTGTTCCTGTTAGTGTGGTTGTTAATCGCGTTTGATCGCCCCCAGTAAAGAAAACGGCATGACAAAATTTAATACGCTTGGTAAATTGAGGGTTTTCAGCATCTTTTTTATTTTCGATGCGGATAAAATCAACTTTGGTAAAGCCAGCATTTTTATAGGCTTTGCGATACATATCTTCCATTTCTAGCGGAATTGCAGATGCTGTGGCTATAATTTCAATGACATGATGCTGCCTGGGTATTTTTGAAATTAGTTCAGACAAAATTTCAAAGTGATTGTGGTTTGATGCTTTCTTGCGTTTTGCGACGTTTATACTTTCTCCGGCTTTTCCTTTGTCTTCGTGTCCACCTATGATGATTAATTTCCCTTTTGGAACCATATTTATTACAATTATTTATACATTTATTTTCGAAAAAAAAACCTAAATTGGAAGACTTTTAATGTACATAAAAACATGCGTGATTGTTTTTTTTAAATGCCGATACCCTTGGTTTTTATTGCCTGTGAATTTGGGTTTAAAATAACCGACCGTACTATTCAATTGGGGCCTTTTGTGCTGTTGTCAATGTGCTGCATTTCGCCATGGTGGTTCCATAATGGCGGTAGTTGTCGCTGGTGTCAATTTGTGGGTTGGTGCCTTCCTGAAACAAAACAATAATATCTGAACCTCCAAAAAGAAAATAGCCAAACTCATCGCCTTTTAACAATTCACTCCCCACCGTGGCTATCATATTTACAGAGGAGACTTGGCACATGCCTACTGGCAAAATTGCCACCAAGCCTATATTTCCATAAGGCGAATTTTTGGTATCTATTATAAGCACCCCACGGGCTTGTGTAAATTGATATCCAGTAGCGGCATTGTCGGGTGCATCCAATCTTTTGCCTTTAATAATTACATCCAAACCCACCAATCCAAGTATGGGATAACATTCTTTTACGGTTCCTGCAACCGGTGTGTGAAAGCGATGGTAGGAATGCGTACCTAGGAAATAATGCACAAATGTGCCATTCTTAAAGGCATGCTTATATTCACTACCATCAAGCAACTTGGCAATATTTGCAAATTTATGTGTAAGTTTGAGTTTCACTTCTGGTATGCTAGAATCGCCCGCAATGGCGTATTGGGCTCTGTAAGTGCAATCGGCAGGACAAGTTACCACTGAATTGTACGACGGACTGCTGATAGGACGCAAACCCGGATTCAGTTCTCGGGCAAAAAACTGATTAAAGGTAAGCCAACCGCTTGGGTTATTGGGCTGTCCGTTTATCATAGAATCTTCCACGCGGTAGCTGGGTGAATATTTCATAAAAGACTCTGCGATTTTTTCTTGAAATGAATCCGTTGTATTTAAAAAACTTCCCCAACTTATGGCATAATCCACCATCCATAAATTGAACCATGGAAAGTTTTCTAGTATTGTTTTCTTTTCAGATTCTCCTTTTTGTTGTATCAACCAATAAAAGTGATTCAAACGATCCAATACTTCTTGGTGCTCATCTGTCTCCTCATTATTCCATGCCTTGCTTTTGCTTTCCTGAGGAATCCAATGCGAATATTCTGTTAGATATTTTATATAATCATTTAAAGTTAATGGCCAAGGCAAGGCTTCAAATAAATCAGGGTGGATTTGTTTTTCTGCTGTTGATTTAGCCAAATGTAAGGTTGCCACCAATTGATTGTTAAATTCTTGGGTTCGGTTTGGGTTTTCAATAAAAGTGTGAATCACTTTTTCCGATGTGTTTTGTATATTGTTTTTCATTTTATGTATTTTTTAAATGGTTTTGGCGCCGCTTAATTATTTCATAACTTAAGATTACCAAAAAATAAAAACTTACATCACCTACAATTTTTCCAATGAAAATGCCCAACATTACGTTGTTAAGTAGAATTGGAAATACATACATTAAAAATGGCCGCAATAGCAAGCCATCAATTGCACCTGCCGGGCCAAATTCCAATAATATTTGGGTACATATTTTAGAAATTATGGGAAATTTAAATTTTTTATTTTCCAGTTTAAGTTTCGCTTTTTCACGCCAAATATTTTGGATTAAAGCTGTCGTATAGAACCCTATACTTTCACCCAGGGAACCGGCATAGGCAATTACAATTAAGTTTTGATGCAAAGCACTTGCTGCGCCAGCACCTACCAATGCGGTTATGGTTCCTACAATTTCTAAGGGCAAGTACCGCTTTAACCACTCTATGCTTTTTTTCTTTATCACTTATATTTAGGCATCTTTTATATTGCAGGTAGCTATTGTAGATCCAAATAGTCTATAACCTTCATCTAAATCAATATTTGGGTTTACCCCTTCTTGAAACAAAACAATAATATCTGAACCACCAAAGAGAAAGTAGCCAAACTCGTCGCCTTTGAGCAAATTACTGCCCACTGTGGCCAGCATGTTTACCGAAGAAACTTGACACATGCCTATGGGCAAAACCGCCACCAGTCCTATGTTGCCATAAGGTGACTTGGCCGTATCTAAAACAATGATGCCCCGGGCTTGGGCAAATTCATAACCATCGGTAGCATTGTCTGGCGAATCGAATTGTCCATTTTTTATTTTTACATCCAAATAAACCAAACCGTGTATTGGGTAACATTCTTTTACCTTTCCCGCCACTGGTGTGTGAAACCTATGGTAAGAAAATGTACTTAAATAATAGTGCACAAAAGTGCCATTTGCAAACGCATTTTGGTATTCACTGTCTTGCAACAACTGCGGAATGCTCGAAAACTTATGGGTATTTTTAATGGTAATTTCTGGTATGGTAGAATTGGCAGATATGGCGTACTTCGTTTTGTAATTACAATCCGCAGGCGATACAATAACTCGGTTGTCAAAAGGATTGCTTATGGGTCGTTTCCCGGGATTTAGTTCTCTTGCAAAAAATTGATTGAAAGTTAGCCAACCACTTGGATTGTTGGCTTTCCCATTTACCATAGAATCACTTACTTTGTAGAGGGGTGCGTTATTTTCAATTGTTTCCAAAGTGGATAAATTGAATGAGTCGGGTGTATTTAAATAGTTGCCCCAGTTTTGGGCGTATTGCACCAACCATTCGCTAAACCAGGGTATGTTTTCTACCAATGTGGATTCATCTTTTCCCACAGGTTGATCAATAAGCCAATAGAAATGATTGGTGCGGTCGTCAATTTCTTGATGACCATTGGTGCCAGCAATAAGCCAAACAGCGTCTTTGCTCTCTTTGGGCGTCCATTGCGAAAAAGCAATCAAGTATCTACAATAGGCATCTATATCTAGTGGCCATGACAAAATTGCAAATAAATCGGAATCCAAATTGTTATGGGCATCTTGCTTGGCATGTTGCAAAGATTGCAACAAAAGACGGTTGAATTTTTGATCTTCAAATGCCTTTTTTACAAACGATTCTATCAGGGGTAACATAAATGGGGTTTGTTTCTTATACTTTGTAAAGGTGCAACTATTCTATATTGCAAAACATTACAAAACAGGAGGGATTATTTACATATATCGCAGACAGTTGTGTTTTGAATTAGAATTGTTGGTTATGATGTAGAAATTGGTAAAATCCTGCTGTATAGCAAAAAAATGTATTACAAGGAGGTTCACAGAGACTGGAAAAAGATTCCCAGAAGCTTATTCTCTCTGTGTGGCTAAAGTATTCTTCTCTGTTTATCTCTGTGCAAGAAATAGAATAACCAATAAACAATACAGAGCCAAAATCTTTTTGTGTACAAAAAAATGAATTGCAATAAAATTCCAACATGCGGGCATGGAGTTGACCAGCTAAATAGGAATTGTCTTCATTTGGGTTTTGGCCAATTTGTTTGTGTACTTTGCTTTCCACCAATTTCTAAAACTTAACCAAATTGTTTTACGAATGCCATAAATTAAATTGGAATGGGAAAGTAGCGCCCAAAACCCAGGCGGTAGAAAATTCTTTCCACATTTTGATAATATAATGCGAAGCCCTTGTTTAGAATGATTCTAAATAGTTAATTTGCGCCCGAATTACAAATGCATAAACTTACAGGGAGCACTAAAACATTTTTCGCAATTTTTGCTTTATTTATCGCAGTTAAACCTGCTGTGTCACAAAAGTCTGACACATCCAAACCAATTAATCTGGATGAAATACAGATTTTGGATTTGCACTCTAAAAATGAGATTGAACGATTGCCAGAAATTCAAGGAACGCTAATCTATGCAGGAAAGAAGAATGAAGTTATAAAGGTAAGTGCGCTAGATGCAGACCTTTCAACGAATAACCCACGACAAATATTTGGCAAGGTTCCAGGGGTAAGCATTTGGGAAAACGATGGCTCTGGAATTCAGATGGGAATATCTACAAGGGGATTAAGTCCAAATCGTTCGTGGGAGTTTAATGTGCGACAGAACGGGTATGATATTTCTTCTGAAGTATTCGGTTACCCTGAATCCTATTTTGCTCCGCCTATGGAAGCTGTAAGCACAATTGAAGTAGTAAGAGGTGCGGCATCTTTGCAAT
>Ga0105048_10014909_pt1 | contig 12084 bp, 8 predicted proteins | sample MAT05_FD_78382 | JGI IMG/M metagenome (GOLD analysis project Ga0105048, IMG submission 78382) | Freshwater microbial communities from Lake Fryxell liftoff mats and glacier meltwater in Antarctica - MAT-05 | ecosystem: Environmental > Aquatic > Freshwater > Ice > Liftoff microbial mat | place... | reverse complement strand
CGCTATTTTTAGCACATTGCAAGGCACACAAAACCCCGACACAAAGCCAACCTTGCAAAGAGCTAAAAATGCCAACGCACAGCCCACCCACCCCGGCTGACGAATATCTATCATCATTAGTTCAACACATCAGCAATAAACCATTATTCAACCCCAAGCCCACCCACCACCCAAAAGACAGAATTCTTAGAGGCAAATCTCTATTCACCCTGATGCTGGTAACAGACTAATTGTATTGCACAAAGCCTTATATTTGACAAAACAGTCCAAAATAAATTGTCTAAATGAGTAACGAAACATTTGGTGATTACATAAAGAAAGCAAGAGAGACAATAAAACTCCCACTCCGAAAAGTAGCTGCACATCTTGACATTGACACTTCAACTTTGAGCAAGGTTGAACGAGGCGACAGACCAGCATCCCCGGACTACTTACAACTTCTTGCAGAAATTCTGAAGCTTGACATAAAAGAAGTTCAAACGAAATTTATTGTAGATAAAATAAGTAAAGACTTTGGAGGAATGGAACATTTAACAGACGGACTAAAAGCAGCAGAACAACAAATTAAAAAGAAGAAAAAGTAATGTCATCTAAATTTTTTACAAATAGCAGCGAACGCAGCATGTTCGATAAATTCAAAGGAATTATCGAACATATGAAAAACCTGTATGCTTTTCATGCAGTTGTTGGTTACTTCCGTTCGTCTGGCTACTTCGCTTTGCAGCCGTACCTGAAAGACTTAAAAGAAATCAAAATATTAGTGGGGATTAACGTTGACCAAATGTTTGCCGAATCACAACGCAAAGGGCTTTTATATTTTGGTGATGAGGAAAAAACGAAAGAAGAATTTTTGAAATGGTTTATTCAGGACATTAAAGAAGCAAAGTATTCAGAAGAGGTTGAAAAAGGTGTTTTACAATTTGTAAATGATTTAATTGATGGTAGAATTGAAGTAAGAGCACACAATTCAAAAGCAATTCATGCCAAGTTTTATTTATTCTTGCCGGAACATCACAGTGACCATTCTGACGGTTGGGTAATTATGGGTTCATCTAATCTAACTGAAGCTGGTTTAGGCATTAAAAAATCTCCCAATTACGAATTGAACATAGCACTCAAAGATTATGATGATGTTTCTTTTACCAAAAAAGAATTCGTTGTCCTTTGGGAACATTCAACGCCAATTCTTCCGGCAGACATTCAACAATTCAAACAGAAAACTCATATCGGCCAAACGTTTACCCCGTATGAGCTGTATATCAAATTCTTAATTGAATACTTTGGTAAAAACATAGATTACGACCCGGATACTGTTGGTGATTTACCAAAAACATATAAAAAGCTATCTTATCAAATTGACGCCGTAAATCAGGGTTTCCACATGCTGATGGAACACAACGGCTTTTTCTTAGCTGATGTAGTGGGCTTAGGAAAAACAGTTGTTGCTGCCATGATTGCGAAAAGATTTCTTATAGCAAATGGTTCTTTGAACACAAAAATATTGGTGGTGTTTCCACCGGCGTTAGAAAAAAACTGGAAAACCACTTTCAGGCTTTTTGGAATTGACCGCCATACAAAATTTATTACGAATGGAAGATTAGACAAAATTGTAAATGGTGATGATTTGAACTATTGGGCAAAAGAAGATTATGATTTGGTATTGGTGGACGAAGCCCATCGTTATAGAAACCATACTTCGCAATCATTTGGTCTATTACAACGTATTTGCAAAGCACCCCGTAATGGAGAAGGATTAGTGCCCGGAAAGAAAAAGAAAGTCATTTTAATTTCCGCAACACCACTAAATAATCGTCCGCAGGATTTGTACTACCAACTTCTTTTATTTCAGGATGCAAGAAGAAGCACATTGCCAATAACAAATCTGCAAAGTTTCTTTGGGCCAATCATCAGGGAATTCAGAGAGATAATGCAACAAGACAATCCTAATATTGACCGAATCCGTGAATTGTATTCAATTATTCGTGAAAAAATAATTTCTCAAATCACCGTAAGAAGAACAAGAAGGGATTTAAAGAATTATCCAAAATACATTGAGGACTTAAATGCACAGGGAATTGTATTTCCTGAAATAGCTGCACCTAAACCAAAATTGTATGAGTTTGATACCAAGCTCGCCAAATTGTTTTACCACACAGTTTTTTATCTTACTGATGATGATAAAATCCAATACTATCGTTATCAGGCAATCAAATATTTAAAGCCAGAGTTACGGGAAAATTATTACGAGCAGGCAATACTGGTTTCTCAGTCTTTAGCTGGTATCATGAAAACCTTAATGATAAAACGTTTGGAAAGCAGTTTTACTGCTTTTAAATCGTCATTGAAAAATCTGACCACTACTACTGGCAGAATGATTGAAATGTTTGATAAAAAGAAAGTTTTGATTGCTCCCGATTTAAGAGTGAACGATTTAATGGAAAAAGGATTTAGCATTGAAGAATTGGAAGAATTGATTTTAGAAATGAGTGTTGAGAATCCAAGAAACAATGTGTTCAGCCCTGATGATTTCGATAGTGGCTTTATTGAAGGTTTACGAAAAGACCATTTGCTGTTACAAGAATTGGTTAAAGAATGGAGCAAGGTTGTTGAAGACCCTAAACTTGATGCTTTCCTTTTGACGTTGAAAGATGAACTATTAAGCAAACAAATTAATCCTACGGGCAAGCTTGTGATTTTTACTGAAAGCACAGACACAGCAAATTATTTAACCGAAAAAGTTGAAGAACATTTAGCCACCAAAATTTTAAATGTTTCCAGCGATAACCGGAGTAAGTTATTTGAAACCATACAAGAAAACTTTGATGCTAATTATATAGGTGAAAAGAAAAATGATTACGATATCATAATTACAACCGATGTATTGGCAGAAGGTGTAAATCTTCACCGCTCAAATGTTATAGTAAATTACGACACCCCGTGGAATGCAACCCGTCTGATGCAGCGTATTGGCCGTGTAAACCGAATTGGTGGTGTTGCCGGTGTAATTTATAATTATAACTTCTATCCCTCTCAACAAGGCGATGAAGAAATAAAATTATACAGCAATGCCTTAATAAAATTGCAGGGATTTCATACAGCATTTGGAGAAGACGCCCAGATATACACACATGAAGAAATGCTGGAACAGTTTGAGTTATTTGAAGAAGGCTTGCCCGATGACGAAGATAAGCGATTGCATTACCTGCGATTCATTAGAGAATTTAAAGACAGCAATCCAAAGGAATTTAAACGTATAAAACAATTTCCATTAAAAGCAAGGGCTGCCCGAAATAATAAGTATGCAAAAACTGAAGAAGTAAAAAATTCCACAGTAGTATTTCTAAAATCACTTTACAAAATGGAGTTTTATCAAATCAATGATGAACCTAAAGTAAATCCATTAACATTTTTAGAAGCGGCACAAATTTTTGAAGCTCAAACTACCGAACCATCCTATTCTTTGCCCCCGAATCATTACATGCATGTACAAGCTGCTTTAAAATCTTTTGATGAAGACTTTTTAGGTAGTAGCACAGAGAAAGTTACAACAACTGATAAGGCGGATGCAAATACCAAACAAGCATTAAAATTTTTGCGTGACTTTAAAGCTATCACACATCAGGCTATGGTAAAGGAAATCTGCCAAACGCTGCAGCCAATTGTAGAAGTAGGCACTTTTACACCTTTGGCAAATGAATTAAAGAAATTAAGTCAAAAGTTTTTCGGTAAAAAGGAAATTACCACTTCGCAGGTTGACAACCTGCTTGTTGCTTTAGCAAAAAAATACGATGTCTTTAATAGTGAAGATGAAGAAAATAAAATGGAAGAAATTGACGCCAACATTGCACCGGAAATTGTGCTATCAGAAACCTTTATTCAATAACAATGGGTAAGATTAAAAACAATAAGGAATTTGAACAGATTACCATTCTGATTGAAGAAGCCAGGAACAGGGCTTTTCATAAAGTGAATGAAGAACTGGTACTTTTATATTTTAAGGTAGGGAATATTGTTTCTGATAAAGTAGCAGAGGGTACATGGGGCGATAACACAGTAGATGAATTGGCTTCCTACATAGAATCTAAATATCCGGGATTGAAAGGTTTCAACCGTAGAGGGCTGTACCGGATGAAGCAGTTTTTTGAAACCTACTCCGACCCAAAATTTGTGTCAACACTGGCGACACAATTACAAAAAACTGAAAACGAAATAATCTCAATTGTGACAACACTGTTGGCACAATTGCACTGGTCATCACACCTTCACATAATTTCAAAAACAAAAACAGCGGAAGAGAAATTTTTTTATATACAGTCAGCTATAAATGAAAAATGGTCTGTCAGAGACCTTGAACGGCAACTGAATTCAGCCGTTTTTGAAAGAACCGTATTGGCAAACAAGAAAGTGTCAACACTGTTGACACAATTACCTCAAAACCTTTTTAAAGACCCTTATATTTTTGAGTTCCTTGATTTACCTGACGGGCATTCAGAAAGTGACCTTGAAAAAGCATTGATTCTAAATTTGCAAAAATTTATCCTTGAAATAGGTAAGGGCTTTACGTACATGGGCAATCAATATCGCTTACAAGTAGGCAATAAAGATTATTATACCGACCTGCTTTTTTATCACCGTGATTTGCAATGCCTCGTTTTATTTGAGTTAAAAATTCAGGAGTTTGAGCCTGAGTTTTTAGGCAAACTCAATTTTTATCTGGAAGCCCTTGACCGGGATGTAAAAAGGCCATTTGAAAAAAACAGCGTTGGCATATTGCTTTGTAAAGGAAAAGATACAGAAGTAGTGGAATATGCTATGGCCCGTAATACTTCCCCGGCAATGATTGCCGATTATGAAACAAAGCTGATACCCAAAAATGTGCTGGCAAATAAACTGCACCAGTTGGTAGAACAGTTATCAAAAGAAGAAAACGACTAATGGACAAAAAGACGTTACAAACCAGCATACTTGAAAAAACATACCAGCCCGAAAAATGGTTGGATGTGATGAAAGAATATTTCAGTGCAAAGAAATTTCATATAAAACCTTTGCCTGTTTCCTTGCCATCAAAAGACATTGCTGAAAGTGCAGTCGAATTAGGAAGCTTTTATACAGCCGATGAACGACTCATTGCTATTTACGAAGTAAAGCTCACTGACAAAGCTCTCATTGAAAGAAACAGGGTTGGTTTACGAAACTTGTTTAAATCAGTCATCCGTTACGATTTGGATGCTGCTTTAATCGTTTATGTTCAGCAAGATAAATGGCGTTTTAGTTATGTAAGTGAAATACGGACAGCAGAAGGCAAAAAGGAAACCGAACCCAAGCGATATACTTATTTATTTGGGGATGGCGAAAGCTGCCGTACAGCAGCCGACCGTTTTGATAAATTAAAAGGCAAGCCAATTTACCTGAACGATTTATTTGACGCATTCAGTGTTGAAAAACTGAACAAGGATTTCTTTAAAACATACAAGGAATTTTATGAGAAGTTTTGGAAATACTTAGCCGATAACAAACCCTACTACAAACTGCTTTACGACAAACGGCAGGATGATGATATAAAGAAAGAAAAACCCATTCGTGACTTTGCAAAGAAATTATTAGGACGCATTGTGTTTTTGCAATTCCTTCAAAAGAAAGGCTGGATGGGCCCCTGTAAAAAATAACGAATGGAAAGGTGGTGATACTAAATTCTTGCAATCACTATTTTCAAAAAGTAGTAATCATTCAAAATTCCATAGCAAAGAATTACGAACCCTATTTTTTGAAACCTTAAATGAGCGTCGTAAGAATGACCTTGCCCCTGCTTCTTTGGGTAAGGACATCAAAATTCCATACCTCAATGGCGGTCTGTTTGAAAAAGACATTTCATTTGCTAATGATATTGACTTTCCTGAGGATTTATTTGCTAAGCTGCTTGACTTTTTTGAGCAATACAATTTTACTATTGACGAAAATGACCCGTATGACAGCGAAGTAGGAATTGACCCTGAAATGTTGGGCCATATTTTTGAAAACTTGCTGGAAGAAAACAGGGAGAAAGGTGCATTCTATACACCAAAAGAAATTGTGCATTACATGTGCCAGGAAAGCCTGATAGAATACCTGCACACACAATTGCCTGCTTATAACAAAGAAGATATTGAACTATTGGTAAGAAACAATCAGGTGTCAAAAAGCTTTTCACAATATAAAACAGCCAACGAAATAAATGAGAAGCTGATTGCCGTAAAGGTTTGCGACCCTGCTATTGGTTCCGGAGCTTTCCCTATGGGATTGCTGAAAGACATATTTGAGTGCCGGAGATTGTTATATGGCTATTTAAAAACCAATGACAAGTTTGACCCTGCACAGGTTAAGAAAGACATTATACAGCAAAACATTTACGGTGTTGATTTGGAAAATGGTGCGGTTGAAATAGCCCGTTTACGTTTTTGGCTGGCACTGGTAGTTGATGAAACCATACCACAGCCCTTGCCAAACCTTGATTACAAAATTATGCAGGGGAATAGTTTATTAGAACGCTTTGAAGGTGTTGACCTGAGCTATGTTGCCAGCAATAACCTAAAAATTGTAGAACCACAGAAAGACTTGTTTGGCAACATAAAAGAAAGCCAACTGAAAATTACCTATACCAAGTCAGAAATTGTTGCGGAGATTCAAAAACGAATGAAAAAGTTTTTCAATCTTGAGGATGCGGCTTTGAAAGAAAAATACCGCAATGAAATAAATGAATTGGTGCATGAGCATATTGAGTTCAATTTTGATTTGCGTAAAACGCAGGTGAAACGGTGGATTGCTGAACTGGAAGACAGCAATAGTAAAACAGACAAGCAGGCAAAGAAATTAGCTGAATATAAAACGCAACTGGAAGGGTTAAAGCTGAGCTATGAAAAATTGAAAGAATTAGAAACCCGGAATGATAAACCATTCTTTCTATGGAAATTATTTTTTGCTGATGTATTTGCTGAAGATGGATTTGATATAATGATTGGTAACCCGCCATATATACAACTGCAAAGAATGATAGCTGAAGCAGAAATTTTAAGGCAAGCCGAATATGAGACATTTGCAAAAACAGGTGATGTTTATTGCCTTTTTTATGAACAGGGAATTAAACTGCTTAAACCAAAAGGGACACTTTGTTACATTACATCTAACTCATGGATGAAGACACAATACGGGGAACTACTCCGCAATTATTTTGTTGAACATGGCAATCCGTTAAAGCTGTTGAACTTTGAGGATACAAAAATATTTCAAACAGCAACTGTTGAGACTAGTATTTTGATTTGGAAGAAAACAAGTTTTCAAAATTCACTCAATGCTGTGGCCGTAAAGCCAGACTACAAAATTGGACTTTCTCTTGATGAGTATTTTGGCGAAAATGCATTTACATTGTCAACGTTGAGCTCTGAAGGGTGGATAATTCTTTCGAAACAAGACGATGAAATAAAAATACAGATTGAGAAATCTGGAACGCCTTTACAGCAATTTAGTATAAAAATAATTCGTGGAATTATCACTGGTCTCAATGAAGCATTTGTAATTGATGAAGAAACCAGAAAGAAACTTATTGACGAAGATTCTGGTTGTGAAGAAATTATTAAGCCAATGTTAAGAGGTAGGGATGTAAGTAAATTCACTTTTTCATTTGGAAATAAGTGGATAATAATTTCAGCATACAGAAAACATTCAGAACTGAAAGAAAAATACCCCTCAGTTTACAGGCATTTGGTGTCTTATGAAAAAAAACTCAAACAAAGAGGCCAAGCAATTAACGGGCAGCATCATTGGCTTGAATTAGATAATAACCCCAGTGATAGTTTTTTAAATTTATTTGAAGGAGAAAAGGTTATGTGGGGAGAATTATCAGATAAACCTAAATTCTCCTATGATAAAGGTGGATACTATGCAGAGGCTACTTTGTTTATTATTGTTGGAGATGATTTAAAATATCTTCTATCAATCCTTAATTCCCGATTATCTGACTGGTACTTCAATAAAATAACATCAACATCGGGAATGGGAACCAGCAGGTGGAAGAAATATAAAATTGAACAACTTCCAATTCCAAAAATTCAGGATAAGAAGACAATACAAAAATTTGAAGTGCTTGCTGATTTTCTTATTTACTTAAATAATGAAGGTAAGCCTCCTGTAAATCCATACACTAGCAATGCCAGCATAGTACCTGTATTTGAAGATGTGCTTAATATGATGGTATATGAGTTATACTTTGAGGAACATATGAAGCAGGAGGAAATAGATGTGTTGAAATTTGTTGATGCAGAGCTTTTTTTACCACTTACTGAAAGCGAAATTGACAATGCTGAGTTGATAGGTAAAGTTTATAAACGGCTACAGGAACAGGAAAACCCAATCCGAAACAGGATAATACTTTCCAATATCCGCAGTAAAGACATTATCAGAAGAATAAACAGCACTACCCATTGATATGCCGGTAACAAGAAGCACTATAGATGAAATAAAAATTCAGAATTTCAAGTTCTTTCCCAAACTTGAACAATCCATTAAAGTGGATGGTAAACATTTACTGTTGTATGGGGAAAACGGAAGTGGTAAAAGTTCTATTTATTGGGCTTTATATACACTACTGGAAAGTGCCAATAAAGATGATATTAAGGAAATTAAAAAATACTTTGACTATACCGATGAGGAACGATTAATTAATGTTCATATAAAACACGGCACGGCAAATTGGGTTGACCCCTTTGTAGAAGTAACTTTAAAAGACGGAACAGCACCTTACCGTATTTCTTATACTGATACAGCGATAAATACCAATACAGAAGCTCAGGAAAGTAATTTCAGTTCCGACTTTATCAATTATAGAAACCTGCTAAGCTTATACAATTTTGCACATTCTGAAGATGTTGACCTGATTGGTTTTTTCAATTATGCAGTATTTCCTTATGTAAAATTTACTGATGTAAAAGTTGGAACCAAGTCCGTAGGCGGTGTTACAGAAGATGTTTTTGAAAAAAATGCAAACAAACTTTTTAAGCTGGTCAACGACGGGCCCAAAAAAGATAAGAAAACAAAACAGAGTAAAGACAGGTTCCCTATTCAAAGAGAACAGGAATTTGCAGATTATTACAATATCGTAGAAGGTTTCAGAAGTGGTTTAGATGATTTATTGACCTATATCAAAACTGAAGGAAATGACATTTTAAAAAAAGAATTGGGATTCAATTTCGGCTTTGACCTTCAGTTAGATTGGGAACGGCATTTAAAACCAAGTAAACGGGTACAGAATCCGAACAATGATTTAATTACTATTAAACGATTCCCCAATACAGTCATACCAAAGAAAGATTTTGCAAAATATTCTTTCTTATTAACTGAGCAATTTTTCATCAGACCTTACTTCAAAATCTGGCTTTCAATAACGGACTATGAAAATGAGAAAGATGTGGTGCGAAAGCCGCATTCATTTTTGAACGAAGCAAGACTTACCGCTTTAGGTTTGGCAATACGCTTAGCTGTTTTAAAACGTTCATTAAGTGAAGATGCTAAATTAAAAATTCTTGCTTTGGATGATTTGCTTATTAGCCTGGACATGAGCAACCGGGAAAAAGTATTAAAATTGGTATTCGAAAAAGACATTGATAAGTACCAGGTATTAATCCTTACGCATGATAAAATGTTTTACGAGTTTGTAAAGCTTTATATCCGCCAAAAATCAAAATTAGAAGATTGGCAAATAACTGAACTGTATGCCGGGAAAGATAAAACAACGGGATACGGCTACCCGGTTTTAATTGAAGGAGATTTTGGCTATTTCGAAAAAGCTCAAAAATATTTTGATGCGAAAGATTATACAGCTTGTGCTTTATACATCCGGAAAGAATTGGAAAGTTTGGTTATCGAACGCCTTCCTGATGAGTACCATGTCACCATAGACGGAAAATTTAAAGACCTTGCATATTATTGGGAAAGGTGTGTAGAACGTTATCAGAAGCTAACATTCCCAATTGCTGCGGACATTAAGGAAAGCTTTGAGCAAACAAAATTGATGTTTCTGAACCCACAAGCACATCATGACTTATCCCATCCGGTTTATAAACTGGAACTTGAAAAAGCATTTAAGTTAATTGACGATATTAAAACACATTGTACGATTCCTGCAGCAATAATTTTATTATCAAAAGGCATGAAGCTGCAATTCAAACACCCAACACAGAATTACACTTTTGACTTTGAATTATTATCTAATTTCTCGGTGGATGGATTGAATGGAGCAACAACAACCGCATTACCGAAATGCAAAATTTTAATATGGCAATTTAATGGCACAGATTTTTGGGACTTTACAACAAGCAAGGCGGTTGTAATAAAAAAACCTATTGAACATAGCCTCAAACAAATTCTTGATACGCATACAGCAAATGTTAGAGTTCCATTGGCAATTACCCAAGACATGTTTGTAGACAACACAAGGCTGACAAACGGACTTTGGACTTTGAAAGAAATAATGGACAAATCAGGAGCAGTAATTTAAAACAATGTTTGACGAACTAACAAAATATAAAAATAACGGACACTTCTTTTTTGAAAGAGGGCAAACGCTTTCAAAAGTTTGTAATGCCCCTGAACAAGCAGGCGTTTACTATATACTCATGTTACGTAAAGGGAAAATTGAATTGGTTTACATTGGAGCATCAGGCACTATCAACCAGAAAGGTGAATTTAAGACCCAACTTTTACGAGGTAGATTGAATAACAAACAAAACGGTACAAAGCGGCAACAATATTTTGAAGAAATAATGCTTGAAAAAGAAATAGACGCATTAGACATATATTGGTTTGTAACCTTTGACAAAGACAATCAACACCTTCCTTCTTATGTGGAAGCATTGTTATTGCAAAAGCACTTTGACATTTATGGATATTTGCCAGAATGGAATAAATGTTTCTAACACATCAGCCGACGCACCAAGTCAGGCACATTTGCAAGGCACACAAAGCCGACACACAAAAGCCAACCTTGCAAAAGAGCCTGCCTTGTTCCTACGCTTCCGGGACACACTCTGCCACGGTGGACACATACCTTCAATTCAAGTTACCAAGACGAAGGGCGAACACATAACAAAAGTATTGCTGCAATTGGGGCTGGACGGAAGAACAATCATCAGCAGTGCATATCCAAGCTTTGGTTTCAGCGGACGGAATTCTGCTGAACTTTTGTTGGTTAACATCAACATTTGTTTATAAATTTAGCTTCAGTTCCGGGCAGACAGTTGGTCAATTCCCCAACTGCAGCAATACTCGAACGTTGGTGGCTATTATAAACGACATCCGTTACAAATCAAAATGACGACACAAGAACTCCAAGAAAAACTTTACGAATTTATTAAGCCGACTTATCCAGACATTAAAATTAAAGTTGAGGACACAAAAGAAAATGTTCGACAATTATATTTTACTGACGACAAGTTTGAAGTTTTGTATCCCAAACAACGTTATCATTATTTGACCCATTTAATTTCAACAGACTTTTTTGAACAAAATTTGCAGGACACAGAATGGTTTGAACTTGCACCAAATGAAAAGCCAGACGAACTCGATTGCCACGACCAAGAAACAATTGACGAAATCAAAGAGGCAATAATTTCAATACTAAAAAATAAGGTTGGCTTTGTTTCACTTCTTGACAAAGAATTTACTTCTCAGACCGTAAAATGTTATGGAGACTTTCGACACTCAAAAAGAATTTTGACAGACTTTAAATTTCCCGTCGAAGACCAGTTTGACATATTCCACGTGTTAATGAATGAAGGAGGTTATTGCGACTGCGAAATTTTGTACAATGTTTTTAAAGAAAGCGAATATTCAAAAAAGTATTGGCTGCACAGACAATAACAGCCACCAACAAAGGTATTGCTGCAAGCAGGGCGGGACGTAGTTATCTTCGGCTGCGGCACGCTATCAGCTTCAGTTCGGGCAGGACAAACACCGGTGGGCTTTTGTTTGTTATCTTTTACTTTTATATCTTTATTCAGCAGCGGTTGGGGGCGGACACAGCAATGAATTCCCTGCCTGCAGCAATACCCGATCGTT
>Ga0105048_10014908_pt1 | contig 12084 bp, 8 predicted proteins | sample MAT05_FD_78382 | JGI IMG/M metagenome (GOLD analysis project Ga0105048, IMG submission 78382) | Freshwater microbial communities from Lake Fryxell liftoff mats and glacier meltwater in Antarctica - MAT-05 | ecosystem: Environmental > Aquatic > Freshwater > Ice > Liftoff microbial mat | place... | reverse complement strand
TCGGAGCTCTGCTGCAACAGGTCACGCGACGCGCTGCCGAGCACCAGGAATCGCGCGAGCTTCCGTGGGCGGTCGGCCAGGACGCGCAGGGTCGGGAACAGCTCGGGCCGACGCTGGACCTCGTCGATCACGACCAGACCCCGCAACGACTCCAGCGCCAGCATCGGGTCGTGGAGTTGCGCGAGGTCTTCGCTGCGCTCGAGGTCGAAGCGATGCACGGGACCCGAGCGTCCCGCCACCACGGCACCGGCCAGCGTGGTCTTGCCGACCTGCCGTGCACCCAGCAACGCGACGACGGGGAACTGCCGCAGCAGCGCCTCGATGCGGCCACGGTCGCGTCCACGCTCGATCACTCACGGAGACTGCCATGAAAACTCGGTGGTAACCACCGAGTTTTCATGGTGAAGCGCGTCGGGCGCCCCATGCGTCGTCGGGATCGAGCTCGCGAGCTCCCCGCAAGGCGGGTTGCAGGCGGGTTGGTCCATCTGAGTCTGTGCGGCGCGCTCATCGAGCTCGCCGATGCGTCGGTCATGCTGGTCCCCGATCAGCGGATGTTCGTGGAGCTCGGCGCTTTGCCGAGCAGCGGTGTCGAGCCGTCTCGAACCACCGCCGGTGCTGCGCGAGCTCGTCACGCGACTGCTGCGGGCATCGGCGGCTGGGTGATTCGGGTGTGCTCGACGCGATCTGTCGCGGTTGGCGACAACGAAGGGCGACCTGCCGGGCAGGTCGGCGCTGGTTGTTCGCGAGGGCGACACGTGCGCCCGACCTGCAGTGGTCGCGCGGGGCGGAACGCTGCTCACAGTGCGCGCGTGAGCCAGTAGAGCGGCCGACGCTTCGCATGTGGAATCGCGAGAACGAGGACGTCACGCGAACGCTTCTCGAACGCGATGAGGTACGGGAACCGGAGCACGATCGCCTTCGCGATGCCCGACCGCGCGGCCGATGTTCCCGGCCATGTCGGAAACGCGTCGGGCATCGCCCCGATCCGAGTCAGTAGTGCCGACACCTCGGCCAGGAGCTCGTCACCGAGGCCGGCCTTCCGTTCGTCGTACCAGATCGCGGCAGCGCGGAGCTCGGCGCGGGCTTCAGGGTGAAGCGCGACGCGCACGACGGTCCTCGAGTTCCTTGGCGATCTCCGTCCGTGTGATCTCCCAATCGACCGTCGCGACCACACCGTCCTCGACCTCGCGTGAGCGCCGCTCGAGCTCGCTCGCCCATGCAGCGACCACCTCCTCGTCGTCGACGTCCTCGAGGCTGGTCAGGACCTCCGCGGCGAGCTTTGCTCGCTCGATCCGCGGCAGGCGTAACACCTGCGCCAGGAGCTCATCGGTGGACATGATGACTCGAGCGTAGCACGCGGGGCCACGCAGTCGCGACGTGCGTCGGAGCGCCAGCGCGTGGGACCTGCCCGAAGGGCGCGCGCCGCCGTTCGGTTCACACTTCAGCGCATGCCTCGCATGTACGGACTCGAGTGGCGCGGCTTTCGAGAATCGCGCAAGGTCGAGTGCACGACTGCGTTCACGGAGGCGAAGCTCCGAGAGCAACGCTCTGCTCGCGTGCGCGACTATCCGCAGCAACCGCGCATGTACTCAAGGTGGTGCCGGGCATGCTCGTCTGCGTGCTCGTGGTTTCGAGGTCCGCCATGCACCGCGCGCTGACGACCCACGCGTCCTGCGATCACGGGCCGCGGTCCTTGACGCGGCCCGCACGGTGTTCCTGCGCCAAGGGTATGCGGGGACGACGATGGAGGAGATTGCTGCGCTGGTCAGGTCATCAGCACGTTGGCCGCCGGATTCGAGCATCTGGCCGCGACCGCCGCGCTGCGCGTGACCGATCCCCGACGCGCCGCCGAGCAGTTCGCGTACCTCGTGGCAGGAGCGCCGTTGGATCGTGCGATCCTCCTCGGCAAGACACCGCCGAAGGCGCAGATCCTGGCGTGCGCGCGAGATGGCGTCGACACGTTTCTCGCGCGCTACGGCCCCCGGGTCTCGCGCGCGACGCGTCGGTAAGGGCGCCGCAGCAAGGTGCGCGCACGTGTGGGATTGCTCGACGGCCGGGCGCGCTACCGAGGACCACTTCGCGCGCGCTCAAGGAGGCGTTCGGCGTCCCACCCCACCGCGACCTGCTCACCCGCCGAATCGAGCGAGCGGCGGCGCTGCTCCGCGAGACCGAGCTCGGGCTCACGACTCGACGCGCCCGCCCTTCAATCCCAGGGATTGATCGCCGGCGTCCGCAGCAGCTCCTCGACATCGCCCATCGTCAAGCTCTTGCCCGCACTCGCGTCGCGACCGAGCGCACTCTCGGCGACCGCACGCTTTCGCTGACCGAGCTCGACCATCTTCTGCTCGACGGTGTCCTCGACGACCATGCGATACACCATCACTGGCTTGTCCTGGCCGATGCGGTGCGCACGATCCGTGGCCTGATCCTCGACCGCAGGGTTCCACCACGGATCGAAGTGGATCACGGTGTCCGCCTCGGTCAGCGTGATGCCGCTGCCGCCGGCCTTGAGGCTGATGAGGAACACCGGCGGTCCTCCGGTCGACTGGAACTTGCCGACGACCTCTTCGCGGTTCTTCGTGCCGCCATGCAGCCACACGTAGTCGATGCCGAGCTTCTCGAGCGACGCCGCGATGATCTTCTGCATCTCGACGAACTGCGAGAACACCAGCGTCTTGCGCCCCGACCCGACCGCGTCGGCGATGAGCTCCTCGAACGCCTCGAGCTTGCACGACGGCGGCACCGGCGTGCCCTCGGGCAATCCGAGCAGCGCCGGATCGCAGCACACCTGCCGCAGCCGCGTGAGCGCGGCGAGGATCGTCATCTGCGCCTTCTCGACGCCGACCTCGTCGATGCGCCCGGTGATCTCGTCCTTCGCCGCCTTGAGGATGCGGTTGTACAGGCCGAGCTGCGTGCGCCCGAAGTGACAGAAGATCGTCTGCTCGGTCTTCGGTGGCAGCTCGGACGCGACGTCTTCCTTCTTGCGGCGCATCACGAACGGCCGCACGCGCACGCGCAGCTGCTCGAGTGCCTTGGTGTCGCCGTCCTCGATCGGCTTCACGTAGTTCTTCTGGAAGTCCGTCAGCTTGCCGAGGAACCCCGGCGCGAGGAAATCGAAGATCGCCCAGAGATCGATCAGATGGTTCTCGACCGGCGTACCCGACATCGCCAGGCGGTGATCGCTCTTGAGCATCTTTGCGCTCTTCGCGGTGCTCGTCGTCCAGTTCTTGATGTACTGGGCCTCGTCGAGGATCACGTAGCGGAAGCGGACTTTCGCGAGATCGTCGATGTCGCGGCGCAGTAGTGCATAGCTGGTGACCACGATGTCGGTCTTCTTGAGCAGCCGCGCGTTCTCCATGCGGTCCGGCCCGTGCCACACCAGCAGCGACAGCGTCGGGGCCCACTTCGCGACCTCTTGCTTCCACACCAGCAGCACCGACGTCGGGCACACGATGAGCGTCGGGGCCGGGCCCTCTTCTTCTTTCGCCTTGGTGAGCAACGCGAGCGCCTGCACCGTCTTGCCGAGACCCATGTCGTCGGCGAGCACGCCGGTCATGCGGTTCTCGTGGAGCTGCCACAGCCACGCGAAGCCCGACTTCTGGTACTCGCGCAGCTTCGCGGTCAGCGCCTTCGCCTTGCGCGGTGCCTTGCCGGCTCGGTCGCCCATCATGCCTGCGAGCAGCGCACGGACCTCCTTCGCGACCTCCGCAGTGGGTACTTCGGCAAGCAGATGCGAGAGCGCGCCGAGCTCGAGCGTCGACACCTCGGCCTTGCCATCCTTGTCGAACTGCATGTCGCCGGTCGCATCGGCGACGCCTTGGAGGATCTTCGGATCGATCTTCACGACGCTGCCGTCGGCGAGCGTCACCCAGCGCCGACCTTCGTGCAGCCAGCGCAGCAGGTCGCGGAACGAGATGAGACCGGTGTCGCCCTCGATGTCGACCACCGCCTCGACGTCGAGCACCGAGCCGTCGCCACCCGACACCGACACGCGCGGCGTAGGGGCCTTGCTGCGGATCCGCGGCAGCTTCGGCACGCGCCGCTCCCACTCCTCGGGTAAGAGCGGCAGACCGGCGATGAGGAACTCGATCGCGATGTCGCCGGTCGCCACGAATGCCTCGTCCGACGCCTGCCACTCGAGCTTCTGATCGACCAACGCCTTGCGTGCCGCGGCCTCGGAATCGAGGTCGCGGTAGAACGTGATCGACTCGGCACCGCTCGACAGCGAGTAGCGCGCCGACTCGGGCTCCTCGCCGCCGATCGACAGCGTGACGAGGCCATAGCGCGCGGCGAGCTGCACCTTCACCTTCTGCGCGTCGCCCTCGATCGTCAGCACGATGCGATCGACCGTGCGCGCGTCGCTGGCGAGTGCGAACAGATCCGCCCGCGGCACACCAACGTTGTGCAGACGCGACGACAACGCGTCCATCGCATCGGCATCGACGCGCGCGTCCATGACGATGCGCGGCTGCTTGCCCATCGCCTCGAGCACCCACGGCGGCGTGTCGAGCACGAGGAACACCTCGCAGGTCTCGGGCTGCAGGAACCACGTCGGTGCGCCGACGATGACGCGACCCTTGTCGATCTCGAACGTGCGCGTCGACGCGACGTGCTCGAGGAACGCGTGCAGGTCGATGTTGCCGTCCTTGCGGCCTTCGGCGCGCACGCGCAGCACCACCGGCTCGGGCACGAATTTCAGCTTGCCGACGCCCTTGAGGCTCACCTGCGCGTGACGAGCGATGTACAGCAGCCCCGACAGCGCGGTGTCGTCGAGCTCGTGCGCACCGTCGTCGTTGCGATCGACCTCTTGCGCGAGAAAGTGGCGGATCAATCGATCTGCAGGCGTCAGCCCCTCGCGACTCTTCGGTCGCTTCGCATCCATCGACGCGCCGCCTTGGAACACCTGCACGTGCCAGTTCTTGCCACGCTGCGCGATCGTGTAGCGATTGCCGCTGCCGGTCGCGCCCTCGCCGACGTCGTTCACCCACGGGTTCTGCGTGGTCGTGATCTCGCCGCCGCTGCGATACTGCTGACCGAGCGCCATGCCGAGCGCGATCGCGTGCTGGCAGATCCGCTCCCAGCCGTCGGTGAACGTCGGGCACGAGCACTGCCCGCTGATGCGACCCGGACCGTCGAGCTTGATCGCCGCCGAGTGCGGCTGCGGATGCGAGCCGCGCACGCGACCTTGCACGGTGTCACCGGAGAACACGATGTCGCTGACGCCCTTGGCGTCGAACAGCTCGCGGCCGGCGCGAAACGCTTTTACGCTGGCGATCTTGGCGAGCGCATCAGGCTCGACGAGGGGAAGGAAAGCTTCGATTTGGTTCACATGCACACCGCGGTTGGCGTTGCCGTTGGCCCGTTCGCGAGCGCTGTACGCGGACGCGAGGTACCTGGCTTCGGGTTTCGCTTCGCGCCTCCCGCGTCGATTCGGCCCCCCAGAAAAGAGTTGCGCGAGGTCGACCGGGGGCGTGAAAACACGAAGCCCGTCTGGTGCCTGGAGTACCACACCCCGGCGCGCACGCCGTTAGCCGCAGATCGAAGCGTTCAGAATGACAGGACAATTCTCGACGCGTCAGCCGGGCGCCCCGCCGACGCGCACGTCGGTGAACACCAGGTGATCGATCGCGATCGGCACGTCGAAGGCGTCGGTGTCGCGCACACCGGTCGGCGGCTCACAGCACGCTCTTTGCCGTTACCCACGCGCGCAGCTCTTCGGCGTGCGGATCACCCGAGTCCGGGCTCGCGTCGTACAGCGCGAGCGCGGTGCGTGCGAGCGCGGTCGCATCGTCGCGGCGCCTCGGGAAATACTCCCACACGAGCTTCGCGGTCTCGAAGCGCACGTGCGCGTGGCTGAGCTGGCGCGTGTCCGGTGAGTCGAGGCGCTCGAGCAGCGCATCGAGCTCGCGGCTCGAGGCGTCGTGGCGGCCGGCCTCGAACTCGAGACCGGTGAGCGTCATCCGAACCATGATCGCGCTCAGGTGCGTCGCTGACAGCGACCGCTCGTAGCTCGCGAGTGCCGCGTGCAGGCGCGGGCGAGCGGCGTCGAGGCGACCCTCCTCGTGCAGCACCGAGCCGAGCGCGGCCTCGGCCATGCCGGTGTGCGGATGATCGGGACCGAGCGACTCGGCGAACACGTCGCGCGCGCGCGCAAATGCGTCGGTCGCGTTTTTCGGGCCCTCGACACGCACGAGGATCGCGCCGAGATTGAGAAGCGTGCGTCCGACCGCGGCGTGCTTCGGGCCGAGCGTCCGCTCCTGGATCGCGAGTGCACGACGTAGCTGCTCGATCGCGCCACGATCGTCACCGATGCCCTCTTGCGCGAGCGCGAGATTGACGATGTAGCCGGCAACCTCGGGATGCTCGTCGCCGAGTGCTGCGATCGAGCCCGCGACCGCACGCTCCGCCCAAGGTCGCCCGCCTTCGTAGTCGTGCGCATCGAGAAACGTCGAAGCGATGTTGTTGTCGGCCTGCGCGACGGCTGGATGATCGGGCCCGAGTCGCGCGAGTCGCAGATCGCGGGTCTCGATGAAGAGCGCACGGGCCTGCTCGAACCGCGACTGGTCAGAGAGCACGATGCCCAGCAGGTTGCGCGTGCTATCGGCGAGCGGATGATCCGCGCCGAGCTCCTCGTCGGCGATCGCGATCGCCTCGCGCGTGATCACGTTTGCGCGCTCGAAATCGGCGCCGACGCGCTCGGCTGACGCCTGCGCGAACAGCAATTGCACGCGCTCGACCGCCGATGTGCCGCTGCGCTCGGACCACGCGCCCGCGTGGGTTGCCCAGCGCCGCGCAGCTTCGGCGGACTCGAGGTAGTCCGCGTACAGCTCGGTGAGATCGACGGCACTCACCCGCGCGCCGTCGTCGTACGCGTTGGCGATCGCCAGCGAGTACGCGCGCTCGAGATCGTCGCGCGCCGGCTCACGCTCGCCGAGCTCTCGGCGGAGCCGCGCGCGAACGATCAACGCATCGACGACCAGTGGCGTGTGTCCGAGCTGCTCGACGAGCGGCATCACGTCGTCGACGCGGCGCTTGCCCTGCTCGTAGCGCCCGGTGATCTCGCTCGCGCTCGCGAGCTCGAGCTCGGTCTGCAGCTCGGCCACACGTGCGGCGATCTCCGGAGCAACGACGACGCGCTGGGCAAGCCGTTCGGCGTCGCTGCAATCGTCCGGCGAGGCCAAGGTGGCCGCGGCATCGCTCGCGCGCTGGATCGTCGCGAGGTCAGGCTGATCGGCGAGCGTGGTGACCAGCGCATGCGCCTCGCCGCGCCGGCGGTCGAGACACCCCATGCGCCGGTCGAGCAGATCCGCGGATTGCTCGCCGCGCACATGCGTCGCTTCGCACGCGTCGACGTAGCCTGCGAGCCAGTGCTCACGCCAGGTGTCGAGCCGCGCAACGAGCCCCGCCGCAGTCGCACTCGCGAACACTGCACCGTCGGATCGAAATGCGGTCGTGATGGCACCGCGCCGTTCGTCGTCCCACACGCCGCTCAGGCGGTCCGCCGCCGCTTCGCACGGCGACGGCACGCCGGATGAGAGCGCCGCAGCGAACGCCGTCGCACCAGCGACACTCGAGAGCCCCGCGACCGCGAGCGCGATGCGGCGCGTCGGTGCGCTGCGCTCGAGGATCGCGACCACGTCGTGCATCGACGCGTTGCGATCGGCGGGCTGTCGCATGAGCCCGCGGCGCAGGAGCGTTCGCAGTCGCGACGGCAGGCGCGGCCTCGGAGGCAGCGCCGGCGCACCGCGCAACTTGGTCTCGGCGAGCTCGCGTGAGCTTCCCCCGGCGAACGCCGGGGTTCCAACGAGTGCTTCGAACAACGCGATGCAAAACGAGTACTGGTCGCTGCGCGCATCGACGTGCTCGCCGAGGTGCTGCTCCGGCGACATATAGGCCGGCGTGCCCATCACGATGCCAGTCTCGGTGAGCTGCTCGGGGTCGAGGCTCGGGAACGCCGAGCCGCCGATCGTACGCCCGACCCGCGAGGGGTCGGTGCTACGGCGAGCGAGGCCGAAGTCCATCACGAGCACGCGACCACCCTCGGCAACCATGACGTTGGTCGGCTTGAAGTCACGATGGACGAGCGATGCATCGTGGGCCGCCGCGAGTCCGCGCGCCGCAGCGGCGAAGACGCGACACACCTCGGCACGCGAGCGCCTGCGGATCGACAGCCAGCTGCGCAGCGTCTCGCCTCGCACGTGCTCCATCACGATGTAGAGCTGATCGCCGTCCTTGCCGACGTCGTGCACCGGCAGGACGTTCGCGTGGTTGAGCTGGGCCATCGCTCGCGCCTCGCGAAAATTGCGGGCCTCGGCATCGGGATCGGTTTGGCGTTTCATCACCTTGATCGCGACGCACCGCTGCAGCCGCAGATCGTAGGCGAGGTACACGCTCGCCATGCCGCCTTCACCGAGGCGCTCGGACAGCACGTAGCGGTCGGCGATCATCGCCGGCGCCATCGACTGCACGGGAGCGAAGGTCTCGCCCGGCCGCGTGTCGCTGGAGGTCTTCGGGTCGCCGCTCCCCATCTCAGATCGAGCTTTGCCGGCCCGGACCTTTCTCGCAAGGCTCCGCCGAACTGCGGGCAGAACTGCGGGCAGAACTGCGGGCTCACGCCCGCGTGCGAACAAGAGTGCGCCGGGGGGAAGCGATCACTTCTTCAGATCCGCAAGCGCCTTCTCGACCTCTTCACGCGTGAGCGGCTCACACGCCTCGCCCGGCGCATGGTTGTGGGTGAGCGCGATCGCGGTCGGCTTCGTCGGCGCGGGCGCAGCCGCAGCACTGGCCGCGTGTGCAGCCGCCGAAGGTGCAGGCGCGGGCGCCGACGGGGCCTTCGCATCGCCCTTGGGCGGCGGCGGTGGCGGCTCCCACGGAATCGCCGCACCACCGAGCGCGACCGGAATGTCCTCGGGCTTCTCGATCACGATCGGCACCTTCGGATCCGGCTTGGTCTCGGTCTTACCGTCGGTCTTCACCTCGACCTTGCCCGGCGGGTCCGTCTTCGCGACGGCCTTGCTCACATCAGTGTTGTCGCAGCCCCCGAGCGGCAGGCCGGCGACGATGAGCGGAACGATCTTGGCGCGGAATCTCATGGGCATGGACCTCGCTCGACGATGTGGAGCAGCTCGTACTCTGCACAGAGCAGCGTCGCGAGCCGCAGGCCCACGCGCTGGACTGCGCGATCATGCCGCAGCTGGACCGCGCCCGCGACCCGCGGATCTCCGGTCTCTTCGGCATTGGCGCACGCACAGCCAGCACCGCCCGCCTGTGGCCCGGGCAAGCCATCGTCGAGGTGGCCCAACGCGCCCTTGCCTGTGTCCTCTCCCACCGCGCGGCAGCAGCCGTAGATCCGCCCCGACGGCGCGACGGCGAGCCGCCGCGAGCCCGCGCCGCACGACGCCGTCACGACGCGCCCGATCTCTGCGAACGATCGCAGCGCCGACTCGAGCGGCTGCACACCCACCCAACGTCCGCGCCGCAACCACGCGACGACCAGCGCCGCGACCACCTCGAGCTGTTGCTCGAGCACGGCGAGCTCGGGCTCGCCCCACACGCCGCCGAAGTTGGCGTTGAGCGTGATCGCGTCGACGCCGAGATCGAGCAGCTCGCGGACGCCGTCGCCGAGCAGATGCACGGTGCCGGGATCGACGACCGCGACGACGTCGAAGCTGAAGCGATCGCGCGCCGCGAGCAGCAGATCGAGCCCGCGCCGCGTGGTCTCCCAGCTCGATCCTCCGCCCGCGAGCGGGCGCGCGGCCTCGTGCTGCGCCCGCGTGCCGTCGATGCTGATCGCGACGTGCACCCCGAGCGCGCCGAGCTGCTCGACCAGCGCGGCGTCGAGCAGCGTCCCGTTCGTCGTCACTTGCATGACGAATGGCAGGCCGTCGGCGAGGCTGCGGGCCCGCGCCGCGATGTCGAGCAGAAGCTGCGCCTCGAGCAACGGCTCGCCGCCGAAGAACGTGAGCTGCAGCTTCGCCTGCGCCGCGCGAGCGACCGCGATCGCGGACTCGACCGCCTGCATCGCCACCGCCTCGGGCATGCGCACGCGTTTCTTCTCGCCGGTGTAGCAGTACGCGCACGCCAGGTTGCACGCATGCGTCAGCACGAGCCCGACGTCGAGGAGCGACCCGGGCGCGGCGGGGGCCGCGAGCTCGACGGGACCTCTGGTGCGCAGACCGGTGAGGCGCTCCACGCAGTCACTCTACACCGCCGCGGCGCGCGGGCGCGAGCGTCCTCAGCCGGGCAGCCAGCCGACGAGCACGTCGGTGAACACCACGTGATCGATCACGATTGCCACGTCGAACGCGTCGGTATCCCGCACGAGCACCACACCATCGAGTGTGACGGTGGCGAGCGCGGTGCCCTCTCCCTCGGGGTTCACCTCGATCGTCACGGTACCCGCTTCGCCGCCCTCGAGCGATCCCGCGTGCCACAGCTCTTCGATCACCGGCACCTCGACCACCGCGTCGTTGCACGCTGCGCTGAGCAAGTGCATGCCGAACGTCGCGCTGATCTGTAGCGCCGGATCGTCGCCCGCATACTCGACCGTGATCGTCTCGCCCGCGGCCTCGGCCATCGCGACGACGCCCTCGGCAACGACGAACAGCGCCTGGGTCTCGTCGGCGTTGCCGGCGTGGATGTACATGTCGCTGCAACCACCGCCGGCGCCGAGGTCGAGCTCGAAGCCCTGCTCGAGGCCCTGCCCCGGGCATGGATCTTCGTCGAGGCTCGGCCACGGCTCGCAGTTGCCGACGGCCGTGCACACCGTCTGGGTGCCCGGCGCGGGGCAGTTTTCGTCCCACGGCGGGCAGTACTCGCAGTACGCCCCGCAGACGAGATCGCCGCACGGATCCCACAAGCAGTCGTCGTCGACGCACCCGGTCTCGTTGCTGCTGCCCGAGTCGCTCGTCATCGTCGCGCTGTCGCTCACGCTCACGCTCGAGCTCTGACTCGCGCTCGCGCTGCCTTCGTCGGTGTCCGACGCTTCGCTCGCGCTGCCCGAGCCGTCCTCGGTATCGGTGTCGGTGCCCATCCCGACGGTTTTCGGATCCAGCGTGCAGCCGACCGAGACCAACAACACGCCAACATATTTGCCATGCATACCCATCATGTTTCCTACTCCAAGCTGGCCCCATCTATGAGGCTCGACCGTGCATGTACACGCTCGGGGATTTCCGTCACGGGCTTCGATCTTCGATGCTGCAGGCATCGCGAACCCGGGCAACGAGCGGCGAGCGCGGCTCCGCAGTGAGCCACGTCTGCGCGCGGGCGTGCGCGTCGGCATCGCCGCGCTTGCAGCGGGCGACGATTGACACCGCGCGACGCTCGGGCGCGAGGACGCCCTCGGCGAACTGGCGCGCGTGGGTGTCGACGAGGCGCAGCGCTCCGTCCGGATCGCCGCTCGCGAGCGTGCGCCATGCCTGCTCGATCAACGCGCGCTCGCGATCGAGCGTCGAGATCGACGTAGGTGCGTCGCGCGTCGTCCCGGATCGCGCGCGACGGCTCGGGCTCGTGTCGCTCGGCGTCTCGGCTTCGGCTTCGGCTTCGGCTTCGGCTTCGGCTTCGGTGTCGATGACCTCGCGCGCCGCGGGCAGCTCCGCGGGTGGCAGCTCCGCCGCGACGCCATCTCTCGCAATGCCCTCGAGATCCTGATCCGGTGCGCGATCGATCGCCTGCTCGCGCGGCACCTCGCGGGCGGCCTCGATCGCGCGCGATCGATACGACATCGCCCACCACACCACAGCGAGTGCAGCCGCGAGCGCGAGCACGACCGTCCAGCCGCTCGTGACGGGCCTTCTCGTCGCCTCCGTCGGCGCGTCGAGCCGACGACGCACGCGTGCACGCGCGAGTGCGGGCATGTCGTCCGCCTCGCGCCACAGCTCGAGCATCCGGCGCGCATCGCTGCGCAGTGCCGCCGGCTCGTCGCGATCCATCTATGCACCCCCTTCGCGGCGACCATCGAGGAACGCCTCGAAGCGCCGCCGTGCGAGCCGCAATCGCGAGTACACGACGTTGAGGTTCGCGCCGAGCAGCTCCGCGACCTCGGGCCCGCGCAGACCTTCGACATCGACGAGCTCGAACACC
>Ga0105048_10014907_pt1 | contig 12084 bp, 9 predicted proteins | sample MAT05_FD_78382 | JGI IMG/M metagenome (GOLD analysis project Ga0105048, IMG submission 78382) | Freshwater microbial communities from Lake Fryxell liftoff mats and glacier meltwater in Antarctica - MAT-05 | ecosystem: Environmental > Aquatic > Freshwater > Ice > Liftoff microbial mat | place... | reverse complement strand
TAGTCGTCAAAAGTTTTTAACCCGTTGTTGCGGTGGGGGTGAGGAGCTTTGAGCTTTCAGAAAAGCTCAAAGCTCCAGTTTCGCTTGGCCCTCAAGTTCTTTTGACGACTAACTTAATGCGTAACATCAGTTAATAAGCTATGTTTGAAAGCTATGTCTGACACTTCTGCTTCATTCGATTACCGTTCCATGTTCAACCTCGACGGCCGCGTGGCTCTCGTGGTCGGGGCCGGCAGCGGCATCGGCCAGGCCAGCGCTCAAGGCTTGGCCGCGCACGGCGCAACGGTGCTGTGTGCCGATGTGAATCTCGCCAACGCCACAGCCACCGCGACCCGCATTCAACAAGACGGCGGCTCCGCTCTGGGCGGCCAGGCCAGCGCGCTGCTGCTGGATATGCGCACCAGTTCCCAAATTGCCAAGGGTTTGCAGGACGCGCCGCCCATCGACATTCTGGTCAGCACGCCCAGCATCAATGTGCGCAAGCCGATGTTGAGCCTGACTGACGACGAGTTCGACCGCATCGTCAATCTCAATTTGCGCGGCACGTTTCTACTCCTGCGTCATGTCGCCAAAGGCATGGCCGAGCGCGGCCGTGGCAGCATCATCGTGTTCAGCAGCATTCGCGCCGATGTGGTCGAGCAGGGCCAGAGCATCTACGCCGCCACCAAGGCCGGCGTGCGCCAGATGTGTCGCGCGCTGGCCGCCGAGCTCGCGCCCAACGGCGTGCGGGTGAATCTCATCGCTCCTGGCGTGGTCGATACGCCGCTCACCAAACCCATCACCAGCACCCCCGCCTGGAACGAAGCCTACGCGACCAAGAGCGCGCTCAAGCGTTGGGCCCAGCCGAGTGAGATGGCCGGCGCCGTGGTCTATCTCGCCTCCGACGCCAGCTCCTATGTCACCGGCTCCGTGATATTTGTGGATGGCGGATGGACCGCCGTGGATGGCCGCTACGATCCGCCGCTCTGAGGCGTTGCTAGTGGTTAGTGGTTGGTTGCTGGTTTAAGCAGCAACCAGCCACCAACAACCAGCCACCAACAACTCTGTGTCTTCCATCATCCAGGTCCGCAACTTGCACCACACCTACACGCCCGAGCAGGGCGAGCCGGTGGTGGCGTTGCGCGGCGTTGATCTCGATGTGGCCGAGGGCGAATACGTGGTCATCCTCGGCCACAACGGCAGCGGCAAGAGCACGCTGGCCCGGCACCTGAACGCGCTGTTGTTGCCGACGCAGGGCGAGGTGCTGGTCGAGGGGTTGAGCACACAAACCAAGTCGCACTGGCGCGAGATTCGCACGGCGGTTGGCATGGTGTTTCAGACGCCGGACAACCAGATTATCGCTACGATTGTGGAAGAAGATGTGGCGTTTGGGCCGGAGAATCTAAGGTTGCCGCGTGAGGAAATTATTGCGCGGGTGGATGCCTCGCTGGCGCAGGTAAACATGCTGCCCTACCGGCACCGGCCGCCTCATCAGCTTAGCGGTGGCCAGAAGCAGCGCATTTGCATCGCCGGCGTGCTGGCCATGCGGCCGCGCGTGCTGGTGCTGGATGAGGCCACGGCCATGCTCGATCCGCAGGGGCGGCAGGAGGTGTTGGAGGTGGTGCGCCGGCTGCATCGCGAGCAGGGCACGACGGTGATTGCGATCACGCATCTGATGGACGAGGCGATTGAGGCCGACCGGGTGATCGTGATGGACGAGGGCCGTATCGCCTTGCAAGGCACGCCGCGCGAGGTATTTGCGCAATCTGATGCGCTGGACGCCTTGCACATGGCCGTGCCGCAGATCACGCAGTTGGCGCGCGCGCTGCATCGGCGGCAGCCAGGATTTCCGCAGGACGTGTTGACGGTGGATGAGTTTGTGGCGGCGGCAATGGTGGACGGAATCGTCGACGTCGACGTCGACGTCGACGTCAACGTCAACGTCGACGTCGACGATTCTGCTCCCTTGATCAACGTTAAAAATCTGTCCCACGACTACATGCGCGGCACCCCCATGCAACACCGCGCCGTGCACGATGTCTCACTCGATGTGCGCGCGGGCGAAATCCTCGGCCTCATCGGCCACACCGGCAGTGGCAAGAGCACCGTCATCCAGCACCTCAATGCATTGCTGCGGCCGCACGGCGGCGAAGTCATCGTGCTGGGTCAAAACACGGCCGCGCCGAATGTCGACGTCAAGGCCATTCGCCGCAGTGTTGGTCTGGTCTTCCAGTTCCCCGAGGCGCAGTTGTTCGAGCAGTTCGTCGGCGATGACATTGCCTACGGCCCGCGCAATTTGAAGCTGAGCCGCGAGGAGATTCGTGCGCGGGTGAGAGACGCGATGGAAGCGGTGGGTCTGGGGTTCGATGCATTCAAAGACCGGCAGACGTTCCAACTCAGCGGCGGCCAGATGCGACGAGTGGCGATTGCCGGCGTGCTGGCGTTGCAGCCGCAAGTGCTGGTGCTGGATGAGCCCACGGCCGGCCTGGACCCCGAAGCGCGCGAGCAACTGTTCGCTCAAATATTGGGGCTGCGCGAGAAGGGTATGACGCTGGTGATCGTGAGCCACAACATGGAAGAGCTGGCCCGCGTGTGCGACCGCGTGTGTGTGATCGCCGAGGGCCGCACGGTGATGCTCGACACGCCGCGCAAAGTCTTTTCACAGGTGGATCGGCTGCGCGAGTTGGGCCTGAATGTGCCGCCGGTCACCGATGCATTGCAGCGGCTCAATCTTGGCACGGCGCTCACTGTTGAAGAAGCATTGGAGAAATTGATGCGCCATGCAAAATGATTTGAGCCCAAATTTAAGTTCTATTGAACAAGCTGTGCTTGCCCACATTGATGACGATGAGTTGATCAATTGGGTGCAAACCCTCACGCGCATTCCATCGGTGTGGAAACCTGAAACGGGCGAAGGCGAAGAAGCCGCGGCGCGCTGGGTGGAGGCGCGTTGCCGCGAGATCGGCTTGCAGACGCAGTTTGAATTTGTGGAACCCGGCCGGCCCAACATCGTTGCCTTTTATAGCAACGCAAATGGATTGACCATTGACCATTTACGATTGACTATTGGCGACGGCTCCAGTGGTCAATCGTCAATGGTCAATCGACAATTGCTCATGTTCGAAGGCCACACCGACGTAGTGACCGAGGGTGACCCCGCAGCATGGACCGATCCACCCTTCAGCGCGGCGATTCGCAACGGCCGCATCTACGGTCGTGGGGCTAATGATATGAAGGCTGGCGTGTGCTGCGCGCTCATGGCGGCGCAGGCCATCGTGAGAAGCGGCGTTGCACTAAACGGCGATATCGTGCTGGGCTTGGTGTGCGACGAGGAGGGCCGCATGATCGGCATCAAGCATTTTGTGGAGCAGGGTTGGGCCGACCGCGTGACGGCGTGCATCGTGTGCGAGCCCGAAGAGAATCACCTGTGTATCTCGCAGAAGGGTGTGATGTGGGTGCGGGTTGTGATTCATGGCGTGATGAGCCACGGCGCGATGCCGCTGACCGGCGTGAACAGCGTTTATCCAATGGCGCGATTTTTGGACGGCGCACATGCTTTGGAGGAGCGCTTGATCGTGCAACATGGCCGCGATGAGTTTCTCGGCCAGCCCAGCATCACGCCGACCATCGTGCAATCGCCGGCGCGTGGCACAGGTGAGCCGCAAAACAACGTGATGCCAGCCTCGACCGAATGCCTGCTCGATATTCGCCTGATTCCAGGCATGGATGCCGATGCTATTGCTGCACAGTTAGAGACGTTGTTGAAAGCAGCATGCGCCGTGGATGTGCGTTTGCACGATGAGTTCGCCGTGTTGGAAGTGCGGCACCCGACCAGGACTGATCGTGATCATCCAGTGGTCACGACACTGGCCTCGGCCTACACCGACCTGACCGGCCAGCCGCCCATTTACGGTGGCGTGCCTGGCAGCACCGACGGCACCATCTTGAATGCGCGCAAAGACATTCCCATTGTGACGTGTGGCCCCGGCGATATTCACATTCCACATCATGTCGATGAGTGGGTGAGCATCGACGAGATCAAACTGGCCGCGCGGATGTATGCGTTGGCGGCGTTGCGTTATCTGGGAGTGGCCGAGTAGGCAAACCCATGGCCGAATTTGAACTGCTGCGCAACGTCACTGTGGGTCAATACATTCCCACTGAATCGGTGGTGCATCGGCTGGACCCGCGTGCCAAGTTGCTGGCCACGTTGCTGCTAAGCGCCGCCATCATGTCGGCTCAACCCATTCTGGCGTGCCTGTTCATGCTGGCCGTAATGTTGGGCATTGCCGCGCTGGCGCGTATTCCGCCAGGCTATTTGCTGAGTGGATTGAAACCCGTCATCGGCTTTTTGTTCTTTGTCTCAATCTTTCAACTGCTGTTCAACACCCGCCCCGATGCAAACCCGCGTGTGCTGTTCGAGTGGCAGTTCATTCACATCACTCAGTTCGGCATCCAAACTGTTATTACGAATGTGATTCGTGTGGCGTGCTTCATCTTCCTGGTCAGCCTGCTGACCATGACCACCAAGACAACCCAACTCGCCCACGCCATCGAAATGCTGTTGCACCCCTTCCGGCGCTTCGGCGTACCGGCCCATGAGTTGGCCCTCATCGTCACGATTGCCCTGCGCTTCGTGCCGACGCTGGCCGAGGAGCTCGAAACCGTGATGAAAGCCCAGGCCAGCCGCGGCGGCGAATTTGGCACCAGCCGTTGGACGCGGCCCGACAAGATGGCCCGCGCGCGGTTGCCTCTCATTGTGCCGCTGTTTGTCAGTGCCTTCCGCCGCGCCGAAGATCTGGTGCTGGCCATGGAAGCGCGCGGCTATGTTGGCGGTGCCGGCCGCACCAGCTTCGTGCAATACAAAGCTACGCCGCTGGACTACGCCGTGGTGGTGGCAGCCGGCGTGTTGGCCGTGGCGCTGCCAAGAATCCCATGGCCGGCGGTGAGTCAGTTGCTCAATTTATTTTCCACTTGACCAGCGCATCCCCACGGGTGTCATTCCGAGGCCCTGCGAGGAATCCCTTTAACATTACTCGACCAATGTCTATATCGGCCAGCCGAGTTCGGCCTCAGTTGATCAATGCTCAGGGGATTCCTCGCAAAGCCTCGGAATGACGGGTTACGGCTCTCGCTTCCACTTCGGTTGTGAACATGATGCAGGGCCTTAATTTTGTAAGGCAATCACGCTCAAGTGTGAAGTTCAGTTGGTATTTTGTTCCAACCCTTCTCGCGATCTGCGACCTCACGTAAACTCTTGCAAGTGAACTGGGGGAGTGCAACAAAAAAGGAGAATCAAACCATGTCTACGCGAACGATTGTATTTGCCGGCGTCCTCTTGGCGGTGTCGCTCTTGCTGGCAATCACCGGCCTGGGTTATTTCCCGGTACCCAACGTGACCCAAAGTGCGACCATCCTGCATGTGCCGGCCATCATCGGCGGCGTCCTTGAAGGGCCAGTGGTGGGCTTGATTGTAGGTGTCGTGTTTGGCATCGACGCCTTCGTCAAGTTCGGCGGCCTGTTCGCTGGTAACACGGTTGGTGCCATCGTCACGCTCATCCTGCCGCGCCTGCTGATTGGTGTGGTGGCGTATTGGGTCTACAAGGCCTTGCGCGGCGGCAACCAGATTGTGGCGCTGGTGCTGGCCGCCATCGCTGGCACACTCACCAACACGATCCTGGTGATTGCCTTCGGCGTGATCTTTGGTGTGCTGCCGCCGGCCATGTTTGTCGCCGCAATTCCTCAAGCGTTGTTTGAAGCCGCCATTGCCGTGGTGATTACGGTGGCCGTGGTGAGTGTGGTGCGCGGCGTGGCCGGCAGCCGCAAGGGTTCAACGGTGTGAAATTTGAGAGAGGGATTTGCACGACGGGGATGGCTAATACAAATTTGGACCCCGACCCTGGGTCCGCTTTAGTTTTTACAGTTGATGGCGTGATCACTTCGCGTAAGACAAACTTTTGATGCGCTTCACGATTTCTGGATCGGGCCTGGGTTCCAGTTCAGCGTAGCGCTTGTAACTAACGAGCGCGGCTTTAAACTGGCCGGCCGCGTCGTGGGCTTTAGCCAGCATCAAAAAGGCCTCTGCGGTTGGATCTAGGCGAGCCCACTGTTCCAGGGCCAGTGCGCTGGCTTCATACTTTTTTAGAGAGAGCAGACTCCAGCCCAGACCCATGTAACCATCCTTCGATGTGGGCATTAATTCCGTTGCGCGCTGAAATTCTGCGGCGGCGCGCGTGTAATCGTTTTGCCGAAAGTAAATCCAACCCGATCCTGTAAAGCTTTGTGCAGTTTGTTCGGCCTTGCTGGTTGCCTTTACGACTGTAAAGTCGGCCAGTGCGGCTGTGTCATGCTTTAGCTTGAAGTGCAGCCAGCCGCGCGCCAGATAGGCATCGATGTACCACGGTGCCGATTGTATGACCTGGTCCCACGCCAGCAGTGCCTTTGCATCATCGCCCTTTTTGGCGTAGGCAAGCGCCAAAGCTTCATGGGCCTGGAAAGTGTTGGGCTCAATTGCTACGGCTTGTTCAAACAGCGCAATGGCGCCATCGACCTGGTCGTGTTGAAATTGTTCATAGCCCTGTTGAACAAGTTCCATCGGATAAGCTGGATCGCGCGCCCGCAGGCTTGCAAGGCCCGCTTCAAATAATGGAGGCCCCTGCCATATCAGTGTAGCCACAACGGCAACCAGGCCGACCATGCCCAGGATACGCCTCGATTGCCGGACCCGTTGTCTTCGTGCGGCAGCCCCGACACAGCCCATCATCACCTCAAACAACTTCTTAACACTTTGCGTAAATCCTGCGCCCTCATCGATCAAGACAGTGGTCTTATTGGCCAATGCCGGGGACCTGGCTAGCGCAGGGGGCAGACTTGGCTGGTGGCCGGTCCGGGCAAACAGAAACAACACATCCTCTCGCGTGGCCTGCCGGGTCAGCCACGGCATGAGTCCTGGTGTGTCTGCGGCCAATTGACTCCACTGTGATCCTAAAACGACCAGGCAAACGACAGAACCAGCGGCAGGGCCAGGGGTTGGGATTTCATCGGGGAGTGTGCTTGAGACCTGTGCCCCAGTGGGCACCAAACTCAGAGTCACGTTGGCTTTGCCCAGCACCGTCATCAAGTACCGCTGTAGTGCCTGCGCCGTTGCAGGCGTGTCGCCATCCAGCGCAACCATATAAATTTGGATTGGAGATTTGCCACTCATGGGTTAAATTGTTTGCGCAAGGCTTGCCAGGATGAACGCACCAACACCGACATCAGACCGCGATTTCTGAGCCACCTGGGCCGTTGTTGCACACCCCGCAAAATGCACGATATGGCCAGTTCAGGTTGATTGACAAAGTAATAATTGAAGCCGCGCCAGGTCTGTAGATCCGCCAGAAGTAAGCGTTGCGTTTGCTGAAGCGGCTTTGCAACAGTGGGTAGATGCGTATAAACATCCTCGACAAATTGCTCTGGCCCGCACCAGACCGTCATGGCCGTGTCGTAAGCCATTCTCAAAAACAGTTGGGGATCGCGAGCCAAATTTGGGAAGCGGCCAATCGCCTGGGCCAGCACTGCAGCCGCTCGATCAAAATTTCCCGCGCTGTACTGAATCATGGCCATGCCCAACAGGGTGAGTTGTAGCACTTCCAACTGGATGGCGCGCAAGAAGGTTAACGGAGGTGGCAGCTGGTTAAATAAACAATCCAGGTAGGTCAGGCTGTCGCGGGTTCGATGATCTAATGCGGCTGCGGCGAAGCGCATGGCCATGGCGGCGTGGTTGTGCAGCAATTGCGGCGCACAGGCATAGGCCATCAGCCAATTGCGCTGCGCCGCGCCAATGTCACGCGCCGCCAGATAGCGTTCCGCGAACCATAGCCGCCACATGGCCTCACCCGTGAAGCGGTGCTGTAGAACGTCTGCGGGGAGCTGAGGCTGTGCAAAAAATTTCTGATGGACGTGCATGACATCGTGTTCGGTGCGCGTGGGATCGCTCACCATGCTTTCGGGATGCACCCGATAGCCACCTAGAATTTTGTGCACACACGCAAACGGCCCTCGCCGGGCCAGCCGTAGCCACAAGTCGTAATCTGCGGCTGTGGAGAACTGGGTATCGAACAACCCCACCTCTTGCAGCGCCGTGCGGCGAATGAGCGGCGCACCCATCCAGACAAAATTGCTGATGCTCAGCTGGGCCAGCACATCCCCGGCCGGTAACAGCCCCGTGTGGCGCAAGCGCCGACCCTGCTCGTCCATAAGGTGGTGTCCACAATGCACCAGAACGGCATTAGGTTCGGCATTCAAACCCGCCACTTGCAATGCGATTTTTTCGGGCAAAAAGATGTCGTCGTCGTCCAGAAAGCACACGTAATCGCCATGAGAATGGGCGAAGCCGCTGTTGCGCGCAACCGACACGCCGCAGTTATTTTGGTGAAGCGTGCATAGACGCGAGCCATAACTGGCCAATAAGGCCGCGGTCTCATCGGTGCTACCGTCGTCCACGACAATCAATTCGAGATTGGGGTAGGTCTGCGCCAGCACGCTTTCAATGGCAGGTCGCAGCCATTGCGCACGATTGTGAGTGGGGATGATGACGGAAACCAGATGAGACATGGCGTAAAGGGGTTGGCGACTGATGCCGACGCTAAGCACTGACCGCGCCCTCGCGAGTCAAACTTTTGTCGCTACGTAGAGCGAACCAAATAATTGTTGATCAGTCCAGGCATCACTATCCCGAATGAATTCATCCACAACCTGGGCGGGGCCAGGCGGCTCGCCGGGGGCGTGCGAATAATCGTGAAAGGCGATGAAGCCACCTGGTTTGATGAGTGGCGACCACATTGTGAAGTCGCGCAATACGCCTTCGTAGCGATGATCACCATCGATAAACAACAGGTCGATCTTGTGTTTGAACACGGCAACAAAGTCGTGGCTGTAGGCTTCGATGGGGCTGATGATGTCGGCGAGTTGATTTTGACGAACAAACTGGTTAAACACGTCTTTGCGCGATAGATTGGCATCACCCAGCTGCTCCTGTTTCATTTTGCGATTCCACGCATCGTCTTTTTCCAGATCAAATGGATCGATACAAAACAGACGGGCGGCCTCTTTGGCCTTGAGTGCCGTGCCGAGGATGACGCTGCTTTTGCCCAGCCAACAGCCAATCTCACAGCACACCGCCGCATGCTGCGGCACATGCTTGCTCAGCAAAAAAAGTGCGGTGATTTCGTCGGGTTTCAGCCAGCCAGGAATGTAGGATTGCGCAAAAAATGCCTCTACAGCAAGGCCAATCCACCCGTCCTCAGTCATCAAACTGCTAAGCTGGTGTGGCTGGATGGCAGGGTCATAGGAGAGTTTCATGGTGTTGAAATGGAATTCAAGGTTGTGAGAGGCGGGGTGGAAACGGCTGAATAGTCAGGTGATGGCGCGTTTGGGTTTAGGGGCTCAGGCACCGGCTTGGGTTCAAGCGGCAGATCGGCCGACTGTGGCGCGCGCCTGGTCACCGGCACATAGACTTCGCTGCGGCCCGTTCGCCGAACCCATATCAGCGCCCGCACAAAGCCCAGCGGCCCAGCCAGCGCACCGGCGATTTGCAACCGCACAAACCACAATGGGTAGGCCCAACTGCGCCGTAGCAATGCATCCTTGAGCAATCCCATGAGCCAGCGCGGATAGCCGTAGACGACGTTGACCAGTCCACGCATATCTTCATCAAAAAAGAAGGTGGCCAGGTGATAGGCCACATGGGCTTTGCTGTAGTTAAATATTTGGCGTTTGAGTGCAGCGAGGGTGCGACGGTGCTTGTGCCAGATGAAAGCCGAGGGTTCATACACAATCTTGCCACCAGCTTTCAACACGCGATAGAACAAGTAGATGTCCTCACCCAGTCCGGCCGGGCCACCGGTGCTCAGTTCTTCGTTCATCATGCCGATTTGAGGATCGGCAAAAATTGACGCACGGAAGGCGCAATTGGCAGTGCCGGTGAGTTTCCAGGTCGGGGTTGGGCGCCGATGGGTGGACTCAAACCAATGTCCATCCACCTCAAATCCATCCGCTCCACGACCCAGCCCGCCATACTTTTCGAACAGCTGCTGGGATTCGGTCTCCATTTCATGCGGCAGGATGTTGCCGCACACCACCTGCACATCTGCGCGGACGAACGGCGCAATCAGTTTCTCCAGCCAGTCTGGCGGAAGGACCACATCATCATCGGTCGAGACAATGATGTCGCCGGTGCTGGCACAGATGGCGGTATTGCGGCTATACGATGCGCCTTTGCGGCTTTTGCTGAGATAGCGCACTTGCGGGAACTGCGCCACGATGGGCGGGGTGAGGCCGGACGCAGGATGGTTGTCGATCACGATGATCTCGACCCGGCGGGTAGTGTGAAGCCGGCATACGCTGTGCAAAGTTGCTTGCAAGTCTTCGGCGCGGTCGTAGGTGCTGATGATGATGGAGGCGGACAGGCTCTCAGGCAGCCGTCGTGCCCTCGCCTCGAAAGTCTCAAGCGCCTGATTGCGTCTGAGCAGGTGTTGTTTCAGGCTGCGAGTTGCATCCACCCATAAGTCGCCTTCGTTTTCGTGCGGCAACCGGGTCAGTAACTTCATCGCCAACTGGTCACACAGCGCATCCTTGATCTCTTCCACGCCAATGGTCTGGTGACAATTTTGAAGCGTAATCTTGCCGAGCAGCTGGCCAAAGCGCGTCACCGTGATGTCGGTACGGGCGTGATTGGCGGCATTCGGTGGCGGACGGATCGGCAACCCCAAATCCAGTGCAGCCACTAATATGGTGAATGGCCGGGTGGAGCGGGCCGAGTTCGAGAGCGCAATGGAATTGCGTAGCGCGTCGTTAGATGTCTTAAAACCGGCCTCAATACCGGTCTCAATACCTATCGGCAGAGGGCGTATCGATTCTCGTTGCGCGCCTTGTTCAACTTCAATCTGCGCGGCCTGTCGTTTTGCTTTTTGATAGCGCTTGCCGAAGATGCCGATGAGTGCGCCTTTGAGCTCGGCCTGGATCAGCTTCCGTGGCAGTATCGTGGGGTGAAATCTGGCAATAAGATAGCGCTTGATGTGGCCGACTTTGAGCCACCATTTTTGAAAGCGGGCGAACTCCTGGCGCTCGTCGGGATAGTTTTGCATGGCGGCGTCAAAATAGGCAAACAACCCCACCCCGTTGTTAAAGAGCTGTTTGTTTAACCCTGCCATATCCTGCCGGTGAATGTGGCGAACCATGGCGGCTGGCTCATACACCAGGGTATACCCGGCTTTGATTACGCGGAAGAACATCTCCAGATCGCCGGCTCCATTCGTCGGCGTGCCCACATCCAGAGCGGTGTCGAATGGGCCAATCTGATCGAACACGCTGCGGCGGTAAGCCATGTTGGCTCCGGTGCCAAAGCGGCCGGTGCCACCATGGGTGTAGCCGGCTTTTGCACCCACCCGTGTGTCTGCGCGCGCATAGATCCGGGCAAAGCCTTTGCCAAACCCTCCGGAACGCTCAAACAAATATTGGGCCTCGGTTTCGATTTCGTGCGGCACAACAAGGCCGGTAACAGCCATGATGTCGGCGTTGTCTACAAACACCCCGGCGATGGCTTTGACCCACAATGGATCCACGATGACGTCATCGTCCGTAAACGCGATAATCTCGCCCTTCGCTTCGAGTATGGCGCGGTTGCGCGCCCAATCCAAGCCCGGGCGTGGTTCACAAACATAGCGAATGTGCGGAAATTCTTGAGTCACCCGCTGGTAGGTGGCCGGCGATGATGGCGCGTTGTCCACCACAATCACTTCAAAGTTGTCGTAATCCAGATGTTGCAGCGCGCTCAAACACTGCATCAAGCTTTCGGTACGGTCGCGTGTGCAAATGGCGACACTGACCAGCGGATGCCGAACGGATTGGGGATTGGGCGCAAGCTGAAACAGCTTGTCGGCGGTAGGCGCTTTGGCAGGCGAGATTCCCAGCGCATAGAGCAGGTGCTGGCGAATCATGGGCCATTTGAGGTCGGCGACAACGGCCTGGCCCAGCGCGGTGGCGGTGCAGCAGCCGTTGGTGACGGGCAGCACTAAGTTAGTGCTCAAAAGTAATAGCCACATTTCAAAACGTCAATTCCTTAAG
>Ga0105048_10014903_pt1 | contig 12085 bp, 8 predicted proteins | sample MAT05_FD_78382 | JGI IMG/M metagenome (GOLD analysis project Ga0105048, IMG submission 78382) | Freshwater microbial communities from Lake Fryxell liftoff mats and glacier meltwater in Antarctica - MAT-05 | ecosystem: Environmental > Aquatic > Freshwater > Ice > Liftoff microbial mat | place... | reverse complement strand
GTTTGTTCGCCAAGGAAGCGAAGGACGAAGTGACCGCGGTGGCTGCCTACTTGGCAACGCTAAGGGATCCAGCGGCGGATAAGGAACGAGAAAGCTTGGCCGCTGACATCGATCTGCGGTTGGAAAGGGAAAAAACTTCGGGACAGAAACTCAATGACGGATTGATGTCGCGCTACTTGTGCGGCGGTTGCCACACAGACATGAGCCAAGCCGCTGATGATGGTCGCATTGGCCTTTCAGAAGCGAATCTCAAGTTTCCAAAGGGCGCGATGGCGGCGTATCTGCAAAACCCTCAAAAACACTACGCGTGGAACATGATGCCGAACTTCCGGCTTTCGCGCGAGGAAGCCGTTGAGCTTGAAATTATGATAGGCCGCAAGGGTTGGAAGGGCGAAGAAAAGAAATACACGGATACGCCCGACCAAATCGCCCTGGGAAAGAAACTGGTAGGGGACAAAGGTTGTCTCGCTTGCCACGAAATGGGCAACAACAGCAACAAGTTAGCGAAGCTCGATTTGATGGTGGACCGCAAACCTTCCGGCAAGAGCTGCGTTGACGGCAGCAGCGGCGTTGTCTTTGGGTTCGAAATCGCGCAGTCTGAGGCTCTCGCTGCCTTCTTAAAGACCAACGCCAAGGCCGCCTTAAACAACGCACCTGCCGAAGCCTTCGAACGCCAATCTGAAAAGTTGCGCTGCAACGGTTGCCACGGAACGTATGAAGGGTTCCCTGCTTTGGACAACTTAGGCGCCAAACTCAAACCAGAATGGATGACAAGATTCATTGGTGGCCAAGTGCAATACAAACCCCGGGGCGAGAAGCACCCAGATGGTCACGAATGGTTGCCTGCACGCATGCCGGGCTTTGGCGGGCGTGCAGCGTTGCTAGCTGAAGGGCTTGCCGCACAGTCAGGGTTCGGGCCGACATCAGCACCTGAAAAAGCCGTAGATCCTGAACTCAAACGTGTGGGCGCGCAGTTGGTGTCGGCCGACGGTGGTTTCTCATGCGTTGGCTGCCACAGCATTGGCAAGCAAGTGGCAACCCAGGTGTTCGAAGCTGAAGGGGTCAACTTGGCGTATTCCGCCGAACGCCTGCGGCCTGAGTTCTTCCGTCGTTGGGTGCGCAACCCGCTGAAGGTGGATCCGCAAACAAAAATGCCCACCTACTTCGATGAATCAGGAGCAAGCCCACTTCAAGTCTTGGGCGGCGACGGCGAAAAGCAAATCGACGCGATGTGGAACTTCGTGCGTTCGTTGCCAGCGACGAAGTAGCGGAAGCTACGAAAAGGGGTGTGCGGCAGTGAGACCGCAGCACCCGGGGGTGCAGTTGGGGCTATACCCCCAATTCAGGCAGCGGGCCACCCGTGGGATCCGTACCGAATTTAGTGATGTCGCCCCCGAAGGTTCTTGCTACGGACACCAAAAAGTCACTGTGACGACGCTTTGAATTGAAAACAACGTAGCGCCCCGTTTTCCACTTTCCGCCCGCCTGGCCAGCGGCGATGATGGGCATAGGTGACCCTTGATGAGCGTCTCCGTCGCCAAATTCATTGGTCCAGAACGCCGCCACATTGCGCATCATTGGGGCGCCGCCTTCTTGCAACTCGTTCAACCTTCCAAGCAAGTAGGCAAAGCCTTCCTTGAGGCAGCGTTGCGTGAACCGAGACATGTCTGCATTGAAGTTGTGCGACAAATCATGCAGCGTCTTGTTGAGGCCCATGAATAGTGGTGGCCACAGCCCGGTTGTAACGCCTATCTGTAGCAAGCCAACCCTCGTTTGATCACATGCCATCGCGGCCAGCATCATATCGATCTGCGTTTGAACGATCAGAGGCATGAAGCGCGCCGCCTGCCGGGTTTGAAACATCGTGGCATCATTGGCCGGGGGCATCTTAGGCGCAACACATTGCCCAAGCTCAACCGGAGCGCCCACGTCCTTACCAAGAGGGGGCAAACGCTTCTCCATCTCACGCAAACCATCCAGATGCGATTCCAACCTGCGTTTGTCTGCGGTACCCACGCGCCCGTTCAGCCAACCCAAGTTCTTCGATACGGCGTCAAGAATGCTGCGATCGTCGCCAGCGCGTAGGTTCACACGATCTGTGGGCGCAGCCACCGCGTTTGATGCATTGGCAAAAAGGCGCTTGAAAACCACGAACACATCGGGCTCGGCAAGGATCGGATCAGACGCGCCTCGGTAAGACACCGAGCCACCGATATGATCACCTGCTGAAAAAGGCTCAGCGCCGCAGCCCATGACCAAAGACTCGTGAGGCGTTCCTTTGCCTATGAGTTTGGCTACGTATTGATCTATCGAGAGACTGGTCGCCCGCGTTGCGTTTTGCCGTTCAAAAATTGTTCCTCCAGCGGGCCTTGTGGCAGGCGATCCTGTCAGCAAGTTTGCAGAAGCCATGGGATGAACCCCGGCCTCGTCACTTGCATACCGGCCTTCAAAGTCCTTGAAGAAGATGATGTCCTTCTTATACGGCTCCAACGAGTTGCAGGTTGAACCCATGCTGAAGTTCGTGCCGCTGCCGGTGGGGTACCACTTGCTGGCTTCACCCCAACCGTTATGCCCCGTGACAACAATAAGCCTCGTGGGCGCAGTGGCGGCCTGCGCCTCAAGCAAAGGAATGAAGGGGGCCAGTGTTGCTCCACCACTCATGGCCTTTAAGAATGTACGGCGCGAAGAGAAATCAACGGCACCGCGAACGCTAGGTCGAGACATATGTTTGTGGCTCATCACTCAACGTCCCCGGTGAATCGAAATGAATTGGATGTGGCAACCGCGATGAATAGCTCTTCCATCGAGGATGCTGCCTTATCAAACTGAGCAAGCGTCGATTCGAGACTGCATTTGTCGCCATCGTCATCAAGACGACCAATGGCAAACCGCACCACCTGCCTCGACACGCAATCCTTCACGAGTTGGCTGTCCTTGATCATCGTCATGAATTCCATGGCCGACGAAAAGGATCCGTCAACGTCGGTTTCAGTAAGCTTTCCAGAGGCGTCTATCTGCTGACCCTTCTCCGTCACGTGGTACTTGCCGACGCCGTCGAAGTTCGAGAACGCCAGACCAAGGGGATCGAAGAATTCGTGGCAACCCGCGCAGCTGGGGTTTGACCGGTGAGCTTCCAACATCTGACGAACGGTCATGTTGGTGGTGTCTGCTTCAAACGGAGGCACACCCTCCGGTGGTGGTGGGGGTGGATCTTGGCAAAACAAGCGGTTACGAACGAAGAGTCCACGCTTGATGGGGCGTGACACCTCGGTGTTTCCTAGTTTAGCCATCACGGCAGGCTGAGTCATCATGCCGCCACGTTCGTTGCCTTTTGTATCCACCCGAACCAAGTCTTCTGACTGAACGTCGAGGCCCAACACCTTTGCACTTCGCTTGTCTGCAAAGGTGTAAGGAGCCGTCAACACCTGCGCCAAGTCGCCGCCGTCCAAGACGACCTGCGCGAAGAACTTGCCCATACCACCTCGAAGCGAGTTCCAGGTCTCTTGGTTGAAGTCTGGAAACTCTTCGGCGTTGCGAATTGGAGTGTTCTCGTCAACGGCAAACCATTGCAGCGCGAAGGAACGCAACGTTCGAGAAAACTTCTCGGAGTCCATCATGCGGTGTGTTTGCTTTGTGACGCCCGCAATGCCGCTAAGTTCACCAGCATCGGCCGCATCCAGCAGCTCTTTGTCAGGCACCGAACTCCAAAGAAAGAAGGAAAGCCTTGCCGCGAGTTCCGATGGCGTAAGGCGAAGGACACCTTGCTGGGAAGTCTTTTCTCCAACGATAGGGCGGTAGAGAAAGGCCGGGTACTGCATCAAAGTCTCGACCAGCAAGCGAACGCCTTCTTCGTGATTGGTCGCTGCCGCTTTCTGTCGGTACATGGCCATAAACGAGTCGCGTTCCTCGTCCATCAAGGGACGTGAAAGCGCCTTGCGACTCAGATCTTGCCAATACTTGAGAACACAACCTTCAAGATCCTTCCCGCAGGGCAGTACGGTGGAAAGATTAGCTTTGACCTTCTCGGCAACTTGCCGAGCCATGCCCTGGAACTTGTCCAAATCAATTGCCTGCAACCGGATAACAGCATTATTGGCATAGCCGCCGCTCACTTCATCAGGCGGTAAGACGTCTGCTGTAACACGAGCTGCAGGTCCGAAGAGATCCTCAACGGCATTTGCGAATTCCTCCCGCGTGATTCGCCGCATGGGGGATCGACTGAAGTTTGCGTCAGCGCGACACTCTCCCGTCGTTGCTGGTTCATCCGGCGTGCCGCTCTCTCCACCATTTGCCTTTGCATCGGGCTGAACTGCTTGACAGGCAGCACCAAGCCAACCTATGGCAGAGACCCCAACGAATCGGACGAATTGATCTTTGCAAAAAGGGAACAACTTCACGATCACGTTCCTTCCAACTTAAACTCTCCTTGCTTCGTGTGATTGCTCCATGGGCCCAAAGACCTGGAAGGACATGGTTTTACACGTCTTTGACGCACGCACAGTTGAGACGCGGGACCTTTGGCCCATTCGCGCTCATAGCCTTGCGTGTAAAAGTGCCAGCTAGATCGATTCTTCTTTGTCGAACCGCTCGAGCATGGCTCGGATGGTGTCGCGGCCCGTACGAAAGCGTGTAAGCATTTCGTCGCGGCCGAGTGAAGGATCCTTGCTGGCAGGATCAGGAATGGGCCAATGCAACCGCCGCGATTGCCCCAAAAACACCGGGCACACTTCTTCGGCACACAACGTGATCACAGTGCCCACTGTGGCAGGATCAATGTCTTGCACCGATTTTGAGTGATGGGTTTGCAGATCAACCCCAAGTTCGCGCATCACTTCAATGGCATAGGGGTTTACCTTGGTAGGTTCGCTGCCTGCGCTTTGTAAGGGCACGCGGCTGCCAAAGATCATGCGCGCCAAGCCTTCGGCCATTTGGCTGCGAGCAGAGTTCGCCACACACAAAAACAGGATACTTTTCTTCGCTTCACTCATGATGTCAATCCTTCGAATCTAGATCGCGAACTGGGGACAGGCCAACACGCGCGCCACAGCATCAGGGCCCGCATCACTAGGCAGCCGGGCCTCCGCACGCGTGACCCTAGTCAACCACGCCACATCAAGAGGTGAACGCAGATCTTCAAGACGGCAGGCGGCGACGGTGGTGGTTCGCTTGTCGCCGATAGATTCGCCGACGCCCACATACCAACCCGCCAGCAACAAGGCGATGCGAACCGTGGTGGAGGCACTGTAAGTAAACAACGTGGCTTGCGCACCAGCCGCGCGACGCATCGTTTCGAACGCAGCGACCGTCCACAGCGAGGGATTGGTCTTGGGCGAAAACGGGTCCCAAAACACAATGTCGGCTTTTGCAGCCTCGCGCGCCAAACAATCCAGCAGCTCACCTTGTTGCAGCCGCCACAGCGTACGCGCGCTGCTGTGTTCACCTTGTTGCGCCATCGCCTGCGCGGCTGCGTGGGCCTCACCCACCAAACCAAAGCACGCGCCGTTCTCTAACGCCAAAGTGATCGCACTGAGATCGCGTTCAAAACTAACGATCTCAAGCTGCGCTGCGTGTTCAGGCGCTGCCTGCGAAGCCAACCACGCGGCCAGCGCGTTCGATCCTGCGCCCAACCCCACGTCGAACAACACCAAGCGGCCCTGCGAACCAACCAAGCGGCCCGCAAGGTTCGATTGCTGCACATAAAGCTGCTCTGCTTCAACCAAAGGCCCCACCCCCGGGTGCATCACTTCACCCGCTTCCAGATCGCGCATGGCCCACATGCCAGTGCGCATTTGCACCACTTCGCAGGTCATGAGGGGAACTTTCCAATTTCCTTGGCGTTGGCGTGTTCGTGGTGATCCATCTCGGAAAGCTTCTGGCGCGCAAAGCTGCTGTAAGTGCCCGCTTCGATGGCTTGTTGAGCGTCACGCATCAATTGCAAGTAGTAGTGCAAGTTGTGGAAGGTCAACAACCGTGGCCCTAAGGGTTCACTCGATTTCATTAAGTGGTAAAGGTACGAACGCGAATAGGTTGTGCAGGTGGTGCAACTGCAGGTGGGATCGAGAGGTTCGTCGATGTCTGCATTTGTTCCACGGGTCACGCGCAAACGTCCCGTTGAAGTAAACGCCGTTCCTTGCCAGGCAAGACTGGTGGGTATCACGCAATCAAACATGTCGATGCCACAACCAATCGCATAAAGAAGATCGGGCGGCGTCCCTACGCCCATCAAATAGCGAGGGCGATCCGCAGGCAGCAGATCCGCGGCGTATGCTGTTACATCTTCGCGTTGCGAACGACTGTCGCCCACCGCAAGTCCACCCACCGCAAAGCCATCAAACGGGTGCTGCGTGAGAAAAGCAGCCGATTGGCGACGCAGTTCAGGTACCAAACCACCCTGCATGATCGCAAATAAGGCTTGGTCAGGATTCGTGCGCGCGGCCAAACTTCGCAACGCCCATCTGTGCGTGCGTTCCATGGCTTTGAGAGCCACGGAATCATCCACGGTAGATTGCACGCATTCGTCGAGCACCATCATGATGTCGGAGCCTATGGCCGTTTGAACCGCAATCGATTCTTCTGGCGAAAGCTTGAAGATGCGACCATCAACATAGCTGCGAAATCGCGCGCCTTGCTCGGTGATCGTTCGAGCGCCCGGCATCGAAAAAATTTGGTAGCCGCCCGAATCTGTAAGAACGGGCCGCGGCCACTTCATGAAATTGTGAATGCCTCCCACGCGCCGAAACGTGTCGGGGCCGGGACGAATCAACAAGTGGTAGGTATTGGCCAACAACACGGGCGCGCCAAGTTCAGCCAACTCCTTTGTGGTGGTGCCGGTAACAGTGGCTCTGGTGCCTACCGGCATGAAGGCCGGTGTTTGCACGTCACCCCGCCTGGTGTGCAAAACACCACGGCGTGCCCGCGAGCCCTCATCACGACCCAGCAGGTCAAAGCCAAACGACATGCGCGGGACCGTACCAAGCGCGGGCACCCTAAACCAGGGAAAACCTTGGAGTTCCCGCCTTTAGGAAGCAACGCGTTGTCGCCACCCCGTTAGGCCGAAGTTTTGCCTTCCGTTCTCGTAAGCCGCATCATAGGGAAGCTCATGATTCGGCGTACATTCTCTTGGACAGTGCTGGTAACAGCGTTGGCTTCCTCTGCAGGCTGCAAAGGCGGCGACGGGGATGTTATGCCCGATGCCGCCGTAGATGCGGCAGTGGATGCCCCGAGTGCCTGCGAAATCGCGACGAAAGCGTACGAGAAGAAGAAGCTGGCGCCAGAAGACCTCCGCGACGAATTCGGGCCCAATGCCGTTGCGTCGAAAACACCATCACCGCTGGCCCGCATCAACGTGTATGAAATCACAACTGAAAGCGTGCTGACGAACGTTGAGATCTATTTGAATCCGCCGCTACCCAAAACCTGGATAACCATCACTGTGGCGCAGTCCATGTCGAAGATGATGCCCTTTACGCGCATTGAAAGCATCATGGTGCCGATCACAAATTGCCCAGGTTACGTAAACGCTGGCCCGTTAAGCATCCCGCTACGCGCAGGTTCGTACTACGCGATTGGGTTCGATCCCAACCAAGCGCTTAACTACGCAACGGCGACAGAAGTGGGCAGCTTGCCAATTGATGGTGCCTTTGGCCGCTTGATTGGCTCGCGAACGGACACCAGCGTTTCACTACCCACGTTGTCGTGGGACAAGTTCTCCGACAAGGAATACTTTCGGCAGCGAATCACCACACAGCTGCCGTTTGTTGAAGTCGTCGACCCAGACGCGGGCCTTTAGCGATGAGGCGAGTTCACTTTTAGAAGTGGGCCATCCAACATAACGTCGTCCACTTCGATGTACATGTGTGAGCCCACCAGCGTAACCACCCAACGCTGGCGCAAGCTTTCAAGATGTTCCAGATGTTCGAGGACCTCGGCAGGTGGTACCCATGCCGTTAGGTGCCCCCAGTTCTTGGGCAACTTGCCCCAATGGCCCACGCGTTCGGTAAACGCCTCCAACGCCTCAATGGATGAAAACACGGCATGAGCTTTGGCGTCCGCGTTGTGTTGCACGATCTTCTTCGTCAGATCTGGAGTTAGATCATCGCCACATCCCACCCACAACGAAAGGTGTCCTGTGAGATCTTTCGCAAACAGATCTGGGTGATCTTCCAGCGCAACGCCCTGTCCGAATTCAAGGCCTTCTTGGTACAGAAAACAAAACGCCAACAAGCGCAACGCCAGATGGTGCATCGTTTCCGTGGGATGGCGGCTGACAACCACAGTTTTGTCGAGGTTCAACCCGCGATCTACATCAGAAAGCGTTATTCGATACTCCCAGCGTTCTGTTCGAAACATGCCCCTGCAATCCTCAGTTCAACTCGAACTCAACGATTTTCAATCGGTTGTTGCCATCAGATCTATCCGAAGGTGTCACCGGCATTCGCTGGCTACCCTTCCATAGGCCAACATACAAAGTGTAGTGCCCGATAGGAAGGCCCGGATCAAGTGTGAACTGGTGTCGATCACGAATCGTTTGGCCTGGACGCCAGCGATCCACAGGGAAGGCCCCACCCACAGGGGCATGATCCAAGTTGCGAAAACCACCTGATGGACCATCCAAGTGGAAGAAAATCTTCCACCCTTCGGGGACGCGGGCATCCACACGAAAGTGATACGCCACGTTGATAACAGAGCCGCGCGCGAAGGTTCCACCTTCCAAATCGTAACCGAAAAGGCTAACCACCTCGCCCAATCGGCCTTGCGCCACGTGGGTAGGCTGCGGTGCTTTTGCGTCGGGGCCAAACACATCGTGCGACAGCTTTTCGCGTGCGTCCGCGGGCAGCGCCAACATAGCCACCCATTGCCGAAGTTTCGCTTTGAGCCCAAGGCAAACGTCATCGCCAGCGGGAGTCCCCCATAAGTCACGTCCACTCTTGTCTGCTAACGCGTAACACTCGGTCGTATTGTGTGGCGTCCAATTCCAAATCAATTGGTGCGTCGCCGTGACAATCGCTCGCTTCTTGTTGTCACCTTCGTAGCTCACTTCTTGGAAAACCGGCGAAATCGGCACGGTTAAATCGGGTTGTCCCGCCAGAAGATCAACAAAGGATCTGCCCAAGAAGGTTGGTTGAGGTGGGCCTCCCACCAAGTTAACAATCGTAGGCGCCAGATCTACGTGTGAAATGGGTGTTGCTTCTCGGTGCGCCGGCAACCCCGGAACACGCACGATAAACGGCACTTTGGTTTGAGGCGGATACAGATCGTAACCGTGGGCCACAATCCCACGTTCGCCCAACCCTTCACCATGATCGCCTGTAACCACAATGATCGTTTTGTCCCACAAACCCTGCGCCTTCAGTTCATTGAACAAGCGACCAATATGATGATCGGTGAACCACACTTCACCATCGTATTGATCCGCCAAGGCCTCACCAAAGGCAGGCGCTTCGGCGTGTTTCTCGTACGACATGTGTGGATCGTAATAGTGAACTGAAAGATAGAAGCGTTGGTCTTTGTGGCTTTCTACGAATTGCAAAGCATCGTTTGTGATTTGTGCAGCCGAGCTGCCAACGGATTCAGCGGGCCCTGCAACGTTCGTGTGCAAAGCGCCCCGTTTTGAATCGTAAAAGTCGATACCGCGCTCAAACCCACGGCGTTCGTCGGCGTCAAAGTAACTATAGGCCCACAACGATCCAGTTGTGAATCCTGCCGCTTTGAGCACCAGCCCCAACGTGGGTGTATTTGCACTTATGCGGGGCCACCAACTTCGGCACGCGTTGCAATCGTCCCAGGTGATTGCCGATGGCCAACGGCCTGTAAAGATCGCTGGCATTGAGTATCTGGTGGAGGGGGCGTGTGCCCAACCATTTTCAAAAACCACACCTTCTTTCCCCAAAGCGTCTAAGTTCGGCGACGTAGGCCTGTTGTAACCGTATGTGCCCAAATGATCGGCACGCAGAGTATCAATGGCCAAAAACAGCACGTTGGCGTTGGCGGGGACTTGCGGCGGAAGTTTGTGAAATGGAAGCGCCGCGGTGGATTGCCAGCGAGCGTCTTGACCGTCGCAATCTTGATCCACTCCATCATCTGGCCAATCGAGCGCTGCGGGGTTTATCTCTGCGTCCTTGTCGTTGCAGTCTCCACCACCCATAAGACGGGCAAACCCGTCATGATCGGAATCAAACAAGCGCATAGACGCTGACAACGTTGGTCCAACCAACCCTCCGCGCGCCACTAAAGCTTTGCGTGCCGCTTCTTGCGAAGAAGCCATCAATACGGCTGGAATGCACAAGGCTAGGCAAGCCGCGAACACCCACGTGAATCGAACAAACGGCAACGCCCAGCGGTAAACGACGAGTGACACAAGCACCAACAGAAAACAAACAATGAGATCAACCCACGGTAGGTACTGAAAGTCTTTTTCCCAGCGCAAAACAACTAGAACTAAAGTGATCGTTGTAACCAAGGTGATGACGGCTGCCCGAACAAATTGTGCATTGGCCTTAAACCCTTGCCCCATTGCTGCCGCCTGTTTGGCAAGCCAAGGGGTGACGAACCCAATTGCAAACACCCACGCCGCACGTTCGTAAAGGGCAGAGCCACGCAAAGGTGCGCGGGTCCGCCACACGATCATCAACACCGCCACGCTGGCCAGTGCCACCACCAACGGCAGCAGGATCCAACGACCCACAACGCTGTCGGTTGACGTCGTTGTTCTACCATCACCAACAGCATCACGAGGTCGCCAGCGTCCGGACAGAATCCGAGCAACAACAGGGGCAACGATTAAGCTCTCCAGCCAAGCTGCGCACAAAACATTCACCACCACGCCCGCTGAAAGAAAACGGTTCACCCGCAGCGACGTGAAGGTCAAAGCACCAAGTCCTGCGCCCCCCGCTCCTAAGCTTACAAGTGCCAACGAAGCAAAACGAGCCCACGGTTTTGAGGTCGCAAGGCCCCAAGCGCGTACGCTGACACTGGCATCCAAAACGATTCCCACCAGCCCGCCAATCAGCCCATCAACAGCTGCGGCGAGAATCACGGTCGCAAGCAATCCCCCCACATCTAAGCCCAACGGCCAGGCCACGCGCATACCGTCACACAAGCCCACCAGTAGGCCTGCGAAGGTACCAGCCTGCGCGGCTTTGAAACGAACGCCCGGTCGCAACATGGGCACTAGCTACCAGGGAATGGACAGGGAAACCAGCCACTTGGGGGTGTACAGGCTCCAATGAATGAGATGCAACCGGCCGGCGTCAAATACGCATGGGGCCACTGTTCGCAAAAAGCGTCTTTTGTTCCGCGCTGCTCATGACATGGGCGTGCGCAAGTACCGGTCAGGGCAACAACACAAAGGTCGCTCAAAACCTGCCTACACCATCCGCCATGTCAGCAAGCCCTGTTTTGGGCCCTCAAGGGCCTGAAACCGCTCGCTACACCATTCGTCATGCGATTGTGGGCGAACTTGGGCAAGTTGCGCTGCGGCTTACTCCCATTGCGCCCCAGCAGAACCAACCTCAATGGCAGGGAGAAGGCAGCGCCAGTGGATCGTTCTTGGGCATTGGGGAAAGCTCAACGTTTGTATCGCAGTTCAATTCAATCACGGGACTTTCAACCAAATGGACGATCAAACGCGACATCGGAAGCGCTGTGATCTCGGACGATTGCGAACAAACCGAACCTGGAATTGTGGCGACGCATCGAATTCACAGCAAAAAGCCAGAGAATTGGCAAACGCTGAACGCCGGGGCTGAAACCACAGATCCCTTCGGATTGCTGCTGAGGTTGCGCATTTCACCGCCAACTTCAACCGCCACCGTCATGGTTTTGGACGGGCGTGCTTTGTGGAAAGTGACAGTTCAGCCCCCCAAGGCAGAGACAATCACTGTGGCTGGACAGCAAACCGCGGCGTTGCGTTTCGACCTCCGTTCGGATCCGCTTGATTGGCAACGGGAGCCCTCAAAAACCCGCACCACGCAGCACCTAACCGTCTGGCTGGCAAACACACCTATAAGGACGCCGTTAGCCTTGCAAGCGGAAAGCCCACTAGGCGACGTGAAGATCGAAGTGGACATCCAGGACGTTTCTAAGG
>Ga0105048_10014902_pt1 | contig 12085 bp, 15 predicted proteins | sample MAT05_FD_78382 | JGI IMG/M metagenome (GOLD analysis project Ga0105048, IMG submission 78382) | Freshwater microbial communities from Lake Fryxell liftoff mats and glacier meltwater in Antarctica - MAT-05 | ecosystem: Environmental > Aquatic > Freshwater > Ice > Liftoff microbial mat | place... | reverse complement strand
CCCGCAAAGGGCGCAGGACGCGCACCTAGTACTTTGATATATTTGTGGTTTATGCGAAATTTGCACCACCAGAGGGGAAAGGCGAGGTTCCATCCTGGCGTTACCCCCGGGGCGCGTTCAGCCATTGCAGGATGTCGGCGTTGAGCTCGCGGGGCCAGGTGTGGCTGAGGTCGTCGACCTCGCGGTAGGTGACATGCGCGCCGGCGGTTGACAGTGCGCTCTGCGCCTCGCGGGCCATGGTGACGGAGAACATCCAGTCCAGGGCACCGTGGGTGATGTGGATCGGCAGGCCGATGATACGGCCGGGATCGGCGAACCCGGTGAGCATCGGATGAAATGCCGCCGCCGTCGGGGCCAGGTGGGTGAAAGGGGAGGTGGTCTCCAACCCGCTGACATAGGCAAACGTGCCGCCGTCGCTAAGCCCGGCCAGCAGCAGGCGGTCGGGATCGACGCGCCACCCGGCGCGGACCTGGTCGAGGATGGCCGCAAGATTTGGCGTATCCAGATCCTCTCCGCTGATCGCCCAGGTGCGACCCATCGAGGTCGGGGCGACCAGAATGGCACCATATGTTCGCGCGTCACGCAGCCAGTTCCACAGAAATCCCCGCCCGTGGCCGCCGCCGCCATGGAGCGCCATGACCAAGGGCAAAGGGATGCCGGGGTCAAAGGTTTCCGGCACATAGACGGAGTAGCCACCGCGCGTGCCGGGCTCATTGTCGAAATGCCGCAAACCGATGTCGGGCCGAGGTTCGGCCTGCGCCAGTCGGCTGAGCAGGGCGGTGTCGTCGCGGCGCGGCGGATCCAGGAAGTACCGGCTGACCGGCGGCAGGCCGGACGCCAGCAGGTACAGCGCTTCCTGCGCCCGAGGCACATGGCGCAAGGCGCGGTAGACGGCACCCAGACCGTCGGCCTGCTCCGGGGCCTGGCGGAGTTCCTGAAACGCGGCAAGCACCTCGAGACCGGCGTTCGTCAATGCGGCCTTCGGGCCGGCGAGCCCGGGTGGCCAGGCACCGAGCCGGGGCAGCGCCTCGCCAAGGGCAACCTCCGGCGTCCCGCAGGCGTCCATGAGCGCCGGGAAATCCTGCGGGTTCAGGTAGCGCGAGATGAACCCCAACGCCTCCAGACACCGCAGCAGGGGTGGCACAATTGCGGCCAGATCATTGAGCTCGGGTTCGTCCATGACAGCTCGTGTCGGCAGGGTCGGTGAGGGCATCAAATACATGCGATCTCGCGCACGATCGATTTACCAAAGGCTGCTATCAAGGCGATGTCCAGATAGACAGTCCCGTGTCCCTGCGGGATTCACCCTAAGGTGCAGAACCCGGGTCATGAACATCTTCTTGCGCCGCCTTGCCCCCGCCGTTCTGACCCTCGCCATGGCCGCGCTTGTCGTGGGCTTTGCGGCGGTCTCGCTGGTCGCCTGAGGGTGCTTCAGGTGACGGGCCAATTGGCCCGCCGCCGCGAATTCTAGCGAAACTGCTGGGCTGCAGCGACGTTGTCGTTTACAATAATTTAAGGAATTCAGAGTGGTCGCGGATTCAGGCGGACCTCAAACTTCCCCCTGAAAGGTTGTCGCGTCCATGGCCGTTGTCGAGCGTTGCGTCTTTACCGTCATCCGTCATGAGGGCCAGTGGGCCGTCGAATATGCCGGCGACTACTTCGGCCACTCGGTCGACAAGGAAATCGCCAAGGCCTTCGCCAACAAGCGCGCCCGCCAGGTACAGGAAGAGGGCCGTCCGTGTCAGGTGCGGGTCAGCGGCGAGACCGGGTTCTACGCGGTTTAGGGCGTTCGGCTGACCCGGAAATCTCACTGACTTCGGCGATCACAGGATCACGCGTTGAAACCTCACTCTCCCGCGGGCAAGGAGAGGGGCGCGCAGATGACGTTTGGTACTACCTCTCAGCCCTACCGCTTCTTCCCCAGTTCGGTGGCGATATCCTTGGTCAGGCGGCCGACCTTGCGGTGGGCGGCGGTGAGCTGGTCGCGGGTGACGCCCCAGCGCTTCATCCAGTATTCCATCGCCTTGCGTTCGGTCAGGTCCAGACGCTCCTTGTCGATGAACCCTCGTTTGTCTTTCAGACCGGCCATGGCAGCGTCCTTGTCAGTGCTCTCAAGGGTGCTCTTGCGGGATAGAGTTTGCCAGCGCGGCCCCGAGATGCGATAATCAGGGTGTCGAATATGCCAAGGTTCGCCCGCTCTCCACGTTCTTTCTTCGGATTGAGCCCCGAGCCCAATCGATCCTCGCCAACATATTGATCTCGCCGACGCGTCGTCTGCGTGCACACACCGCCCGAAAGGGGACTGAATATGGCTACGGGTACCGTGAAGTGGTTCAACGCCACCAAGGGCTTCGGTTTCATCCAGCCTGATGAAGGTGGCCAAGACGTTTTCGTGCATATATCCGCCGTCGAACGTGCCGGTCTAGGCTCGATCAACGAGGGCCAGAAGCTCTCGTACGAGCTTGAGCGCGACCAGCGCAGCGGCAAGACATCCGCCGGTCAACTGCAGGCCGGCTAGAGTAACAAGGCGGGCCAACGCTCGCCGGACTATCGACGGGCCGGCTTCATGCCGGCCCGTTTTGGTTGGCGCCAATGCGACGCCGCCTGGATCGAAAGAGGACTGAACTGCATGGCGAAAGAAGAACTCGTCGAGTTCGACGGCCTGATCACGGAGCTTCTTCCGGAGGGCCGCTTTCGCGTGCGCCTCGAGAATGATCACGAGATCCTGGCCTACACGGCCGGCAAGATGAAGAAGAACCGGATCCGCTCGATGGTGGGCGACAAGGTGACGGTCGAGATGACCCCCTACGACATGGACCGCGGGCGGATCACCTTCCGCCACCGCGATGCGACACCGCGCGTCGGCGGCGGCGGCGGACAGCGCCCGGTCTACCGCAAGCGGTAGGGCGGGGGTTTCGCACTCCAGAACTGGCGGTCATCCCGGTGTTTGGCTTACGGCAGAACCGGGATGACAGCGTTTGCAGTTTCCGCGGTTTCCGGGTCAGATCCATGCCCGCAATCACTCCGCCTCCGCCTCCTGAACTCGGGCACCGGTCAGCGCGTTGGGCAGGCTATAGTTGCCCTCGTGACAAGCGTATTCGTAGATCGGACCCTTGGCGGTACGCATTGGAATTTCACCTCGCCACGGCTGTTTGAAATAGTCCGGGTCCTCCACCCTGAAAGCGTAAAGAATTTCGGTTTCTGACGTGCGTGTGAAGCGCTCGGTGATTTTCGTGCGCAGGCCGTAAGCAAACCCGCCGCCCAGGCTCGCGACCTCTGAGCGGGGGTCGAGGTTGGTGGTTTCCACCACCAGGGTGTCGCCTTCATACCAGCCGACGCTGTCGCCCATCCAGGAGCGCACCGCCGCCGGGGGATGGTTGCGGTCGCCCAGGCGGATGATGCGGACGTCGTGATTCATCTCGATGCTGATGGCCACGTGGTCGGGTGTCTGGACGATCTGGTAGTGGCCGTTGAAGGCGGCATTCATCATCGGCGGGCCCTCGGGAGAGCCGATGGCGATCAGGCAGCGTTCGGTCATGGGGCGGCCTTCGGGGCCGTCAAAGGTCTCCTTCGCAGTGGCGCGCTCGGCTTTCTTGCCGGCGTCGGTGAAGGGGATGCGACCGTCGGCCGGTTCGACGATCCATGACGAGCGCATCTGGCCGTTGATGCGGGCCAGGATCACGTCCATCTCGAGAAAGTCCGTGTTGGGCGCTGACTTGACCACGGGCGGTGCCGGCAGGTTGGGATCGACGGGAGCGGGATCGAGCATGCTGCCGGTCATCTGTTTGAACCCGGCCGTCATCATGGCCGCCTCTGCGTCCGTGGCGATCAGAGCCTTGAAGATCGGTGGACGTTGCAGGAACGTGAGGGCAGTGTTGGTCCAGATGCCCTGCAGGTCGGGGACGCCGGACCGCGTGCGCGACGCCTGATATTCGCCGCCTTGCGCCGGTGCCGCAATCAGCGCGACACCAAGGATCAGCCATGACAGGCGACGCATGTATGCACTCAGGTTCATCATGTCGCACCACCTTGCAGGCGCAAGCCACCCGGCACTCGCACCCGTACGATCCAGAACGCCATAAGCACCAGCGGGGCGAGCCCCAACACCGTTGGCAGCGCGGTGGCGCGGAGCGCGGCGGGAAGCAGGTCTGCCTGACCGAAGAAGAACGAGCCGGTGGCCACAAACAACGCCGCGCCCATGCGCCAGAGGTGCCGGGCGACGCGAGGAACACCCCTCAGGCCGCCGCGCCGGATCATGGTCAGGTCGGCGACTGATGCCATCGTAGAGATAACAGCGAAGATGTAGATGGTCGCGAAGTCTTCGGCGCGGGGGACGGCGGAGCCAGCCAGCTTCAGGCCCAGACCCATCGCGGCGATGCCCAGCGGCACAATGACGATGACGTGCTCGAAGCGGCCGATGGTTCCCGGGCGTCGGCGCACGGTCACCCAGGCTGTGGCGACGAGGTAGAGCGTGAAGACTGCCGCCGTGGTGTTGGTCCAGCGGGCATCGTCCAGCATCGGGGCAACGACAGCGGCGATCCCGGCCATGGTCAGCATGGCGATGAAGAAGATCGTCCCGGCCAGCTTGTGGGCACGTCCGCCCTTGGGGGCGAACATGGCGACCCCGCCGGAGATCATGCCGATGGTCCCACCGCTGATGTGGCCGACGAGGGCTATCGCGGCAATGGCGCGAAGGATGAAGGGTGCGTCGGGGCCAAACTCGAGGGTCATGGCGTCCTCACAGTTTCGCTAGAGCGGGCGCGAAGAGGGCGAACCAGGCGCCGATGATGCCGACGCTCATCAGCAGGGTCGCCAGTGTCAGGCCGATAGCCATGGCGAGACGCGCCGCCGCGCCGCGCGTCTGGGCCAGAAAGTAGAGCTCCAGGATCGCCAGCGGCACGAGGTAGCAGGCGAACAGCATGATGTTGAAGAAAGCCTCCTGGTCGATCTTGAGGCCGAGCCCGATGGCGGCAGCACCGACGCCGATGGCACCAACCCGCAGAAACCAGACGCCGTTGGCGACGATGAATGTGCGCATGGCCCAGCGGCGGTGACTGACGAAGTCGCGCTGCAGGGCAGCGCGCCAGGCCAGGCCCGCGAAAACCATGATCATGAGGGCGTTCCCGCTGGTGCCATAGCTGTTGGCGGTGCCGAGCGTGGCCCCGCGCACCCAGATCATCCAGATCCCGCCCAGCGACGCGCCGATGGCGGCGACCAGAAAGATGCGGCCAATCCAGCGATGCAACTGCGGTGCCTGTCGTCGGATTTGCGGCACCAGCTGCAGTGCGCCGCCGAACGTCACGACCGCGGCCATCAGCATATGGGCACCGACGGCCAGGTTCCCGGTGGTGTCGCCGGGGATGTATCCCTTGATCATGCCGGGCCAGGCGGCGAAGTTGCCGGTCAGGGTCGCCGGCACATAGGCGACGAAGATGTAGATCAGGAACATGGCCTGACCCAGGGCTGCAGCCAGCCACCAGAACCGGGCGGCGGCGGCCAGAGCGCGATGGCCGGTTGTCGATGCGGTTGGCGCGGAATTCGGGACAGCAGGGGTCATTCGCGTTTCTCCAGGAGTTGCGCGGTTGGCAGTGCGGTGAGGCGATCAGGTCAGGTCAGAGCGGCTCGCGTCGTCGCCGGAGCCAGATGGCGGCGGCCAGCAGCAGGGCCGCGGCGACCAGTCCGCCCCAGAGGTCGGGACTGGTGAAAGTTCGCAAGGGGTTGAGTTGTCCGATCCGGTCGATGGCCGCGCTGGCCTTGCCATCGACGCTGAAGGCCTCGGCAAGACCGCCCAGCAGGCGGTTTCCCACGAAGTCCGCAATGGGGGTGGTGCGCGGCCCTGCGCCCGCCGCCCGGGCCATGGCTCCGATGGTCGCCTCCAACATGACCAGGATTACGAAAGGTGCCAGCGCCCAGAGGATCGGTACCCGTCGGGCCCAGGCCGAGACTACAAGGATCCAGGCGTAGAGCGGTGCCTGCCAGAGCGCATTGACCACCAGGCCATAGGGCAGGACCACCCACATGACGGAGAGGTCGATGTAGTTCCACAACAGAGTCGGCGACAGACCGCTTGCCGCTACGATCAAGCTGCTCCAGATCAGCAGCGCGACCTGTGCTGCAACCACCAGCCCGAAGATCACCACAGGCGTCACCAGAATCGGCACGGCGGCCTTGGCCAGCACAGCGGTGCGGTCAGAGACCGGCAGTGATTTCCAGAACAGCAGGCTGCGGTCGCGCCGCTCGGCGTTGAGGGCTGCAGACGCGTAAAACAGCGCCATGATCATGCCGATGAGCAACACGCTGAACGCGATGAGGGCGTAAGGGCTCATCAGTGCCATGGCAGCCTTGGCGTCGCCGGCCTCGATGCGGCGCAACACGCGCGGCAGCCACAAGGCGCTTAGCCCCGTCCCAAACAGGGCGACGATAGCGACGACTGCGGGTGCGACATACACCGCGCGGTGCTCCCAGAGTTCGCGGCGGATCGACCAGTAGAACAGGCGGCTCTGGGGCAGGGCCTTGGGGGCTGCGGGCTCGCTCATGCTGCGCGCTCCCCCTGGTGGCCGCCGATGACGGCCACGAAGATGTCAGCCAGACTGGCTGTGCGCACCTCACCCAGACAGGCGAGTCGCTCGCGGACCACGCCATCATAGACAAGATGGGTACGGCCGAAGGCCTGACGCTCGTAAATCGGCTGCAGCGACCGCGCCGTCGCGGCTTGGTCCGGCCCCGCGACCAGCTCCAGGTAACGAACCTCCAGCTCTTCCATGCTGGCGTCCAGCACGACGCGGCCCTGGTCCAGGAAGATCACATCGGTCAGGATGTGCTGGATCTCCTCGACCTGATGGGTCGAGATCAGGATGGTGCGGTCCCCGTCGAAATAGTCGTTAAGCAGGCTGTCGTAGAACTGCTTGCGATAGATCAGGTCCAGCCCCAGCGTTGGCTCGTCCAGCACCAGCAGTCGCGCATCGATGGCCATGATCAGGGCCAGGTGGAACTGGGTGACCATACCCTTGCTGAGTTCACGCACCCGGCTCTTCCGCTGGATGGTGGTCCGCGCCAGGAAGCCCTCGGCCTTGGCCCGGTCGAAGCGCGGATGGACGCCCTGCACATAGTCAATCACCTGGGCCACGCGCAGGCCACGCGGCAAGATAGCCACGTCGGCGATAAAACAGACATCGCGCATGAGATCGTCGCGTGCCGCCCAGGGATCGCGGCCCAGCACGCTGAGGTCGCCCTGGAAGGCCGTCAATCCCAGCACAGCGTTGATGGCGGTGGTCTTGCCGGCACCATTTGGGCCGATCAGGCCCACGATCCGACCGGTCTCGATCTTGAGGTCGACGCCAGCCAGGGCCGTGGTGTTCCGGTAAGCCTTGCGCAGGCCGCGCGCTTCGATGCAGGTCATTGGCTCAACCCTCCCCGCGTTCGGGGTTTCTGCCACCCAGCAGGTCGCTTTCCAGGCCCAGCCGCAGGATGGTGGCGTAGATTTCGGGCCATTGCTCGGTCAGGAAGCGCTGGCGTTCGCCCTGCAAGAGCATCCCGCGCGCGCCCACATTGACGAACATGCCGATGCCGCGCCGCTTTTCCACCAACTGTTCGTCGGCCAGTTGCTGATAGGCTTTCAGCACCGTCAGTGGATTGACCCGCGAGTCCGTCGCCACATTGCGCACCGACGGCAACGGGTCGCCTTCCTTGAGCAGACCGTCGAGAATCATGGCGACGATCCGGTCGTGGATCTGGCGGTAGATCGGTTGGCTGTCGTTCCACTCTGAGTCCATCGTCCGTTCCGGAGGCTCGCAAGTTCGGCCCGGTGCTGCATTGGTGTTATATATGACTATAACACCTACAAGAATGCAAGCCTGTTGTTGGGTTCAGGTCTGGATCGGCCAGTGGGCGACCTTGCGTTACCGTTCGCGGCACTCGGTGCCAATGATGAAACGGAAGGTCTTTTCGATCCATTCCGGAACGTCGGGATCGAGGTCCAGGGCGCGGCCGCGGGCGGCGCGACTGGCGGCCTTGTCTCCGGCCACGGCCAGCACCAGGTTATAGCCGAACAAGGTGCCGGCGTTGTCAGGTGCCTGCGCCATCACCTGATTGAAATCGCTGTCGGCTGCGGTGCCGAAAATCGCGAGGTTCAAACGCCCCGTGTCACGCTTTGCGATTGCCCAATCTCCCGCCCTCTGACCGCCATAGCGAAGCTCGCCCCGGCGGCGTGTTTACGGCGAACGCCGCACTCACAGGCGGCGATCATACGAAAGTGCATATCCGTCAGGCAAAATCGCTGTTCTTTGCGGCGCTCAGATGATGCTGGTCCGCGGGCGCGGGTCCTGTGGACTTTGCCGCATGACAAGCGGGCTGCGCGGCTTGACGCACCCGACGTCAAGCGCATTCCATACACCCAACCGCCACCCGGACCAACCGGCGGGCCTCCGGGAGTAAGCCGACCATGCATCCGAGCCACCACGCCAAGACCCACCCGGACCGCGCCGCCTACATCATGGCCGCGTCTGGCGAGACCGTAACCTATCGCCAGCTGGATGAGCGGTCGAACCAGGGGGCGCATTTCTTTCGGTCGCTTGGGCTGAAAGCGGGCGATGTGATCGCGATCTTCATGGACAACAGTCCCCGGTACTACGAGATCGCCTGGGCGGCCCAGCGATCGGGGCTCTATTACACCTGCATCTCGTCGAAGCTGACGGCGGGCGAGGTCGAGTACATTGTTGGCGACTGTGCCGCCCAGTTGCTGATCACCTCAGCCGGGGTGGGGCCGGTTATCGACGAGCTGCCGGCGCATCTGCCGGGCGTAAAGCTTTATATGGTGGGCGAGGCGCGGGCACCCTACGTCGACTTTGAGGCGGCGCGGGCGGTCTTTCCAATCACGCCTATCGCGGACGAGACCGCGGGCTCGGACATGCTCTATTCGTCGGGCACTACGGGACGGCCAAAGGGCGTGAAGCCGGCGCTGACCGGTGGGCCCATCGACCCGGAAAGTCCGCTGGCGAATATGTCCTCGCAGATCTTCGGATTTCCGAACCCCTCGATCTACATTTCGCCCGCGCCGCTGTACCACGCAGCCCCCCTGCGCTGGACCATGGGCGTGCAGCGCAATGGCGGCACCGTGATCGTGATGGAGAAGTTCGATCCGGAACAGATGCTGGCCAATATCGAGACGTACAAGGTCAACTGCGGCCAGTTCGTGCCGACCCATTTCGTGCGGCTGCTGAAACTGCCGCAGGCGGTGCGCGACAAATACGATATGTCCTCGATGGTCTCTGCGGTGCACGCTGCCGCCCCCTGTCCCGTGCCCGTGAAGGAACAGATGATCGCCTGGTGGGGTCCGATCATCCACGAGTACTACGCCGGCACCGAGGGCAACGGATTTTGCTATATTTCGGCGGCAGAATGGCTGGCCCACAAGGGCTCGGTGGGCCGGGGCCTGACGGCGGAAGTGAAGATCTGTGGCGAGGATGGCGAGGCCCTGCCGCCACGCACCGAGGGCGGGGTCTATTTTTCCGGCGGCCCTCCGCTGAGCTATCACAACGCGCCAGAGAAAGTGGCCGAGAGCACAAACCAGCATGGTTGGACCACCCTGGGCGACGTGGGCTGGATCGATGAGGAAGGCTATCTGTACCTCACCGACCGCAAGAGCTTCATGATCATCTCCGGCGGGGTGAACATCTATCCGCAGGAACTCGAGAACGTGCTTATCGGCCACCCCAAGGTCGCGGACGCCGCCGTGGTGGGCGGGCCGCACGAGGAGATGGGTGAGCAGGTCATCGCGGTGATCCAGCCGCTGGACTGGGCCGACGCAGGCGACGCACTACGCAGCGAGCTGATGGCCTATGCGCGGCAGCACCTCAGCCACGTGAAGTCGCCCCGCGTCATAGACTTCATGGCCGAACTGCCCCGCCACCCCACCGGCAAGCTGTACAAGCGCCTGATCCGCGACGCCTACTGGGGCAAGGAAGGCTCGAAGATCGTCTGAGGAAAAATGGAATGGCCGCTTATCTGCTCGCCGAGATCGAGGTCACGGACCCGGGAGGTTTCGAGGCCTACAGACGCGATGTGCCGAAGCTGATCGCCCGCTTCGGTGGTCGCTATCTGGCCCGGGGCGGCGCGGCGGAGGTGCTTGAAGGCGGACGCCCCCTCAAGCGCACCGTCCTGCTCGAGTTTCCGGACATGCCGACCCTCAAGGCCTTCTACCGGTCGCCAGAGTATCAGCCGTTGCTGGCCCTGCGGCAGGCGAGCAGCCAAAGCGAGGTGTTGATCTTCGACGGCGTGCCGCAGGAAGTCTGAACCGCGCTGCCTTGCCCTCGCCGGAACAGATGCTAGAGCGTAGCCCCAGTTTCAAACACCAAGGGAGCGAGACCGCATGAACCCCGTCGAGATCAAGGACCTGCCCGGAATGATCGGCCAGGAGGTGGGCGTGTCGGACTGGGTGCTGATCGATCAGGACCGGGTCAACAAGTTCGCCGAGGCCACAGGCGATCACCAGTGGATCCACGTCGACGTAGAGCGCGCCACTAGGGAAATCGGCGGGCCGATCGCCCACGGCTACCTGACCCTGTCGCTGATCCCGTTCCTGGGTGCCGGTATGCTGCCGGTCAAGGGCGTGACGCGGGGTATCAACTATGGCTCGGACAAGGTGCGCTTCATCAACATGGTGCGCGTGGGCAAGCGGGTGCGCATGCGCCAGAAGCTGATCGGCGCCGAGGCGAAGGCTGGCGGCATGCAGCTGAAGAACGAGTGCACCATCGAGATCGAGGGCGAGGCCAAGCCCGCCTGCATCGCCGAGACGATGTCGATCATCTACGGCGGGTAAATCATGCCAATGCGAGAGCCCTGGGGCGACCGCGACGTCTACGCGGCTGCGCCAGGGCTCATGGATTGTTTAGCGTTGATGCGGGTGGCGGCTGTCGCTTCTCTGCCTGACGAGGGCCGCGCGTCAGCGCATAGAGGATCAGGATCATCGCAATAAGGCTGCCAGCAATGGCGGGACCACGCCAGTCGTCCTGACTCACACGGGCCACAATCATAACCAGGCAGATGGCTGCACCCAAGACCGGTACGAAGATCGGTGCGTTGAAGCAGCCCGCGATGTCGCCCTCCCGCCGCTTCAGGACAACCAAGGCCCAGTTCACGAGTGTGAAGACGAACAGCAACAGGAGCACCGTGGCACCCGCCAACTGGGTAATGTCACCGGCAAACTGGAGACCAATGACGATCGCAAGCAGAATACCTATCGCCACATGGGGGGTCTGCCGGACACCGTGAACACTTCCGAGAACAGCGGGAAGAAGACCCTGGCGGGCCATGCCGTAGAGCAACCGTGAGCCCATGACATAGTTCACTAAGGCGGTGTTTGCGACGGCGGCGATGGTGATCAGCGTGAACCCGACGGCCGGGAACCAAGGTGCGGCCCGTTCGATAACGAGTTTGAGTGGGCCCGGAGCGGCGGCCAGTTCCTGCCACGGGACAACGGAAACCGCAGTGATCGCCACCATCGTATAGATCAGCGAAGCGGCGACCATCGCACCGATAAGTGCGACGGGGATCGTGCGCTCTGGCTGTTTCACCTCCTCTGACACGTTGAGCATGTCTTCGAACCCGATGAACGAAAAGAAGGTGAGAATCGAACCCTGAAGTAGCAGGCCCGCGGTCAGCGCTCCGTTGGGATTGGCTGGCGTTGCGGGAGCCTCGAGCAGGTCCGCCTGACCCCAGAACCGCAGCCCCACGGCAATGACCAGGATCAAGCCCAGCGACTCCACCAGGGTGCAGGCCGCGTTGACCCAAAGTGACTCGGTGATTCCCTGATAGACAATGGCACCCACCAGAAGCAGAAATCCGATGGCGATCAGCATCACGTCCGCAGACGTGCCGGCGATACTGAATCCGATATCCAGTCCGACCAATGTGTTGAGGTTTTCAGCCACGACCTTGGACTGGGTCGCGATAGATGCAAGGCCTGAGCAAACGATGGCCAGGCCAATGAGATAGCTCAGCCATGGCGAGCGGTAAGCGCGTTGAGCCGCATATGCAGCTCCGGCCGCTTTCGGGTAGCGAGAGGCGATTGAGGCGTAGCTGACTCCTG
>Ga0105048_10014900_pt1 | contig 12086 bp, 10 predicted proteins | sample MAT05_FD_78382 | JGI IMG/M metagenome (GOLD analysis project Ga0105048, IMG submission 78382) | Freshwater microbial communities from Lake Fryxell liftoff mats and glacier meltwater in Antarctica - MAT-05 | ecosystem: Environmental > Aquatic > Freshwater > Ice > Liftoff microbial mat | place... | reverse complement strand
GCCGTCGCCAAGGCGTGCATTGTGATGCTCAGCGACTGGTTCCCAGCGACGACGGGCGAAGTGGTGCACGTCGACGGCGGCTACCACGCCATCGGCGCATGAACCGCCTCGCGCAGGAAACATCGCCCTACCTTCGTCAACACCGCGACAACCCGGTCGACTGGTTTGCGTGGGGGCCGGAAGCCTTCGCTGAGGCTGCCACCCGCAACGTGCCGGTACTGCTGAGCGTCGGCTACTCCGCCTGCCATTGGTGCCACGTGATGGCCCACGACTGCTTCGAGGACGTCGAAGTCGCGGGCCGCATGAACGAGCTGTTCGTCAACGTCAAGGTCGATCGCGAGGAACGACCCGACGTTGACTCGATCTACATGGACGCGGTGCAGGCGATGACCGGTCGCGGTGGTTGGCCAATGACGGTGTTCATGACACCGACCGGTGAACCGTTCTACGGCGGCACCTACTTCCCCAAGGCACAGTTCATGCAACTGATGGCCGCGATCGACGACGTGTGGCGCACACGGCCCGACGACATCAAGAGCAACATCACCGCGCTCACCGAATCATTGCGGCGCACTGCGTTAGTTACACCGCTTGCCGACGTGCCTGGGTTCGAGCTCGTTGAGCTCGGGCTCGAGCAGTTGGCTGCGAACTTCGATTCGCGTTGGGGCGGGTTCGGTGCTGCGCCGAAGTTCCCATCGACGATGAGCCTCGATTTGATCGCACAGTCGGTGCTCCACGAACCGAACGAGGCGCGCTCAACGATGCTCGTCACCTCCCTCGACGCGATGGCTAGTGGCGGCATCTACGACCACATTGGTGGTGGGTTCGCTCGCTACTCAGTCGACGCGCAATGGCTCGTGCCGCACTTCGAGAAGATGCTTTACGACCAGGCGCTGTTCGTGCGCGTGTACACCCACGCCGCGGTAGCGACTGGGCTGGCGCGTTACCGGCAGGTCGTTGAGGAAACGGTCGAATACGTTCTGCGCGACCTTCGCCATCTCGATGGCGGCTTCTTTTGCGCGGAGGATGCCGACTCGCCCGACGAGCACGGCCATGGTCACGAGGGCTTGTTTCATACGTGGACGACGGACGAAGTGAGAGCCGTGCTGGGTGCCGACGCTGATGCAGCGCTGGACTGGTACGAGTTCAGTCCGGACGGTAACTTCGAGGGACGTTCGATTCCGACCCGCATGCACCATCGCGGCGAACTGGCGCGCCCCGCGCACATCGAGGCCGCCCGGCAGAAGTTGTTTGCCGCGCGCAACACGCGCTTGCGGCCCGGCCTCGACGACAAGGTTCTAACCGAATGGAACGGCTTGATGCTCGCGTCGCTGTGCGAGGCAGCCGCAATCTTCGATCGGCCCGACTGGACGGAAGCCGCTATCGCGAACGGCCAGTTCTTGTTGCGCAGCCTGCGGCGTGCAGATGGCCGCTGGCACCGCTCGTGGCACGCGAGTGGCGAGCCGCAAGCGCGACACGACGCGTTGGCAGGCGATCACGCAGCGCTGATCGACGCCTTCACACGGTTGGGTGAGCTCACCGGGCAGGCGCGTTGGATTGCAGCAGCGCAGGAAGTCGTCGACGTCATGCTCGACCACTTCTGGGATGTCGATCGTGGCGGGCTATTCACGACAGCTGACGACGGCGAACGATTGGTCGCACGCCAGAAGGAGTTGTTCGACAACGCCACACCGTCGGCCAACTCGACCGCCGCGCTCGCCCTCTATCGCTTGGGAGCGCTAACGGGCGAGGCGCGCTACACGCAGCACGGCGATCAGATCCTGCGTCTGCTCGGCCGCGCCATCCCGCAAGCACCGAGCGGGTTCTCACAAGCGATCACCGCCGTCTGGCTACGCCACACCGGCACCACTGAGGTCGTCGTCACCGGCGATCGGCCGGATCTAGTCGCCGCAGTGCAGCGGCGGTGGCTGCCGAACGCGGTGCTCGCCTGGGGTGAGCGCTACGACAGTGCGTTGTGGGCGCAGCGAGCCGACGGTATGGCGTATGTGTGCCACGACCACGTCTGCCAATTGCCGGTCAGCGAAGTCGCCGCCCTGGCGGCACAATTGGCGTGAGATCTGCCAAACTCGCGGCATGAACCGGACGACCTCACTCCCCCGCACGCTGTTCTTCACGGCGCTCGCAGCTGTCACATTCGTCGGTGTCGCCGCGTGCAGCAGCGACAGCAACAAAACGACAGTTGACGACGTTGGAACCGATGTCGTGACATTGCCCCCCGGCGTCACACTTCCAGCTGGCGTGGTTCTGCCCGGCGCCGACGACTGCCGGCTCGTCTACGGTCAGTTCCTCCTGGCGGTGGGCGCTGCGTTCAATCCGTCAGCGCTGGCAGACATCAACACAGCATTCGGCGACGTGAGTTCGAAGGTACCTGCAGAACTGCAAGACGAAGTGGCGATCCTCTCGGCCGCATTTCGGGGGTACGGCGAAATCCTGACCGCCAACAACAGCGACCAGACCAGCCCTGAGGTGCAGGCAGCTCTCGCAGCGCTCGCAACGCCAGAAGTTGAGGCAGCGAGCCAAACCGTGCAGGCATACTTCGAGGAAACCTGCCCCGAGGCGTTCTAGCGCCGAAGTGACGCGCTGGGAACCCGTCATCAGGCTGCATTACCAGTGGTTGTGATGCACTACTTCCGTCGGCGCTCGACGGGGCCGTGTGGTTGCTGATCCACTAGGCGCATCAGTGGCCGCGCGCCAGCCGAGTGCGACCGCACCGACCTGCATGACGTGATCGGGCACTCCAAGCGCGTCGAGCGCTAGACGCGAGTTGCGGAAGATGCCGAAGTACAGCGCACCCAGTCCGCGCTCCTCGGCGAGCAGCAGCAGGTTTTGCGTTGCCATCGCTGCGTCGGTCAACCAGAACGGAACTTCCCAGTTGGCGGCGATCTCTAAACCGTGGCCCGCCTTGTCGCCCTCGGCGTAGCGACTGGTGTACGCGAGCGGATCGGCGAGCGGCAGCACGACCACCGGCACGGCCAGCACGCCTTCGTCGAACCATTCGTCACCAACAGTCACTTGCCAGAACGTGGCCAACGACTCGCCCGACAGCGCAAGAAAGTGCACGCCTTGGCTGTAACCAGCCGACGGTGCGCGCCGCGCAAGATCGAGCAGGCCGTCAACGAAGTCGGACTCGAGTGGAGTCGATTGGAACTTTCGGGTCATCCGCCGCCGACGGATGACGTCATCCAGCAACGACACGTGCAGGCGCGGTTAGCGAGCGCCGAGCTTGACCAAGGCCTCAGCCATGATCCAGCCGTGCACTACCAGCGAGCCGCCGCCCTTGCCGGGCACGCCGTTGAACAGCGCAGCCGTCTCGGGCTTGACCTTCTCGGGCTTCGACGTCTCGTGATCGAGGAAACCGCTCTGGCCGTTGACCTTGACCACGAACAACTGCTCGTCGTATTGACCATCGACACCGAAGCGCTTCGCCAGTCGGCGACCCCACGCCCGCTCTTCGCCGACGGCACGGTGGCCGGGGCGGGGAATCAGTTCGTCGACGCTACGGAAGCCCTCAAGGGCACCCGCCAGCACGAATCGGGAGCCGACAACAACGTCCTCGTCGGGGAAAGCCATCAGCGCACGGTGGAACGCCTCGTTCATCAGACCCTTCAGCACGGTGTCGCGCTTGGTAGTGCGCTTCACGCTGAGTAGGCCAATCAGCACGCAGGGCGTTCCGCCGATGCGCTCAAGAGTGGCGAAGGCGAAGCCGTGCAGGGTGCCATCGATCCGCGCGGAGGTGATCAGAACCCAGTCTTCTTTGGCCTTGGAGAGCACCCCAATATCGAAAGCACCACCCATCGACGCCATCTCATCGAGGTCGGCGTCGTTGAGTGCTCCGCAGTCCCTGGTATCAACCTGGATTGCCATTGCGCTCAAACTCCTGTCGAATTGGGGCCTCGTAACAGTCCCCTATTCTGCCACCAAAACGACCCGTTTCCTTGCTCGGAGAACCCGGGCTAGAGAACTGTCTGGAGCCGTCTACAAAACGACGGCGTCGTGGCCGAGGGCCATCCGGAGTTCGCCGACGACTCGATCGAGATCGACGCAAAACTCGTCGGCCAAGCGCAGCACCTTGCCTTGCCCGATATGCAGGTACACCGGCGAGTTGCCCGGGTGATCGCGCAGTATCTTGCGGATCTGGTGAATCTTCAACTCGTTCAACGAGGTCGCTGGCACGCGCAGGCGCAACGGAGCCGAGTTGCCTGCGTCGAGCCCTTCCAGGATCTGCACGTCCTGGGCCATGAAGCCCGGGCGTGACTCGTCGCGCTTGTCGATGCGGCCGCGCACGGTGACGATTGCGTCGTCGATGAGCTTGTGTCCCTGCTCGCTCAGCACGCGCGGGAACACCGTCACCTCGATCGTGGCGTCGAGGTCTTCCAGGATGAACACCGCCATCTGGTCGCCCTTCTTGGTGTACTTACGCGACATGTTGGTGATCACGCCGCCAAGCAAGACGATCGCGCCGTCTTCCCTTTCGGCAGCCTCGGCGACCGAACAATCGACCTTGCGTCGCAGCGCGGCTTCCACGCCGAGCAACGGATGGTCGCTGATGTACAGCCCGAGCATTTCTTTCTCGAAGCGCAGCCGATCGCTCTTGTCGAACTCGAGTGATGGGATTGCGATGCGCTCGTCGAACCCGTGTGCTGTGTCGTCACCGCCGAGGTCGCCGAACAAACTCATGACGCCCTGATCGCGCTCGCGCCGACGCACAACGGTGCCGTCGATGATCTGCTCGAAGACGAGCAGCAGCCCCTTGCGCGGATGACCAAGTGAATCGAACGCTCCGGCCTTGATCAGTGATTCGACTGTGCGCTTGTTCAGCACCTGCTCGGGCACCCGCTCGACGAAATCGTGGAACGAGTCGAACGGACCGTTCGCGTCGCGCTCGGCGAGCAGCAGTTCGACCAAGCCTTGCCCAACGTTGCGAATCGCTGCCAGGCCGAACGTGATCGCACCCGGGCTGCCAAGTGGCAGCACGACATCGACCGGCACATCCGCGGGCGCCAACGCGGCGAACTCGGTGATCGACCGGTTGAGGTCGGGGGTTAGCACTTTCAGTCCCATTGCCCGCGCATCGCTGAGGTATACCGCCGCACGGTCGATGTTGCTCTTCACCGACGACAACAAGCACGCCATGTACTCGACCGGGTAATGCGCCTTCAGGTACGCGGTTTGGTAGGTGACCAGCCCGTAACCGAACGCGTGGCTCTTGGTGAACGCGTAGTCGGCGAAACGGGCGATCACCTCGAACAACTCGACGCCTAGCGTCCGCCCATACCCATTGGCTTCGCACCCAGCCTCGAACTTGCTGCGCTCGTCGGCCATAACCTCGCGCGACTTCTTGCCCATCGCCTTACGCAAGTTGTCGGCGTCGGCAAGCGAGTAGCCGGCGAACTTCTGCGCAACTCGCATCACGCTTTCCTGATAGATCATCAGCCCGTAAGTGTCGCTGAGCAGTTCCTTGGCGTCCTCGTGGAAGTAGCTGACTTCCTGGCGACCGTTCTTGCGATCGGCGTAGTCGTAGTGCATGTTCACGCCCATCGGACCCGGCCGATACAGAGCAAGCACAGCGGATACGTCTTCGAACGACGTCGGAACTAGCGCTCGTAATAGCGTCCGCATCGGCGCAGATTCGAGCTGGAAGACGCCCATCGTGTCGCCGCGCCCGAGTAGCTCGAACACCGCTTGATCGTCGAGCGGAACGACATCGATATCGAACTCGGGGTCCTTCGTGGCCCGCACCATCGCCACCGTGTCGGTAATCACGTCGAGGTTGCGAAGACCAAGGAAGTCCATCTTCAACAGGCCAAGCTCTTCGACGCCGTGCATTTCAAACTGCGTGACGATCGGCGCGTTCTCGGGTAGCCCGCCGGCCTCGGGCTTGCGTTGCACGGGCAGATAGTTGGTGACTGGGTCCTTGGTGATCACCACTGCCGCAGCGTGGATGCCGTCGCTGCGCTTCAGGCCCTCAAGACCCTTCGCAACGTCGACCACTCGCTTGACGTCGGGATCGAGATCGACCATCGCGCGCAACTCGGCCGCGGCCTTGTAGCCGTCGCGGTAGTTCGGGTGATCCTCGAAGCAGTAGCGCAACGGCGTGTCGCGGCCCATCACGAGCGGCGGCATCGTCTTGGCGATCTTGTCACCCATGCCGTAGGGGAAACCGAGCACCCGTGCCGCATCGCGCACGGCGTTGCGCGCCTTGATGGTGGCGAACGTGATGATCTGGGCGACGTGGTCGCGGCCGTAACGCTTGGCCGCGTACTGAATCATCTCGTCCCGATAGCGCGAGTCGAAGTCCATATCGATGTCGGGCATCGAAATGCGACTGGGGTTCAAGAAGCGCTCGAACAGCAGGTCGTACTTGATCGGGTCGAGGTCGGTGATGCGCAGGCAGTACGCCACCGCGCAACCGGCGGCCGAGCCGCGGCCGGGGCCGACGCGCACACCCTTGTCTTTCGCGTACTTGATCAGGTCCCACACGATCAGGAAGTAAGACGCGAATCCCATGTTCTTAATGACCTGAAGCTCGTACGCCAGGCGTTCGAGCACCGCCGCGGGCAGCACGTCGCCCCAGCGCTCATGCGCGCCCTTCCACGCGAGGTGATCGAGGTAGCTGGCATCGTCGGTAAAACCCTCGGGCACGGGAAAGTTCGGCAGCTGCGGCTTGCCGAACTCGATTTCGACCTGCGCTCGTTCGGCGACCCACAGCGTGTTGTCGCACGCCTCGGGAAAGTCGCGGAACAGGTAACGCATTTCCGCCGCCGACTTCAAGTAATGCTCTTGGCCTTCGAACTTGAAACGCTTCGGATCACTGATCGTCGCGTTGGTCTGCACACACAGCAACGCATCGTGTGATTCGTGATCGTCGCGGTGCACGTAGTGGGAGTCGTTCGTGGCGAGTAGCGGTGCACCGAGCTTGCGCGCGATCTCGATCAGCTTTGGATTCGTATCGCGCTGTGCCTGGATGCCGTGGTCTTGCAACTCGACAAACAGGTTGTCCTTGCCGAAAATCTCCTGCAAGCGGCCCGCCTTTTGTAGCGCGCCTTTGTCGTCGCCCTGGAGCAGAGCTTGCAGCACCTGGCCACCGAGGCAACCGGTGGTCGCCATCAGGCCGCCGTGATACTTCTCGAGTAGTTCCCAGTCCATCCGCGGCTTGTAGTAGTAGCCCTCGAGGAACGCGAGGCTCGCTAACTGGATCAGGTTGCGATAGCCCTCGTTGTTTTCAGCCAGCAGAGTGAGGTGGTAATAGAGCTTCTTGCCACCCTCGGTGTCGCCACCCGAGTCGTCGACGCGCCCACGGCGCGCGGGCCGTTCGTGGCGACTGTCGTAGGCCATGTAGGCCTCGGTGCCGATGATCGGCTTGACGCCCTGCTCGCGACACTCCTTGTAGAAGTCAAGAACGCCGTACATGTTGCCGTGGTCGGTAATCCCGATTCCGGGCTGTCCATCTTGCACTGCCTTAGCGACGAGTTCGTCGAGACGCGCTGCACCATCGAGCATCGAAAACTCGGTGTGAACGTGCAGGTGGGTGAACGAGTCGCCCACGGGCGCGAACCTCCTGAGTGGGAACTAGATCTTGAACTACAGCAATGTGATTCGACCGACCTTAGCCGCGAAATGGCAGGGCCGAAAACGGCGGGTCCCGCTCCAGGTCAGAGATAGGTTCCCGGGCGCTCGGTGACTTCCATCGGTTCGCGGCCCGACGGCATCCCAGGCGGCAACTGACGCATCTGCTCAAGCTGCTGGCGTGCGGCAATCTGCTGCGCGAACAGAGTGGCCTGGATGCCGTGAAAGAGACCTTCCAGCCAACCGACGAGCTGCGCCTTGGCGACGCGTAACTCCCCTTCGGACGGGACGACGCCATCCTTGAAGGGCAAGGCAAGCATGTGCAGTTCTTCGCGTAGATCGGGCGACAACGCCTCACTGACTTCCACGATCGAACGCTCGTAGATCTCGGCCAGCCGCTCGCGACTCGCCTCGTCAAGCGGGCTCTGACGCACCTCCTCAAGCAGCTGCTTCACCATTGAACCAATACGCATCACCTTCGCCGGTTGCGTCACCGTCTCGTCCGACGCTTCCTCGACAGGCGTTTCGGTTGGCGCTGTTGTAGTGCTCTCGTCAGTCATGGCGCTCAGTCTTACTGTTCGTTTCCAAATGCCAACAGCGGCACCAGCATTTCTGCTGAGGTCAGCGAGCCATGGCGGCACACCAATGGGTACGGACCGCTGTCGTCGGGGTCGTAGAAACTGATTGGTTGGTGGGCGACGAGTGCGACATCGCCGAACCGAGCGGCGACCGGCTGGCTGACGACCGGACCGAACCAGCTGGCGGCGATTAGTTCTGCGCGACTGTGCACCCATGCCGTGTCGCTGTGGTGCGCCTTCGCCGCCGCGAGCAGATCGTCGGCGGCTCCGGGCTTGGCGTGCAGCCACCGAAACCGCCCCTCACCACTCTGATCGCGAGTCAGGCGCAATACGTCTTCGTGCGGCGTGACAATGCGATCACCGACGTCGACTTGGCCGTGATCGGCAGTCACCAGCAGCACTGCACCAGGAGGAAGCAGCCCAATGAGATCGGCCACCATCCGATCCGCCGCCCGCAGTTCGGCGTCGTAGAACTCGCCGAAGCCGCGCTCGTGCGCGACCTTGTCGATCCCGTCGTAGTACGCGTACACCAGTCGATCGCCACGGTGCAGATGGTGCGCAACGATTAACGGCAAGCTCGATGCGACGCGCCAACCGACCTGCTCGGACCCGCGCAGATGCGCCTCCGTGAACGCAGTCGACTCCAGCTCGGCCTTGCTGACGACTGGAACGCGCTGACCCATGAATGGCTCGAATGGTTGCGTCTCGGAGGGAGCGAACTTTCGACGCAGATCGCCACGATCGCCGTGCCAGCGCAGCACGTTGAGGACTTCGCCGGCGAGCTCCATGCGATAGCCCACCAGCCCGTGCTCGCCGGGCGTGAGGCCGGTCGTGATCGAGGTCAGCGCAGTACTTGTCGTCGATGGAGCGACGGTCGTGATCGGGCCGCCGTGCATCGCAGCCAACGTCGGGGCGATCGCCGCGCCTTCCTGCAACTGCTCCCAGCCAAGCCCATCAAGCACGAGCAGCACGACCTGGCGCGCACCCGTGGCAACCGTCGGGAACCACGACGGGAGTCCGACGCCCTGTCGGACCATGCCCGGAGCCAGCAGCGCCGGCACAATCCCGCGCACGTTGGCGCCGTTGTATTGCGGAAGGGTCGGTGCTGGCCTCACAAGCTCACCGGTCCACTATGCCACTACTATGGCCCTGTGCGTGTTTCCAGCAAGGGCGACTATGCGTGTCGGGCGCTGCTCTCGCTGGCGCTGCACGACGAGCAGACCGCGCCGACCTCCGTGCGCGACATCGCCGAGCGCACTGCGCTTCCGCAGCCATACCTCGAACAGATCCTGCTCGCGCTGAAGGGCGCCGGGCTCGTGCGCTCGAAGCGCGGCGTTGGCGGCGGCTACGTGCTCGCTCGCCCACCTGCGCAGATTCGGATCAGCGAAATCCTCAGCGCCGTCGACGGCCCAATCACCTTGGGCGACTTCGGCGAGCCGCATCAGGACGGCGCGTGCGACCACGAGGGCCAGTGCGTGTTGCTCGCCATCTGGAAGGCATCGGGCGAGCACATGCGCCAGATCCTCGACGGCTTCACCCTGCAAACGGTGGCCGATGCGGCCCGTGGCGTAGCGCCGTGGCCGAATGCGTTGGCCGAAGCCGGCCTCGCCCCGCTGCGCTCCTAGCCCAGACCTACTGCGAGGGTTAACCCTCGCAGCTAAGTGAGGGCGGCTTCGACTTCTGCGAGGTCGGCGGGTAACTCGGAGGCGAACGTCAACTGCTCGCCCGTAACTGGGTGCTTAAGTTCGAGCGCGGCCGCGTGCAGAAAAGGTCGGGGCGACGAAATGCCGGTGCGCACGCCTCCGTACGACGCGTCACCCACAACTGGGTGGCCGATCGCAGACAGGTGCACGCGAATCTGATGAGTGCGGCCGGTCTCCAAGCGACACTCCAGCGCGGCGGCTGTGGTGGGCGTGGTGTATTCGTGCAACACGCGATAACGAGTACGAGCCATTTTGCCAGCAACGACAACCGCCATGCGCATCGGGTCGCGAATGTCGCGGCCGATTGGTGCGTCGATCACGCCGTGCTGATTGTCAGGATGACCCCACACCAGCGCTCGGTAGACGCGACCGACATCATGTGCCGCTAGCGCCGCCACCAGGGCGTGATACGCACGCTCCGTGCGGGCGACAGCCATTAATCCCGACGTACCGACATCGAGGCGATGAACAATCCCCGGGCGATGCGACTCGCCGACGGAAGCGATCTCCGGGAACTGCGCGAGCAGCCCGTTGACCAGCGTGCCCGATGGATGGCCGGCACCAGGATGCACAACCAATCCGGCTGGCTTTTCAATCACGATCAGGTCGTCGTCGACGTGCACGACTTTGAACTGCACAGTGTCGTCGGCTTCCGGTGGCGGGATGCTCGGGACCAACGATTCGTCGATTACGACAACCTGGCCCTCGCGTATCCGCGCCTTGCCCACGAGAAACGGTTCGCCGTCGAGGTGCACGCCTCCGGCCGCGACCACCACTGCCGCGTCGCTGCGACTGCAATCGATGATGAGCGAGACGATGCGATCGAGTCGTTCACCGGCTAGCGCCGCGGGAATCTGCTCTTCGATCATCGGGTCAATTCATGTCGCAGGTGTTTCAGTCGGTGTTCGCGAGAACAGCGACCACAGCACGAAGATCGCCCCGCCAACGTTGACTGCGATGTCGGCAATGTTGAAGATCGGGAACCACTGGAAGTCAATGAAGTCGACTACCGAGCCGCGCAGCCAACCATCACCGCGAAAGATTCGGTCGACCACGTTGCCGATCGCTCCGCCGACCACGAAGCCCGCAGCAACGGCAACAACTTTCTGCTGTTGCTTGCGCACGGTCGCAACAACGACACCAGCAACCAGCAGCGCAAGCACGCCGATGATGGGTCCTAGACCGCGACCCTTGGAGAACGCCATCCCGCTGTTGAACGTGAGGTTCCACTGCAACGTCCAGATGACGTGATGCGGTGGCTCGCCCGTGAGCGCGTTGAGCGCCCAATGCTTGGTCACCTGATCGAGCACGACAATCACCGACGCGAGCGCGAGACAGACCCGAAGCCGTCGGTTGCCAACAGAGCGATCTGTAGCTGTCTTGGCCGGTTCAGCCGACGTCGTTACCGAGTCGGTCACAAGCGGCCGATCCCGCCGACCTTCTCCTCCACCAACACCGTCGCCCACGGAATCGCTTCCAAGCGATCACGCGGGATTGGACGAGCCGATTCGATCGAGTATCCGTACGCACCGGTCTTCAGGCGCTCAAGTGCCCCATCGATGTCGGCAACCGTCTGGCGCGCCTGCGCGCCGAGAGCAATGTCGCGCTCGCGCTCGACGACCATCGTGTCGCCTTCGCCGCCCTCATCGTCGAACTGCACGTCGCCCATCTCTTGTTCTTCGATGATCTGCGTGGCTTCCGCCTCCAAACGAACCGCCTGGCCGAGCACGGAAGCGCGCTCGTTGAGCAACAGTGCTCGCTGCGCAGTCAGCCACTTCGCATCAAAGTCCTTGGTGTAGCCGATTCCGTCTTTGGTGACACCCTTCACCGGCGGAAGCTGCGGCGGCGGCGGAGCAACCTTCTTTGGTGCCGCTTTGCGCTCGGGCGCTCGCGGTGGCGGCATCGGAGCAACGACACGCGCAGGCGGGGCCGGCTTGGCAACGGCGGCAGCCTTCTTTGGCGCCGCAACGGGCTTCTTCGCAGCAGCCTGCTTGGCAGGCGCTTTCTTCGCTGGGGCCTTCTTCGCTGGGGCCTTCTTGGCTGCGGGCTTCTTAGCTGCGGCTTTCTTGGCTGCGGGCTTCTTAGCTGCGGCTTTCTTGGCTGCGGGCTTCTTAGCTACGGCTTTCTTGGCCGGAGCTTTCTTGGCCGGAGCTTTCTTGGCCGGAGCTTTCTTGGCCGGAGCTTTCTTGGCCGATTTCTTGGCCGGAGCTTTCTTGGC
>Ga0105048_10014896_pt1 | contig 12088 bp, 9 predicted proteins | sample MAT05_FD_78382 | JGI IMG/M metagenome (GOLD analysis project Ga0105048, IMG submission 78382) | Freshwater microbial communities from Lake Fryxell liftoff mats and glacier meltwater in Antarctica - MAT-05 | ecosystem: Environmental > Aquatic > Freshwater > Ice > Liftoff microbial mat | place... | reverse complement strand
GGCCGCCCTGGGAACCGGCTTGGCAGTAACGGGCTCCGGTGCAGGCTGTGCGTGCCCCGCTCCGAGGTGCGAGGGCGCAGCGCCTGCAGCAAACTCGAAGTCTTCCCGGAACATGCCCAACAGATGCTCCTCCAGCCCCATCATGAGCGGGTGCACCCAGGTGTCAAACAGCACATTGGCACCTTCGAATCCCATTTGGGGCGCATACCGTGCAGGAAAGTCCTGCACATGCACCGGCGCGGAAATGACCGCACAGGGAATGCCATGGCGCTTGGCAATATGGCGCTCCATCTGGGTGCCGAGGATGAGCTCAGGTTGCAATGCAGTGATTTGGTCTTCCACGGCGAGGTAATCGTCGGTGATCAGAGCCTCGACACCATATTGCTTGGCTGCATCGCGCACGTCGCGCGCCAGCTCCCGGCTGTAGGTGCCCATGCCGACGACCTCGAAGCCCATTTCACGGCTGGCCACACGTGCCGCAGCGACCACGTGGGAGGCATCACCAAACAGGTACACGCGTTTGCCCGTGAGGTAAGTGGAATCGACCGAGCGTGCGTACCATGCGGCCTTGGACTGATCCTCGGGAAATGAGGCGAGGTCAAGCTTCGCCAGGCCAGCCACTTCCTGCATGAATTCGTGTGTGGCTGCCGTGCCGATGGGAATGCTGCGGGTATAAGGCTGACCAAACTGGCGTTGAAGCCACGCTGCGGTGGTGTTGGCCACCTCGGGATACAGCACGACGTTGAAGTCAGCTTCCGCCAGGGAGGCGATATCTGCCGTGCTGGCGCCACGCGGCGCAACGGTTTGAACTTCCACTCCCATGCTTTGCAACAGTCGGGTCACTTCGATTACGTCGTCGCGGTGGCGAAACCCCATGGCGGTCGGCCCGAGGATGTTGCAACGGGGTTTGCGCGAACCATCCAGCGGCGCGCGTTCGGTGACAGGGCGAACCAGACGCCGGGCGAGCTGGTAGAAAGTCTCCGCTGCGCCCCAGTTTTCCTTGCGCTGGTAGGCGGGCAGCTCCAGCGGTATCACCGGAATAGGCAAGTTCAGGGCCAGGGCGAGGCCGCCCGGGTCGTCCTGGATCAGCTCGGCGGTGCAGGAAGACCCCACCAGCATGGCTTTAGGTGCAAAACGCTCGAAGGCGTGCTGTGCGGCATCCTTGAACAGCTGCGCCGTGTCGCCGCCCAGATCACGCGCCTGAAACGTGGTGTAAGTCACGGGAGGCCGGCGCGGCAGGCGTTCGATCATGGTGAACAGCAAGTCGGCATAGGTATCGCCTTGCGGCGCGTGCAGCACGTAATGCACGTCGGTCATGCCGGTTGCTATACGCATGGCACCCACATGGGGTGGGCCTTCGTATGTCCAGAGGGTCAACTGCATTGTGTGTCCCCTCAGGCGGCCAGCTTCAAGCGGCGCGTCAGCGGTCGACTGAACAAGCCCGCCAGGTCGCCCGCCTGCTCGTAGCCCTGGATGGGCGTGAACACCAGCTCAATGGACCATTTGGTCGTGAAACCCTGGGCTTCGAGCGGGTTGGCCAGTCCCAGCCCGCATACCACCATGTCCGGCTGTGCCGCAATGCACCGGTCCAACTGACGCTCCACATCCTGACCCTCAGAGAGCTGGGTCGTCCGCGGCAGCAACTCCAGTTCATGCGCCATATGCTGCCGGTGCAAATAAGGAGTTCCTACCTCGGACAGCTCCATCTGCAATTCGCGACTCAGGAAGCGGGCCAGTGGAATTTCGAGCTGGGAGTCTGGGAAAAAGAAAATCTTCTTCCCCTGGAGCAGGGGCCGATGCCGGCTCAACGCTTGTTCTGCACGCAGGCGGGGCGCACGCGTGGCCTCTTCGAAGCGCTCTTGAGAGATGCCAAAGGCTTGCGCTGCGGCTTGCAACCAGGCAGTGGTTCCCTCGGCACCCAAGGGATACGGTGCCCCCAGATGCACGGCCCCACGCGACTGCAGCGCTTTGGCGGTATCGGCCAGGAATGGTTGCGCCAGCAGGAAGCGCGTGGACGCGCCAATCGGCGGCATGGCGGTGCTGCGCCTGGGTGGAAAGAAGTCCACTTGCGCGATACCCATGGCGCCAAGGACGAGACGCAATTGGTCTTCGACCACGTCGGCCAGCGTGCCAACCACCATCAGGCGCAGCGTGCTGGCCGTGGACTGCTGCAGGCCCGGGACGAGCGAGGCGAGGCAGGCGTCCTCGCCCTGGGTGAAAGTGGTTTCGATGCCGCTGCCCGAGTAGTTCAACACACGCACGGCATGCAGATACTCGTTGCTCAGACGCTGGGCTGCACGCGACAGGTCGAGCTTGATCACCTCGGACGGGCAGGAACCGACCAGAAAGAGCAACTTGATATCGGGACGGCGGGCGAGTAACTGGCGGACCACGCGGTCCAGCTCGTCGTTGCAGTCGGCCAAGCCGGCAAGGTCACGCTCGTCGATGATGGCAGTTCCAAAGCGGGGCTCGGCGAAGATCATGACGCCTGCTGCGGACTGAATCAGATGCGCACAGGTGCGGGAACCGACCACCAGAAAAAATGCGTCCTGAATTTTTCTATGCAACCAGATGATGCCGGTCAAGCCGCAAAAAACCTCGCGCTGGCCTTTCTCGACCAGCACCGGCGTATCGCTGCACCCCAGCGATTCCTTGGCATGGATCGGGATCACTTGGTTCAAGCCGCTTCTCCCTGTTGCAGCAGATTGGCAGGCGACTGCGCGCCGTGCTTCGCCATCGCTTCCGCTTGCAAGCGTGCGGCGCGCAGCTTCAGGATGAATTGCCCGGCATTGATGCACTAGGTGACATACGCCGCCACGGCGAGCCAGAGTTGCTCTTCGGCGGTGAGGCGCCCGGTCCACCATGCGAGCAGATAGGCCGTATGCAATGCAAGCACCAGCATGCTGAAAACGTCTTCCCAAAAGAAAGCTTCCGCAAAGAGATACTTGTCAAAAACCACCTTCTCCCAGATGCACCCGGTGATCATGATGGTGTACAACACCAAGGTCTTGATCACCACAGAGCCCAGCGCGAGGGCCTCGCCCTGGCCGGTCATCAGACAGCGGATCACCAGCCACAGGCTGACCAGAAACACCAGGAATTGCACGGGCGCCAAAATGCCTTGCACTAAAGTCCAGGCGGTGGCGTCCCTGCGGGCCTTTTGCTCTGGGGTGTAGAGCGCATGGGAGGTCTGAGGAGCGGTAGACATCGTTTTGTCTCAAGGTCTTGTGTTGAATCAACTGTAGGCATCTCAGTCCAAAGTGTCAACTTAAATTGACGTATTTTTTAATTTACAAACTAAGGGTTTTCCCTCGATTCACTTTGTTGAAAAAGAATAAAACTCAGGTAACTGCCGCTAACAGGCGTTACCTATGCAAGCCCTTCAGACTCCCAGTCGCCTCGGTTCAACTCGCGTCCATGGGGCCGCGGGCCTCAGCCTGCAGCCAGCACCTTGGCCGGCCCGGGAAGAAAACCCAGTGGTCGGAATTGCCGCCGATGACATAGGCGCCCTGGCACTGGCCTGCCTTCGTGACCCGCAATCGGCAAAGGCCGTGGTAGACGACTGGATTCGGCGTGGTGTCGAACTGGAAACCATCTACCTGCAAGGGATTGCCGGCGCCTGCCAGGTGTTTGGCCATTGGTGGCAGGAGGACCGCGTGGACTTTGCCAGTGTCACGTTGGCAGGTGCCACGATTCAATCAGTGCTGTATGAGTTGAGCCCCGTGTTTCTGGAGCATGCGAACGAGAATACCAATGGGTACAGTGTGCTGTTTGTTCGCTCCCCAGCGTCCCAGCACAGCATCGGCGGATTCATGCTGAGAGAGTTTTTCAGGCGTTCAGGCTGGTCTGTTTCCGACGTGGTTCTGGAGAACCAATCGCAAGTCCAGCCCCTGGTGCAAAGCGAGTGGTTTGACCTCATCGGTTACTCCATGTGCAGCGATGTTTGCCTGGAACTGTCCCGGTCTTTGTTTCCGAACATTCGACGCCACTGTGCCAATCAGCGCGTGCAAATCATGGTCGGCGGGCCGATGGCGATGGCCAATCCTGCTTTCGCCAAAGAAACGGGGGCTGACTTGGTCGGAAGCGATGCACGGGATTCACAACGGCTGGCGCTTCAATGTGTCACAGCACTCGGCCGTGACCGCTGAGGATTCGGCCATGACCCCAACTGCATCATGCTCTGTTCGCTGTGTGGGTCCGATTTTTGCGACAGGTAAATGGATGGGCAGAGGTATTGACTCGAAACTGTCAGCCCGCCTGGGCCTTGCCCCATGAAGATAGACATACTGCCTGCCGATACTCTGGCCAAACTGATCAATGTTGTCTCCGACATTGCGATCGTGCTGGACAAAGACGGCGTGGTCGAGGATGTGTCGGTTCGCAAGACCGAATTGGCGGCTTTGGGGTGCCAAAGTTGGATCGGCAAGCCCTGGGCTGACACCGCCAGCGTCGACAGCCGGGCCAAGATCGAGGATATTCTTCACCCGGAGAAGCCTCAGGACGAACTACGCTGGCGGCATATCAACCACACGTCAGCCCAAGGGGCAAATGTGGCCGTCCAGTACGCCGTGCTCCCGCTGCAAGATGGCGGGAAGTACCTGGCCATCGGACGCGACCTGGAGGCCTTGGCGGTGCTGCAACGCCGGCTCGTGGAAACCCAGCAGTCCATGGAGCGGGACTACCTGCGCCTGCGCCATGTTGAAACCCGTTACCGCATGCTCTTTGATACCACCGCCGAGGCGGTGATGCTGGTGGATGGCGTGACCTACCGCGTGCTGGAGGCGAATGCAGGCGCCCAGGCGTTTGCCAAAGACTCTAGTAGAAAACTCATCGGTCGGGACCTGCAGGAATGCTTCGAGGCCCCATACCGGGAAGAGATCCAGTCTTTGCTGCGCATGGCCCTTGCCACTGGCCGCATCGAAATGTGCCGCGCCCGGTTTACTGGTGGCGCCAATGACTGCACTGTATCGGCATCGGTGTTTCGCCAGGAGGGCGGGCCGCAGTTTCTGGTGCGCCTGCTGCCCATGGAGCCAGCGCTCAGTCCGTCGGCGTCCCGCACACAAACGCTTTTCGGCGAGGCCCTCGAGCACTCGCCGGATGGCTTCGCGTTGACCGACAAGGCGGGCAGAATCACGTCTGCGAATGCAGAGTTTCTCTCCATGCTCGGGGCCACAGCGCCATCCCAACTGGTAGGCCAGCCACTGGAAAACTGGCTGGTTCGGGGCGGCGTGGATTGGGGAGTCTTGCTGACCAACCTGCGCTCCCAATCGATCGTGCGGGAGTTCGCCACGGAACTGCGGTCCATGGCCGGTGGTGCCATGGCAGTGGAAATATCGGCCCTGGCACTGGCCAGCGACGAGACCCACTATGCCTTCTATATCAAAGACATGGTTCGCCGCCGCCCGCTGGAGACGCCTGGAGCCACCGGTATGGCGGGCTCGGTTGCAGAACTGTCCCGCCTAGTGGGGCGCATGCCCATGAAAGACATCGTGGGTGAAACCATCGACATGATCGAAAAGATGTGCATCCAGTCGGCGCTGGACCTGACCAACAACAACCGCGCCTCGGCGGCAGAGATGCTGGGTCTGTCCCGCCAAAGCCTGTATGTCAAGCTGCGGCGCTTCGGAATGGTGAGTGAGGTTGAGGTCAGCAATTTAAATTGACACTATTAGTGTCAACTTCTATTGACAAGTTGGGTAGCTTGGTGACAATGCTTCATGGCCCATCCACGGTTGTCCACCGTTGCAGAGTTACTCAAGCCCATCACCTGGTTTCCTCCCATGTGGGCATTTGCCTGCGGTGTCGTTGCGTCAGGGCAAAGCCTCGGAGCTAACTGGTTCATCATCCTGATGGGGCTGATCTTGACCGGACCACTGGTGTGCGCAAGCAGCCAGGCGGTCAATGACTGGTTTGACCGCCATGTTGACGCCATCAACGAGCCCAACCGACCCATTCCATCCGGGCGCATGCCGGGCCAATGGGGTCTTTACATCGCGATTCTCTGGAGCCTGCTCTCCCTCGTCTGGGCATGGAGCCTGGGTCTCTGGGGATTCTGGGCCTGCGCGCTAGCCGTGGCGCTGTCCTGGGCTTACAGCGCGCCACCCTTGCGCCTCAAACGAAACGGCTGGTGGGGTAACGCGGCATGCGGAATCAGTTACGAGGGCTTGGCCTGGGTCACCGGGGGCGCTGTGATGCTCGGTGGTGCATTGCCGATTGAAAAGTCGCTGACGCTTGCACTCTTGTACAGCGTCGGCGCCCACGGCATCATGACACTGAACGACTTCAAGGCCGTGCAGGGCGACGCCCTGATGGGGGTGCGCTCCCTGCCCGTGCAACTCGGTGTGGTCAGAGCGGCCCGCGTCGCCTGCGCCTTCATGGTCATACCGCAACTAATGGTGGCCGTCTTGTTGGTGTACTGGAACCAGCCGTTCCACGCCATTGCCGTGTTCCTGCTCTGCGTCGGGCAACTCCCTCTGATGCAACGCTTTATCGCGCAACCGGTCGAGAAGGCCCTGATGGTGAGCGCATTGGGTGTTCCGCTATTTGTTTCCGGAATGATGGTCAGCGCCTGGGCTTTGCACTTTACGGCCGCTGCTCTTTAAAGTTACTTCAACCAACGAACCTTGGGAGTTTCTACCATGCTGCAATCTGAATTTGATGTCGTCGTCGTGGGCGGTGGCCCGTCGGGTGCTACGGCGGCCAACGATCTGGCGACCGCCGGTTATTCTGTACTACTGCTGGATCGCCAAGGGCGTACCAAGCCCTGTGGTGGCGCCATACCACCGCGCCTCATCAAAGACTTCCAGATCCCTGACCAGCTGCTAGTGGCCAAAGTGCGTTGCGCACGCATGGTGTCCCCGAAGAACAACCGGGTGGACATTCCGATCGACAACGGGTTCGTGGGGATGGTCAACCGCGACACCTTTGACGAATGGTTGCGTGAACGCGCAGAGCAGCATGGGGCACAACGCTGCCGTGGATCGTTCGAAAAAATCACCCGTGACGAAGACGGGGTCGCCCGCGTCCATTTCGGTGCTTTGGACAAACACGGCGGCAGTGCGCCGACCAGCATTCGTGCGCGCATGGTCATTGGAGCTGACGGTGCGCGCTCCGAAGTCGCCCGACAAAACATTGTGGGCGCAGAGAAGACGAAGTACGTCTTCGCCTACCACGAAATTGTGCGGGCGCCAGCAACGGTGGGCGCACATGACCCGGACCGCTGTGACGTTTATTACCAAGGCACCATCTCGCCAGACTTTTACGGCTGGGTGTTTCCGCACGGCGACACGATCAGCGTGGGAACCGGCAGTGCCGACAAAGGTTTCTCGTTACGCAGTTCGGTCGGTCGATTGCGTGAAGCGGCTGGGTTGGCCGCCACGGAAACCCTGCGCCGAGAAGGTGCCCCGATACCGCTCAAGCCACTTCCACGGTGGGACAACGGACGCGATGTGGTGGTGATCGGGGATGCAGCCGGTGTTGTGGCTCCCGCGTCCGGTGAAGGGATCTATTACGCCATGGCCTGTGGGCGCATGGCCGCAGAGTCAGTCGACCAGGCATTGAAGACCGGCAATCCCCGGTGCCTCAAGCAGGCGCGCAAGCGTTTTCTCCGACAGCACGGCAAAGTTTTCTGGGTGCTGGGTATCATGCAGTATTTCTGGTACCAGAACGACAAGCGCCGGGAGCGGTTCGTCAAGATTTGCGAAGACAAGGATGTGCAACGCCTGACCTTCGAAGCCTACATGAACAAGGAACTGGTGCGCCGCGATATCACCGCGCACATACGCATCTTCTTCAAGGATTTGGCCCATCTGTTCGGTCTGGCCAAGGCGTGAACCCGGCCCGGCCCTGGCGATCCGTCGCCCCCGTATTCGCAGTCAGCCTGGCAACCGCATCGGGCTGCTGAACTGCGCCACGGTCGAATTCAACGGCCGTTTCGGTTGATCCATTCGAGCATCAGTTCACAAGCACCCGCCGGGTCTTCTTCATGGGCCAGGTGACCCAAGCCTGCAAGTGAGACGAGCTCGGCATGCGGCATGAGGGCACGCGCCTGCTTCGCCAATACGCCAGGAACGGCCAGGTCGTTGGCGCCCACTTGCATGAAGATCGGTCCGCAAAGCTGCGGCAGCCTCCTTGCCAGACTGTCCAGTTGCCAAGATGCCATCATCCCCAGCACACCGTTGACATGGGCTGGTGACGCCAACAATCGTTGATAGAGTGCAATGCCGGATTCGTCCAGTCTGGAGCCGGTTCCCTCGATCAAGCGCCGCACCCTGCCCGGCTTGGTGGCCTGCCCGGAAAGCCATTTGCCAGACCACGGATTCAGCGCCATGAGTTTGGCAGTCGGAGGAAACAACCAATTGGCCAGGCCCGGAAGCGGCAGCCAGGCCGGGTTGAGGCCGATCACGCAAGGCATCGGTCGCGCCAAGTTGCCCAGCACCAGTTGTGCAGCAATCGCAGCGCCCGCCGAGTGGCCCACAATGGCCATGGGCCACTGACCCAGGGTATCCAACAGTTCCCCGAGGCTCGACGCGATGCTCTGCAGCGACAGTTCGCGCGTGCCCTGGGATGCGCTGAATGCGTGCCCTGGCAGGTCGGGACAGACAACCGTGAAGTGCAGCGACAACACTGGCAGCAGGTCGCGCCACGAATGCGTGGACGCACCCGTCCCGTGCAGCAGCAACAGAGTGGGGCCCCTACCGGCAACCTGCACGTGCCACCGTTGCCCGGGGGTTTGAACAAAGCGACTGTAATTGGCGTGGGGCCAGGTCGATTGGCTGGTTTTCCAGTCCAGCGCCGGATACAACGACTCCCACATGACGGGCCTACGTGCTTGCCTGCGGGTGCCGCAGGCTTTGCACCACGCTGGCCATGCGCCGCGCGTCGACATAGGGCATCGGCACATACCGGGCGCCCATGCGAGCCGCCAACTGTTGCGCCAGTGGATCGGGTTGCTTGGATGTATCTATCCACAACGATGCAAATCGTTTGCTGTACCACCGCTGTGCCCATGCCTGGGCGTCCGCCTGGGCCTGAGCGCGCCCCCCCAGCCCTGACAGAGCCACATTGGCGCGTCCGTCGCTGAGCAACACCAGCATGGGCGTAGAACCATTGCGTTGGAGCATGTCTGCTTGCATGAATGCGGTCTGGATGGCCGAGGCCAGCGGGGTTCCGCCACCACCAGGCAACCCAGCCAACTCCCTTTTGGCGCGCACCAGAGAGCGGGTTGGAGGCAGCAACATCTGTGCCTGCGTGCCCCGAAAAGCAATCACACAGACATTGTCGCGCCGGGAATAAGACTGCTCAAGAAGCAACTCAACTGCGCCTTTGGCTTCTGCCAGCCGCTGCTGCGCCGAAGACCCCGAGGCATCCAGTGCAAAGATCAGGCAGGTGGGGCGGTGCTGTTCAAACCGGTGCAAGTGGAAGTCTTCCGCGCGGATGGCAATGCGCCCACCCCCCCAGGGCTTGCGCAGGCGCTGCTTGGGAGCTGCTGCACGCAGTGTGGCCAGTAAATGCAGCCGTTTCCCGGCACCCGGCTTGCCCGGGCGTGGTGCCAGGGGTCGTCCGCGCTGCAATCCGCGCATGGCTTGGCCCTTGCTGCCAGAGACCTTGGCATGGGGACTGCCAGCATGTCCAACAAGCAGGGAATCCAGCAATTTCTGGGGCAAACTGGCCAGTGCTGCCGCGAGCAGCACCTCTTTTGGAGTTTGCTGCATCTCCCCGTCGAACGCGTCCGACCCGTCGGTTTCCTCGGGCGGTTGCGGCGGCTGTGGGGCAGCGCTGTCGTCATCCGGCTCTGACGCATTTTTTTCTTCAGGCGATGGCTCGTCGAGGCTTTCCTGCTGCGGCACGCGGGTGGCGCGCGGCCCGAAAACCAGTCGCACGGCGGCCGCCAGGTCCTCGTCTTCCAAGACACTACGCCCATGCACGGCAGCATGCAAAGATGCCAGCCGCAATGCCGCACTGCAGGCACGCAGGCTGTCCACACCGAGCATCAGGGAGAATTCGCACAAGGTCTGCAGCTGTTGCAGCTCGTGGCGCATGGCCTGCAATCGCAGTCTGGCCTCAGCCATCTCTTGCGGCTGCAGCAGCGCCACGCGCTGCTCGCTCTGAGCGAAAGTGGTTTCGCGCAGGTCCAGCCAGATACCCAGGCGGTCCGCCAGCGCAGCGCATAGCCCTGGTTCGTCCTCATCGGACTCATCCAGTGCCACCAGCCCGAATCGTGACGATGCCGCTGGGCCGCCATGCCGTGGCAAAACGACGCCCTGGTCCTGGGCCTGGGACAGGTGCGAGACCAGCTGCGAAGTCAGTCGTTCGGCCATGGGCAGCAGGATCACTCCTCCGTCCGCGCTGCTGAGAAGCCCGGCTTGGTACACCACCACGCCGGTTCGCAGCGTACCGGCCAGGTCAATACCACCCAGCAGGCGATCATCATCCGCTTGCGCTGGAATCTTGCAGACTCGGCATCCGGTAGCGTATAACTGCTCCAGCCAGGCGTCCCGCACGGGGCCATGACCCGCCCGCAGCCAGACTCCGCAGAAGCCCGCCGGGTCCATCTGCAGTGCGATCAGGGTGAACTGCGCATCGAGCCAGCGGGGGTCCGGGTCGGACGCCTCAGCCCCGGTCATGCGGGCAATACCTCCTCGACCGCACGTTGGACACGCGCCCCTGACCCGGTGTCGTCCAACGGGTTGCGGCGCAAGCGGTGGCGAAGTGCCAAAGGCGCCACCACACGCACGTGGCCACTATCGACCTGGGTTTCCCCCTGCAGCGCGCAATAGGCACGTGCCGCGCGAATCAGCGTCAATTCGGCACGAAGCCCATCGGTGCCCAATTGCTGGCACAACCGCGCGATCAGCATCATGACGTCGTCGCCCACATCGACGGTCGCAACCCGCTTGCGCGCCTGGACGATGCGTTGCCTGAGCTCGCGGTTCGCTGGCTCCCACTCATCGCGAAACGCCTGTGGATCGCGTTCGAATGCATCCCGGCGCCGCACCACCTGCACACGCTGGGCCAGGTCCTGAGGTGTTTTGACTTCGACTGACAAGCCAAAGCGGTCCAGCAGTTGCGGCCGCAACTCGCCTTCTTCCGGATTGCCACTGCCGACCAGCACAAAGCGCGCAGGGTGCCGAATGCTCAGGCCCTCGCGTTCCACCAGATTTTCACCAGAGGCCGCTACATCGATGAGCAGGTCGACAATGTGATCCTCGAGCAGATTGACTTCGTCAATGTAGAGGAAACCGCGATTCGCCTTGGCGAGCAAACCAGGCGCAAACTCCTTGACCCCTTGAGACAGGGCCTTCTCCAGGTCCAGTGCTCCAACCACTCGGTCTTCTGTAGCGCCCAAGGGAAGGTCCACCATGGGCACAGGGCGTGTCGATGTGGCCATCTTGCCGGTCCTCGTCGACAAGCATTGGGGACACTGTGATCCTGTCTTGGACGGGTCACATCCGTACGGACAATCTGTGACCACTTTGATCGGGGGCAACAAATCAGCGAGGGCGCGGACCGCAGTTGACTTACCGGTGCCGCGATCGCCGAGAACCAGGACACCTCCGACCGAGAAGTCGACGGCCACGATTTGGATCGCCAGCATCATCTCTTCCTGGCCAACAATGGCTGAAAATGGAAATGTAAGGGCCATGCTTCTTATTCAGCCTGTTGTCAAATCAGATGTAGTGTAGACCGGGCTACCCAATCTGCCTTTCCACCCGTTCAGGTCCAGGCCTTCAGATGCGCGACTGCGTGATGGCATCGGAGCGGCTGGATGACTCTCGGACCATGCACAGTAAAAAAGCACGCCGCCCGGGGGGCCGAACGCGAACATCTCGGGATGTCAGGAAGATCCGCCTCAAAATTTCCAGTGAGTATTTATATATTAGTTGACAGTTAGGAATGTCACAATAAAAATACACAGGTGACTCTCAGTGGGTTGGCGCGCCGTCAAGGAAGACAAGTAATGAACAAGACACTCGGTATTTGTGGAATCGTGATCACTCTTTCAGCCCTGCTTGCGGGGTGCGAACGCCCCCCCATCATCGCAGTGCAAGGGGGACCTCGCGGCACCGCGATGGACCAGATTTACAAT
>Ga0105048_10014895_pt1 | contig 12088 bp, 8 predicted proteins | sample MAT05_FD_78382 | JGI IMG/M metagenome (GOLD analysis project Ga0105048, IMG submission 78382) | Freshwater microbial communities from Lake Fryxell liftoff mats and glacier meltwater in Antarctica - MAT-05 | ecosystem: Environmental > Aquatic > Freshwater > Ice > Liftoff microbial mat | place... | reverse complement strand
GGTGCTGTACCTCCCCCCAGGTTTACCGGCGACAGAATGGTAAGTTTGGTGGCGCCGGTAGCGCCGTCGATGATGTAAATTTCGGCGTTTTCCACCCGATAAGTCACGATTTCGGGGATTCCATCGGCGTCCATATCGCCGGCCACGAGGGTGGAATAAGTGCCAGTTTCGGCCTGTCCGACCCATTGAACGCCGAGCGAGATTTGTCCACAGGGCGGCACGTAGAAACAGTCAGCGTTGCAGGTGGTGTAATAAAAGTTGTCGCACTGGCCTGCGGTGCAGGTACATTCCTGGTCGTAACAATCGATCAGGCCATCGCCATCGTCGTCAATGCCGTTGGTACAAATTTCGACCGATTGGGCCTGAAGGAACGAAAAAGAGGAAACAAAAAGCGCACAAAGCGCCCACATTGGCAAGTTTTGCCTGGTGTTTTTCATACGGAGGGGAGTAATTTATCCGGCCTAAAACGTTGAACGGCGGCAAAGCTTGCACGCGTACAACCGATTAACAATACGTTCAATTTTCAGAGACGATGGCGGGATAACCCTGGGAAAGGGTGTAAGGAGGCGATTAAGCGGTAAAGGTAACCGGAAAAGTTGGTGGGTTCATTTTGTATGGTGGTTTTTAACAAGTGTGGCGCAAAGGCTGTGGGTATTATCTTCTCAAGCAGACGGATTATGATGGAAAACTGACCAAAAGAGGCCACCTCTTGTTGAATATGGATATTGGAGGCATTCCAGTGCCGCGTCCAGTGAATGACGTACAGTTTGGCGAGACCTGTAATTTGCTCAATTGGGCATGAGGAGGGCGAAATGCGGGACATCTTAAATGACCACTCCAGATGATAATATTGAATAAAAAGCCTTTTGATGGATTATTTAGTCACCCAAGGAATAAAACACTGAACGGGAAGGCGGCATCTGTTTCGGTCACAACAACGTCAAAAATTACAATCATGGAAAAAAGTTGGATTCATCATTGGACAATCTGAAAAGCGCTGTTACCTTTGCTTCTCTGGAATTAGTCTAAATAAATATCAAACACACACCCATTCAAAACACAAACACATAAATTCCGGTTAAACATCACATCCACATGAAAAAATCACTTTTTTTTCTGCTGCTCGCCTCTGCTTTCTGGGCCGTTTCCTGCAACGACGACGATGGTAAGGATCCGCTCGACATCCCGGCAAACTACGATGGCGCAGCATTTGGGACCAACGCCGCCACCGAGCTGAAACTCCTCAGCAACCTCACCAAACTTACCAATGAGGCCAAAAAGGGCCGAGTGAACGGCACGATCATCGGTCTGGATTCGCTGTTTACCTGGTACGCACTCGACGCGCCCAACAGTCTGGAAAACACCGCGACCAACTATTACGACGACCGTATTCAAACATGGTTCAACGAAATCACCCTTGCCAGCGGCGGCACGTATACACCCGGCGCACCAGCAGGCGGCAACGGCGGCACTTTCGGTGGCTACCTATTTGATGAAAACGGTCTTGAATTCGAACAAATGATTGAAAAAGGGCAGTTCGGCGCTACGTTGTTCAACCACGCCAACAAATTGTCTGAAACAACGCCTTTCACACCTGCCCATGCCGACCGCATGCTGGCCATCTTCGGCGCCAATCCCACCTTCCCCAACTCCTACCAAGCCAACCTGCACAATAAACCCGACGCGTTCAGTGCCAATTATTGCGCTCGCCGAGACAAAAACGACGGCGATGGTTTTTACACCACCATCCGCGACAACTTCATCAAACTCCAGGCTGCCGCCAAAGCCGGCGATGATCACCGCGACGAACAGGAAGATGCCATCCACGCCATCATGACCAATTGGGAAAAATCAAATTTCGCCACAGTCGTTAACTACCTCAACGGCGTCATCGCCAACCTCAGCGCCACCAACCCCACCGACGCGCAAAAGGCTGTAGCCATGCACGCTTACGGCGAAGCTGTGGGCTTCACACATGGTTTCCGCACTGTTGCCGCCGAACACCGCAGCATCACAGACGATCAGATCGATCTTTTGCTGTCGCTCATGAATGCGCCCTACAACGGTACGCCGACCTCGTACAAATTTGTAACTGACCCCGTGAACGAACTGAGCAAACTGGTAACGGCAAGAGCTGAAATCAAGGCGATTTTTGGTTTTAGCGACCAGCAAATGGAAGATTTTAAGAAGAACTGGGTAATTGAACAGAATAGGTAAGTCGACAGTCGACAGTCGACTCAACTCCAAACTTCAAACTTTAAACTATAAAGATGCGCGTACTCCCCTTTTTGCTGTTGCTCCTCGTTGCCCTTGCTTCCTGCGACGGCGGGGGCGACACGACCGACGACTTCGACCGCAGCGCCATGCTTTCGGATTATGCCACGAAAATGATCCAGCCGGCATTAAGTGATTTGGCCGCCGCAAGCCAAGGACTTTCCAACGCTGTAGAACTTTTCACAGGTGCACCTACCGAGACCAACCTCGAAACCGTGCAGGAAAAATGGACGACCGCTTACCTCGCTTGGCAAAATGCCAACAGCTACAATTTTGGTCCTGCCGGCGAAGCAGGGACACGCAAAGGACTGATTGAAGAAATCGGGACATTCCCGGCCAGCACCACAAAAATTGAAGACCGCATCAGTTCGGGCGTTTGGAATTTCACCGACTTCGACCGCGATGCGCGTGGTTTTTTAGCCATGGAATACCTCATTTTCCGCCGCGACAACAACAATGCCGCCATTGTCAACGCCTTTTCAGTCAACAACCGCCGTGTCTACTTAAAAGACCTGGCAGCCGATCTGAAAAGCCGCATCGACCTGGTTAAGGACAACTGGCAAGGGGACTACCTTATGGGTTTCATTGAAAATGACGGCACCGATGTGGGCTCCAGCACCTCTGTGATCTACAACGAATTTGTAAAGAGCTTCGAAGCACTTAGAAACTTCAAATTGGGCCTGCCACTCGGCAAACGCCCCGGTCAGGTGCAAACTGAACCGCAGCTCGTGGAATGTTATTACAGCGGCGTTTCACGTGCAGCCTTGCTTCTTGACTACTACAACTGCCTCGATTTCTGGTACGGCCGCGTATCAGGTGGCGAAGATTTCACCGGTTTCCGCGAATACCTGCTGGCCGTAGAAGGCGGTCCGGCACTCGTGGAAAGCACCGAGGCCCAAATTGCCAAAACTACTACAGCAATCCTAGCCATTCCCACTACACCCGACCTTGCCGATCTCATTTCCCAAAACAATCCTCAGGTAGACAGCCTTTACACCGAGCTGCAAAAACTGACGCGCTTTTTCAAAAGCGACATGTCGTCGGTGCTGGGTATTTCCATCACCTTCAGTAGCGGGGATGGCGATTGAAGAGAGTTTGGAGTTCGGGAGTTCGGAGTAGTTGAAGCAATGATTGATTTGGAAAAAAAATGCCCAACCAAAAACATTTTGATGCAGAGTTCACATTGCATGTATAGGATAATTTGGCAGGTTCAAACCCACTTCGAACTTTGAACTTCGGACTTCGCAACCTTTTCGAATTCGGAATTCGAACTTCGAACTTAGGGCTTATTGCCACGTTTCGCGTGTTAATCGGCGGCCTAATGCTTTTCAGCACCGTGCGTTTTTGGGCTTTAGGCTGGATTGAAGACCATTACCTCGAACCACTTTTTCATTTCAAATACTACGGTTTCGGATGGGTGGAAGTGATGCCCGCATGGGCCATATACGCCTTGCATGGCGTCATGATCGCAGCGTCGATCGGCGTAATGCTGGGCTGGTTTTACAGGGTTTCCATTGTGGCGCTTTTCCTGTGTTTTACCTACACCGAACTGATTGACCTTACGTATTACCTCAACCATTACTACTTTGTAAGCGTGGTTTTGGGACTGATGATGTTCCTGCCCATGCATGCCAAATACAGCATCGATGCATTGACCAAACCGGCGGGATACTCCGAAAAAGCGCAGTTGTGGATGGTGTGGCTCATCCGTTTTCAGGTTGCGCTCGTGTATGTGTATGCCGGGTTTTGGAAAATGAATTACGACTGGCTCGTCAACGCCTTGCCTTTGAAAATCTGGTTGCCGGCGCACGACACCATGCCGGTTTTGGGTCCGCTCTTCGCCTGGCACTACACGCCGTGGCTTTTTTCGTGGATCGGCATGTTGTACGACACGTCGATTGTGGGTTGGCTTTTGTGGGACAAATCGCGGCCTTGGGCTTATGCTTCGGTGGTTGTTTTTCACACCCTCACCGGTTTGCTTTTCCAAATCGGCATGTTTCCGGTGGTGATGATGGGCGCAGCTTTGGTGTTTTTTCCGCTGAGTTGGCACGAGCGTTTGTGGACGAATGTCACCAAGGTTTTACAAAAGCTTAATGTTCGGAAACGCAGCTCCTCGCCATCGGTGGAAGTACCTTTGCGCCCGGAATTTGGAATGCGGAATGCGAAATTCGGAATTCGGAATGCAGAAAGCAAAACCTTGTCATCCCAGCAGAGCGTGGGAACCAAACTATCCGGATTGGCGAAAATTGCGCTTGTGGTTTTTATCGCATTTCAGCTCTTATTTCCGTGGCGTTACCTGTTGTACAATGGCAATGTATTTTGGACCGAGGAAGGATACCGTTTTGCCTGGAGGGTGATGTTGATGGAAAAAGCCGGGACGGCCACTTTTTTTGTAAAAGACGGAAAAATAGGTCGTGAAGGCGAGGTGGTAAACAGCGAATTTTTAAATGCGCACCAAGAAAAACAAATGGCTTTTCAGCCGGACATGGTCCTGCAGTTTGCCCATTTTTTAAAAAAACATTACGAAGAAAAAGGCGTGTACGACCCGCAAGTCCGCGCCGAAGTGTATGTAACCCTGAATGCCCGACCGAGCAAACTTTTGATTGACCCGCGCATTGACCTGACGAAACAAAACGATACCTGGGCGCACAAAACTTGGATTTTACCACCACCGTGAAACAAAACGATAAAAAGATTTCGGGGTTTGAGTCCCCTTGTTTTTTGCAAAAGATTAAAAAAATGGGATTTAGCCCAAGGACGTTGACTTTAGGATTTTTAAGATTACCTGAAATCAATGGCATTGAGCTTTGGCCCCGAATTAATTAACTTCTGCCTCAGGACTAAACTCCCGGGTTATTTTTAAAAACCTTTTATGCGGCATTTCATTTTTGCCTGTTGTATGTGTCTTCTCGTTCCGGCCGCCGCGTGGGCGCAATCCGAAACGACCGTTGATACGGTGGCGCCGCAGCAAATTCGTGAGGTAATCATCAGCCACCAGGCCGAAGGATTCGGCAGCACGAACATGCGTGGCGTAGAAAATTACGGCATCTACAAAGGCAAAAAAACAGAGGTGATCATGCTGACCGAGATCACGGCCAATCTGGCAACCAACAATCCACGACAAGTTTACAGCCGCATCACGGGCCTCAACATTTGGGAAAGCGACGGCGCAGGTTTGCAACTCGGCATCGGCGGCCGGGGACTCAGTCCCAACCGCACAGCCAATTTCAATACCCGCCAAAACGGTTACGACATTAGTGCCGACGCCCTTGGTTACCCCGAAAGTTATTATACGCCACCAGCCGAAGCCCTCGAACGCATCGAAATCGTGCGCGGCGCGGCTTCCCTGCAATACGGCACCCAGTTCGGCGGACTGTTGAATTTCAGGTTCAAAACTGGTCCGGAAGACCGCAAAATAGAATTCACCACCCGCCAAACCGTAGGGCCGTGGGGATTTTTAGGGTCGTTCAACAGCGTGGGCGGCACGGTGGGGAAGGTCAATTACTATGCTTATGCCCAGTACAAACGCGGCGACGGCTGGCGCCCCAACAGTGGTTTTGAATACACCTGCGGCTACGCCGGAATGAATTACAAAGCCACGGAAAAATTCAACATCGGATTTGACTACACCCGCATGCGCTACCTCACGCAGCAGCCTGGTGGCCTTACGGATAAAATGTTCGAGGACGACCCAAGGCAATCGGTGCGCGAACGAAACTGGTTCAATGTGAACTGGAATGTGGGCGCAATAACTTTGAACTACGCCTTTACCGACAAAACCCGTTTGAACATACGCACCTTCGGACTGTACGCAGGTCGGCAATCGGTGGGCAACCTCGAGCGCATCAATGTGGTCGATTTTGGTGGCAACCGCACGCTCATCGACGGAAAATTTCAGAATTTCGGACAAGAGTCGCGCCTTTTGCACACCTATGAACTTTTCGGTCAGCCTCAAACCCTGCTGGTGGGCTACCGACTTTACAGCGGATTCTCCACGGCCAAACAAGGCGACGGCACCGCCGGCAGCGATGCCAATTTTGAGTTCCTGAATCCCGACGACCTGGAAAACTCCGATTACGACTTTCCCAACCACAACGAAGCCGTTTTCCTTGAACACATTTTTAACTTGTCGCCCCGCTGGAGCGTTACACCCGGCATTCGGTACGAAAACATCGACACCCGCGCCGACGGTTACTACAAACAAACTGTGTACGACGCCGCTGGCAACATTGTGGTGGAAAACACCCTTTACGAAGACCTGAACCGCAAACGCGATTTTATCCTAGGCGGTTTAGGCGTAACCTACAAAGCCAACACCGCTACTGAAATTTACGGCAACATTTCGCAAAACTACCGCGCCATCAATTTCACCGACCTGCGCATCACCAACCCGAACCTTGTGGTGGATCCCAACATTCAGGACGAAGAAGGCTTTACCGCCGATCTTGGCGTGCGAGGTGGAAAAGAGGGATTGCTGCACTACGAAATCACCGCTTTTTACATCGCTTACAAAGGCCGTATCGGTCAGGTTTTGCGCGCCGATGAGCCGCCACTTTACAACGATTACCGCTGGCGCAGCAACATCGCCGACGCCCGCAACATTGGTTTGGAAGCATTCGCCGAAACCGATGTTTTGGCCCTTTTCAACCGTCCGAACCCACGCCTCCGCTGGACCGTTTTTGTAAACACCGCCGTGGTGGATGCGCGCTACATCAACAGTGAAGACAATTCGGTGGACGGCAAATTTGTGGAAATGGCGCCTCCTGTGATGGTGCGAACGGGCACGGGTGTACACATGGGGCCCTGGCGCGCCTCCTTTCAGGTTGCTTACACCGCCAAACACTATTCCGACGCCACCAACGCCGAGCGCACCTCCACGGCAGTGGAAGGGGCCATCCCATCCTACACCGTGGCCGACTTTTCAGCATCTTACAACTGGAAATGGCTCACCCTGGAGGCCAGCTGCAACAACCTTTTCAACACGCATTATTTCACCCGAAGGGCAGAGAGTTATCCGGGTCCCGGCATCATCCCGTCGGACGGAAGGGGCGTTTATGTGACGGTGATGGGGAAATTCTAAAATCACCACCATAACCTCGGAACCACACATGATTCAAAGGCGTTGAGTAAGGCGGCGTAATGTTTTTCCAGCATTTCCTCGCGGCCTGTAACCGTGAGCCCTAAATCCCGGGTTGCCCCGTTTACAGTAATTTCTTTAGAAACAACAAATACAAACCTTCGCTTTTTTCCGAATTGCGTGTTTGCGGGGAGGGAAAAAAGGTGTCCCTAATTTTACCGCACCTCTTCTACCATAAAAAGTCCGACATCATCCAGGGCAAAATCGTTCCCGTCGCCGGGCCTGGATTCATCAAGCAGGATGCGGATGGTCAGGCTGCTTCCGGTTACCGTGAGTTCATGCGTTAAGGCCATCCAGTCGCATGGCGCCGCACCGGATTCTACCGCTACATTTTCCAGGTCAAAACCCTGCGCATCAAAACGCACATCGATGCGGGGCTGTACGGCAAAACAACAGGGCGGAATGGCTTTCAGGGCTGCGCAAAAGCGGTAAGAGGCGCCTGGCTTCAGGTTTTGTATTGTTTGTTCCCATACCAACCGTTTGCCCGTCTTTTGTCCGGTACTGCCGTTCACCAACATAAATTTACCCGTGTTGCCTGGACAGGTGGAGTGGTCGCTTACAGCCCAAACCGGACACAACGCCTGCGTCTGCTCGGTTCCGATCACCACAACCATGCCCGGATGGAAAGCAGACGAATCGCGCAACATGGTGTAATCGGTACGGAAAGCAAAAATACTGTCGTTGAAATCAGGATTTTTTAGCAAATTCGTCAACTCAGCGCTGCAGGTATTTCCGGGCAGGGGCAGGTTTTTGCCGGCAGGCAGGTTGGGTAAGCCGCGCCTGCTGCGGCCCGGACTCAAAGCCACTGCCTGCGGAACGTACACGGCTGGAAACGAATCGGGATTGCGTAGGGCATCGAGGTAGTTGTTGCAGGCGCTCGACGGATTGCTGGTGAGGGTGGCGGCAACGTAAATTACGCCGTCCGGACCCAACTGCAGGGAGCCGTAGCTGCACGATGTGCCTTGTGGACTCAACAGGCGCACGTAACCCGAATCCACGGCTGGCGCTAAGGGATAGGCCTTGATGCGGATGGCGCCCGCTTCGGAATTCGAGGTTTGGAAGGTTTTCAGGTAGGCCTCGTTGCTTATGTCGAATTGGTACACCCGCGCCCCTTTGGAGGCGCCATAGGAAGTGGAAACAAAAAGATAACGCCCCGAGGGCGAAAATGCAACGCCGTACACTTCACATTCGAGCAGCGAAAAACTGATTCGTGAGGCGTTGTTTACCAGACCGGTTTCTTTGGAAAAATCGAAAAATTCCACAAACTTCATGGGGTGCACGGCGAGGGCCAGCTTGGTACCGTCGGGCGAAAACACCATTTGTCCCTGGGCCGTACGGTAGGCGTTGGCTTCGGCAAAAAAATTGTGCAAACTACCACTTTGGGAAACCACTGGTATGGGCATTTTTTCATCGGTGAGGTGCCAGGCGTAAAAAGTATAACCTGAAGAATTGCGGTCCACAGAAGAAACGCGTGAGTCTTCAAACCCATGCGCAACTACCCAGAATCCACCGTTGCCGTCGGACACGGCTGCGAGTTTTTCCGTCATTTTTTTCGAAGCGCCGGGCATGGGCAGGTTTTTTTTGTCGGCCATTACGTCACCGTTGGGCGCGTTCAGCGATCGGTCGATCACTGAGTACTGCATGCCGTTGGCCAGGTTGTTTTCCACGGCATCCACCGTGAACAGGAAAAAGCGCTGAAAATTGGTGCCTGGGCAAGGCAGCAACAAGGCCGATTGGGTAGCCGACGGGTGACCACCGAGTCCGCTGCCGTTGGGCAACGGTTTGTTGTCGAACCCGTACACCGTAATGCCGTCGGTGCTGAACCACACCTGTCCATAACGGTCGAACACGGTGGAAACACCTTCGTCGGTATTCACCGGACCAGCGACTGACACAGGAGTTCCTGTGGAAAAATCGATGCCTGCGTTCTGACCAAAGAACCAAACTTGGCAAAGGAGTGGGTGCGTAAACAAGAGGAGCAAAGCTGCAAAGGCTGATTTTTTCATAGGTTTGTTTGACTTGGTTGAAAGCGGCACAACAGGCAGGCCGGGTCGAACAAACCAAATAACACGCGTTGTTTGCCTTTCCAGTCCAACAACACGTCACCCAAAACATTTTAACCATCAAAAAAATACCCGACCGCCTGTTGATGCGCTTGTTTACAAATTTAACGCTGTAAAAGCGCTAAATCAGGTTTGGCAGGTTAATTCTTCGTTTTGGCTGCCCCGGTCAGCCCTTCTCAGAAACCTGACTTTTAATCCCTTATTTTTCCAAAACAACAAACACTTCCGATCCCATCCTCGGTCCGGCAGAATTGTGGCAAGGCTCCAGTATTTTCACCGTAAACACCCCTTCGAACAAGGTTTTGTAATCCGTTGCACACCCACCGTATGGCGGACCGCCCTCGAAATCGCGGTCGAACATCACACCCGCCAGCTTGCCGCCAGGTTTCAAAAGTTGGTGCATGTGTTGGGCATAGGTGGGTCGCCAGGAGGGGTCGAGGGCACAAAAAAACGTTTGTTCTAAAATCAAATCATACCTACCCCTGTGTTCGAAAAAATCGCCGGTAATCAACGTGAGGTGTTTCTGCCAGTTGGGAAAATCGGAATCCAGGCGGTCGCGCAAACACACCACCGCGCTGGGCGCAATGTCGATCACCGTCACATTGGTAAAGCCGCGTTTAAGCAAATATTCAGCCTCGTAAGCATTGCCACAACCGGGAACAAGCACGGCAGCATCAAGGTTTTCCCATTGATCGATGTAGGCGGCCAATGGCGGCGATACGGCACCGAGGTCCCAGCCAATGAGGCGGTTTTGCCAGCGTGACTCCCAGAAATGACCAGGATTTTTGAGATTCATGGATTGGGATTTTTGACCAGGATTTTTGACCAGGATTTTTGGGATTTCGAGATTGGGATTTTGAAGGGACAAAAAGGGATTTGGATGATTGGATTGGATTTTTGACCAGGATTTTTGGGATTCATGGATTGGGATTTTATTGATATTTAGAGATTTAGATGATTGGAATATAAGAAATGTACCTCCAGCGACCAAAATCCAATCCAATCATCCAAATCCCTAAATCTGAATAAAATCCCAATCTCGAAATCACTTAAATCCAGGTTTAGACATTTTCGCATACCGCAAAGCCCCGATAAAAATAGCAATAACCATAAAACCCAAACCCCATTTCCATTCGTTTTCGAAACCGGGTTCCTTGGCGCTGAACATACCTTCGTAGAGAAGGTAAAGTCCCCAAAGAAAAAGTGCTGCTGGTAAAAGAAATCTATACATTTTCGGTCGGTTGGTTAGTCGGTTGTTCGGTTGATTGACTAAAGGGCCAGCTCACCAACCGACTTTTTAAAGTCCCAATAGGTGCCCCATAAGTTCCTGTTTTGTTTGCAGGTAGTCGCGGTTGTCGGCGTGTGGTGCGATGACGAGCGGAATGCGCGCAATCACGTTGATGGGCGACCGTTTGAGAGCGTCTACTTTGTCGGGGTTGTTGGTGATGAGTTCCACGTTGCGGATGCCCAAGTCTTCGAGGATGAAAACTGCGCATTCGTACTGGCGGTTGTCGACGTCGAAACCGAGGTGTGTATTGGCTTCGGCGGTGTTCAGGCCAGCGTCCTGGAGGTTGTAGGCTTTGAGTTTGTTGATGAGTCCGATGCCGCGACCTTCCTGGCGCAGGTAGATGACCACTCCGCCTTTTTCGGCAGCTATTTTGAGCGAAGCGTCGAGTTGTTCACCGCAGTCGCAACGCTTTGAGGCGAACACATCGCCGGTCATACATTCGGAATGGATGCGAACGGGGACGGGTTTGGAGGGATCAAAACCTTCGGCCACAAAAGCGATGTGAGGCATCCGATCGGTGGATTTGTCGGCGTAGACCAGCATCGTAAACTGACCGTGATGGGAAGGTATGCGGGCTTCTGCTTGTCGTTGCATGGTAGGTGGAGCAAAAATACTGTCTTTAACCCGGATTTTGAGGATTTTGGGATTGGGATTTTGGAGGATTGTTGGATTGGGAAGATTGGATTGGATTTTAAAGGGATTGGATTTTATGGATTAACATAAAAACATGATTTCATCCGATCTGGTTCATAACTGCTTTGAAATCTTAACCCAGATAAATCCTCAAAACCCCATTTGTCATCCCAGAGAAGCGTGGGACCTAAAATCCAATCCCTTTAAAATCCAATCCCTATAAAATCCAATCCAATCTTCCCAATCCAACAATCCTCCATAATCCCAATCTCAAAATCCCAAAAATCCAGGTTAAAGACGGAATTTCACTTCCACCCGCACATGCGGATCTTTACCCCGCACCCATTTGTACTCCCTTACCAACCGTATGGCTTCTTGCTCGCAGCCGTAACCGAGCGGACGGTTGATCACAAAATAGCCGGGTTCGTTTTTCTCATCCACCAGGAACTCGAGTATGACCGTGCCGCGCACGCCTACACGTTTCGCCTCCTTGGTGAGGCGGGTGTTTTTGTCGAGGTAGGCATCCCATTTTTTCCAGCCGCCCGAGGGTTCGCTTTTTTCCGGAACTGGAATCTCTTTTTTGGCTTCCGCGCGTTTGGCTTTGCTGGCCGCTACCGCCTGGTCGGCTGCAGCGGATTGTTCAAGGTCCTTGGTGGCTGGCGACGGCGGCGGCATTTGGTTGGGCGTGCTCAG
>Ga0105048_10014891_pt1 | contig 12091 bp, 7 predicted proteins | sample MAT05_FD_78382 | JGI IMG/M metagenome (GOLD analysis project Ga0105048, IMG submission 78382) | Freshwater microbial communities from Lake Fryxell liftoff mats and glacier meltwater in Antarctica - MAT-05 | ecosystem: Environmental > Aquatic > Freshwater > Ice > Liftoff microbial mat | place... | reverse complement strand
TTGCCGGGATCGACTTCTTTGGCCGCCTTGAAAGCCGCAGCGGAGTTCTTGGCATCGCCCATCTGCAAATAAGCTTCGCCCGCCAGCGCCAGACTGGGGCCGTCGGCCGATTTCCCGCCGATCACCGGCTGCAACACTTCCAGCGCCTTGGCAGGCTGGCCGGAGCGCAGGTAACTCTGGGTCAGCAGATGCCGTGACAGCAGTTGACCTGGCGCGTTCTTCAGCGCCTTGGCCAGGAAGGTCTGGGCGGTCAGGAACTGCCCCAGGCGGTAGTCGGCAGCGCCGGCAAGCTCGAGCACACGCACGTTTTCCGGCATGAACTTCAGCAGCTTGTCGGTGATTTCCCGCGACTTCTTGTAGTCCTGCTCGGTGAAGGCCAGTTGCGCTTCATAGAACGCTGTCTCGGGGTGGTTGGGCAGCGCCTTCTTGAGGGCGAGAAACTGTTCCTTGGCCTCGGCGGCCTTGCCACTCTGGCCCAGCAGGCCAATCAGCGCGATGTGGGCGCCCAGCGAATCCGGTGTCGTTACCAGCACCTTGCGGTAAGCCTCGGTCGCGCCCGCCAGGTCCTTCTTGATGCGATACAAAAGGTCGCCACGCAAGACACCGGCACGCTCGTTGTTCGGATCACCGGCGAGTACCGTGTCGAGCAAGGCGAGGGCTTCATCGGGCTTGTTCCCGGCGGCCGCCAACTGGGCCTGCATGATCGTGGCCGGGGCGTAGCCCGGCTTGGCCAACAGCGCGGATGCCGTGGCTTCGAGGGCCTTGTCAGCGTCACCGCTCATTGCATGCGCCAGCGCCACCGAGGTCATGATGTCGGCCGTCGCCGTGTCGTCGCTCAGGCGGGTGGTCGAGAACTGTTCGATGACCTTGCTGCCTTCGCCCAGTGCCAACATGGCGCGCGCCAATTCGGGCAGGATTTGAATTTCCGGGTGCTTCAGTTCTTGCGCCTTGCGCAGTTCGACCATGGCAGCGGAGGCGTCGCCTGTCATCAGCAAGGCTTTGCCCAACAAAAAGCGCGCTTCTGGCGAGTTCGGACTCTTGCCCAGCGCATTCTTCAACTGGATCACCGCTGCGCGGGTGTCCTTCTTGTCGAGGTAGGCGCGCGCGGACTTGGTGAGGTCTGCGTCATTGGTGCTGCCTTGGCAGCCCACCAAGCCCAGTGCCGAGGCACAAAGACAAACTGCGAAAGTGATTTGACGGATCATGTCTATCCTGATGTAAGGGGGTGCGCCAAGCTCAAAGCGTCTGCAGCAACTTCAACACCTCTGCTCGAAAGGGCAGTGCGGTGCCTACCGCTTCCAGTGCGGTCAGTTCTTTTTTGGCCAGCACCTTGTCGCCGGCTCCGGCCGCGATTTTCGCCAAGTTCAGCCGCAAGGCGGTGTCGTTGGGTGACATCGCCACCGCTTTCTTTTGCAATTCAAGCGCCTCAGGCGCCTGCTTTTCTGCCAGCAGCGCCATCGCCAGCGTGTCCATCAGCCCGGGTTGGTTGGGCAGTATCTCGACGGCGCGGCGTGCAAATTCGACCGCTCCCGGCTTGTTGCGCACCGTCAGCACCCAGGCCAGGTTGTTCAGTGCCAGCGCGTGGCCGGGGTTGTCCTTCAACACGCTCCGAAAACGCAGTTCTGCGTTGTCCAGATCCTTGCGTTTGACGGCAGTGAGGGCCAATTGGTAGTCGAACACGGCGTCCTTGGGCCGTTTTTTGGACCACTCCGCTGCCATGAGGTCGGCCTCGGCATCCCGGCCCAGGTTGACGAGCATCTTGTGCAGCACGACCGCGACTTCGCTGCTGCCGCTCTTGACCATGCCGTTCCTGTAGGCCGCAATGGCCGCGTCGGGGGCCTTGTTCCTCTGGTGCATTGCACCTTCGAACATGTAGCCGGTGGGTTCGTTGGGCCGACGTTGTTGCATGCGGCGCGCGACTTCCAGCGCCTCGCCGCTGCGGTTGGTGGTCAGCATCAGGTCCATCAGCGAGGCCTGGGCCTGGAACAGGTCGGGTTGGATGTCGAGCGCCTTCTTCAGGCTGGCTTCGGCCGCGCTGGCGTCACCCGCTCGCCTGTAGACGTCGGCCAGGCGGGAGTAACCGAGCGCCGACTTGGTGTCGAGGCTGATCAGCCGCCGGAAGGTCGTCACCGCCTGCTGTTGGTCGCCGGTTTCGCTCTGCATGCGGCCAAGCAGATCCAATACCCTGAGATCGTTGGGCAGTGCGATGGTCGCGTCCTGTGCATAGGCCAGCGCTTCTTTCATGCGGCCGGAACGCGAGCTGCGCTCGATCAGCGAGAGCCGCGGATCAGCCTCGGAAGGCGATGCTTTCACGGTCTCGGTCAAGAGGCGGGTGATCTCGTCCTCGCCCGCACCCTGATTGAGGCGAACGTCAACCAGCGCCAGCCGCGCCACGTGATTGCGGGGGTCGGCGAGGATGGCGGCCTGCAGGCGCGTCTGCGCCTGCAGGGGATTTTTCTCGATCAGGTCCAGGGCCGACAGGCTGATGGTGGCCGCGAACAGCTTGGGATCGAGCTTGAGCGCCTCTTCGTAAGCTCGGCGGGCCGCCGGGTAATCCCGGCGTGCGAACTGCACCCGGCCTACGACGTGGGCCACACTGGCGCTGTCCGGCTGTTTCTGGGCCATGTTCTGGGCAAGGCGCAAGGCCAGGTCGTACTCGCGGCGCTTGAGCCTGACGCTGATGAGCGCCATGTCGACGAAGGACTCCTTGTCCTTGGCCGAGAGGACCTCGAGCTCTGCGAAGGCAGTGGTTTCATCGCCGCGGGCCAGGGAACTCAGCGCCAGGGCGGTGCGCACGCGCAAATTGTCGGGGGCCAAAGTGGCGGCACGAAGGAAACTTTGCTCGGCAGCTTTCAAGTCGCCCAACTGAAGCTGGGCCTCACCCGCCAGTGCCAGCGCATCCGGGCTGCTGGCGTTGCTGCCCGTCATGGGAGCGAGTGCTTCGAGGGCTTTTTCTGGCTGCCCCATGCGCAGATAGGCTTGAGCCAGATTGCGGCGCGCCAGCGGCAAATCAGGGTTGAGTTGCAAGGCCCTGCTGAAGTAGTTCTGCGCCATCACGAGCGACCCGGACTGCCCCTCGATCGCGCCGGCGAACTGCAACACGCTGACGTTGTCGGGCACGCCTTTGAGCAGCAACTGCATGGCCTCACGCGCGCGCGGAAAGTCGCGTTCATAAAACGCGATCTGGCCTTCCATGAAGACGGTCAGTACGTGCCGGGGCAGGACCGATCGCATTTGCGCGGCCTGCGCCTTGGCGCCCGGGAAGTCCCGTTCCCGCAGTCGCATCTGAATGAGGGACGAGTGTGAAAACGCATAGGCTTTCTCGGCTTCCAGCGCTTTGCGGAATGCCGCCTCTGCGCCTTTTCCATCGTTCTTGATGTTCAACAGCACTTCGCCCTTGAGATGCCAGGCCTCGTGGAGCGAGCTGTCGCGTGCCAGCAGCGTTTCCACCGTGCTCAGGGCCTTGTCGTACTGCCCCTGGCCAGCCTGCAGTCGGGCCTGCAGGATGACGGCGGGTCCGAAGTCGGGCTTGGCCTCCAGCGCCTCGGCCACGGCGGCCTCGGTCCGCTCGCGCTCACCGAGAATGCCCCAGGCCGTGGCCACCGAGGATTTGAGGGCGGCTTGCGCCGTCCTGTCTTGCAGTTGCATCTGGCCATACAGCGCCGTCAACTTGCGTGATTCGCCGTTGAGCACCATCGCCCTGGCCAGCAAGGGCACCACCAACTCCGGGTTGTACTTCTGATCGAGCGCCTTGGACAGTTCCAGGCTGGCGTTGGCCGGGTCCCCTGAATCGAGCAGGGCCTTGCCGAGCAGGAAACGGATTTCTGCCGAGCCCGGTTGTTTCTGCAGAGCGGCTTTGTACTGGATCACGGCGCCCCGGTGATCCTTCTCGTCCGTCAATTTCTTGGCAGCGGTCTGCAGCGACTTCGACGACTCGATCTCACAGGCGGCAAGTGCGAGGCAGGCTGTCAGTGCGAGGCCCCAGAGTGGAAGGCGACGCGGGCGGCCAGGCGCATGCCCAAGCAAGTGGGCAAGCGGGCGGGCAAGCAGGCAGGTCAGTCTGGGCAAAGGGCGGGGCATGGCGGTGGGCAGGGGTCAGAGGGGCGCCGACTTGATGCCCAGACGGCGCATCAAATCGTAGAGCGTCGGGCGACTGACGCCCAGGATTTCGGAGGCCTTGACAATGCTGCCGTTGCTGCGCGCCAGCGCAGTGATGATGGCTTGCCGTTCTGCAGCTTCTCTCACGTTTCGCAGGTCCAGGTCGCCGCGTTCGCCGCTGGCCCGGCTCTCGAGTGTCGGCGATGGCAGGCCCAGGTCGTCGCAAGCGATGCGATCCCCCTCGCACATGATGGTCGCGCGTTTGATCGCATTCAGCAGTTCGCGCACGTTCCCTGGCCAACTGTGCAACTCGATGGCCAGCAGGGCATCGTCGCCGTACACCAGACCGACGCGCTTTTGCTCGACCGAGAAACGGCGCAGAAAGGCGTGGGCCAGCAGGGTGGCGTCGCCCTTGCGGGCCCGCAGTGGCGGGATGTTGACGACGATCTCGGCCAGCCGGTAGTAAAGGTCTTCGCGGAAGCGACCTTCCTGAATCAGTGTCTTGAGATCCTGGTGGGTAGCGCAGACCACCCGCACATCGACCGCAATCTCTTGCCTCCCACCCAGGCGTTCGATCGTCCGTTCCTGCAAAAAACGCAGCAATTTGGCCTGCAGGGAGTGGGGCAGGTCACCGATTTCGTCCAGCATCAACGTGCCGTTGTGAGCGGTTTCGATCTTGCCCGGGGTCGTCTTCGCGGCGCCGGTGAAGGCGCCCTTTTCGTAGCCGAAGAGTTCGCTCTCCAGCAAGTTGTCGGGGATGGCCGCGCAATTGATGGCAACGAAGCGTCCGCTGCGCTTGCTGGCCGTGTGCAGTCCCTGGGTCAGCACTTCCTTGCCGGTGCCGCTCTCGCCGAGCAGCAACACGGTGGCGTCGCTGGAAGCGACCCGCTCCACCAGGCGCGCGACACGCAGCATCTCGACATCGCGGGTGATCATGCCGGACAAGGCATCTGGCTGGTGCAGGGCGTGCAAGCGCCGGTTTTCAGTCTGCAACTCCGACAGCCGGTAGGCGCGCTCGATCGTCAGGCGCAGCACATCGGGGTCGAAGGGCTTGGCGAGAAAGTCGTACGCGCCCAGCGCGACCGCGCGCAAGGCGTTGCTTTGATCGTTCTGGCCGGTCAGCACGATGACCTTGGTGCCTGGTTCCAACGCCAGCATCTGTTCCAGCAGCTTGAAGCCCTCTGAGACGGAGTCGGGGTCGGGTGGCAGACCGAGGTCCATGGTGACGACGGCGGGCTGATGCCTGCGCACCTGTTCCAGGGCACTTTCGCGGTCGTGGGCTGTCACCGACTCGAAGCTGTCCAGCGACCACTTGATCTGCTTTTGCAGCGCAAGGTCGTCCTCGACGATCAGCAGCGGTGTTCCACCTGGGTTGTTCATCGCTGGTCCGGGCGCAGAAGATCGGTGGGCAGTTGGGCTTCGAAGACCGGCAACTGCACCGTGATCAAGCTGCCCTCGCCCAAACGGCTCTTGACGTCGATGCTGCCGCCGAGTTCACGGATGTACTGGAAACTCTCGTAAGTGCCAATCCCCATGCCGCTGTGTTTGGTTGTGTTGAAGGGTCGAAAGAGCCGTTGCTGAATGAACTCTTCGCTCATGCCCACGCCGCTGTCGCCGACGGCCACGCGAACTTGCCCGCTGTAACGCTCGACGTTGATCCAGACTTTTCCGGACACGGGCGTGGCATCCAGGGCGTTCTGCACCAGATGCCCCAGCACCCGCTCCAGGCGATCTTCATGTCCACGAGTGGCCAGCTTTTCCAGCTTGACGACGTCCAGGCTTCGGCCCTGTCCTTCGGCCAGCTTTTGCAGTCTGGCCACGATGGGCGAGAGTTCCACACCGTGCCCGCTGCCCACCGGTGTTGCGCCCTCACGCAACTGCAGCATCAAGCGCCGCATCTTCTCAAGCGAACTTTCGACGGTCAACAACATGTCTTGTTGGAAGTCGCGGTTGTCGTGCAGACGTTCCGCATTCTTCAACATCAGTGAGAGCTGGGTGACGATGTTCTTCAGGTCGTGCACGACAAATGCGGACATGCGGTTGAAGGCTTCGAACTTTCGCGCTTCGAGCAAGGCTTCTGTGGCCTGCATCTGCGCCAGGTAACCTGCGGCCTGATTGCCCGCAGTCTTCAGGAGGTCAAGCACCTCCCAGTTCAGGTCCATCTCGGTGCGCGGGCGTGCCAGCACGACGAACCCCAGCATGTCCTGGTCGATCAACAGTGGCACGACGAGCCAGGCCGAACCGCTGCCGAGCAGCCAGGTCGGCATCGACATCTCGCCATAGCGTCTGGGCGAAGCGCGGTACTCCTCGAGGTCGATGACCCAGCCTTTGTCGCGCAGCAGCGCACAGAAGCCCGAATCCGCCGGCTCGCTGCTGCCCGTCTGCGGCATGTTCCACAGGCTGGCCTCGGTGTAGGGGCCGTCGGCCGTCGTGCGCGTCCACAAACTGCCGGCCGGGCACTCGACCATCTTGGCCAGGCCGCGGACGATCATGCCGCCGGTCTCTTGCGGTGAGCGCTTGGACGACAGCATGGCGGTAAAGCGCAGCCACTCCTCGCGGTAGTCGTAACGGTAGCTGTAGAAGTGTTTGCCGACGAACACCTTGAGCCAGGCCCGCAGCGAGCCCGAGAACAGCAGCGCGCCCAGGAAGACCAGTCCGACGGCCAGCGCTGCCAGTTGCAAGGCGCGGCCCCAGGTGCCGCCGAAGTAGCGCACGTAGTAGCCCACCGCTGACATGAACAAGAGGTAGGTGCCGGTGAAGATCAGCGTGGCTGAATAAAAGGCCGCTGTCCGCGACACCTGAAGGCGGTGAGTCCAGTTGGTTTGCCGGCGCGCTGCCAACCACAGGAACGGCACCGCCAGTGCGTGCATAGCGCCGCGCAGGCCGTAGGCTTCGCTGTCCATGCGCCCGAACAGCAAGGCCTCGGAAAAGACATAGAGATCGAAGGCGAAGATGCAGGCCAGACCCAGGCACAGTGGCTTGGCGGCCCAGCGGGCATCGTCGCCGACATGGTGGAAAAGTTGCTCGACCGACAGCAGTCCGATCACCGACAAGGCCAGTGCCAGCGCCAGCGACAGCCTCGATGCCATCAATGGCGACCTCTCCCAGCCTTCCCAGAGCAAGAGCAGGGCAGCCGCAAGCACACAGATCACAGCGCTCGCGCGCAGCAATTGCCCTGGCCGGTTGGCGTTGCTGGCCTTGTCGCGGGTGAAAATCTGCTGCAGGAAGGCCAGCCACAAGGCGTAACGAAGCAAGTCGGCGATGGCCACGAACGGTTGCCAGTCGGCATGCGATGGCAGCTCCAGCCGGGCTGAAAGGCCCGACCAGATCGCCGTCACCAGCAATGCGCCCAACAACAAACGGCCGGACTGGCCGCCGGTCGTGCGTTGGTGGTCTGTGGCCACCAGGTAAGCAAAAAAGCCCAGGTGCAGCACAGTACTCAAGCCGTGACCGTAAAGCGATATTTCGTCTGTGCCGGCAGCCATACTCATTGGAAACGGGGCCCTGGGGCCCCGTTGGTGATCGGCTTCACGCCGGATTCTGCGTTGCTGACGGCAGGCTTAATGCGGAGGTCCTTCATGATCCAGGACGGTGTCCACATCGTCCATGTTAGCGCGCGCCTCGACCGGTGAGCACCACGCCGACAGTCTCGAAAAGCACCACCAGGTCCAGGAACAGGGTGTGGTTCTTCACGTAATACAAGTCGTATTGCAGCTTTTCTTGAGAGTCTTCCACCGTCGCGCCGTAAGGGTAACGCACCTGAGCCCACCCGGTGACGCCGGGTTTCACGCTGTGGCGCAGCGCGTAGAAGGGAATGTCCTGGGTCAGTTGACCGACAAAAAACGGCCGCTCGGGGCGAGGTCCCACCAGGCTCATGTCACCCCGCAGCACGTTGAACAGTTGCGGCAGTTCGTCGATGCGCAGTCGCCTGATCACCTGGCCCACCCGGGTGACACGGTCGTCGTTGGCCGCTGCCCAGCGCGGTTTGCCGTCTTTTTCGGCGTCGGTACGCATGCTGCGGAACTTGGTGATGCTGAACTTGCGTCCGTTCAGTCCGACCCGCTCCTGGCGGTAGAGCGCGGGCCCTGGGCTTTCCAGTTTGATGAGGATTGCCGCGCCGATCATCAGCGGAAACGAGACCAGGCACAGAAGACTGGCGCAGACGATGTCGAAGCTGCGCTTGACTGCGGTGCGAAAGGCACCTTGGTTGAAACCATCGCCGAAGATCAGCCAACTGGCACTCAGGTAGTCGAGCCTGATCTGTCCCAGCGTTTTCTCGAAGTGGGTGTTCAGGTCATGCACCTTGATGCCCGAGGCCTTGCAATCGAGCAACTGGCGCAGCGGCATGCTGCCGGCCCGGCGCTCGGTCAATGCCACGACGATCTCATCGACCCCCAGGCGGCTAGCGGTCTCGGTCAGCGAGCCGGTCAGCGACAGCAGCTCCCCCGCAGCGACCGTGGGTTCTTTTTCGTTGGGGCCCGCGACATAGCCCACGATGTGTGCGTTGGGGTCCGAGGCCTTCAGGGTTCTGCCCACGACCTCGGCGGCCGGGCCCGCGCCGAAAATCAGGATGCGTGTCCGACCGGCAACCGTCACCGTCGTGTGAGCCATGTAAGCGCGCCTCAATATCAATGCTGCCACGCCGGCCATCATCGACAGCTGAACGGCCTCACGGTGGATCAGTCCCACAGGCAGAAGTCCGAAGATCACATAAGCAAGAGGCAACGCTAGCAGCAAAATCAACAGCGCCCTGGCCACCGCCTGCCCGGTCGTGGCGCGGCGCTTGGATTCATAAAGGCCTGACGCGCTGCTGATGAAGAACAGGCACGCCGCAAAAGAGACGACGTGAGTGCCTGCCATGGGCACGGCTTGTCCCAGGTGCTCGACCTGCGTTGCCACCGCTGCGATCGCGAACAGCAGCACCCAGGCCAAGTCGAACAACATGCCTTTCAGCGCGCTGCTCGGGACGTAGTGATTGAAGATCTTGATCATTTCTTCGACCGATTGTGAGCTTCAAGGCGCAGTCCAGGCCAGCTTGAGCGGACCGGGCCGTGCGGGGCGGCCGGGTTGCGCAGTGACGCGCTGCGCTCGACCGATGGCGTTCTGCCGACAGGAAAATGTAAGTGGCGACGAGTTGGGATCACCATCCTCTGGGCCAGGGAGAGGTAAAGCAATGCGGTTGGCGACGGCGAAACATCCCGAGTGAAACAGCACGGTATGACAGCGTGGAGAAAAGTGGTCCGAACCCCATCTTGTTCTGCGGATGGTGCCATGCGTCGAGGCGGAGAATACGCAAGGTGCATTCTCCTGTGTTCGCGGCGATGCGCGCGAGTGGGCGTCCAGCACCACTTTCTGCACACCTTCGGGCGGATCGTGCAACGCGAGCGCCGGGCATTTTGCCGTGCTCGCCTCACGCCGCTTGTTTGCAGGCACTGCCTGTTCGGGGATGAGCGTGGTCGCATGGCTCACCAGGCGGCGGCGTTCCATCGCACCTCAGTTCGGCGTGCGCACCTGCCGGACATTCGGCGGGGTTGCCGAGGGCGTCGGACAGTCGACTCCGCGCCAAAAAATAAATCGCCCCGACCAGCGGGGCGATTCAGCTTTCAAGCACTGGGCGCGAGGCCGAGTGCGATTTCAGTTCTTCAGACCTTGCGGCGGCGCGAGACCACACCGGCGCCCAGAAGAGCCAGGCCCACCAGAGCGATAGAAGTCGGCTCAGGGATCTTCATGCCAAGCTGTTCGAAAACAGCGTCCAAGCCCAAGGGGCCGGTCACACGCATCTCCAGGGTGCCGCCGAGCCGGATGGCGTTCTGCTGAACTGGCGTCATCAGGAAGGGGGCGAGGAGATTGGAGGTGGCTCCCGGGATGTTCATGAGCGAAAACTGCGAAAAAGAGCCTGCGGACGGATTGACTGAGGCCGCACTCCACCACAGCGAAACGGGGGCGACGAGGTCGGTAGAGACCACCAACAGATGGAAGTTGAGATCCTGGTTGACGACGGCTACCGGAATGTAGTTGGGAGTGAGGGTCCAGCGGACGATGACTTCGGAGCGATGCCGGGGACTGTTGATGACTTCGAGATTGCCGTCGGCAATGGCGCCGATTCGGGCGAATGAGCCATTGGGGAAGCACAGCGCTTGGTTGCCAAACGTGCACTGAATCAGGTTGTGGCTGAGCCTGCGGTTGAAGGGCGCGCCAGCGACGGACCCGACCGCGACCGCACCGCCGACCGTGGGGTCTGCGACAGTCTGGTCAAAGCCGTCGAAGTTGTCGACCATGAAGAAGGTCGCGCTGGCGTTGCCGACAGCAACGGTGGCAGCCAAGGCGACGGCGAGAAGGGACAGTTTGCGCAGCATGCAGTGCTCCAAAAGATGACTTGGCTGGTTTCGGTTGCGCCACCTTGCGGGGGCTTGAGAAATACTGAGCAAGCACCGTGCCTGACTTGGCGGGCCGGTGGAGTCTGAGGTTCGTCGAGTCCTCATAAGATTCATTAAACGCATGAATGAACAGTATTTGTTCATAGATAAATTGTTCTTTGATTCTTAGTGATGCTTTTTATGGCAGTTTTTCCGCAAATTGCCACCTCTGAACAGGGGGTAATTCCCTGGCGCCGGTTCCCGTCTTCACCACCTGCCATTTCCTTGGTGTAAAGAATCTCGACACTTTTGGCCTGCAGAAGTCGGGTTTATTTGCACCGTGAGCCGCTGCGATGTCCGGCGAGACGGCGGCTCGACGCGGTGAGACGGGGGAGGCGCCGCTCGACGCCTTGCGCCCGCGATGTGCCGAGATGCCGCTCAGGATGTGCGCGAACGTGAAAAATGTGCCGTTGGCACGCGGGCTGCCGACGCGGGCGCACGCAAGTGACGTGCCCGCTATGCCATCATCCGGCCCGCGATGCGAGCAGTTCAGCGTCTGGCCGCACGGCGGCTCAGGCGCAGCGAGATGGGTGTGTGATCCGTGCTTGCGTCGTCAGCGTCAGCAGCGTCAGCAGCGTCACCATTAGCAGTCCACAGCAGCGCGAAGCTATGCCATGGGAAGTGTGCGGTGATCCGGAGCGCTGCCCCAGATGGTGAAATTTGGTGACCGCAGCGTTGCATCGACGCTGCGGCCAGTCAGTCCGGGTCAGTCCCGCTTCTCCTTGAAGGAGTCATTCTTGTTCATCTACTCATCCCCTCTGTCCGCCGCGCTGCGTTTGGCGGCGATGTCCGTGGTCGCTTCGCTGTTGGGTGCCTGCGCCGCCACGCAGAACAGGCTGCCACCCGCGCCAGTCAGCGCCGGGGTTTCGGATTACAGCTACTTGATCGGCGCTGGCGACAACCTGAACATCATCGTCTGGCGCAATCCGGAGCTTTCCCTGGCGGTGCCGGTGCGCCCTGACGGCAAGGTCTCCGCGCCGCTGGTCGATGAACTGGTGGCGCAGGGAAAAACCTCCTCCGAAGTGGCCAGGGACATCGAGAAGAAGTTGTCGACCTATGTCCGGGACCCGGTGGTGACAGTCATCGTGACCAACTTTGTCGGTCCGTACAGCGAGCAGATTCGGGTCGTGGGCGAGGCGGCGCGCCCGCAGTTCTTGCCCTACAAGCAGCGCATGACCCTGCTCGACGTGATGATCGTCGTCGGGGGCCTGACCGACTTCGCCGATGGCAACGGGGCTTCCATCTTGCGCGGCGCCGAGGGCAACAAGCAGTACAGCGTGCGCCTGAGGGACCTCATCAAGCGCGGCGATGTCTCGGCCAACGTCGAGATGCGTCCCGGTGACATCGTGGTCATTCCGCAGAGCTTCTTCTGATCCTGGGCCAGTCGCCGGCCTGGCGTGAAATTAGCGTCGGTGTGTTCGGCCCCCTTGTCCGACCCCCCATGTCCGACCCCCATGTCCGGCCCCCCATGTCCGGCCCCTTGTCCGGGTTGCGTCCTGGCTTCCCTCGCGCCCTCGTTGAGTCACGGTTAATCGCATGCAAGAGTTAGCACAACAGATATTGGTCGTCTCGCGCGG